>NPIF01000050.1_pt1 | contig 183454 bp, 180 predicted proteins | sample 8637461 | NCBI WGS metagenome assembly NPIF01 (sample SAMN07420641, study PRJNA396082) | bioreactor metagenome | isolation source: sample BR12 brine-fed electro-methanogenic bioreactor BR | place: Japan: Kochi | collected 2016-12-09 | reverse complement strand
GAAGGGTTCATGCGACCTTCGCCATGGATGCCGCGCGCCCCCTTTCGGACCAGGGGGAATAGCTACATTTTTTTCAGGTCAGCTGAAGATGAGGGTCGTGTATCGGCAACGAGACCACCTGACCGGGAGGATGAGCGATGAGCAATCAGGAAAAGCATGTCAGCAGCTATGGTCTGGAAAATCACGGCATCACCAATTTCAACAGCGTGCACTGGAATTTCTCGACCCCGGTCCTGGTGGAACAGGCGGTCAAGCGCAGCGAGGGGCATCTCTCCCATCTCGGCCCGTTGGTGGTGCGCACCGGTCACCACACCGGACGCTCCCCCAACGACCGGTTCGTGGTCAAGGAGGGCTTGAGCGCCGAGCAGGTCTGGTGGGGCAAGGTCAACAAGCCTTTCGACCCGGCCAGCTTCGACCGCATCTACCACAAGCTGCTCGCCTTTCTCCAGGGCAAGGACATCTTCGTGCAGGACTGCTATGCCGGCGCCGACCCCAAGTACCGCCTCCGGGTGCGGGTGGTCACCACCCACGCCTGGCACAGCATGTTCGCCCGCAACATGTTCATCCAGGCGCTGGAGGAGAATCTGGCCGATTTCGTGCCCGATTTCACCATCATCAACACCCCGCGTTTTCACGCCATCCCCGAGGTCGACGGCACCCGCAGCGAGTGCTTCATCCTGGTGAATTTCGACCAGAAGCTGATCCTCATCGGCGGCACCTCCTACGCCGGGGAGAACAAGAAGAGCATCTCGCGGCGCTTCGGCACCGTTCTGGAAAACGTGGCGATGGACTACCGGACCCGGCGCATCGACCTCGACGACGATTCGCTCACCGAGAATACCCGCGCCTCCTATCCGCTGACCCACATTCCCAACATCGTGCCCGAGGGGCGCGCCGCTGGTTTCCTGACAGCCTGAACGGATTATTTCATCAAGGCGGCGGCCCGGAAGATTCGGGCCGCCGCTTTTTTTATTTGATCTTCACCCCCGCGAATTGCGAGACTGATCTTTATGACCGACGTGACCGACAAATGGAACAACCGCTGGCAGGAGCGCGCCGAAAACCCCTGGGTGCCCGATGCCTGGCTGGTGCGGGTGGCGTCCCTGCTGCCCCGCGGCAAGCTGCTCGATGTCGCCTGCGGCCGCGGCCGCAACGCTCTGTGGCTGGCCGAGCAGGGCTTTGCCGTGACCGCCGTCGACATTGCCGCCGAAGGTCTGCGGCAGCTGGCCGACGAAGCCCGGCGGCGCAAGCTGCCAGTGGACGTGCAGCAGGTCGATCTCGAAAAAGAGCCGGTATTCGACCCAAGGGCCTACGCTGCGGTGATCGATTTTTTCTACCTGCAGCGCGGCCTCTTTTCCGCCCTGAAAGAGGCGTTGCGCCCGGGCGGCGTGGCGGTGGTGCGCACCTTCAGCCGGGCCGGGGGCTTTCCCGGCGGACCGGCCAACCAGGATTTCGTCCTCGCCCCCGGCGAGCTGCCGGAAATCTTTCGCGGCTGGGAGATCCTGCTGCACGAGGACGGACTCGAACCCTCGAGCAAGGGCGGGGGGCTGGCCGGCATCGTCGCCCGCCGTCCTCTCTCGGCCTGATCCGCCCCTGACCCCCTGACTGCCGAAGCCATGTGCCTGATCGTATTCGCCATCGATCGCCATCCGGGCAACGCCCTGGTCCTTGCCGCCAATCGCGACGAGTTTTTTCAACGCCCCACCGCGGCGGCCGCCTTCTGGAGCGATTCCCCGGAGCTGCTCGCCGGCCGCGACCTGCAGGGGGGCGGCACCTGGCTGGGGGTGACCCGCGGCGGGCGCTGGGCGGCCGTGACCAACGTGCGCGAGCCCGGCGCCCCCGCGAGCGGTGAGCGCTCGCGCGGTCTGCTGGTGCGCGACTACCTGCGGGGACGCAGCGACCCGGAAACGTTCCTGGCCCGCCTGGTCGCCGAACGCGAGCGCTACCCCGGGTTCAATCTTCTGCTCGGTGGTTGGGGCGGAGTCTGGTATTATTCCAACCGCGGGGCGCAGCCCTGCCGCCTCGGTCCCGGTCTCTACGGGTTGAGCAACGCCCGGCTCGATACCCCCTGGCCCAAGGTCAGCGGGGCCCGCGCCGGTCTCGAGCGCCTGCTGCAGGAGGGCGGGGATCTCGCCGCCGCTTCGCTGTTTCGCCTGCTGGCCGACGAAACGCGGCCGCCCGATGCCGATCTGCCCGCCACCGGGGTGAGCCTGGAATGGGAGCGCACTCTGGCCTCGCGTTTCATCCGCAGTGAGGACTACGGTACCCGCTGCTCCACGATTCTGCGCCTGGAGCGCGACGGTCACATCGATTTCCGCGAGCGCAGCTTCGCCGCCGGCGGCAGTTCGAGCGAACGGGGTTTTCGCTGGCGGGCGCCCGGTTGAGGCGGCCTCGGCGACGCCCCCCCCGCGTACCCTCCCGGGGTTGACAGCCGCAGGGGGAGGATTAACTTTAATAGCGTTGTGATTTTTACCCGCGGCCCCTGGTCGCCTGGAGGATTCTTTGAGTGACGAAACACCCCAGCAAGAACTGGTGATCCCCGAAATTCTGCCGCTGCTCCCGGTCCGGGACGTGGTGATTTTTCCCTACATGATCCTGCCCCTGTTCGTCGGCCGCGAGAAATCGATCGCCGCGGTCGAGGCGGCGCTGGCCGGCGACCGCCTGATCATGCTCACCGCCCAGAAGGAATTCGGCGAGGAGGAGCCGCAGACCTCCGATATTTTCGCCATCGGCACCGTGGCGATGATCATGCGCATGCTCAAGCTCCCCGACGGCCGGGTCAAGATTCTGGTGCAGGGGCTGACCAAGGCGCGCATCCGTGAATACCTGGCGGAAGACCCCTTTTTCCGGGTACGGATCGAGCGCATCGTCGAGCCCGCGATCGTCTCCTCCCTCGAGGTCGAGGCGTTGATGCGTACCGTGCGCAACCAGCTGACCCAGGCGGTCAATCTCGGCAAGGGGATGTCCCCCGAGGTGCTGATGGTGATCGAGAACATGGAGGATCCGGGAAGCCTTGCCGACGTCATCGCCAGCAACATCGGGCTCAAGGTGGCCGAAGCCCAGGATGTGATCGAGATTCCCGACCCGCTCGAGCGGTTGAGTCGGGTCAAGGACGTTCTCGCCCGCGAGCTCGAGCTGCTCTCGATGCAGGCCGACATCCAGAGCCAGGCCAAGGAGGAGATGGGCAAGAGCCAGCGCGAGTATTTTCTGCGCGAGCAGCTGCGCGCCATTCAGGCCGAACTGGGCGATACCGACTCGCGCGCCCAGGACGTGGCCGAACTGCGCGAAAAGCTCGAAAAGGCCGGCTTGCCCAAGGAGGCGAAGGAGGAGGCGGACAAGCAGCTGCGGCGGCTCGAAACCATGCACGTCGAGTCGGCCGAGTACTCCATGCAGCGCACCTACCTCGACTGGCTGGTGGAACTGCCGTGGAAAAAGAATACCCGCGACAATCTCAACCTCGACAAGGCGCGCGGGGTGCTCGACGACGATCACTACAACCTGGAGAAGATCAAGGAGCGCATCCTCGAGTTTCTCGCCGTGCGCAAGCTCAAAAAAGACATGAAGGGCCCGATTCTGTGCTTCGTCGGCCCGCCTGGCGTCGGCAAGACCAGCCTGGGGCGCTCCATCGCCCGGGCGCTGGGGCGCAAGTTCGTGCGCATTTCGCTGGGCGGCATGCGCGACGAGGCCGAGATTCGCGGCCACCGCCGCACCTACGTCGGGGCGCTGCCCGGCCGCATCGTCCAAGGCATCAAGCAGTGCGGCACCAACAACCCGGTCTTCATGCTCGACGAGATCGACAAAATCGGCGCCGATTTCCGCGGCGATCCCTCCTCGGCCCTGCTCGAGGTGCTCGACCCCGAGCAGAACAACTCCTTCTCCGATCACTACATCAACCTGCCCTTCGACCTGTCCAACGTGATGTTCATCGCCACCGCCAACATCATGGACCCGGTCCCCTCGGCGCTCAAGGACCGCATGGAGGTCATCCGCCTGGCGGGCTACTCGGCCGAGGAGAAGCTGCACATCGCCGAGCGCTACCTGATTCCCCGCCAGCGCGAGGCCAACGGCCTGAAAGACGACCAGATCCGCTTCTCGAAAAACGCCCTGCTCAAGCTGATCACCGAGTACACCGCCGAGGCCGGCCTGCGCAATCTCGAACGGGAGATCGGCAGCATCTGCCGCAAGGCGGCGCGCCGCTTCGCCGAAGGGCGGCAGAAAAAATCGGTGGTGGTGACCGAGACGGCGGTGGAGCGCTTTCTCGGCGCGCCGCGTTTTCTCCCCGAGGAGGAGCGCGCCGAGCACGAGGTCGGGGTCGCCACCGGCCTGGCCTGGACCGAAGTGGGCGGCGACGTGCTCTACGTCGAGGTCAACACCATGAAGGGCAAGGGCAACCTCACTCTCACCGGGCATCTCGGCGACGTGATGAAGGAAAGCGCCCAGGCCGCCCTCTCCTACGCCCGGGCGCGGGCGGAGGAGCTCGGCATCGACCCCGGCTTTTTCGAGGGGCACGACATCCACGTCCACGTGCCGGCGGGGGCGATCCCCAAGGACGGCCCCTCGGCCGGAGTCACCATGGCGACGGCGCTGATTTCGGCCCTGACCCGGCGGCCGGTGCGCAAGGATCTGGCCATGACCGGCGAGCTCACCCTGCGCGGCAAGGTGCTGCCCATCGGCGGGCTCAAGGAAAAGGTTCTGGCGGCGGTGCGCAATCACGTCACCACCGTGCTGCTGCCCAAGCGCAACGAAAAGGATCTGGACGAGATTCCCGCTCATCTGCGCAAGAAGGTCGAACTGGTTTCGGTGGCCACCATGGCGGACGTGCTCGAGGCGGCCCTGGTCGACGAGGAATGAAACTGCGCGACCTGGGCGAATTCGCCTTCATCGAGCGCATCCGCGAGTTGGTCGGCGCCGCGCCCGAGCTGGCCCTGGGCATCGGCGACGACTGCGCCGCCGGCCGGGTGCCGCCCGGCCACCTGCTGTTGACCACCACCGATCTGCTGATCGAAGACGTTCACTTCCGCCGCGCCTGGAGCGACCTCCATGCCCTCGGGCGCAAGAGCGTCAGCGTCAACGTCAGCGACGTGGCCGCCATGGGGGGACGCCCCACCGCCCTGTTTCTCGCCGTGGGAATTCCCGACGACCTGTCGCTCGAAGAACTCGACCGCTTTACCGCCGGGGTGCTGGCGGCCTGCGCCGATTACGGCGCGGTCCTGGCCGGCGGCGACACCTGCCGCTCGCCCCGCGGCCTGTTCATCAGCGTGACCGCCGAGGGCACGGTGGCCGAAGAGCACCTGGTGACCCGCGCCGGTGCGCGCCCCGGCGACCTGCTCTGGGTCTCGGGCACCCTCGGCGACAGCGCCCTGGCCCTGCGCGAGCTGAGCGCCGGGGGCACGCCTCCCGCCGCGGTCGCCGCGCGCCATCACGACCCCCGCGCCCGAGTCGCCCTCGGCCGGGCCCTCGGCGAGGGAGGGCTCGCCCACGCCATGATCGATGTTTCTGACGGCCTGTTGGCCGACCTGGGTCATATTCTTGACTCCTCCCGGGTCGGCGCGGTGGTCGAGAGCGCCCGCCTGTCCCTCTCCCCGGCCTTCGGCGCGGCCCTGCGCGACGACGAGTCCCTGGTCGATCTCGCTCTCGCCGGCGGCGAGGATTACGAACTCCTGTTCGCCTCCCCCCCGCAGGCGGCCGCGGCCGTCCGCTCCCTGGCGACGGCGGAGGTGCCGTTGACGCAAATCGGCCGCATCGAGCCGCAAAACGCCGGCCTCAGGGTGCTCGACGCCGGCGGCCGGGAGCGCCCCTGCCCCCGTCCTGGCTTCAATCATTTCGCCTGATTTTTCCGCCCCTTCTCCCGTCCCCGAATCTGCCCGCGCTACCCCGGCCGGCGCCGGCCGGACTGCGTCCCCCTGCTGCCGGGTCACGAACGTTTCGGCCCGATCCTTGCTTTTCATGGGATGTTCGTAACGAATATTTCCTGAATGTGACGATGACTCTGCCCCCGGAAAAAACCGTCAAAGAGCGCTCGCGCCACCCCTTCGTCGGCACCGACGTCGACGAGGAGGCCTTTGCCGAGGTGCGACAGATTCTGCTGCGCAAGCGCGCCTTCGATCTCGGCATGTACAAGGATGCCTGCATCCGCCGGCGCATCGCCGGCCGGGTGCGAGCGCGGGGATTCCAGCAGGCGCGGCCCTACCTCGAGTTGCTGGTGCGCGACGAGGCCGAGGTCGACCGGCTGATGGCCGCCCTGACCATTCACGTCTCCCAGTTCTTCCGCAACCCCACCACCTTCGACCTGCTGCGCGATCAGGTCGTGCCCGAACTTTTCCGCCGGCTGCGCCACCAGGGCCGGCGCGAGCTGCGGGTGTGGAGCGTGGGGTGCGCCGGGGGCGAAGAGCCCTACTCCATGGCCCTGCTCCTCGATCAGCTGGTGCCGCCGCGGATGAAGTTCGCCATCCTCGCCAGCGACATCACGCCGCTGGTTCTCGCCCAGGCGCGCACCGGGCTGTTCGACGGCCACCGCCTGACCAAGGTGCCCGACGAGATGCGGGCCAGGTATTTTTCCGCCGAGGGGCTGCGCTGGCGGCTGCAGGAGGAAATTCGCAAGCTGGTGACCTTCAGCGAGCACAACATTCTCGGTGACGAGCCCTATCCGGGCGCCGATCTCATCTTGTGTCGCAACGTTCTGATCTATTTCTCCCGCGCCGACCAGGAGCGGGTGCTGCGCCGCTTCGCCCAGGCTCTGCCGGCGGACGGCGCCCTGGTCCTCGGTCGCGCCGAAACCCTGATCGGCGGCAGCCGCGAGCTGTTTTGCGTGCTCAACCCGGCGGAGCGGGTGTTCCTGCGCCGGGCGGCGGCGGATGAAGCAAAGAATGACTCCGGGGACGGGAACGCGCCGGGAAAAACCGATTGACCCGACATTAAAGATTGCCGCAACGACAAGGAGCGCACAGATGCGTATCGAAATCGCCTACAAGTTCATCATGGGCTTCATCATCGTGGTCGGCACCATCGTGCTGCTCGACCGCCTGGTGCCGCTGTTCGGGGTCCCCGAGGAGTGGCAGGACCTCGCCTCCACCGGCGGCGCGCTGCTGATCGGGCTGGTGCTCGGTTCGGCTTTTTCCAAGGTCTTCACCGGCAACATCGGGGTGATCACCAGCGCGGCCGAACGCATCAGCCAGGGGGATCTGAGCCAGCCGGTGAGGCTGCGCCGCAATATCTTTCCCGACGAAAGCGAAGATGTCGCCGGTTCCCTCAACCGCGTGAGCGACAGTCTGCGCCAGCTGGTCGGCCGCATCCGCGCCTCGTCTCTGCAGGTCTCCGATGCGGCCCAGGGCCTGTCCGCCTCGTCCCAGCAGATGAGCGCCTCGGCCCACCAAGTGGCCGGCACCACCGAGCAGATCAGCCGTGGCGCCGAGAACCAGGCCGAGATGGTGGAGAAGGCCACCCAGGTGATTCGCGAGATGGCGGTGTCGATCGACCTGGTCGCCGCCTCGGCGCAGAAGGTGGCGGCCTCGGCCAACGACACCTCGCTCACCGCCCAGCACGGCGGCGAGATGAGCAAGAGCGCTCTGGAGAACATGCAGCAGGTCCTCTCCGAGGTGGCCCGCAACGGCGACCAATTTCTCGGCTTCAGCGCCCTGGTGCAGAAAATCGGCAACATCACCGAGGTCATCACCGGCATCGCCGAGAAGACCAATCTGCTGGCGCTCAATGCCACCATCGAGGCGGCGCGGGCCGGCGAATACGGCCGCGGCTTCGCGGTGGTCGCCGAAGAGGTGAGCAAGCTCGCCGACACCAGCGCCGAGTCGGCCAAGGAGATTGCCGGCCTGATCGAAACCATCCGCGGCGAAAGCGTCAAGGTGCAGGAGTCGATGAAGCAGAGCATCGCGCGCATCGACGCCGGCCAGAAAGCCATTGCCACCACCGACACCGCCTTCGGCGAGATCATCCAGACCGCGCTCACCACCCAGACCAAGTCGAACAGCATCGCCGAGCTGGCGGGCAAGCAGACCGAAGGGGCGAAGCACATGGTGCAGATCATCGAGGAGATCGCCAAGGTGGCCGAGGACAATGCCGCCTCCACCGAACAGGTTTCTGCCGCCACCCAGGAGCAGTCGGCGTCGATGGAGGAGATGGCGCACGCCGCTCAGGATCTCTCCGGTCTGTCGGAGGAGCTGCTGCAGCTGGTCAGCCGCTTCCGTCTCGGGGACGAGAAGGCCTGAGGCGCGTGGCGATGGAACAGGTTCTGATCTTCGGCCTCGGCGAGGAGTGCTACGGCCTGGAAATCAGCAGGGTCCAGGAGGTCGTCGCCGCCCCCGTGCATCACTACATCCCGCGGGCCCCGGCGGTCCTGCTCGGTGCCATCAATTTTCACGGCAGCGTGCTGCCGGTGCTCGACCTCACCACCTGGCTCGGCTTTCCCGCGGCCGGCAAGGACCCCCGGGTCATCGTCCTGACCGCCGAGCATTGCCGGCTGGCGCTGGCGGTCGACCGGGTGCGCCGCATCGTGCCCCTCGACGAGAGCGCGCTGATCCCCTGCCAGGCGGAAGAAGGCGAAGAGAATTTCATCCGCGCGGTGCTCGGGCACAACGGCGAGATGATCAACCTGCTCGACGTCGAACGGCTGGCGGCGAGCCTGGAAAATTTGGCGGGCGCCTGACGCCGGGCCGTCGAAGCGGCCGTCCAGCCAACCCCAAGGGAGGACGATGTGTCCCTGAAAGTGCTGATCGTTGACGATGCCCTCTTTATGCGCAATCTGTTGCGGGGCATCTTCGAAGCCGCCGGATACACGGTGGTGGGCGAGGCCGGCAATGGCGCCGAGGCGGTGGAAAAATACCACGCGCTGCGCCCCGACCTGGTGATGATGGATATCGTGATGCCGCAGAAAAACGGCATCGAGGCGTTGCAGGAGATCACCGGCGACGACCCCCGGGCCTGCGTGGTGATGTGCAGCGCGCTCGGTCAGGACAACCTGGTGATGGAGGCGGTCAAGCACGGCGCCCGCGACTTCATCGTCAAGCCGTTCAAGGACCAGCTGGTGCTCGACGTCGTCAGACGGGTCACCGGTCGCGGCTGAGGAGAAGCGAGAGGTCTGTCCCATGGACATGTCCAAATACCGCACCCTGTTTTTCTCCGAGTCCCGCGAGCACCTCAATACCATGGGGCGGCTGCTGGTGGAGCTGGAAAAAAACGGCCGGGACCGCGCCACCATCGACGCGCTTTTTCGCGAAGCGCATTCGGTCAAGGGGATGGCGGCCTCCATGGGCTTTGCCCGGACCGCCGAACTGGCCCATTGCCTGGAGGACATGCTCGATCATTTCCGCCGCGACGGCGCGGTGCCCGTCGAACGGGTCGACCGCCTGCTGACCGGTATCGACCTGCTCGAGGGCCTGGTGGCCGATCTCGAGGCGGAGCGGCCCGAGCGCGACATCGCGTCCTTTCTCGCCGTCGCGCCTGAGCCGTTGGCCGCGGAGATCGCCCTGCCCGTGGCTGCCGAGCGGCCCGCGGCCGCGGCGGTGGCGGCCGAAATGGTCGCCGCGCCGGCGCGCCCATGGCAGGTGTCTCTTGAGCTTTCCGCGCAAACCCCGATGCCCGCCGCCCGGTTGCTGCTGATCTACAACCGCCTGGCGGCCCTGGGGCAGGTCGCGGCCAGCACCCCGGACGAAGACGCCCTGCGCGAGGGCAACGCCCGCTTCCATCTGAAGGTGCAGCTGAAAACCGAAAAAAGCGACGCCGATCTCGGCGAACTGCTGGCCGCGTTCCCCGAGGTCGCCTGGTTCAAGGTCGGCCGGGCCGAAGCGAGCGGCTCCCGGGCCCCGTCGCGGCGCGAGGAGCGCTCCCGCACGGTGCGGGTGCGCACCGAGCTCCTCGACCAGTTCATCAACCTCGCGGGCGAAATGATCACCAACCGCTACCGGCTGCAGGGCGCTCATCGCAGCCGCGACTGGCAGGATTTGGGCGGCGGCATCGACGGCATGGCCCGGTTGGTCACCGATCTGCACCATCACGTGCTCAAGGTGCGGATGATGCCGCTGGAGAGCATCACCGGCAACCTGCCGCGGGTGGTGCGCGACCTGGCGCGCAAGAGCGGCAAGGAGGTCGCCTTCGCGATCGAGGGGGAAGAGATCGAACTCGACCGGGCGATTCTCGAGGATCTGGCCGACCCCCTGGTGCACATGGTGCGCAACGCGGTCGATCACGGCATCGAGACGCGCGGCCGGGTGCGGGTCAAGGCCAGTCGCGAAAAAGACATGGCGGTTCTCGAGGTCAGTGACGACGGGCGCGGTATCGACCCCGAGGCGATTCGCGCCAAGGCGGTGGCGCGCGGCCTGCTGACCCTGCCCCAGGCCAAGGCGCTGCGCGAGCGCGAGGTGCTGCAGCTGGTCTGCCGGCCGGGATTTTCCACCGCCGAAGCGGTGACCGAGATTTCGGGGCGCGGGGTGGGGATGGATGTGGTGCGCTCGGCGGTGGAAAACCTCGGCGGCAACCTCGAAATTTTCTCCCGCCCCGGCGCGGGCACCTGCGTCCAGTTGCGATTGCCCCTGTCGGTGGCGATCATCCAGATGCTGGTGGTCGAATGCGACGGGCGGCGCATCGGCATTCCCCTCACCCGCGTTCAGCGCCTGCTCCACCTGACCCGCGACCAGATTCAGTCGACCGGCAAGAAGCTCGTCATCCGCCTCGACGAGGAGGTCGTGCCCCTGCTCTCCCTGCGCAAGATCCTCGGCCTGTCGGTCAACCCTCTCAAGGGCTCGATTCCGGTGGTGGTGAGCGAGGTTCACGGCCGGCGGGTGGGTCTGGTGGTCGACGCCCTGTGCGGCCAGCGCGAAGCCTTCGTCAAGGCCCTCGACTTTCCCCTCAGCCAGATCCCCGGGGTGACCGGCGCCACCATCCTCGGCGACGGCCGGATTCTTTTCATCATCGACCCCCAGCTGCTGCTGGATGACCGTCATCTGCCGCCGCTGCGGCCGGCCGGAGAAGCCTCATGAGCTTTCAACACCTGACCGACGGGCAGCTCGATGCCCTCAAGGAAATCAGCAATATCGGCATGGGCCATGCCGCCACCGCCCTCTCTCAGCTGGTGGGGGAGACGATCATGCTCAAGGTGCCGCGGGTGACGGTGACCGAGTTCGCCCAGGTTCCCGATCTGCTCGGCGGCCCGGAAAAACTGGTGGCCGGGGTGACCCTGCGCATCCTCGGCGATGCCCGCGGCAGCATCCTGCTCATCTTCCCTCAGGCGAGCGCCCTGCAGCTGCTCTCGAGCCTGCTCGGTCCGCGGGAGCGCAAACTCTTCGACGAGATGGATGTCTCGACCCTGAAGGAGGTCGGCAACATTCTCGCCTCGGCCTACCTCTCGGCCCTGGGGCGTTTGCTCAAGATCTCCCTGATTCCCTCGGTGCCGGCCCTGGCCTGCGACATGGCCGGTGCGGTGATCGATCACGTGCTCATCGACCTGGGGCGCTCGGGGGATGTGGCACTGATGCTCGAAACCGAATTTCACGGCCTCGGCGACGGGCTGCGCTCGATCAAGGGGCATTTCTTCGTGCTCCCCGATCCCGACTCCCTCGAAACGGTGCTCCAGGCCATCGGAGGCGGTCGATGAGCGAGAAGCAGCGCATCGGCATCGCCGAATTGCAGGTGGCCAAGGCGCCCGAGATTCTCATCACCTACGGCCTCGGTTCGTGCCTCGGCATCACCCTCTACGACGGCGAGACTCGCACCGGCGGCATGGCTCACACCCTGCTGCCCTCCCCCCGCTCCGGCCAGGGGGAGCTGCGTCCGGCCAAGTTCGTCGAGACCGCCATTGCCAAGATGGTCGGCGATCTGGTGGCGCTCGGTGCCGGGCGCGAGCGGCTGGTGGCGAAACTGGTGGGGGGCGCCAACATGTTCGAGAACCTCTACCCTCCCAACCGCGAACTGATCGGCGACCGCAACGCCCAGGTGGCCCGCGAGACCCTCGCCGCCCTGGACATTCCCATCGTCGGCGAGGACACCGGGGGCAACTTCGGCCGCACCGCCGAACTGCATCTGGCGACGGGTCAGCTGCGCATCAAATCGATCCGCGGTCAGGAAATTTTCACCACCCTCTGATCCCCGGCGTCGGCCGCGGGAGCGACCGTCGGCGGCGCTGTGCCCCGCCCGGCAAAAAACCCCTCGTATTTTCAAGGCAATCGTTTTAAAATCTCTGGGATTTCCCATCAAGGAGAGATTGTCATGCGAAAGTTTCTGTTTCTGCTGCTCCTCGGCCTGCTGCCGGCACTGGCGGCGAACGCCGCCCCCAAGACCGAGGTCGGGCTGCCCGACGTGATCCGCGCCCTGGAAACTCCTTTTCAGAGCGATGCGGTACGGGAGCGCGGCACGCCCACCTCGGCGATCGTCGATTTCGAGGCCGAGTTCTTCCAGGAGTCGCGCATCGCCTCTCTCGACCGGGTGCAGCGCGGCCGCGGCCAGGTGTGGTTCAAGTTCGACCGCCAGCTCAGCGAGCGGGTGCCCCAGGCCAGGTTCCGTTGGGAGTACCGCGAGCCGACCGCCCAGGAGATCGTCTCCGACGGCAAGACCCTGTGGGTTTACCTGCCGGAGAACAGCCAGGTGATCGAGTCTGACATCGAGTTCGCCACCCGCGAGGCCCCCGACAACCCGGTGACCTTTCTCACCGGGCTCGGCAACCTGTCGCGCGACTTCACCATCCGCTGGGCCTCCCCCAACCGCGACGCCGCGGGCAATTACGTGCTCGAGCTGCAGCCGCGGCGCCCCTCGCAGCTGATTTCCAAATTGCAGATCGTGGTCGACCGCGACGCGGTGCTCAAATTCGACGCCAAGCTGCGCCCGGAACCGCGCGCCGCCACCGGCGATGTCTTTCCGATTCTCTCGTCGATGGTGGTCGATCCCAACGGCAACTCGACGATCATCGAATTCAGCGGCATCCGGGTCAACCGCGGCCTGTCCGACTCCTTCTTCCAGTTCATCCGACCCGCCGGGGTCGAGGTGGTGCGTCCGGCGGAACAGCCCGGTTTCTGACCCCTGTTTTTCACCCTGTCCAGACCCCCTCGCCCCGGTCGCGTCGTTGCCACCGGGGCGGTTCTGTGCTATATCTCTGAACCTCTTGTTTTTGCGCGGAATTTTCAACCATTCGGTGCCCTGACGCCCGCTACGGAGGACAAAGCCCATGCCCAGTTTCGACGTTGTGTCCAAGGTCGACATGCAGGAAGTGGACAATGCGGTCAACCAGACCGTCAAAGAGGTCGACCAGCGCTACGACTTCAAGGGAACCAGCAACGAGATCGAGCTCGAGAAGGAGGCGATCGTGATCCTCGCCGCCGACGACTATAAGCTCGAGGCGATCGTCGACATTCTCAAGGGCAAGCTGGTGCGGCGCGGCGTCTCGCCCAAGTGCCTAGATTTCGGCAAGAAAGAGCCCGCCTCCCAGGGCGCGGTGCGCCAGCGCATCGCCATCGTGCAGGGGATCGGCAAGGAGAAGGGCAAGGAGATCACCACGGCGATCAAGGACAGCAAGCTCAAGGTGCAGGCCCAGATGATGGACGATCAGGTGCGGGTCAGCGGCAAGAAGATCGACGATCTCCAGGAGGTGATCGGGCTGCTCAAGGGCCAGGATCTCGGCATCGAGCTGCAATACATTAACTTCAGGCAATAGGCGCGTGGCACTCGGCAAGGGGGAAAATCGGATTCCCCTCTTGTCCGGAGCCCCGTGCCTGCTTTCCCAAGGAAAACGATGAAACTTAAAGTCTCCCTGGTCAGCCTCGGCTGCCCGAAAAACCTGGTCGACGCCGAGGTGATGCTTGGCCACCTGCCGGCCGAGCGCTACGCGATCGTCACCGACGAGGCCCAGGCCGACATCATCATCGTCAACACCTGCTCCTTCATCCAGGATGCGCAGGAGGAGTCGGTCGACACCATTCTCGAGGTGGCCGATCACAAGAAGAGCGGCCGCTGTCGCCTGCTGGTGGTCACCGGCTGCCTCCCCCAGCGCTACCGCGACGAACTGAGCAAGGAGCTGCCCGAGGTCGACCTGTTTCTCGGCACCGGCGATGCGCTGCGGCTGGTCGGCCTGCTCGAGGAGAAACTCGGCGGCGGCGACGTGCGCCAGGCGGTGGGACTGCCCGATTTTCTCTACGACCACACCACCCCGCGGGTGAAATCTTCGCCCTTCTACACCACCTACATCAAGATCGCCGACGGCTGCGCCAACCACTGCTCCTACTGCATCATTCCCAAGCTGCGCGGCACCCTGCGCTCGCGCTCCATCGCCTCGGTGGTGGCGGAGGCGCAGCGGCTGGTCGCCGAAGGGGTGGTGGAGATCAACCTGATCGCCCAGGACATCACCGCCTACGGCGCCGACCGCGACGACGGCGCCAACCTCCCCGAGCTGCTGCGCGCCCTGGTACGGATCGAAGGGCTGCGCTGGCTGCGCCTGCTCTACGCCTATCCCGACGGGGTGAGCGACGAGCTGATCGCGCTGATCGCCGGCGAGGAAAAGATCTGCAACTATCTCGACATTCCCCTGCAGCACATCGACGACCAGCTGCTGGCGCAGATGAACCGGCGGGTCAGCGAGGCCGACGTGCGCGCCCTGATCGGGAAGCTGCGCGGGCGCATTCCCGAGCTGACCCTGCGCACCTCCTTCATCGTCGGGTTTCCCGGCGAGACCCCGGGGCAGTTCGACAAGCTGCTGCGCTTCGTCGAGGAGGGGCATTTCGACCGCCTCGGGGTCTTTCGCTATTCGCGCGAGGAGGGCACCGTCGCGGCGAACCTCCCCGAGCAGATCGCCGCGCGGGTCAAGAGCGAGCGCTATAAGCGGCTGATGAAGGCCCAGGCGCGCATCTCCTTTCGTAAGAACCGGGCGCTGGTCGGCCGCATCGAGCCGGTGCTGGTCGAAGGGGTGAGCGAAGAGACCGAGCTGCTGCTGCGCGGCCGCTCCCTGCGCCAGGCTCCCGACGTCGACGGCCAGGTTTACATCACCGCCGGCCAGGCCGAGGTGGGCCAGATCGTCGATCTGCGCATCACCGATTCGTCCGAGTACGACCTGATCGGCGAAATCGTCGAGGACTGATCCGTTGCCCCTCAATCGCCCCGTCATCGTCGTCGTGCTGCTTGCCCTGGTGGCGCTGTTCGCCCTCGGGCGCGGCGGCGACGAGCGGCAGGAGGTGCGGCGCAGCCGCATCCTGCTCGGCACGGTGGTGGAGATCACCGCCCTCGGCAGCGATCCCGACCGGCTCGAATCGGCGGTGAGCGATGCTTTCGCCGAGATGGGGCGCATCGAGAATCTGATGAGCCCCCACATCGCCGAGAGCGACGTGGCGCGTCTGTCCCGGGCGGACCAGCCGCTTGAGGTCTCCCCGGAAACCGCCGAAGTGCTGGAGTTCGGTCGCGAGATCGCCCGGAAAAGCGGCGGGGTCTTCGACCTTAGCCTCGGCCGGCTCAAGGCGCTGTGGGGGATCGAGGGCGAAGCGCCGCGGGTGCCGCAGCCCGAGGAGATTCGCGCGGCGCTCGCGGGGATCGGCCCTGATGCCCTCACCCTTGTCGGTCGCCGGGTGGTCAAGGGACGGCCGGAGCTGGCGGTCGATCTCGGCGGCATCGCCAAGGGCTATGCTCTTGATCGCGCCGCGGCGGTGCTGGCCGCCGCCGGCATCGTCCGCGCCTCGGTCAACGCCGGCGGCGACCTGCGCCTGCTCGGCGACCACGGCGAGCGCCCCTGGCGCATCGGCATCCAGCATCCGCGCGACCCGCTGGAGTTGCTCGCGACCCTGGAGGTGGCCGACCGGGCGGTGGTGACCTCGGGCGACTACGAGCGCTATTTCGAGCGCGACGGGCGCCGCTATCATCACCTGTTCGATCCGCGCAGCGGCTATCCCGCCGCCGCCTGCCAGAGCGTGACCGTGGTCGCCGACAGCGCCATGCTCGCCGATGCCCTGGCGACGGCGGTCTTCGTTCTCGGTCCCGAGCGAGGGCTGGTCTTTCTCGCCGGCTTTCCCGGAACCGAGGCCCTGATCGTCGATCGCGCAGGCCAACTCCACCAGAGCCCGGGGATGGGGGAGTATCGGCCATGATCGCCGCTCTCTGGGGGCGGATGACCCCCCTCGACCGGGTGTTGGTCAGTACCCTGCTGGCGGGGGTGGCCGCCTCCTTGGTGTTGGTCGCGCGGCTTCCCGCCGGGGCCCGGGTGGTGGCCGAGCGCGACGGCCGGGTGGTGTTCAGCGCGCCCCTCGACCAGCCGCGCACCGTGCGTCTTTCCGGCCCCCTCGGCGACACCCTGCTCGAGATCGCCGCCGGCCGCGCCTGCGTGCGCGATTCGCCCTGCCCGCATAAGGTGTGCATGGGCATGGGCGAAGTCTCCCGGCGGGGCGAACTGGTCGCCTGCGTTCCTAACCGCCTGGTCATCCGCATCGAGGGCGGTCGCGAGGAAGGAATCCCCCCCTATGACCTCCTCAGCCGTTGATCCCCTGGTGCTGGCCCGCAGCCGACGGCAGGTCTTTCTCGCCCTGTTCACCGCCCTGGCGGTGGTGCTGCATACCTTCGAGTTTCTTCTCCCCTCGCCCGCCCCCTGGTTCCGTTTCGGTTTCGCCAACATCCTGACTCTGTGCGCGCTTTACCTGTTCGGCGCCCGTGCCGCCTGGACGGTGAGCCTGGCGCGGGTCTTCGTCGGTTCGCTGGTGCTGGGCAACCTGTTCGCCCCCGGCTTTTTCCTCGCTCTGTCCGGCGGGGTGCTGGCGGTGGCGCTGATGACCGGCGCTTATGCTCTCGCCGGACGCCGTCTCGGCCCGGTGGGAGCATCCGCCCTGGGGGCGGTGGGGCATGCCCTGGGGCAGTTGTTGATGGCCCGTTGGTTGCTGGTGCAGCACGACGGGTTGTGGCTGCTGCTGCCCTTCTTCCTGCTCTTCGCGCTGCTTACCGGTCTGGTCAACGGCTTTGTCGCCGTGCTGGTGCTGGAGGCGGTGGCCGATCACCCGGCGTTTGCCGGCGGCGGGGAGAGCGCATGAGGAGTCTCGCCCCCCTGCTCCCCTATCTGCGCAGCTTTCGCGGCTACCTTCTCCAGGGCACCCTGTGGCTGGTGGCGACCACCCTGCTCGCCCTGGTCATCCCCTGGATGCTCAAGCGCGGCATCGAAGCGATGGAGCAGGGCTCTTACCGCGACCTGGTCTTTTTCTCCGGCATCCTGGCGTTGGCGGCGGTGGGCCGCGGCGCCACCCGCATCGCTTCGCGCCTCTTCTTTCTGCACACCGCCCGCCGGGTCGAAGTCGATCTGCGCCGCGACCTGCTCGCGCGCCTGCTCCATCAGGAAGGGCCCTTTTTCGACCGCTACCGCACCGGTGACCTGCTCTCGCGGTTTACCAGCGATATCGCCAACGTGCGCATGCTCTCGGGCTTCGGCCTGATGACTATCCTCAACGCCGCGGTGGTCTATCTGCTCACCATCGCGCTGATGCTGACCCTGTCGCCGTCGTTGACCCTGGTGGCGGTGTTGCCTTATCCCTTCATGCTGCTGGCGGTCAAATACATCAGCCGCCACCTGCTCTACCACTCGACCCGGGTGCAGGAGGGAATGGCGCGGGTCAGCGAGGCGGTGGAGGAAGGGGTCAGCGGCCAGGCGGTGATCCGCACCTACGGCCTGGCCGCGGGGCGCTGCGCGCGCTTCGAGGAGCTCAACCACGAGTACCTGCAGCGCAACCTGGTGCTGGCGCGGCTGCGCGCGCTGGTGATGCCGGTGATGACCATTGTTGGCCCGCTCGGCACCCTGCTGGTCCTCTATTTCGGCGGCCTGCGGGTGGCGCAGGGCACCCTGTCGCTGGGCGATTTCGTCGCCTTCAACGCCTACCTGGTGCAGCTCGCCTGGCCGACCCTGCTGCTGGGATGGGTGCTGACCCTGTTGCAGCGCGCCGCCGCGAGCATGGAGCGGCTACAGGTGCTGCTCCGCCTGCCGCCGGCGCGGCCGCTGCCGCCGCCGGGGCCGGAGGAGGAGCCTGCACCGCCGCGGGTGGAGATCCGCCATTTGAGCTTCGCCTACGGCGACCAGGCGCCGGTGCTCAGGAATCTCTCCCTGGATGTGCCCGCCGGCGCCCTGGTGGGGATCACCGGGCCGCCCGCCTCCGGCAAAACCACCCTGCTGCGGCTGCTGGCCGGGCTCTATCCGCCGCCGCCGGGGAGCATCGTCGTCGCCGGCCGCGACCTGGCCGCACTTGATTCGCGCCGCCATCGCCGCGGGCTGACCGCGGTGCCCCAGGAGGGACGACTGTTTTCCGGCAGCCTGCGCGAAAATCTGCTCTACGCCGCCCCCGAGGAGAGCGAGGAGCGGTTGCGGCAGATCGTGCGGCAGGTGCGGCTGGCGGTCGATCTGGAGGACTTCCCCGACCAGTTCGCGACCCGGGTCGGCGAGGGCGGTCTGACCCTCTCCGGCGGCCAGCGCCAGCGGGTGACCATTGGCCGGGCCCTGGCCCGCGATGCTGGGCTGTGGCTGCTCGACGATCCTTTCAGCCATCTCGATGCCGCCACCGCCCGGGCGGTCTGGGACGAGGTGCAGCCCCTGCTCGCCGGACGCACGGTCTTTCTGGTCTCGGGGCGGGTGTCGCTGCTCAGCGGCGCCGATCGCATCGTGGTGCTCGACGGCGGCCGCGCGCGCCAGCAGGGGAGCCACGCGGAGCTGCTTCAGAGCGGCGGTCTCTACGCCCGCCTCTACCGGCGCGAACAGCTGCAGGACGAACTGGCGGGGGCGAACGATGGGTGAGCTTTCCGCATCGTAGAAAGGTAGAGAGGCTTTAACGGAGAGACGCATTTATCACCGGGCTTTCGGGTTTTCTCTCCGCACTCTTGCCCTCTCCGACTCTCCGTTAAATCCGTCATATTTTAACCGGCCATCAACCGGCAAGAGTCACCATGCCTCACGGACATCATCACCACGACAGCGACGAAATCACCGGACGCCACCTCGACTGGCACCTGTTCCGGCGCTTTCTCGGCTATCTCTTCCATTACCGCGGGGCGGCGCTTGCGGCGCTGGCGCTGCTGCCGCTGGTGGCCGGGGTGCGCCTGGTGCAGCCCTACCTGATCAAAGTCGGCCTCGACCGGCACATCGTGCCGGGAGAGATCGAGGGGCTGCTGGGGGTGGCGCTGCTGTTTCTCCTCGCCCTTTTCGGCGAGAGTGTGCTGGTTTATCTGCAGACCTACGTGGTGCAGTGGGTGGGGCAGAAGATCATGGCCGATCTGCGCCGCGAGGGCTTCGGTCGGCTGCTGCGGCTGCCGGTCGCCTTCTTCGACCGCAACTCCTCGGGGCGGCTGGTGACGCGGCTGACCTCCGATGTTGAGAATGTCGGCGAGATGTTCGGAGCGGGGGTGGTTTCGGCCCTGGGCGACATCCTCACCCTGGTGGCGATCGTCGCCATCATGCTGTGGATGAATCTCTCCCTGTCGCTGGTGGCCTTTGCGGTGATGCCGGTGCTGCTGGTGATGGGCGCTTTGTTCCGCCATTACATCCGCCGTGCCAACCGCCAGGTGCGCTCGCGGCTGGCCGGGCTCAACGGCTTTGTCGCCGAGCGCATCGCCGGGGTCGACGAGGTGCGCCTGTTCGTGCAGGAGGAGCGCACCCTCGGGGAATTCGATCGGCTGCAGGACGACTACCAGCGCGCCTCCTTCCGCGTGATCAACTGGGACGCCACTCTTTACGCGGTGGTCGAAGCCCTCGGCTCGGTGGCGATCGCCGCGATTCTGTGGAAAGGGGGCGGCGAGGTGATTGCCGGGGCCACCACCTTCGGCACCCTGGTCGCCTTCATCGAGTACGTGCAGAAGTTCTTTGCGCCGCTGCGCGATCTCTCCGCCAAGTATTCGGTGATCCAGGCGAGCAACGCCTCGCTCGAGCGCATCTTCGACGTCTTCGATCAGGAGCCCGAGGCGATCGGTTCGGCCGTGCCGGACCGGGCCCGCGGCGAGGTGCGCTTCGAGGGGGTTCGCTTCGGCTACCGCGACGACACCCCGGTGCTGCGCGGCATCGACCTGACCCTGCGGCCGGGCGAAACGGTGGCGCTGGTGGGCGATACCGGCAGCGGCAAGACCACCCTGGCGCGGCTGCTGCTGCGCTTCTACCAGCCGACGGCGGGGCGGGTGCTCCTCGACGGCGCCGATCTGGCGCGGATGGACCCGGCCGAGGTGCGTCGCCGGGTCGGCTGGATTTCCCAGGAACCTTTTCTGTTCGACGGCAGCGTGCGGGAAAACCTCGACCCCGAGGGGCGGCGCAGCCCCGGAGAACTGGCGCAGATTCTGGCGCGCACCGGGGCCGCGCCGGTGGTTGAGCGCCTGGGCGGCCTCGACGCGCACATCGCCGAGCGCGGTCGCAACCTCTCCGCCGGCGAGCGCCAGCTGCTGTGCCTGGCCCGCGCCCTGGTGCCCGATCCCGAGCTGCTGGTCATGGACGAGGCCACCAGCCGGCTCGACGCCGAAACCGAGGAGCTGGTGCGGACCGGGATGGAGGCGGCGCGGCGCGGGCGCGGGGCGCTGCTCATCGCCCATCGCCTGCGCTCGGTGGTGCACGCCGAGCGCATCGTGGTGCTGCGCCGCGGGCTTATCGTCGAGCAGGGGAGCCATCGCGAGCTGCTCGCGCAAAAAGGACTCTACGCCCGTCTGTGGCGGCTGCAGGCGCTGGAAAATGCCAAGGCTCCCGCCACCGGAGCGACCGCCCCGGTCTAAGGAACGGACATTGACGAAAGGGATCTGAAACGATGAAACGGCTGGTTGTCTTTGCCCTGGCCGCCGCGCTTGCGGCCTGCACTCCCCCCGCACCGGCTCCGCTGGCTCCACCGCCCCCGGCGGCGGCGGAGATTCTCGGCCTCCGGGCCGAAACCCTGCCCGGCGCCCGGGTGCAGCAGGAGGGGGCCCTGATCATCGCCTACCCGGAGCAGACTCTGTTCACCCCCGGGGCGGCGATGCCCCTGGCGGGCGGCCTCGAGGTTCTCGATCCGCTGGCGCGCTTTCTCGGTGACCATCGCGGCAACCGCTGGCAGGTCACCGTGCGCGCCGCCAGCCCAATCGACCAGGACTACGATCGCGCACTCGCCGCCGCGCGCAGCGAGCTGCTGCAGCGCTTCCTCCGCAACCGCGGCGTGGCGGTGGAGCAGTTCGACTGGCTCAGCGAAGCCGGCGGCGGTCCCTCCCTGGAATTACGCCTTCAGTAGGGGCAGCCCTCGTGGCTGCCCTTTCCCCGTCGTGCTGCTACGGTTCCATGCGCCTGGTCGGCCGGTTCGATCAAGCCCTGGCGCCGGGTCAAAAGCCGGGCGAGCACGGGGGCTCGCCCCTACGGCAGCAGTTGCCGCAGTTCGTCCGGGGCAAAGGAATAGACGTCGTTGCAGAATTCGCAGGTGATCGAGGTGGGCTCCGGCCGACTCGCCAGCTCCTTCAGCTCATCCGGGCCGAGATTTTCCAGCATGCGCTGCACCTGGGGGCGGCTGCAGTTGCAGCGAAACACCAGGTCGCTGCGGTCCTTGACGTCGAAGGGCAGATCGGCGAGCAGCCGGCCGAGAATCGCCTCCGGGTCCTGCCCCGCGCGCAGCAGGGTGGTGACCGGCGGCAGCGCCCGCAGCCGCTCTTCGAGCAGGGCGATGTGGTCCTCGTTTCCCGGGGGCAGCGCCTGGACGATGAAGCCGCCGGCGGCGCCCACCGAGCCGTCCGGCTCCAGGTGCACGCCGAGGGAGACCGCCGAAGGCACCTGCTCCGAGGTGGTCAGATAGTAGGCCAGATCTTCGCCGATCTCGCTCGACACCAGCTGCACCGTGCTGCGGTAGGGGTCGCGCAGCCCGAGATCCTTGACCACATGGAGAAAACCGGCGCGGCCGACGGCGCCGACCACGTCGATGCGGCCGTCGCGGGGCGCGATTCCAGGAGCCGGATTCCTGACGTTGGCCCGCACTCTTCCGCTGGCATCGGTTTCGGCGTTCATGCGCTGCAGCGGGCCGCTCCCCTCGACGGTCAGGGCCAGCCGCTGTTCGCCCTTGAGCAGGGCTCCCATCAGGGCGGCGCCGGTCGCCAGCCGCCCCAGGGCCAGGGTCGCGGTCGGGTCACACCCCTGGCGGCGGCGGATTTCCTCGGTCAGGGCGGTGGTGACGGCGGCCATCCCGCGCAGGGTGCCGTCGCGGGTGACGATGCGGATGAGCTGGTCTTTCATGACAACTCCTTGAAACGACTGGAATTCGATAAACGGCCCGAGTTGAGCCGGGGCCCGGCTGTGGTATCCTTGAGCAACTGACCCGCGAAGATTAGCGGATGTGACATGCCCCTGACAAGAATCAACGGAGGATGACAATCATGAAGATCATTCTGCCCACCGCGGGCAAGGGCACGCGCCTGCGCCCCCACACCCATACCAAGGCCAAGTCGCTGGTGCGCGTGGCCGGCAAGACCGTGCTCGAGCACATCGTCTCGCGCCTGGCGCCGCTGCAGGCCGAGGAATACATCTTCATCAACGACGAGGAAAACGGCTCGCAGGTCATGCACTTCATGACCGAGAAATTCCCCCGGCTCAAGACCTTCGCCACCGTGCAGAAGCAGCGGCTCGGCCCCGCCCACGCGGTGGCCCTGGCCGCAGAGCGGATCGCCCCCGGCGACGACGTGCTGGTGGTGTTCAACGATACCATTTTCGTCACCGACCTCGAGCGTATCCCGGCGCTCTGCGCCGACTGCGATGGCCTGATCTACTCCAAGGAGGTCGAGGACTACCAGCGCTTCGGCGTCAACGTCATCGAGCAGGGCTTCATCGTCGACATGGTGGAAAAGCCCGACACCCCCGTCTCGCGCCTGGCCCAGGTCGGACTCTACTACCTGAAGGACGGCCGCGGTTTCATGGACTTTCTGGAAAAAACGATCAAGGCGGGCGAAACGGTCAAGGGCGAATACTATCTCCCCGCGGTTTTCATGAACATGATCCGCGACGGCCTGCGGTTCAAGGCCCCCGAGATCGACGCCTGGCTCGACTGCGGCAAGCCCGAGACCCTGCTCGAAACCAACCGCTACCTGCTGCGCGGCCGCCACCACGTGCACGGCGAGACGGTCAATTCGGTGCTGATCGAGCCGGTGCACGTCGAAAAGGGGGCGGTGGTCGCCAACTCCATCGTCGGCCCCAACGTGTCGGTGGCCGCGGGCAGCCGCATCAGTGACAGCATCATCCGCGACTCGATCCTCAACGCCAACAACGAGGTGTCCGGCCTCATCCTGGAAGGGTCGATCCTGGGCGATTCGGTGAAGCTCCACGGGGCGGCGCGCAAGATGAACATCGGCGATCATTCGTTGATCGAGATGGAATAGGCCACCAAGACGTTAAGAGCTTCCGGACAAGCCAAGGCAAAGGCTTTTAACGCAGAGGCGCTGAGGAGGAGAGACGGCTTTTTCATTTCACCCCCAGACAGAGCGCCGCGTAGATCTTGGCCGCGGCGGTGACCTGGTCGAGGGCGATGTGCTCCTCGGGGGTATGGGCCACTTCGAGGGCGCCGGGGCCGAGGATCAGGGGCTTGACCCCGGCCTCGAAGAAGAGGTTGCCGTCCGAGTGGGAGCGGAAGGCGTCGAAGCGCAGGGGCAGGCCGACGGCGGGGTAGGCCTTCTCGAGCAGCCGCACCAACTGGGAGTCGGTGCCGAGGTCGTAGCCGCGGGCGGCGAAGTCGAAGGACACTTCGAAGTCGAGATCGGTGATCAGCTCGGCCGCCTCCACCGTGCGCTGGCGGATGGTGCTCTGAATGTCCGCCGGGTCGGTGGCGGGGGGCAGGTGCAGGTCGATCCAGGCCTCGCAGCGATCGGGCACGACGAAGCCGGCGCGCGACGAGCTCATCTCGCGAATCGAGTAGACTACCCCCGATGTGCTGCGGTCGAACAGGGGGTCGCGGCCGAGGTAGAGCAGCACCCGCAGCATCGATTCGACCGCGTTGTGCCCCAGCTCGGGGAGCGACGAGTGGGTGCGGCGGCCGCGGGTGACGAAACCGGTTTCGAGATAGCCGTAGTGGGCGAAGCAGGCGTTGAGGCCGGTCGGCTCCCCGATCACCACCCAGGGGGGCTGAAATTCCTCGAGAAAGGCGATGCTGCCGTCGCCGTTCTCCTCCTCCCCCACCACCAGCGCCAGCCCCACCGGCGGCTGCTCGTCGTGGGGCAGTTCAGCCAGGGCGAGAAAGGTCTCGACCATGGCGGCGCAGCCCCCCTTCATGTCGGCGCTGCCGAGCCCGAACAGGCGGCCGCCCTCCTCTTCGCGCGCCCAGTATTCCTCCAGGTCCCAGGCGGTGATGGTGTCGACGTGGCCCACCAGGTAGAGCTGCGGCTCCTGCCAGCCGAGGGTGACGATCAGGTTGTAGCGCTCTTCCTCCACCTCCTGGCGGCGCACGGCGAAGCCCGCCTGCTGCAGGATGCCCTCGAGATAGATCTGGATGTCCTCCTCCTTGCCCGAGGGGGAGTAGATGTCGACCATCTCGCGCAGCAGCCGGTGCAGCCGCTCGGGATCGATGGCGCTCCAGACATGGTCCAGTCGTTGCGGCATAAGCGGTTATTCTTTCTTCCGGCGTCTTTTCTTCGCCAGATTGAGGGTCATGTAGACGTGCTCCTGAATATTGTCGAAGCCCTGCTTGCGGAAGAAACGGATCGCGGGCTCGTTGTCGGCGGCGGTGTCGATGATGATCATGCGCACCCCCTGCTCGCGCATGCGCCGCCGGATCTCGCGAAAGAGTTTGTCGCCCACCTTGCTCTTCTGCAGCCCCTTGCGCACCCCGAGCCACACCAGATAGCCGTATTTCCAGGCCGAGTGCTGCTTTTCCACCGTGGTGCCGAGCGCGAAGCCGACGATCCGCTCGTCGCGCTCGGCCACCAGGCACAGCTCGCGGTCGCTGTTGAACAGAGTGGTGATCTCGTATTCGTCCCAGGTGCGGTAGAGGCTGGGCGAGTACTCGGCGGTAAAGATTTCCTCGCCGATGTGAAAGACGTGGGAGAGGTCGTCGATGTTCATCTCGCGGATGCGCAGCGGGGGCTCGACGGGAAGGAGGTCGTCGTCGTTCATTCCGAATCCTTTCGTGATCGGTATCTTGCGATAAACTTTAGCAAATATTTAGCTTTCGTCATTTCTTGTGCTGGCGTGGCGACGAGGTTATCATAACCGCCCCGCGCGCGCAGCCTCAGTCTTCTGCCAGGATGGCCCCATGACCATGGAAACGGTTCTTCCCTATTTTCTCCCCCCGCTGCTGGGGGCGTTTATCGGCTACGTCACCAACTATATCGCCATCCGCATGCTGTTCCGGCCGCTGCGGGCCTGGCGCCTGTGGGGCATCCGCGTGCCGCTGACCCCGGGGATCATCCCCGCCAAGCGCCACGAACTCGCCGCCCGCATGGGCGAGATGGTGGGCAGTCACCTGCTCACCTCCGACGACGTGGGGCGGGCGCTGGAGAAGGAGTCCTTTCGCCGCGAGATCAAGGGGGCGGTGGCCGATAAGCTCGGCCGCTTTCTCGACCGCGATCTCGGGCCGCTGGAGCAGCTGGTGCCGTCCGGCTTCCGCGGCCGCTTCCGCGACCTGGCGGAGCTGCTGCGCTGGAAGGTGGTGAAGGCGGTTTTCGCCTATCTGGAGAGCGACGAGTTCGAGGCCACCCTGCGCCGTTATCTCAAGCGCAAGGGCGACGAGTGGCTCTCCCGCGACCTGGAGAGTTTTCTGACCCCCGAGCGCTACGACCGGCTGCGCGGCCATCTCGACGGGCGTATCTCCGGCTTTCTCCATTCGCCGGGAGTGGCGCGGGCGGTGAGGCAGTTCGTCGACGGAAAAACCGAGAGCTGGGTCGGCTCCGAGCGTACCCTGCGCGAACTGCTGCCGGCCGACCTGGTGGAGGTGCTGGCGGCGCAGCTGGAAAAAGAGGTGCCGCCGCTGCTGGAGAAATTCGGCGGCATGCTCTACGATCCCGACTTCCGCCAGCGCCTGGTGGTCAAGGGCAAACAGGCGGTCGAGGGCTTCCTCGATTCGCTCGGCGGCCTCTCCGGCCTGCTCGCCGGCTTCATCGATCTCGACAAGATCTACGGGCGCATCCCCGAATTTCTCGACAAGGCCGGCGACGAGATCGCCCGCTGGCTGAAAGAGGAGAAAACCCAGGCCCAGGTCGCCCAGATGCTGCGCGAGCGCATCGACGCCCTGCTCGATCGTTCCTTGTCGAGCTACCTGGAGAAAGTGCCCTACGAGAAGGTCGCCGGGGTGCGCCGTTTCGTGCGCAGCAAGGCGGTGGAATACGTCCAGAGTCGTCGGGCGAGCGAAACCGCCCTCGCCCTCGCCGAGCGGGGCATCGACCGGCTCAAGGACCGCTCCTTCGGTGCGCTGCTGGAAAAAACCCTCCCCGCGGGCGGCGTGGAGCGCAGCCGCGACGCCCTGGCCGAGCGCATCCTCGCCACCCTGCGCTCGCCCGCGGCGCGCGACGCCCTCTCCTCGATCCTGGCGGAAAAGCTCGAGGAGTGGCTGTTTCGCAAGCCCCTCGGGCGGCTGTCGGCGCGGGTGCCGGCCGACCTGCGCGAGGAACTCAACGAAGGGCTCTATCTGCAGCTCGGGGAACTGTTGAAAAAGGAGGTGCCGCCGCTGGTGGAAACCCTCAACGTGCAGCGCATCGTGGAAGAAAAGGTCAACTCCCTCGACATTCTCAAGGTCGAAGGGCTGCTGATGGGAATCATGAAGGAGCAGTTCAAATACATCAATCTCTTCGGCGCCCTGCTCGGATTTCTCATCGGCCTGGCCAACCTGCTGGTCTTTACGCTGAGGTGATGAAAATTTAACGGAGAGGCGCTGAGGAGGAGAGATCGGAGAGAAAAATCTTTGAGGGTTACACTCAGTTGCAACTTGTCGTGTCTTTGATTTTACAACTCTTCCTTCTCTCCACCTCTCGGTTAAAATGGCTTGAGCATTTCTTGGTGTCCTTGGCGGCTAATGGCATTGAAGCTTTTTGCTTTAGCTCTCCGCCTCGCCCTCTCTGCGTCTCTCCGTTAAGGCCTTTGCCTTTCTTGGTGCTCTTGGCGTCTTGGTGGCCAATAAAAGCCTTTATTCCATCCCCATCTCGTAATTGAACTTGGACGTCCCCGCCAGCGGCCGGTCGCTTTTGCACGCCGCCAGGACCTGTTTGCCCTGGGCGGAAAAGGGCCCGAGGTGGCCGAGTTCGACCACAAAGCGCCCGGCGCCGAGGCGCTGCAGCTCGCCGAGGTGGCCGATGAGGGAGAAGTCGGTGGCGGAGGTGAGCACGGTCAGGCCGCTGCGGCTGTCGACGCTGTATTTCTCGCCGCGGTCCGACACCAGGGGACGGTCGGAGCGCACTCCTTTGAGGTGGATGCGCGAGGTGATCAGCGGCACCTGGGCGTAGACCGTAATCGCCAGCGGCACTCCGGTGTCGCGCCGCAGCAGCTCGCCGAGGTTGTCGCGGTCGTCCTCAAGGTAGAGAGTGGCCTCGCTAATGCCGAGTTCGCGCCAGGCGAGCACGGCCTGGGAGTTGAGGGAGAAGAGGCGGTAGCCGGTGATCAGCTGCAGTCCTTCAAGTCCCGCAAAGAACTCGAAATGGCCAAGGTTGTTGAGGCGAAAGGCGCGAAAGCCGGCGCCGGCCAGCGCGCGGACGCCCTGCTGCACCGCCAGCCAGTCCTCTTCGAGCAGGATGAAGGGGATGTCCCAGATGATTTTGTCGCGCTGGCCGCGCAGCTTGCGCGCACTCAACTCGATATTGCGGGCGTGGCGCGCGGTCAGGGGAATCAGCACCCGGTCAACCGCGGGGTCGTTGAGCAGGTGGGCGTCGCGGGCATCGGCCACCGCGATGCTCAGCCGGACTTCCGGCGCCGGCTGCGCCTCGCCCGCGGGCAGCAGGTCGGCCAAAGCCTGGCGCAGGTGCTCGCGGCGCGGCTCCGCGCGACCGCGGGCGAGCAGCTGCGCCAGCTCCTGGTAGAAGCTGCGGCGGATCTCCTTGAGCCGCTTGGGCGGGATCACCACCGGGGGCAGATCGTCCGCCCGCAGTTCGCCGAGGTCGAGGGGGGCATCGCCGCTGCGGCCGAAGACCTCGCGCAGAGTGGCGGCCGACAAAGGGGTTTTCTCGGCGGCAAAGGTCTCGACCGCGAAGTCGCGCTCAAGCTCCACGCCCGGGCATTGGGCGCGCAGATGAAGCTGGCCGTCGCTCAGGCTCACCCATAGGTCGACCGTCTGCGCGCGCGGCGGGGCGGCATCGAGGCGGCGCCGGCAGGTCGCGTCGCTCAGGGTGAAGGCCTGCTCGGAGGAGACCTTGAACACCCCGTCGCCGGGGCGAAAGCGGTTGACGAAGGGGGAGGGCACGCTCACCACCGAACCGGCGGTGGCCGCCTTGGCCGGGCGCCGGCCCAGCTGCAGGGTCTTCACGGTGAAGGCGCTGCCGGCCTGGTCGCTCTTGGGTTGCACCCGCAGGCGGTCGCCCAGGTGCAGCCGATCGCGGGTCTTGAAGGTGATCTCGCCGCCGCGCACCCCGGTGACTTCGCCGAGAAAGCGGCCGGTGGCGCCTTTGACCGAAGGGACCGCGATGTCGCTCGGGTTGGGGCCGGTGAGAAAGCCGCGGGTCGGCAGCCGGCCGAAGGAGAGCTTGAGCCGGTCCTTGGCGGCGCGCACCGCCTCCTTGCGCCGCTGCGGCTCGGCGTCGAGGGCCTGGCGGTAGGCGCCGACCACCGCCGCCACGTACTCGGCGCTCTTCATCCGCCCCTCGATCTTGAGGCTGCAGACGCCGGCCGCGGCCAGCTCGGGGAGCAGATCGATGGCGGAGAGGTCGTTGGGAGAAAAATAGTAGCCGTCCTGCTGATGGTAGCGGTAGCGGCGGCGGCAGGGCTGGGCGCAGCGGCCGCGGTTGCCGCTCTTGCCGCCGAGCCAGGAGGAGAAGTAGCACTGGCCGGAGAAGCTGAAACAGAGGGCGCCGTGGACGAAATGCTCGAGCTCCAGGGTGGTCTGCTTGCGGATGGCGGCGATCTCGTCGAGCGTGAGTTCGCGCGCCAGGACCCCGCGGGTGAAGCCCATGGCCTCCAGCTGGCGCACGCCGGCGGCATTGTGCACCGTCATCTGGGTCGAGGCGTGCAGTTCGAGTCCGGGGAAGTGCCGCCGGGCCAGGCGCCAGACCGCCAGATCCTGCAGAATCACCCCGTCGACCCGCAGCGCTTCGAGGGTGGCCAGGGTCTCCGCCAGCTGGGGCAGCTCCCGCTCCTTGACCAGGGTGTTGAGGGTGACGTAGATCTTGCGGCCGCGCTCCCGGGCGTAGTTGAGCATGCGCTCGAGGTCGGCGGGGGTGAAGTTTTTCGCCTTGGCCCGCGCCGAAAAATCGCGCAGGCCGCAGTAGACCGCGTCGGCGCCGTTTTCCATGGCGGCGAAAAAGGCTTCGAGGCTGCCGGCGGGGGCGAGCAGTTCGGGTTTGGCAGGTGTGGTCATAACAGGCCGTGAAAGAAAAGGCCGGAGGGGGCGGCGAGCGCTCCTCCGGCCGGTCGGGTCAGTGATGGCGGCGGCTCAGTTGGCGGCCTGGGGTTGCGGGGCGGGGCCGAGAAGTCTTTCCATGGTCTCGATGTCGGCTCCCGACAGGTAGTGGCCGTTGATCCAGTACTTGGGGGTGCCGCGCACGCCGAGGGAGCGCACCACCGCGAGGTGTTTCTCGAGCTGGTGGTTGTCGCTGAACTCGGGGAGCGGCTGGTCGTCGTAGCGCCCGGCCATGACGTCGGCATAGGCGTCGGCCGGGTTTTCGGCCGCGAGGATGAAGCGTGATTTCTTCTCCGCATCGGGGTGCATCTTGAGCGGATTGAGAAAGATGTAGCGGGTGATGTCCTCGCGCTGATCGAGGTATTCGCTCCCCTTGCGGCAGAAGGGGCAGTCGGGGTCGGTGACTTCGATCACGACATTCTTGCCGTCGCCGATCTTGAGCGCCTGCTCCAGGGGAACCCCCTCGATGCGCGCCGCCATCACCTGCGCCATGCGCTCGCGGGTCAGGCTCTGCCCTTGGGCGTCCCAGATCTCGCCGACGATCAGATGGCGCGATTTGGGGGCGAAATAGAGCACCTTGTCGCCCGCCACCACTTCGAACAGGCCATCGATGGGGGTGGGATGGACCGCCTCGAACTCCATTTTGGGAAAGGTCATGCGCAGCGTCGCCGCGGCGGCGCCGACACCGGCGTCGCCGGCAGGGCCCTGGGCGAAGGCGGGCAGGGCGGTGATGGCCAGAAGCACGATGAGCAGGATCGATACGCGTTCTTTCATTCGGGTCTCCAGAATCGGATGAGGTTCGCTGCGGCCGGGCCGCTGTTCAGACCGACAATCATATCAGAATTGCGCGCCGGACGCCAAATCCACGCTCGCTCAGAGCAGTCCCCGGTCGGCGAAGGAGACGTAGCGCTCGCTGCCGACCACGATATGGTCGAGCACCCGCACCCCCATGAGGTCCCCCACTTCCTTGAGGCGACGGGTGATGTCGAGGTCCTCGCGGCTCGGCGTGGGGTCGCCCGAGGGGTGATTGTGCACGAACAGCACCGCCGAGGCCGACTCGCGGATCACCGGTGCGAAGACCTCGCGCGGATGGACGATGCTGGCGGTGAGGCTGCCTTCCGAGATGGGGATCTCGCGGATCAGGCGGTTCTTGCTGTCGAGCAGCAGGGTGTAGAAGACCTCGCGCTTGTGGTCGCGCAGCCGCTCGTGAAAGGAGAGGAAGACCTCCTGCGAGCTGGTGAAGCGATCGCCGGGCTGCAGGCGGGTGTCGGCGAAGCGCCGGGCGATCTGGAACACCGCCTGGATTTCCGCCGCCTTGGCCGGCCCGATCCCCTTGATCCGGCACAGCTCCGAGATGCCGGCAGCCGCCAGTTGACGCAGCCCGCCGAAATGAGCGAGCAGTTGGCGGGCATGGTCGAGGGCGCTGGTGCGGGTGGTCGCCTCGCCGGTGCGCAGCACCAGCGCCAGCAGTTCGGCGTCGCTCAGAGTCTCGGCGCCGCGGGTGAGCAGCTTCTCCCGCGGGCGCTCCTCGGCCGGCCAGTCCTTGATGCGACGGGTCGCGTCATTCATTTTTTCCCCTCCGGTCAATGAATAAATAGAGATTTAACCAGTTCTCTAATTAAGGCAAGGGTTCTCGTGCGTCAAGCGCTTTGTCGGTCACGAAAAAAGGCCGACTCCAGGGAGCCGGCCTTTTTTCTGAAAAATCGGGACGAAAATTACTCGCGCACGTAGGTGTCGATGTCGGTCTCGTGCACCATTCCCATGAGATGGGCATACTCGGACTCGATCAGCTCGTAGTGCTCGAGGGTTTCCTTGGCCATGCGATCGAAGACGCCGCGTACCGCGGGGTCGATGATGTGCTTGGCGGTGCCGGCCAGAACCTTGGCGAGGTCTTCCTCTTCCTTCAGGGCGATCTCCATGGCGCGGCGGTCGTGCACGTTTTCGTCGAGGGCCTTCTGCAGGTTGTGGAGCATCGTCGATTCCTTGCGCGGCGGCGACTCGATGTACTCCTCGAAGGTTCCCAGGTCGCTGCCCGAGTAGATCTTGAAGAAGTGGCTGCAGTGCTCGCGCTCTTCCTTGGCCAACTGGCTGAAAACTTTCTTCCCTTTCTCGTTCTTGGTGATCGCGGCGGCGCGCAGATAGAAATCCATGACGTCTTTCTCGGTCTGGATGGCGGCTTTGATGGCTTCCTGCATGTTGAATTCCTGCGGCATCGGTCTTTCCCTCCCAGCGGATGAATGATGGCGATTTTGCGGCGGACAAATTTGAAGTGTATACGGGGAAAATTAGCCGAAAAGCTGCATTCTGTCAACGCATCTGCCAAACAATCTCTCTTCCTTGCCAGGACCCCGGCGCTTGTTAAGATTGAACACGAGCCGCTCAATACCAGAAAAGGAGATTGCCATGACCTACGGCGACGGACGGATCTACAAGAAAATCGAAGTGATCGGAGTCTCGACCCAGAGTATCGAGGACGCGATTCAGCGGGCGGTGAGCCGGGCCCACCAGTCCCTCGAGCGCATCAGCTGGTTCGAGGTGCAGGAGACGCGGGGGCACGTCGACAAGGATGGCAAGGTCAACGAATACCAGGTGGTGCTCAAGGTCGCCTTCGAACTCAAGTAGGAGCGATGCTTGTCGTCGCCCAGGGGGGCGACGGCGGGCGGGTTTCTAGCCGAAGAGAAGTTTCAGCGCGAAGATGAACACCGTCAGGGACACGACTTTTTTGATCCAGTCGTGTCCCTTTTTTACCGCCAGATGAGTGCCGATCCAGCCGCCCGCGGCGTTGCCCGCCCCCAGGGCGAGGCCCAGCGGCCAGTTGACCTGGTCGTGGGCGATGAAAACCGCCAGGGCGAGCACGGTGAAGACCAGCACCACGAAGACCTTGACCGCGTTGATCCGCACCAGGTCGAGGCCGTGGGCGAGCAGGGCGGTGATGATGAGAAAGCCGACCCCGGCCTGCACGAAGCCGCCGTAGATGCCGACGAAAAAGAAGGAGACGACGATCGCCGCCGCCCGCCAGCGCGAGATGTGGGCGAGCTCGATGCGTTTTTTCTTCATCGGGTCGACCAGCATGAAGATGAGAATGCCGATCATGATGATTGCCAGCAGCCGCTCGAAGGAGCGGTCGTCGATGTCCACCGCCCACATGGCGCCGAGGTAGCTGCCGACCAGGGCCGGGCCGGTGCACAGCAGCGCCAGCCCCAGGGGGAGCATCTTCTGCTTGCGGAAGCCGCCGATGGCGGTGAGGTTCTGAAAGAGGATGCCGACGCGGTTGGTGCCGTTGGCGACGGTCGCCGGCAGCCCCAGGAAAATCAGCAGCGGCAGGGTCAGCAGCGAGCCGCCGCCGGCGAGGATGTTGACCACCCCGGTGAAGGCGCCGATCAGAAAGAGGGCCAGGGCCTGCAGGGCGAAGGGCAGTTCCATCAGCGGGTTTCTCCGAGCAGGGCGCGGATGACCTCGCCCGCCATGGTCAGGCCGAAGATCGGCGGAATGTAGGAGGAGCTGCCGAGAATCACCCGCCGGTCGGTGCAGCGCCAGCGCTGGTCCTCTTTGCTCGGGCAGATGCAGTTTTCGGCGCAGACGGCGGTTTCCTGCGACAGGGGGCGGTATTCCTCGGTGGAGTAGACCACCTTGACTCCTTGGCTGATACCGCGCTTGCGCAGGTTCTTGCGGATGATGCGCGCCAGCCGGCATTTCTGGGTGTGGAACAGGTCGGCGACCTTGATCTGGGTGGGGTCGAGCTTGTTGGCCGCGCCCATGGAGGAGATCACCGGCAGACCCCGTTCCTTGCAGCTCTGAATCAGGTGCAGCTTGGCGGTGATGTGGTCGATGCAGTCGAGCACGTAGTCGTAGTCGCGCCCGAGAAACTCGTCGGCGTTCTCGGGCTGGTAGAAGGCCTGCAGCGGCTCCACCGCGAGCGTCGGGTTGATGGCGCGGCAGCGCTCGGCCATGGCCTGCACCTTGGGCCGACCGATGGTGCCGTCGAGGGCGTGGAGCTGGCGGTTGACGTTGGTCAGGCAGATCTCGTCGAAATCGACCAGGGTCAGGCGGCCGACGCCGGCGCGGGCCAGGGCCTCGGCCGCGTAGCTGCCGACGCCGCCGATGCCGAACACCGCCACCGAGGCCCGGGCCAGGCCGGCCAGGCCGGCGCGGCCGACGAGAAGCTCCATCCGGCTCAGCCGGTGCTGATTGCGTTTATCGTCCATGGTCTGTGTTTATCCGTTATTCGCCGTTTGCGGAAGCAGAATGTTGTTTCCCGTTTTCGATTTTCAGAACCCGCAGGGCGTTGGCGGTGGTGATGCGGGCGGTGTCTTCCCGCGTCCAGTTGCGGATGCGCGCGACTTCAGCGGCGATCAGCGCCAGCCATGCCGGGCGCCCGACCGCGCCCCGGTGGGGATGGGGGGCGAGGTCGGGCGCGTCGGTTTCGAGCACGATCGCCGTTTCCGGAATGGCTTCCAGCACCTCGACCGGGCGGCGGGCGTTGGGATAGGTGAGGGTGCCGCCGAAAGCAATGGCGAAGCCGAGGTCGATGGCCTGCTGCGCCGACTCGACGCTGCCGGAGAAGGCGTGCAGGATGCCGCCGACGGCATCCGCCCGTTCTTCGCGCAGAATCTGCAGCAGTGGGCCGATGGCGCGCCGGCAGTGGATCAGGACCGGCAGTCCGGCTTCGCGCGCCAGCCGCAACTGAGCGCAAAAGGCGCGCTTCTGCACCGCAAGCGACGGTCGTTCGAGCAGGTTGTCCAGCCCGATCTCGCCGATCGCCACTACCTCGGGGCGCTCGAGCAGGGCGGCGAGGGCCGTTTCGGCGGCGTCATCCCAGTGCGCGGCCGCCTGGGGATGAACCCCCGGCGCGGCCCAGGCGCCGGGCACCGCGGCCACCGTGGCCAGCAGTTCTTCCCAGCCGCCCGGAGCGACCCCGGGCACCAGGAAGCGCCCGACCCCGGCCCGGCCCGCCGCCTGCACCGTTGCGGCCAGGGTCGCGCACAGCGGCGACAGGTCGAGATGAACGTGCGTGTCGAACAGGGTCGTCGTCGGGGCATCCATGGCGCGCCATCGTAGCACAATCGTGCGCTTGCGGGGAAGTCGCCGTCGTCACTTGCTCCTTGCGCCCGCGAGCGGAATGTGATAAGAAAAAAAGATAATTAACCTGAATTAACCTCCAATGCGCGAGTCTTCCATGGTCTCCAGTCGCTCCCAGGACATCAGTTATATCAAAAAGGTGTTTCTGTTCACCCACCTGACCGGCCTCGCCGCCGGCCTGGTCTTTCCTTTGCTGGCCCGCCCGCTGATCGGTCCGGTGGCCTACTCGGCGGTTTTCTGGCTGCTGTGCCTGGCGATGGGTTACGTCGTCGGGGCGCTGAGTTTCTTCTTCGTGCGCGCCACCCTGAAGAAGCACCTGCGCTCCCAACTGCAGCTGCTGCAGTCGCTTTCGGGCGAAATGGAGGTCTCCGACGAATCGGTCGAGGGCCTGATGACGACGGTGGAGAATGCCGTGGCCCGGGTGCAGCAGCTGATCGGCGGCACCTTCAACGCGATCAATGAACTGCTCCCCCATTTCCGCGATCTCGCCGCGTCCACCCGCTATCTTTCCGATCGCGCCCACGAGGGACTGGCGGCAGCCACCCTGACGAGCAAGGATGTGGCCGCGATGGAGGAGAAGCAGAAGCAGGTCATGGCGCAGCTCGAAAACCTCTCCCACCGTTCCCAGGACGAGGCGGCCCTCTCCCGCGAGCTGTCGGCCTCCCTCGAAGAGATGGCCGGCGCCATGGAGCGCACCCGCTTGAAATTCCAGGAAACCTCGCGCATTACCGACCAGATGACCGCGAGCATGGAGCAGGTGCGCGCCCAGGCCGACGATGTGATCGTGGCGGTGGAGCAGACCACCCAGGATCTCGACTCCATCGGCGATTCGCTGGAAAAGATCCGCTGGGGCGCCTCGTCGAGCGCCGAGGCCGCGGGCCGGGTCAAGGCCGATGCCCAGAACGGCCTCGCCGTGGTGAAGAGCTCCATCGAAGAGATGGAGCGCATCGAGGAAGAGAGCCAGCGGGCGACCGCGGCGATGAAGCGCCTCTCGGCCCAGACCGGCGAGGTGGCCAAGATCATCGAGGTGATCAAGGAGCTGGTCTCCGATACCGAGCTGCTCGCGTTCAACGCGGCCATCATCGCGGCCAAGGCCGGCGAGGAAGGCAAGGGCTTCTCGGTGGTGGCCGAAGAGATCCGCGACCTTGCCGACCGCACCACCGTCAGCGCCCAGGACATCCATCGCATCGTCAAGGGCATCAGCGGCGACACCCGCGAGGTCACCGGCGCCGTCGAGGCGACCGCCAAGCGCATCGCCACCGGCAAGAAGCTCTCCCTGTCCACCGGCGAGGCGCTGCGCAAGATCATGGCCAGCGCGGTGGACGCGGCCGAGGCCTCCGACCAGATCTCGCGTCTTACCGGCGAGCAGAGCGAGCGCTCCCGGGCCCTGCTCGAGCAGGCCGGAAGCAGCCTCACCGGCGTCAAATCGATCACCCGGGCGATCCAGGACCAGCAGGCCGATCTGCTGCGCATCCAGGACGGGGTGTCCGAAATGAAGAGCGCCTCCGACCAGATCTCGCGCGGCATGGAAGAGCAGGTGCGGGCGAACCACGAGTTCGATGTCAGCCTCAATGAGCGCGAAGGCCAGGTGCGTGCGGTCAACGAGGCGACCCGTTTCCAGATGGAGGTTTCGCAGAAGGTCACCGCCCACTTCGGCAAATCGGAGCAGCGCCTGCGGGCCAACGCGGAAAAAGCCGGCAGCATCATCCGCGGTCTCGGCGAAATGGAGCGGCTGACGGAAGACCTGCGCAAGCTGACGGAAGAGTTTCGCCGCTGAGGGTGGGAGGAACAATCTGCTGAAACCACGGCCGCCTTCGGGCGGCCGTGGTCGTTTGGCGGCAATGGCAGAAAAAACTAATCGCTTGGGTGGGCGCGGGGATGAAATGGGCAGGCCGGGCCGGGGCATTCGCGGTTGCGGGCCATGTCGCTACAGGCGGCGGGGTTTTGCGGCTGGGCAAAGGTGAGGCCGAAGGCCTTGGCGAGAAAGGCGCGCCCTGCGCGCACGCTCAGGCGCAGCGCCCGTTTGCAGCAGCGCGGATGCCCGTCGGCCAGAGCGGCAAGGCCGCGGGCCGAGGCCCGCACGGCGAGGGTGCGCTCATGGCCCCGGGTCGGCGTGGCGGCGGTCAGAATGCTGATCGCCACCCCCAGGGAGACGCCGGCGCCGCAGGCTCCGAGGTAGCCGCAGGAACCGCCGGGGACCTGCAGGCTGCGGCGCAGCACTTCGGCGACCGCATTCTTGGGAGGTTCGATCTTGCGCCTGGCCGCGGCCGTCAGTAACGCGAGTGCCGCAAAGGCATGGTGTTCGGGGCCGTGCATCGGCAGATGGGGCAGTTGGAACAGCTCTTCGAGAATGTCTTCGGGAGCGTTTGCCCCGATGTGTGCAAGAAACCGGGGCAGCAACTCCAGGCAATCGCTGCCGTGGCAGCCGTCGCAGACGTAGTGGCCGGCGGGACAGCCGATGGCCGACTGCGCGGTTTTTCCGCAGAGGCCGCAGGTGGTGGCGCCGGTCTCGTTGAGGTAGCGCAGGGGCTGGCCGCAGATCAGGCAATGTTCACTGTGGCTGGGCGATGGGGACATGGCAGGAAAGGCTCTTGATGGTTGAAGATAAGACAATAAATGACCGGTATCCGCTCTGTCAATTTGTTGGCTGGATATATATGAAAATTAGAATTCAACGATTGACGCGACGCAGCCAAATAAGGTATTTTTATTCGGCTGCCATGCAACCGAAAAGGAGCCTCGCCGATGAAACCAATGAAAAGCACCTATGCCACCGCAGGAACCTGCGCCCGATTTATCGATATCGAAATCGCCGACGACATCGTCAAGGACGTCCGCTTCCTGGGCGGCTGTCAGGGCAATGCCCAAGGCGTCGCCGCCCTGGTCAGGGGGATGGCCACCGCTGAGGTCATCGCCCGCCTGCAAGGCCTCGAATGTCGCAACCGCACCAGTTGTCCCGACCAACTCGCCCGCGCCCTCGCCAAACTGACCGGACGCAAGGCGTCCTGATTCTCTTCTCTTCGGCAAAACGCGAGGGGGACCTGTCGGTCGACCGGTCCCCCCTTCCCTTTTTTACCGCCAACTCGCTCTTTACCCCTTAGTTCCCCGTCACTGCGAACCACATATTGTTCGGCGAGGTGACGAAAACGATGGGCGCGATGCACGGGTCGGGCAGATCGAGCATGGCCTCGATCTCCGCGTCGCCCTCGGGAGATGCGGGGAATTCGCCGGTAAAGACGTTCACCGTCATGACCTGACCCGACTGCATCGTCAGGCAACTTACCGCGCCCTTGAAGGCCGGCACCGGGTTGGTTCCGCCGATTCCTGGCGGCACCCCCGCGACGGCGGGGATGATCAACCCTTCCACTTCGATCTCGAGCTTGCCGTTCTCCTTCAATTCGCCTTCGACGCTGTCGAGCACCCAGGGCAGACCGCCCCCCGAAATGCCGCGGATGGGATTGTTGCCCCCCAGCAGGGCGCCGCTGACGCCGAACATGGTGTCGAATTCGAGAATCTTCGCGTCCTTTTCCTTATCTTTTTTCGCCAGGCCCAGACTGGCGGTCAGAACGAAGACCATCACCAGAAAGAGCAGCCCTGCGAGCCTTGTCATGCTGCGTTTCATGGGAACCTCCCTGTGCTGAAATTCAACCGTTGAAAAGACGACTTCTTTGGTCTTTTTCACAAGTATAGCACCGGGAGTTCGGAGAGAAAGGAGTGATGGGCGAAAAATCGACGACCGCGTCGAGGCGGCGCGGGCCGAAGAAAAGGGGCGCCGATATTCGCTTCTGCCGCCGCTCAGCCGCCTGTAGGCCGGAACCGTAAAAACCGGGAAGCCGTGGCGATCAGGTCGCCCGGGGGGGAGTGTGGGTGTCGTCGCGAACCCCCAGTTTGCGCAGGAGGGTGATCATCGGGCACCAGTTGGTGAAGGCGCTCTGGAGCAGGTTGGCGCCGACGAAGCCGGTGAACCACAACCAGTTGAGGTTGTGGATAACGGCCAGGATGACGCTGAGCATCACGAAAAAGCCGGCGATCAGGCGCAGCAGGCGATTGATGGTCATGACTGGAACCTCCGGGCATGGTCTTCGGGGTGTTTGCCGTAAATCAGCCAGTAGACGACGGGGATCACCACCAGGGTGAAGGCGGTCGAGGCGAAGACGCCGAAGATGACCGACCAGGCGAGCCCCGAGAAGATCGGGTCGAGGGTGATGACGATGTTGCCGAGCAGGGCCGAGCCGGCGGTGAGCAGAATCGGGCGGAAGCGCACCGCGCCGCTCTCGACGATGGCCTGCTTGAGCGGCAGGCCGGCGCGCAGGCTGTGGTGGATGAAGTCGATGAGGATGATCGAATTGCGCACCACGATGCCGGCCAGCGCGATCATGCCGATCATCGCGGTGGCGGTGAAGAAGACCGGGGTGGCGTAGCCGCCCACCGGGGTGTCCATGATCAGGTTGAGAAGCCAGAAGCCGGGCATGATGCCGATCATGGTCAGGGGAATCGCCCCCATGATGATCAGCGGCATGGCGAAGGAGCCGGTCTCCACCACCAGCAGGATGTAGATGCCGATCAGGGCCGCGCCGAAGGCGATGCCGAGGTCGCGAAAGACGTCGAGGGTGATGTTCCACTCCCCCTCCCCGCTCCACACCACCCGGGTGCCCGCGGGCAGCGGCCGGTCGTCGAAATGGGCGGAGAGGTTGAGCACCGCGTTCACCGGGCTCTTGCCCGCCATCTCGCCGAAGACGTAGACCACCCGTTCCAGGTTCTTGTGGTAGATGGTGGGCGCGAGGGTTTGCTCTTCGAAGCGGCCCAGTTCGGAGAGCCGCACCAGATTTCCGCCGCTGCCGCGCACGTAGAGGGCGGCGAGGTCGGCGGCGGCCGAGCGCTCCTCGCGCGGCAGGCGGATGACGATCTCCAGCGGATTGCGCTCGGAGGGGATGTGCACCGTGCCCGCCCGCTGCCCGCCGAGGGCCAGCGCCAGGGTGCGGGCGATCTCGGCGGCGCTGATGCCGGAGAGGGCCGCCTTTTCGCGGTCGGGGACGAAACGGAGCCGGCGTTGGGGCGCTTCCACCGTGTCGTCGACGTCGACCACCCGCGGCTCTTCGGCCATGCGCGCGCGTACCAATCGGGCGGCGGCGATCTGGTCAGCGTAGGAGCGGCCGGGCTCGGCGTAGACCTCCCCCACCAGGGTGGCGATCACCGGCGGGCCGGGGGGCGTCTCCACGATCTTGAGGTTGGCGCCGTGCTCTCCGGCGATGCGGGTCAGCTCGTCGCGCAGGCGCAGCGCGATCTCGTGGCTCTGCTGGGCGCGCTCGCCCTTGGCGGCCAGGTTGACCCGGATGTCGGCGACGTTGGGTCCTTCGCGCAGGTAATAGTGGCGCACCATGCCATTGAAATCCATGGCGCTCGCCAGCCCCACGTAGGCCGCGAAGTCGGTGACCTCGTTGACCGTGGCGAGGTACGCTTCGAGGGCGCGCACCGCGGCGTCGGTGGTCTCCAGCGTCGTCCCCTCGGGCAGGTCCACCACCAGTTGAAACTCGTTCTTGTTGTCGAAGGGGAGCATCTTGAGGGGCACCAGGTTGAGCACCGGCATCGCCATCGAGGCGAGCAGCAGCACCACCACCGCGGCGATCAGCAACCAGGCCTTTCTGCGCGAATCGAGCAGCGGCGTGAGCAGGCGTTTGTAGGCGCGGGTGAGAGCCCCGTCGCCTTCCTTTTTTTCGTCTTTTGCCGGCTGGTCGTAGTCGCTGCGCAGCACCCGGTAGGTGAGCCAGGGGGTGACGGTGAAGGCGACCACCAGCGACATGACCATGGTCAGCGGCACGTTGACCGCCATCGGCAGCATGTAGGGGCCCATCATTCCGGTGATGAACATCATCGGCAGAAAGGAGACGATGACCGCCGCGGTGGCGAGGATGATCGGCGGGCGCACTTCGTCGACCGCGGTCAGCACCGCGTCGCGCGGCGGCTCCTTGCGCAGCTTGAAGTGACGGTAGATGTTCTCCACATCGACGATGGGGTCGTCGACCAGCAGGCCGAGCGCCAGGGTCAGGGCGAACAGGGTGACGCGGTTGATGGTGAAGCCGAACCAGTAGTTCACCAGCAGGGTCAGCGAGTAGATGATGGGAATGGTCACCGCCACGATCAGCGCCTCGCGCCAGCCCAGGGCGAAGAGAATCAGCAGCAGCACCGTGACCACCGCCACCGCCAGTCCCTCGATCAGCTCGTTGACCTTGTGGTCGGCGGTCTCGCCGTAGTTGCGGGTGACCCGCAGCTCGACCTCGCTCGGGATGATGGTGCCGCGCATCTCCTCGACCCGGGCGATGACGTCTTCGGCCACGGTGACCGCGTTGGTCCCTTTCTTTTTCGCTACGGCAATGTTGACCGCCTGGTATTCCCGCTCGCGGCGGTCTTCGGATACTCCGGCGGCGGGCCCGAAGCGCAGGCGGGTGTAGCTGTCGGCCGCGGCCATGGCGTCGCTGACCCGGGCGACGTCGCGCAGGTAGATCGGCGCCCCGCCCTCGACTCCCAGCACCAGGTCGGCCACCTCCCGCGCCGAGGCGAAGAAGGCGCCGCCGCGCACCAGGAGCTCCTCGTTGCCGCGAGCAAAGCTGCCCGCGGGCAACTCCAGGTTGGCGCCGTCGAGAGCGCGCTGCAGGTCGAGGGGGGCCAGGCCGCGGGCGGCCAGCGCCTGCGGGTCGAGGTCGATGCGGATCTGGCGCGCGCGGCCGCCGATGACGGTGGTGACATTGGTGTTCTTGACCGACTGCAGCCGCTCGACCACTTCTTCGGCGATGCGGTGCAGCTCGTGGTCGGAGAGTTCTTCGTGGAAGAGGGTGAGATTGACGATCGGCACGTCGTCGACCGCCACCGGCTTGACCACCCAGCCGCTGACCCCGGGCGGCACCTGGTCGAGGTTGCTGCGGATCTTGTCGTGCAGCTTGACCAGAGAGCCGATGCGCTCCTCGCCGACGTAGAAGCGCACGGTGACGATGGCGAGATCGGCGCGGGACATGGAATAGACGTACTCCACCCCGTCGACCTGCCACAGCAGCTTCTCGAGACGGGTCGCGACCAGTTTTTCCACTTCCTCGGCGCTGGCGCCGGGCATGTGCACGAAAACGTCGGCCAGCGGTACCTCGATCTGCGGCTCCTCCTCGCGCGGGGTGATCAGCAGCGCCGCCGCCCCCGCCAGCAGGGAGACGACGACGAAGATGATCGAGAGGTTGCCGCCGAGAAACTTGTCGACGATGCGGCTGGCCAGGGAGTGTTTTTTCTGCGCCATGCCCTACTCCTGCAGCCGGGCGCCATCGCGGGCGCGGGCGGTCTCTGCGGTCACGATGCGGTCGCCGGGCGCCAGGCCCGAGAGGACCTCGACTCGCTCGCCCAGGTGGCGGCCGGTCTTCACCAGGCGGTAGTGGAGTTCTCCGCCGCGGGCCAGGTAGACGCCGGTCAGCTGGCCGCGCTCGACCAGGGCGGTGGCCGGCACGGTGAGAACCTCGGTTGCGGCGCCGGGAAGCTGGATGCGGACGAAGAGACCCGTTTCGAACCGGTCATCGGCGGGCAGGGCGATTTTCACCGGAAAGGCGCGGCTGCCCGAGTCGCCCCCCGGCAGGCGCTCGCTGACCGTTCCCGGAAGCCTCAGGGCGAGGGCGGGAACCTCCACGCGCACTTCCTGGCCGAGGGCCAGGCCGGGCCAGAGCGATTCGGGTACCTGGGTGAGCGCCTCCCAGCCGTCGCGCCGGTCGAGGGTCACCAGCGCCGTGCCGGGCAGCACGGTGGCGCCGTTGCGGCTCTCCTTGCGGACCACGGTGGCGGCAAAGGGCGCCGTGACCCGGGTGAAGCCCTGGACGATGCGGGCCCCGGCGAGATCGGCTTCGGCGATCCGCAACTGGGCGCGGGCCTGAGCGAGGGCCTGCCCGGCCGCCTTGCGTTCGGTGTCGACCTGGTCGAATTCCTGCGGCGTCACCGCCTCGCCCCGGCGCAACTGAGCGTAGCGCGCGAAGGTGCGCTCGGCCAGGTCGTGGCGGGCCAGCGCCTCCTGCTCCCGGGCGCGGGCCGCCTCGAAGCCCGATCGGGCGGCGCGCAGGCGGGCTTCGGCCTGGTTGTCGGCGAGGGTCAGCAGGGTCTGGCCGGCCGCGACCGCCTCGCCTTCGTTCACCGCAAATCCGCTCACCCGCCCGTCGCTGCGGGCGACCAGGGTGGTGCGGGTGCCGCGCTGAAGGGTACCGGGCAGGGATGGGGCTTGGGAGAGAGTTTCCACCTCCACCGGGGCCAGCGGGAGGCCGGTGACGGCGATGGGGTCGCCGGGACGATTGCCGGGCTCGATCGGGTCCGAGCAGGCGACCAGCAGCAACAGAAACAACCAGGGAGCAAAGTACCCACGCATCACGGACGGACCTCCTCTTGCGGCAGCAGGGTTTGCACGAACAGGCCCCGCTCGAAGAGCCCGCGCCCCAGGGTCGTCACCAGTTCGTTTTCGGCGCGCAACAGGTCCCAGCGGGCACGATCGAGGGCGGCCTGCACCCCGAGCAGATCGGTAAGGGGCGCCAGGCCGCTCGCGAAGCGCTGGCGCAGCAGGGCAAGGCTTTCTTCGGCTTCGCTGACCGCAACCCGGGCCGTGGCCAGGCGCGAGCGCGCCTCCTCGGCCCGCAGGCGCGCTTGCTCCAGGCGCAGGTCCGCCTGGTTGCGGGCTTCCTCCAGTTGCGCCGCGGCGGCCTGCTCCCGGGCGCGGGCCGCGGCCAGGCGATGGCTGCGCTGGTTGCCGTCGAACAGCTCCCAGGAAAGACCGGTCCACAGGCGCCAGCTGCCGGCGTCGGTGCCGAAGGGAGCGTCCCCGTCGTGCAGCGCGTAAGAAGCCGACAGGTTCCAGCGCGGCCAGTAGGCGCCCCGACTCTGGGCGACCGCTTCGCGGTTCTGCTGCACTCGGTGCTGCAGGGCGGCGAGATCGGCGCGGGCATCGACCGGGCCGGTCGGTGTTTCCAGAAAGAGGTCTTCCCCCACCGGAGCGGCGACGCTCGGCTCGCTCCCGGGTTGCCCCATGGCGATGGCGAGGGCGTGCCGGGCCAGGATCAGATCGTTGTCGGCCGCGAGCACTCGCCGTTCGCTTTCGGACAACGCCACCCGCGCCCGCAGATGATCGGCCTTGAGACCGACGCCGGCCTGATAGCGTTCCCGCGCCCGGCGCTCGGTCTCTAAAGCCTGCTCCTGTGAACTGCGGGCCCACTGGCGGGCGGCTGCGGCCTGTTGCAATTGCAGGTAGGCGCGGAAGGCGGCGAAGGCCGCTTCCTCCGCGCTCCAGGCGGCGCTGGCGGCGGCCGCCCGGGCGCCGGCTCGGGCCCGGCGCCGGCCGTACCAGAGCTCGGGATCGAACAAGGGCTGATCGAGGGTCAGCCGGGTTTCGAAATCGTGGCGGGTGGGCGCAAAATTGTAGGCGCCGGCATCGTTGCTCAGTTCCAGCGACTCCTGGTTGAGGTCGATGAAGAGGCTCGCGGCCGGCTCGTCGGTGATCAGGAAGTTTTCCTGCAGGCTCAGCCGCGGCAGCAAATGGGCGCGGGCGGCTTGCGCGTCCTCCCGCGCCGCCCGGGCATCGGCGCGGGCGGCCAGCGCCTGGGGGCGTTGGCGGATCGCTGCGCGCAGCGCTTCGTGCAGCGTGACCTCCTTGGCCAGAGTCGGCGACGAAAGCAGAAGCAGCAGGACGAGTCCCGAAAACGGCTTGAGCAATGACATGGTTCCTCCTGGAAAATACATTCGAAAAGCAAAATATATTAAAACGTATAGGATTGCAAGAAGGTCGATACCTCCGCCGATGGCGGCATGGCCTGATGCATTGTCTTCTATATTCTAGCGAAGAAGGGGGCGACGCCAACCAGCGATGCCGGCAATTTCGAATACTGATTGACCCGGGGGCGCAGTCCGATTATCTTTTCCGAGTGAACTAGGGGTAAATGCGACAGTTTGGATGGTGACAGGAGACGACTTGACCGCAAAGGAGCCGGCCATGATCAAGACGCGCAGGATGTTCATTTTTCTGACTCTGCTGGCGACCGCGCTGCTCGCCGGCGGCGCCGCCGCCCAGGACGACCCCCTGGCTTCGTGGCAGCCGGCGTTCGATCCGAGCGGCGCCGAATACACCTATATCCTCTCCAACGTCGACCATCCGGCGATCGAGGGGATCGCGGTCGGCTACCATATCCGCGACCGGGTCTGGGAGAAATCGCAGGGGCGGCTCTACGTCGATTTTCGTCCGCTGGCGCAATTGGGCGGCGAGCGCGACGTGATCAGCAAGCTCAGGCTCGGCGCGGTGCAGGGAATGCTGTGCTCGTCGGTGGCCGCCGCCAACCTGGCGCCCCGGCTGGGGATCGTCAACCTGCCCTTCGTCGTCAACACCTTCGACAAGCTCGAGGTGTTTCGCGCCACCCCCGAGCTGTTCGAACCGTTCGCCGCCGGCGCCCGGTCCCAGGGGATCGTGGTGGCCGATTTCACCGGATACGGCAGCTACGGCTGGGCGACGACGGTGCCGGTGCGCACGGTGGAGGAAGCCGGCGCGGTCAACTTTCGCATCGCCCAGGCGCCGGTGAACACCGACCTGTACAAGGCCTGGGAGATGAAATTCACCGTCATGCCCTGGCCCGACGTGCCCCAGGCGCTGCAGACCGGCGTCATCGACGGGCTCGACCATACCCCGATCGTGTGCGGTATCACGAAAAAATTCAATATCGCCCGCTACTTCACCCGGGTCGACTATGCCCAGGGGCTCTACCTCCACCTCATGAACAAACGCTGGTTCGATGGGCTGCCCGAAGATCTGCAGCAGATTCTGCGCGAAACGATCCGCGAGGAAAGCGCCAGGGCGCGCAAGCTGACCCGTCTGCAGCAGGAGGCCGAGATCGCCCGCGCCAAGGACGAGGGGGTGACGTTTTTCGATCTGCCGGTGGAAGAGCGGAGAAAGCTCGAGGAGCGGGCGGCGCCGGTGTATGAGAAGTGGGGGGAGAAGATCGGGAAGGATTATCTGGAGAAGGTGCGGGCGCAGTTGGGGCAATGATTTTGTGCCGATTGCCGATTGCCGGCGATTGGAGTCGTTATTCCGTGTCACTGGTCAAATCAAAGCCAAGGTCGCGGGTCGCGGCCCCGCCCGCCGCCCAAACTTTTGCTCGCCCAAAAGTTTGGATCAAAAGGGCGTTCCCCTGCGGGGGGCATTTCGCTCGCCGGTTTTCATCGCGCTAGCCACCGGCGCAGGACAAGGAAAACAGCGCCCGCGCTGCGTGGCGCCGGAAGAGTTTCGGAAGTCGCATGTGCTGCCGCGCAAAAAAGTTGTTTTTATAAAACAGGGTTTGTTTTATGCTGGCGAGACCGTTTCGGTCAGGTTTTGACATCTCATGTGAAGGAGAACCCCCGTGAAAAAGATCAAAGTTGTCATGGCAATGCTGCTGATGGCCACCGTCGGCCTGGCGAACGGCGCCCTTGCCGAGGACAAGGCCGATCCGCTCGCCGGATGGAAACCCCAATTCGATCCGAGCGAGGCCGAATATACCTACATCCTCTCCAACATCTCCCACCCGGTGATCGAGGGGGTCGGGGTCGGCTACCGCATCCGCGACAAGGTGTGGGAGAGATCCAACGGCCGCCTTTTCGTCGATTTCCGTCCCCTGGCCCAGCTCGGCGGCGAGAAGGACGTCATCAGCAAGCTGAAACTGGGCGCGGTGCAGGGGATGTTGAGTTCGTCGGTGGCCGCGGCCAACGTGGCCGACACCCTCGGCATCGTCAACCTGCCCTATGTGGTCGACACTTTCGAGAAGCTCGACGCGTTCCGCAGCAACCCCGCAACCTGGAACACCTTCCGCGACAGCGCCCTGGCCAAGGGGCTGATGGTGGTCGACGTGACCGGCTACGGCCCCTACGGTTGGGCCACCACCACCCCGGTGCGCAATCTCGAGGACGCCAAAACCGTCAACTTCCGCATCGCCCAGGCGCCGGTGAACACCGATATCTACAAGGCCTGGGGCCTCAAGTTCACCGTTATGCCCTGGCCCGACGTGCCCCAGGCGCTGCAGACCGGGGTGATCAACGGCCTCGACCACACCGCCATCGTCTGCAATATCACCAAGAAATTCACCATCGCCAAGAACTTCACCGAGCTCAACTACGCCCAGGGGCTCTTCGTGCACCTGATGAACAAGCGCTGGTTCGACAAGTTGCCCGAAGACCTGCAGAAGATCCTGCTGGAGGTGATCGCGGAGGAGAGCGCCGCGACCCGCGCGGCGACCAAGCAGCAGTACGAGGAACAGGTGGCCAAGGCCAGGGCCGACGGGGTCGAGTTCATCGCCCTCTCCGAAGCCGACAAGGCCAGGCTGATCGAGCTGGCCGAGCCGGTGGTGCAGAAGTGGGGGGAGAAGATCGGCCCCGATTACCTGGCCAAGGTACGCGCCACCCTTGGCAAGTAACTTAAAAAAATCTATAATCACCAGAAATTTCGCGACCGGGGAGCCTCACTCCCCGGTCCTTTTTTGGGGATTGCCTTGAAAAAAGTCTTCAAGTTCATTGATCGGGTGTTTGTTTTCGTCGAGGATTGGTCGCTCTTCGTCGCCGTCATGGTGGCGCTCTGCACCGCCATGGCCAACGTGGTGCTGCGCAAGGCGACGGCCGATATCAACCTCTACTGGTCCGACGAGGTGGTGCGCAAGGTCATCTTCTTCACCACCTTCATCGGCTGCGTGGCGGCGGTGCGCGGGCGCGCCCTGATCCGCATCGACGCCATCCCCCAGCTCTTTCCCGTCACCAAGCGTCTGCTCACCCTCTTCAGCCACCTGGCGGTGCTGCTCTTCGCCGGGCTGATGGTCTACCTCGGCGGCCAGATGACGCTTCTCATGTATCAGGACGAATACGCCCGCACCGCCACCCTGCAGATTCCCGAGTGGTACTTCTACGCGGTGCTGCCGGTGATGGGTGCGATGATGTTCCTGCGCACCCTGGTGGTCATGGTCGAAGACTGGCGGGGGGTGAAAGACTGATGGACGGCAACTCCCTGATCATCCTCGCCCTGCTCCTCGGTCTGCTCGGCGCCACCGTGCCGGTCTTCATGGCGCTCTTCTTCACCGGCATGGTCGGACTGGTGTGGCTGGTGGGGATCGATCCCCAGATCGTGATCGAAGTGCTCTACCGCAGCATGGACAAGTTCGCCCTGATCGTGGTGCTCTTCTTCGTGCTGTGCGGCAACATCATGACCACCGGCACCATCGTCGAGAAGCTGATCAAGGCGGCCAACTGCCTGGTCGGCTGGCTGCCGGGAGGGTTGGCCATGGCCGGGATTCTCGCCTGCGGCTTTTTCGGCGCCATCTCCGGCTCCACCGTGGCGACGGTGGTGGCGATCGGCGGCTTCATGATTCCGGCGCTGATGAAGAACGGCTACGACGAGCGCTTCTCCGTCGGCATCATGACCACCGCGCCGATCTTGGGCGTCATCATCCCGCCGTCGATCTCGATGATCCTCTACGCCATGGTCTCCAACGACGCCCTCGAGGCGCTGTTTCTCACCGGCTTCATCCCCGGCGTCCTGATCATGGCGGCCATGTCGCTCTACGCCTACGTCGTGTGCAGGCGCCAGGGGATGGCGCCTCTGCCCAAACCGACCCTGGGCGAGACCCTGAAGGTGCTGCGCGAGAGCGCCTGGGCGCTCTTTCTGCCGGTGCTGATCTTCGGCGGCATCTACTCGGGGCTCTTTACCGCCAACGAGGCGGCGGTGGTCGCCTGCTTCTACGCCTTCTTCGTCGAGATCGCGATCCATCGCGACATGAAGATCCGCGACGTGAAGCAGGTGGTGGTCTCCTCGGCGGTGACCTCGGCGACTCTGCTGGTGATCGTCGCCGGCGCCTCGGTCTTCGGCGAGTATCTGACCTTTGAGCGCATTCCCGACAAGATCGCCAACGCGGTGGTCGCCAGCATCCAGTCGCCCTGGGTTTTTCTGCTGGCGGTGAACATTCTGCTGCTGCTCATCGGCATGTTCATGGACATCATCTCCGCCACCCTGATCCTGACGCCGATCTTTCTGCCGCTGCTGGCCAAGTTCGGCATCGACACCATGCACTTCGGCCTGCTGATGACGATCAACCTCGGCATCGGCTACTGCACCCCGCCGCTGGGGGTCAGTCTCTACATCTCGGGGGCCACCGTCGACCGCAATCTGCTCTACGTGTCGCGGGCGGTGATCCCCTTTCTCCTGATCCAGACCGCCATCCTGCTGCTGCTGACCTTCTGGCCCGACCTGGTGCTGCTGCTGCCGCGGCTGGTGTACAATTACGGTGGGTAGTGTCCGTGCGGGACACTCGTCCGCGCCGGAGGTGACGATGACCCCGAAAATTCTGGTTCCGATCGACGATTCCGCCACCAGCGCCCGCTGCCTGGAGTACCTGCTTGCCAATCGCGAGCGTTTTCCGGCACCCCTGGTGCTGCTGCACGTGGTCAACATCGATCAGCTCGCCTACCGCATGATCCCCGATTTTCAGTTGAAGATGATTCGCGACCGGGCCCGGCGGGCCGGTGAGGATTTTCTCAGCGGGCAGGTGCAGCGCTTCGTCGCTGCCGGGATGAGCGTCGAGGGGCGGCTTGAGGAAGGCAACCCCCGCGAGGTGATTCCCCGGGTGGCCAACGGCGAATCGTTCCAGCTGCTGGTCATCGGCCGCAGCCACATGGGCGAGATCCGCGACGTGCTCTTCGGCTCGGTCACCAACTACGTGCTGCACCAGGTCGCCGGCCCGGTGTTGCTGGTCTGACCGTCCCCTCTTTTTCCCTTCCTTGAGAGCTTCCGGCGCTACGCTAAACTTAAAGGCAGGGCCCGATGAAGACGAGCGGCCCGCTTTCCGTGAAAGGAGCGCTGCGATGAACCAGGATCAATCGATCGTCAAAGAGATCGAGGGGGCACTGACCAACGATCCGCGCATCGAGATCGAGAGCTGCAATCTGACCATGACCAGCGAAACGGGCGCCGTCACCCTCGCGGGCAAGGTTCCCTCGGTGGCCGCCAAACGGCTGGCCGTGCGCCTGGCGCAGGGGGTTGCCGGCGTGGCCCGGGTCAACGACGAACTGCGGGTGACCGCGCCCAACCCCATGGGCGATCTGGAGATCACCGATCACATCCGCCATGCCTTTATTCAGGAGGGCAACCTCGAAGAGACCAACATCGTCATCGACACCGACCCCGAAGGCGGCGTCATCCTGCGCGGGCAGGTCCATTCCCTGATCCAGCGGCGGCTGGCCGAGGTGTTGTGCTGGTGGGTGCCGGGGGTGACCGACGTACGCAACCTGCTGGTGGTCAGCCCGGCCGAGCAGGACAACGACGACGAGCTCAAGGACAACCTGGTGACCATCATGGAGATGGACGCCCTGGTCAACCCGCGTAATTTCCAGATTTCGGTGACGAACGGCGAGGTCAGGCTGCGGGGGCGCGCCAGCTCGGAGACCGAGCGCAACGCCGCGGAGAAAGACTGCTGGTATACGCCCGGGGTGGTCAACGTGGTGAACGAGCTGCAGGTGGGGTGAGGCCATGAAAAAGGGGCCGCACGCGGCCCCTCGATGGGTCAGGCGAGCGTGATCGCCTTGCTCGATTCCCACAACCCGTGCAGGTTGCAGTATTCGCGCACGACCAGCGTCACCGGCTTGTCGAGCTTGAGCTTGAAGCTGACCTGCGGCACCCCGAAGCGCGGCGACAGCTCGGCCCGACCCGCGGGCTCGTTGCCGGCGAACAGGGCGATGTAGGTGATCCAGTGAGTATCCCCCATGGGATGCACGATTTCGCCCACCGTCACCTTGACCTCGAACTCCTCGCCCGCCTTGACCTGGGCGGGCGCCTCGATCAACGGTGCGTGCTTCTTCTCGAGGGTCGATTTGTCGGCCGGATCCTTGACCCGGTTGATGCCGGCAAACAGGCTCGAGTCGACATCATAGTAGCCCTGGAAACCGGTATCCTTCTTCTCCGCGAACACCGTACTCCCCGCCATCAGCACCCCGCCGGCCGCCAGCGCCGACGACACCATGAAATCCCTGCGTTTCATCGAATTTTTAGCCATGAAATCCTCCCGGTTCGAGTCATGAAACGTAGGAGGAACTATAGCGCGCCAGCGTCGAGCGTCAAGTGCAGGGCAATTGTCGATTGACAAATATTCAAAAATTGATATTTTTGGATTTATTTCCAAAGGAGAGTTTGATGGAAGACGTATTGATCCTTGGCGCGGTTGTCGCCGTTTGGTACATTCTGAATCGCTGGATTCTGCCGCGCCTCGGAATTTCCACCTGAATGTCCGATCGTTGCGAGCTTCCGGTGCGGAAGCCCAAACCCGGCGACAGGGAAGAAGAGAATTGATCCCGCCGCCCCCGGACGAACTCCCGGGGGCGGCGGACTTCACCCGACTAAACGATTCCTGGCCTTTTCTCCGGGGGTTCCTTTTCTACTCGGTTTTTTTCTTGTAGGTTTCCTCGACATTTTCCTTGAGCTCGCGCGCATCCTCCTTCGTTTCCTCCACGGCCTGGTCGATCTTTTTCCCGGCTTTTTCGGCCGGACCTTCTTTTTCGCAGGCGCTCAGGCTCAAGGCGAGAAATGCGAGCGGAATGCTTGCCAGGGCGATCACCAGCGATTTTCGCACATATCGGATCATGACTTCCTCCCTAATTGAGTAGATTTTGTAAGTATTTTAACAGGGGTTCATAAAATTTCCGGGGGAAAATCAAAGTCCTCGATCCGTCTTGTGCCGTCGGGAATTTCTGCTATTCATAAAGTGTGGGGAAATTTCCGCAAGAAGGGAGGCCGTTATGCTTGGTTGGTCGCTCATGTTTTTCATCGTCGCCGTCATTGCAGGGGTTTTCGGTTTTACCGGGATTGCGGCGGCATCGGCTGGCATTGCGAAAATTCTATTTTTCATCTTCCTTGCCCTTTTCGTGCTCTCGCTGATTTTTGGCGGATTACGCAAACCCAGGGTCTGAATAGACCCCGAACCTTCGCGCCTTTGGAGCCACGGCAACAGAAAGGATCGAGCCATGATGAGAATGCAGCGAATCGTTGGATTGCTTTTGGCCTTCGCCGTTTTGGCCCTGGTGGGCTGTGCGGGCACCGAAACGACCCGCAGCACCGGAACCTACATCGACGACAAGACGATCGCCACCAAGGTCAAGACCCAATTGGCGGCTGATTCCCTGACCAGCGCCATGCAGATCGAGGTGGAGGTCTACAACGGTGTGGTGCAGCTCAGCGGCTTCGTCGACAAACCGGCGACGGTGGAGCGGGCTGAACAAATCGCCCGAGGCGTAGCGGGGGTCAAAGATGTCAAAAATACCATTTCGGTTCGATGACCTATCGAAAGGATTCCCTGCGGGAGAGGCCCCTCATGCAGTAAACGAATAGGCTCCCAGAGGAGCTTGAACCCTGGCGAAAATGCGGGTGTATCTCCCGGCGGGGGCGATTGCCGGACAATCGAAAGACAATCAATGCCATTGATTCGGGGCCATCCCAGACGGACACTAGCTGTCTGGGATGGCCCCGAATTTATTGAGGACGCATCGGTTGGCCAACTTAGGTCGGAAGCGCAGGCGCGCTAGCGGGCCAGACCGACGACGCCGATGATAATCAGGTAGAGCCCCACGATGTAATTGAGAAAGCGCGGGATGACGAGTATCAGGATGCCGGTGATGAGCGACAGGATCGGTTCGAGGGTGAGGTTCATGATCAGGTTCCTTTCGGCTGAGGGTCAATCGGGAACATCGTCCGCTTTCTCGTCCGTGCCGGCGGCCTCCTTGACTCGCCCCAGGGCCCACAGCGTGACAAAATTCATCAGCGACAGCAATATGGCGATTTCGAAGCGGCTCCAGGCCACCGCGCTGCCGATGGCGCCGGTATTCCAGATGCTGGCCGCGGTGGCGGTGCCGGAAACCTTGCCGCCATCTTTGAGAATGGCGCCGCCGCCGATAAAGCCGATGCCGGTCATGATGCCGTAGAAGACTCGCGCTTCGGCGTCGGTGGTGTCGAGCACCGAGATGCCCGTCAGCATGAAGCCGCAGGAGGCCACCGCGACCAGGGGGAAGGTGCGCAGGCCGGCGCTGCGCACATGCTGTTCCCGGTCCCAGGCGATCGGGAGGGCTAAGACGTAGGCGATGCCCAGGTAAACGATGTGAAAGACCGCCTGGGTCCAGTTGATGTCGATGGCGGGGATCATGGCCGATCGGTTCCCGGCGCCGGAGAGCGCCCGGCTAGGCCCGCACCGGCTTGGGGCCAAGGAAAAACCAGAGGATCAGGCCGAGAACCGGCAGGATGAAAATAATCAGGACCCACAAGACTTTCATTCCTCCGGTCGCAGAGCTTTGGATGGTTTGCACGATGGCCCAGATATCGGCGACGAAGATGATGAGTCCGAGAATGATTTCCATGGTTTCTCCTGTGTCTGGGGGAGGTGGCGTTGGCTTCTTGAAAATTTTAGCAGGTTCCTTGGGGCCGACAACCGTTTGGCGGGTCAGCGGGGAAGGTCAGCCATGGGTGCGGGGGGGGCGTGGCGGGAGATGAAAATCAGAGATAGGGCGAAAACAGCTTGAAGAAGCAGGTCCACAGCCGCCGCGGCAGAGAGCGGCCGTCGAGTTCGGCCACGCTGACCTGGCGCGATTGCGCGATGACGCTGTCGCAGTGTTCCCTGAGCTGGCGGCAGACGCTGCGCGAATAGACTTCGAGGTTGAACTCGAAATTGAGGCGCAGGCTGCGCGGGTCGAGGTTGGCCGAGCCGAGCAGGGCGAAGTCGCTATCGACCAGCAGCAGCTTGCTGTGGACGAAGGGCGGGGGTTGAAAATAGATATTGGTGCCGTAGGTGATGAGCTCCCAGACGTAGGCTTCCGCCGCCCAGGCGACGAACGGCAGGTTGTTCTTGCTCGGCAGGATGACGTCGACCTTGACGCCGCGCAGGGCGGCGGAGTTGATGGCGGAGACCAGGGCGCGGTTGGGGATGAAGTAGGGGGTCATGATGCAGATGCGCTCGCGGGCGCTGTTGAGCGCGCCGATGATGATCCAGTGCAGCTTTTCGAAATCCTCGTTGGGGCCGGCACTGATGCCGCGGCAGAAAGCATTCCCGTCGGGCAGTGCTTCGGGCATCCGGGTGGGGGTGATGCGCTCGCGGGTGGCGAAGGCCCAGTCTTCGAGAAAGGCGTCCTGCAGGTGCGATACGGCCGGACCTTCGATCTTGAAATGGATATCGACCACCCGCTGATTGTTGCCGGTGTCGGCGGCGAGGTGGCGATCGCCGATGTTCATGCCGCCGGTGAAACCGATCTCTTCGTCGACCACCAGGATCTTGCGATGGTTGCGCAGGTTGAAATAGACCCCGCGACCGGACAGGGAGGGGGGGAGAAACCGCACGACCCGTACTCGCGAGCCGCGCAGCAGGCGGCGGGCGGTGGGGAAGGAGTAGCATTCGCCGAGGGCGTCGACCAGCACCCGTACCTCGACCCCCCGCTCGGCGGCGGCGCGCAGGGCGTCGGCGAACTCGCGCCCGGTCTTGTTGCCCTCGAAGATGTAGGTGGCCAGATGCACCGTTTCGCGGGCGTGCTCGATGGCCGCGAGCATGGCCGGGTAGGCCTGCTCGCCGTTGTAGAGGGGGGTGACCAGATTGTTGGGGGACAGGGGGCGGCGGGTGACGGCGTCGGAGAGACTGAGCAGGGCCTGGTAGTTTTCGCGGCGGAAAGGGAGAGTGGCGGAAATTTCCGACGACCAGGGGCAGACCTCCGGATCGCTCCACGGCATCCCCTGACCCCTGACCTGCCAGTCGCGGGCGCGGGTGCGGATGCGGTTGACCCCGAACAGCCAGTAAAAGACCGGCCCGATCCCAGGCAGCGCCAGGCAGGTGATGATCCAGCCCAAGGCCGCCCGCGGGTCGAGCTTGTTCAGCAGGGCATGGCCCGCCGAGAACAGGCCGAGGGCGCTGAGGGCGAGGGAGAGAATGAGCCCGATCAAGAAAAATCCCCGTCATGAAGGCGGGCGCCGACCGCAAAGCCGGCGCCCGTGATTGCCGATGTTAGGCAGGGACAATAAAACTTTTTCAATAATACCAGAGGATTAGCCCGCGTCCAGGAAAAATCGCGGAAATCCCCGATTCAGCGGCGCAGACTGGTGGCGCAGCGGGGGCAGGTGAGCATGCTGGTCGAGGGCACGCGGTGGCCGCAGGTGGGGCAATTGAAGAAGTATCGGCAGGACTTGCACTGGATCTCCGAGAGGCCCTGGCGCTTCTTGCACTTGGGGCAGATGCGGTACATCTTGCGCTTTTCGAGGTATTCGCCGAACAGCAGGCCGCAGCGCGGACAGGTGTCGAGGTCGCGGCTGGTGATCTTGGTGTCGCAGCTGGGGTTGGGGCAGACAAAGACGCTCTTGCAGTTGCTGCACCAGAATTTGCCTTTCTTCAGCTCCTTGCAGATAGGGCACTTTTCCATGGGAATCCACCTCGCTGTGGAATGAGCGGTTAAGGCTGAAGCGGTTGTCCGCCGGGCCCTGCCGGCGGGATAAAAAAAAACCGGGCCCACCTGGGACCCGGCCTTCGGGGTTCTTGTCGCGGTGGGGGGTCAGTCGATCTTGTGAAAGGCGTTTTTTCCGGCGCCGCAGATCTCGCAGGGTCCGGCCGGTTCTCCCTCGAGGGTGTGGCCGCAGACCTGGCACACGTAGTAGTCGACGGCGGCATTTTTGCCGAGGCTGTCGAGGGCCTTCTGATAGAGGCCGCCATGCACCTTCTCGACCTCGTTGGCGAACTTGAAGCTGCGCAGGGCTTCGGCCTGGCCTTCCTGTTCGGCTTCCTTGATCATCTGCGGGTACATGTTCATGAATTCATGGGTCTCGCCGGCCACCGCCTCCTTGAGATTTTCTTCGGTGCTGGCGATGCCCTTGAGGGCGCGCAGGTGCGCATGGGCGTGGACGGTTTCCGCCGCCGCCGCGGCGCGAAAGAGCTTGGCGACCTGCAGATGCCCTTCCTGTTCGGCTTTCTTGGCGAAAGCGAGATATTTGCGGTTGGCCTGCGATTCTCCGGCGAAGGCCTCCTTGAGATTTTGTTCGGTTTTGCTTCCTTTGAGTTCGGGCATGATCGGTTTCCTCTCAGGGTCGATGGTTTCAATGCAAAAAGGCCGGGAAGCGGCCTCATTCAGGACAACGGTCCCATTTTAACCATCGTCTCAAACTTGTCAACCGCGGACCGCGCGCACCCGGCCGTCAAGGGAAAAACGGCCGGGTGGGCGATCACGAGGAAAGCCGCCCCATCAACTTCTGCAGAATTTTCAGGTGGCGTTCCTCGACGGCGAGAATCAGGCGCAGGATATGGGCGAGGGACACGAGGCCGAGCGCTTCGGCCTGATCGATGCGTTCCTGATAGCGGGCGATGGTGTCTTCTTCGCCCTGGCGGTCGAACTCGAGCAATGTCAGCGGCTGATCGGCGCTTCTGGCGCGGGGGGTGCGCACCTCGGGCTCGCCCCCGAGCATCCGGATCTGTTCGGCGAGAATCAGGGCATGGGCCAGTTCGTCGCCGGCCAGGTTCTGAATCTGTTCGCCCGCCTCGGTGGAGACCGCAGGGCTCAACATGCCGAAATGCTGAGTGTATTGGATGACGGCAAGATATTCCAGGCGCAGATCGCGGTTGAGCAGGTCGATGAATTCGTCGCGGGTCAGGGTCACGCCGCCCTCCTCCTTGGGATAATGGCCATTAAGTATAACCAATTCCGCCGGATTTGCATGACGAAGTGACGTGGCAACGGCTTGTCAGCGGGAAAAAATAGTATTAAGATTTCTCTCATCACATCGAAGTCAGCGACTGCGCCCGGCACGGGGCGGCGGAGGGAGAGAGACATGAGTGAGTTTCGCCTGGAGAAGATCGAAAAGGACGTGGTCCTGTTTCTCGCCGACGGGCTGGTGCTGGAGGGGGTGGTTTTCCTGAGTACCTTCGCCTATGGCCACAGCGGCCGCCAGACCTTTCTCGAACTGCTGCGGGAGGACGAGCGGTTTCTGCCGCTGCGCGACCGCGAGGGGCATTTCCGGCTGGTCAACAAGGACGCGATCAGCCATGCTCGCCACACTCCGGGCAGCGATCCCGAAGTCCCCCCCCTGGGGGAGGAGGTGCAGGCCCGCCTGTTTTTTTTCGGCGGCGAAACTCTGGAGGGGACCATCGTTCTGGAAATGCCCGAGGGGAAGTCGCGCCTCAAGGATTTCGTCAACGCCGCGCCGGCCTTCTTCCCGATCGACTGCGGCAAGTCCCACTACATCGTCAACAGCCGGCGGATTCACCAGGTCATGCCCCGGTAATCCGGGGAAACAACAGAAAAAGGCAGGCCATCGGGCCTGCCTTTTCCTCTCTGGTTTTTGCTGCTCCGCAGGATCAGAAGCGGGGCGCATCCCCCGGCCGTGCGGCATTGGCGGTGAAGGTCGGCGCATCTTCCTTCATCACGATTTCGTAGGAATCCTTGAGCTTTTTGGTAAACAGGGTGCCGAGCCAGAGGGGGCTCCAGACCACCCCGGCGGCCAGCCACTTGTTGCGCTCCCCCGCATCGACCTCATCCGTCTTCACCCGGTAGCACACCGCTTCAAACCCCGGCTTCTGCACCGTCACCTCGAATTCCTGTCCGGCACTGAGACTGTAGTCGTAACTGCAGGGAGTGGTGCCGATTTCCTTGCCGTCCACCAGCACCCTGGCGCCGGCCGGCTCGGAGACGAACATCGCCTGCTGGTGGGCACAGGCGGAGGTGAAAAGAAGAAGAAGGGTCGCTGCCAGGAATTTTTTGATCATGCGGGACCTCGTCAATGCTGAAGGAGTCTGAAAGATTCCGGTGCGCGTCTCGGGTTGCAGGCAATTACATAAGCAAATGGCGTACCGTTTTGATCATCTTTAACGGCGTCAGGAAGGCCGCGGGACCGATCCGGTCCCCCGCTCTTTTGACCCGGGTCAAGGATTTCAGCTGCTTGTCCAAAGGGAAATATTCGAAAGTCCGACTTATTTCTGCCGAAGCTTTTCAGGCTGATTAAATTGAAACGTCAATCCGTCGGTATTCCGAACTGGATTTCTGGCGAAAACACCACATTGCCCGACAACTGTGTGGCGCATTCACAACATACTTGAGTTGCACGGTTACAAATCGAGACAGGCGCGCAGGTAACGGCCGGTGTGCGAGCGCGAATGGCGGGCGACCTCCTCCGGGGTGCCGCAGGCGACGATCTCGCCGCCGCGGCTCCCCCCCTCGGGGCCGAGATCGATCAGGTGATCGGCGGTCTTGATCACGTCGAGATTGTGCTCGATCACCACTACTGTGTTGCCCGCCTCCACCAGCCGGTGCAATACGTCGAGCAGCTTGTGGATGTCGGCGAAATGCAGGCCGGTGGTCGGCTCGTCGAGAATGTAGATGGTGCGCCCGGTGGCGCGGCGCGCAAGCTCCTTGGCCAACTTGACCCGCTGGGCCTCGCCGCCGGAGAGGGTGGTGGCGCTCTGGCCGAGCTTGATGTAGCCGATGCCGACCTCGCGCAGGGTCTCGAGCTTGGCGCGGATGCGCGGGATGTTCTCGAGAAAGGCCGCCGCCTGGTTCACCGTCAGGTCGAGCACCTCGGCGATGCTCTTGCCCTTGTATCTGACCTCCAGCGTCTCGCGGTTGTAGCGCGCCCCCTTGCACACCTCGCAGGTGACGTAGACGTCGGGCAGAAAGTGCATCTCGATCTTGATGATGCCGTCGCCCTGGCACGCCTCACAGCGCCCCCCCTTGACGTTGAAGGAGAAGCGCCCCGGCTTGTAGCCGCGCATCTTCGCCTCGGGCAGCTGGCTGAAGAGGTCGCGGATGTCGCCGAACACTCCGGTGTAGGTGGCCGGGTTGCTGCGCGGGGTGCGGCCGATGGGCGACTGGTCGATGTCGATCACCTTGTCGAGCTGCTCGAGCCCGAGGATGTCGTCGACCTTGCCCGCCTTTTCCTTGCTGCGGTAGAGGCGCTGGCCCAGCGCACGGAACAGGGTGTCGATCACCAGGGTCGACTTGCCCGAGCCCGACACGCCGGTGACGCAGGTCATCACCCCGAGGGGAATGCGCACGTCGATGCCGCGCAGGTTGTTCTCGCGCGCCCCCCGGATGGTGAGAAAGCGAGAGCTCTCGCGCCGCGCGGTCGGCACCGGGATGGTGAGATCTCCCGCCAGGTAGCGCCCGGTGAGCGAATCGGGGTTGGCGAGAACCTCCCGCGGGGTGCCTTGGGCCACGATCTCGCCGCCGTGCACGCCGGCGCCGGGACCCATGTCGATGACGTGATCGGCTTCGAGTATGGTCTCCTCGTCGTGCTCCACCACCAGCACCGTGTTGCCGAGGTCGCGCAGCTTCTCCAGGGTGTCGAGCAGCCTTCGGTTGTCGCGCTGGTGCAGCCCGATGGAGGGCTCGTCGAGGATGTAGAGGACCCCGGTCAGCGACGAGCCGATCTGGGTGGCGAGGCGGATGCGCTGCCCCTCGCCGCCGGAGAGGGTCCCCGCGGTGCGATCGAGGGCCAGGTAGTCGAGGCCGACGTGGCTCAGGAAACCGAGGCGCTCGCGGATCTCCTTCAGCACCCGACGGGCGATCTCCGCCTGCTTGGGCGGCAGCTGCAGGTCGCGGAAAAAGGGTTCGGCCTCGGCGATGGCGAGGGCGCACACCTGTTGGATATTGCGGCCGCCGACGGTGACGCACAGCGACTCGGGGCGCAGCCGCGCGCCGCTGCAGGTCGGGCAGGGCATCTGGTTCATGAAGCGCTCGAGGCTCTCGCGCACCCCGTCCGAATCGGTCTCGCGGTAGCGGCGCTGCAGGTTGGGGATCACCCCCTCGAAACTCTTCTCGTAGAAGTGACGACGTCCTCCCTGATCGAAGAAAAAGCGCACCTTTTCCTTGCCCGAGCCCTGCAGCAGTACGCCGCGTAGCTTTTCCGGCAGCTCGGCGAAGGGGGTGCTCACCGAGAAGGCGAAGTGCTCGGAGAGCGCTTCGAGGAGCTGCTGATAGTAGACCCCGGTGCGGGTCTCCCAGGGAACGATCGCCCCCTCGCGCAGGGAGAGCTCGGGGTTGGGCACCACCAGCTCGGGGTCGAAATACATGCGGGTGCCGAGCCCCGCGCAGTCGGGGCAGGCGCCGTGGGGGTTGTTGAAGGAGAACATACGCGGGGTGATCTCGGGGAGCGACACCCCGCACTCGACGCAGGCGTGGCGCTCGGAGAAGAGCTGGCTCTCGCCCCCCGGCACCTCGACCCGCACCAGCCCGTCGGCGAGCTTGAGCGCCGTCTCCAGCGAGTCGGCCAGCCGGCTCGCGATCCCCTCCTTGACCACCAGGCGATCGACCACCACCTCGATCGTGTGATTCTTGTTCTTGTCGAGGGCCACCGGTTCGGCCAGCTCGTGCATCTCGCCGTCGATGCGGATGCGCACGAAGCCCTCGGCGAGAAGCTGCTTCATCTCCTTGCGGTACTCCCCCTTGCGTCCGCGCACGATGGGGGCGAGCAGCAGCAGCCGGGTCTTCTCCGGGTAGGTCAGAATGCGGTCGACCATCTGCTCGACGGTCTGCGAGGCGATCTCGCGCCCACAGCCGGGGCAGTGCACGGTGCCGGCGCGGGCGAAGAGCAGGCGCAGGTAGTCGTAGATTTCGGTGACGGTGCCGACGGTGGAGCGCGGATTCTTCGAGGTCGTTTTCTGTTCGATGGAGATGGCGGGGGAGAGTCCCTCGATGCTCTCCACGTCGGGTTTCTGCATCTGCTCGAGAAACTGGCGGGCGTAGGCCGAGAGGCTCTCGACGTAGCGCCGCTGCCCCTCGGCGTAGATGGTGTCGAAGGCCAGGGTCGACTTGCCCGAGCCCGACACCCCGGTGATGACCACCAACCGGTCGCGGGGGATCTCGATGTCGATGTTCTTCAGATTGTGCTCGCGGGCGCCGCGGATGGTGATGGCTTTGGTCATAAGGGTTTTGAATCCACCAATGTCGCGAATCACCACGAATGGATTAACTGCTCAAGGCGTTAACGGAGAGACGGAGAGAACCAGGGAGGGGAAAGGGCTTTCCGTCCACCGGCTCACCCGGCCTTTCCTTTCGCCTTTCATACGTGCCATTCGTGTGATTCGTGGCTGCGTTCAAGGTTTGATCAACGACTTCCCGCACGCGAGAAGAGCTTCGGCCATGGCCGCCTCGGGCGCCTCGGCGTAGAGGCGTACCAGCGGCTCGGTGCCGGAAGGGCGGATCAACAGCCAGGCATCGTCGCCGAGGAGCCACTTGACCCCGTCGATGCGGATGGTGTCGCGCACCGGCAGGTTGCACAGGCGGCTCTGATCGAGCCCCGCGAGGCGCCGGCGCAGCTCAACGCAGCTCTCGGCGCCTAGCGGCAGGGAGCTCTGCCGGTAGTGCAGCGGTCCGAATTGCTCCTGCAGCGCCTGATGCACCTCGCCCAGGAGGCGACCGCTGCAACCGAGGGCCTCGAGCAGCAGCAGGGCGGCGAGCTGACCGTCGCGGTCGGGAAGGTGCCGGGGGATGCCGGGGGCGCCGCTCTCCTCGCCGGCGAGCAGCACCTCCCCGTCGAGAATCGTCTGGCAGGCGTGCTTGAAGCCGATGGGCGTCTCGACCAGGGGCAAGCCGAAGGATGCGCAGATGCGATCGATCAGGAGGGTGGTGGAGACCGATTTGACCACCCGGCCGCGTTCGCCGCGATGGTGGGCGAGATGCCACAGAATCAGGGGAAAGAGGATCTGCGGCCCGCAGTAGCGGCCCTGCTCGTCGATGGCCGCCAGGCGGTCGCCGTCGCCATCGGTGGCCAGCCCCAGCGAGGCCCCGCCGCTGCGAATCAGGGCGGTCAGCACCCCGAGGTGCTCTGCGACGGGATTAGGGGCGTGCCCGTCGAAGGCCGGGTTCTCGTCGCCGTGCAGCTCCTCCACGACGAACCCGTTGCGGGCCAACAGAGGCGCCAGGATGTCGGCGGCCGCGCCGTGCATGACGTCGACGGCCAAGCGGCGGCCGGAGCGAGACAGGGTCGAGAGATCGGCGAAGCGCTGCAGCCGGTCGCAGTAGCTCGGGATTCCGTCGAAGCAACGAATCGGGGCGGTGGCCGCGACCACGGGGGCCGTCGCGCCCTGCCGCAGCAGCTCCTCGATGCGGGCGGTGACCGCCGGCCGGGCGCTGCCGCCGAAATGCTCCTTGAGCTTGAGGCCGTTATAGGCGGGGGGATTGTGCGAAGCGGTGACGATGATGCCGGCGCCGGCGTTTTTTTCCCGCACCGCCCAGGAGACCGCGGGGGTCGGCAGAAAGCGCTCGGCCAGCCAGACTTCCACCCCGAGACGGGAGGCGACTTCGGCGACTTCCCGGGCAAAGGCGCGCGACTGGAAGCGGCGGTCGTAGCCGACCACCAGGCCGCGTGTGGCGAGAGCCTCCTCCCGCAGGTAGCGCACGATCGCCGTGGTCACCTCGGCCACCCGGGCAAAGGTGAAATCGCGGGCGATCACTCCGCGCCAGCCGTCGGTGCCGAAGGTGGCCGCGCTCATGGAATCTCCTTCGCCATCTGCAGGGCAAGGCGCACCGCCGCGGCCAGGCTGGCGTGGCTGGCGCGACCGCTGCCGGCGAGGTCGTAGGCGGTGCCGTGGTCGACGGAGGTGCGCACGATCGGCAGCCCCAGGGTGACGTTGACGGCATCGTCGAAATGGAGCAGCTTGAGCGGGATCAGCCCCTGGTCGTGGTACATGCATACCACCGCGTCGCAGCTGCCGCGGGCGGCGAAGTGAAACAGGGTGTCGGCGCTGTGGGGGCCGCTGGCGTCGATCCCTTCGGCACGAGCGGCGGCGATGGCCGGAGCGATCAGGCGCTGCTCCTCGTCGCCGAAATGCCCCTCTTCGCCGGCATGAGGGTTGAAGGCGAGAACCGCGATGCGCGGGCGCGCCAGGCCGAAATGGCGGCGCAGGTCGCGGTCGCTGATGCGGATGGTGGCGAGAATCTCGCCCCCGGTCAGGGCCTGTGGAACCTCGCGCAGGGCCAGATGGGTGGTGACCAGGCACACCCGCAGGCGCGCGCCGGCCAGCATCATCACCACCTTGGCGATGCCGCAGCGCGCGGCGAGCAGTTCGGTGTGGCCGGGAAAGTCGCAGCCGGCGGCGCGGATCGCCGCCTTGTTGATCGGGGCGGTCACCATGGCGGCGGCCTCCCCCGCGCGGCAGCGGGCGCAGGCCCACTCGATATAGTCGACCATCGCCCGGCCGCAGGCGCGGTCGGGGGAGCCCGGACGCAAATCGGCGGCGGGGAGGTCGGAGAGGGCCTGCACGGCCAGAATTCTTTCGCCGAGCCGCACCTGGTGAGAGCCGAGGCCGACGGCCGGGGTCACCGTCGCCGGCTGGTCGAAGACGCGGGCGGCGCGCTGCAGCACGTTGAGGTCGCCGGCCACCAGCAGAGGCCGGGCCGAGTCGTCGAATTCTCCGGCCAGCAGGGCCTTGAGGATGATTTCCGGGCCGACCCCGGTAGGGTCGCCCATGGTGATGATCAGGGGCTGGGTCACCCGCTCCTCCGCAGATTGCGCAAAGGGCCAGTATAGCTCAGGGGCGAGAGCTTGCAAAAGCAAAAGAGGAACGGGCAAAAAGGTCCATGCGAAAAGGCCCGCCGTGGGGGCGGGCCGGAGAGGCGGTGCTTTAGATGCGGATGTCGATGTAGGCGTTTTTTTTGAGGCCGGCGCTCCATTCGGCGAAGCGTTCCTCGCGATTTTTCTCCATCAGCCGCTGGCGAATTTCATCCTTGACCATATCGAACTGGCGGATCGGACCGGGGTTGCGCTCCTCGACCCGAAGGATGTAGAAGCCCTCGGGGTTCTCGATCAGTTCCGTGACCTGCCCCTCTTCTAGGCCGGCGATGGCCCGGGCGAAGGCGGGACTGAGCTCGTCCTCGGTAAAGGTGCCGAGCTCGCCGCCGTCGACGTCGGGGTCGGTCGAATAAATGAACAGGGTGGAGTAGAATTCTTCGCCCTGGCGCAGCAGGGCCAGGGCCTCGCGGGCGCGCTCGCGGATGGCGGCGACCTGAGCGTTGCTCACCGATTCGTCGCGGGGAATGGCGAAGTTGATGTAGGCCAGCCGCACGAAGGGGTCGCCGCGGTAGTCCTCGATGTGCTCGCGAAAGTAATCGCGGATTTCCTGCGAGCTCACCTCGACCTTGTTCTGCACCTCGCGCCCGATCAGCTTGAAGCGCAGAATCTGCTGGCGCATCTTCGCTCGGTATTCCTCGAAGCTCATCCCCTGCCCCGCCAGCGCCTGGGAGAGCTGCGCGCGGGTGATGTTGTTCTGTTTGAGGACGTCGGTGATCGCTTCTTCCAGCTCCTCTTCTGCCACCTCGATGCCGAGTTCGCGCACCTGCTGGCGCACCAGGGTCTCTTCGATCATCCGCTGCAGGGTCTGGCGGCGCAGCTTGGCGAGTTCTTCGCTGACGAGGGACTGGCCCCGGGCCTGGGCGGCGATCTGGGCGGTGACCTCTTTTTCCAGTTCGAAGGTGGTGATGATGTCGTCGTTGACCACCGCCGCGATCTTGCTCAGGACCTCGGCCCGACAAAGGGACGTGACGGCCAGCAGGCTCAGGCCGCAAAGGACCAGCGAAAGAAGCGGTGTGCGAAAGAATTTGGGGGTCATCGGTTCATCCATGGGGTGTTGGGCGTCACGGGAGCGGAGCGCGGAACTGCTACAGCAGCGGCCAGTTGACTTCGAGTTGGGCCTGACGGCTCAGCTCGGTCAGCCAGCTCTGGTAGGCCTCCTCCTCCTTGAGCCGGCGCAGACGGCGGCGGATTTCGGGGGTGGCCTGCTGCAGGCTCAGGTTCTGCGCGGGCAACTGCTCGTCGACCAGAAAGATATGATAGCCGTAGTCGCTTCTGACCAGCTCGCTGAGCTGGCCCACCGGCAGGGAAAAGACCACCTGATCGAACTCGGGCGGCATCTCCCCGGCGGGAAAAAAGCCGAGATCGCCGCCGTCCTCTCCGTCGGGGGAGAGGGAGAAGCGGCGGGCCATTTCCTCGAAGGAGGCACCCTTTTGCAGCTGGGCGAGAATCTCCTCTCCCTGCTCCTCGTTGTCGACCATGATCTGGCGCGCCCGTACCGTGCGCGGGCGCACGAATTCCTCGCGGTTTTCCTGGTAATACCCGGCGATCTCGCCGTCGTCCACCGACACCCGGGAATAGACCGCCTGCGCCAGGACCTTGTCGACCAGCAGCTGCGTCTCGAGGTCGTCGCGCCATTGCCCGGGGGTGGTTCCCTGGGCGCGCAGCATGCGGTCGAAGCCCCCTTCGGGATAGTCGCGGCGGAACTCGACCATGGCCTGCTCGACCTCTTCGGGGGAGATGCCCAGGCCCAGGCGCTGCGCTTCCGCCAGCGCCAGTTCGCGGTCGATGACCTGACGCAGGAACGAGCGCCGGAGTTCGTCCTTTTCGTCCTGCCCCAAGGTGTTTTCGGGAGGAAGGGTGCGTTCGAAGCGGCGGTTGAAATCGTCGAGGGTCACCACCCGGCCGTTGACCTGCAGCAGCACGGGGGCGGCGGATTCGGTCCGTTCGCGGCAGCCGGCGGCCTGGAGCAGCAGGCCCGCGAGCAGCAGGAAAAGCGCACAACGCAAAGGGGATAGGCGGGTCGGGGGATTTTTATCCAAGAAGAACGCTCTTTTCATAGGCCCAAAAGGGAAAAGCTAGCATAGCTACAGAAAGGCTTGCAATTCTTTTTTGGCCGCCTCCAGCAACTCCTCGCGGGGCCGACGGCCCAAATCGATGGTCAGGCGGTAATCGGGGGTGAAGCGGTAGCGCCCCTGGGGATCCTGCAGCCGCGCGAGAATCTTTTCCGGCGGCACCGGGGTCTCGGGATGAAAGCCGAAGACCAGGTGCTTGCCGGTGTATTCGGCCAGCTCCACCTTGAGCCGCTTCATCAGCACCCGCAGCTTCATCTGTTCGTGGAGCAGGGCCGCAGGTTCGGGGAGCTCGCCGTAGCGGTCGCGCATCTCGTCGGCCACCGCGTAGAGGCTTTCGTCGTCGTCGGCCGCCGCCAGCTTCTTGTAGAAGACCAGGCGCTGATTGGGGTCGGGCATGTACTTTTCGGGCAGAAAGGCGGAGAGCCCCAGCTTGATTTCGGGATCGATCTTCTGCTCGCGCTCGAGTCCCTTGAGCTCGGCGATGGTCTCTTCGAGCAGCTCGCTGTACATCTCGAAGCCGATGGCGGCGATCTGCCCCGACTGGTTGCCGCCGAGCAGATCCCCCGCGCCGCGCAGCTCGAGGTCGTGGCTGGCGATGCGGAAGCCGGCGCCGAGTTCGGAGAGCTCCTGCAGCACCCGCAGCCGCTCGCGGGCGTCGCGGGTCAGGGTCGCCTCGCCGGGAATCAGCAGGTAGGCGTAGGCGCGATGCTTCGAGCGCCCGACCCGGCCGCGCAGCTGGTAGAGCTGGGCCAGGCCGAAGCAGTCGGCGCGGTTGACGATGATGGTGTTGGCGCGGGCGATGTCGATGCCGTTCTCGATGATGGTGCTGCACACCAGCACGTCGGCCTTGCCCTCGATGAAGTCGAGCATCACCTGTTCGAGCTGCTTCTCCCCCATCTGGCCGTGGCCCACCGCCACTTTGGCCTCGGGTACCAGGGTCTGGACGAATTCGGCCATGGCGCCGATCGACTGCACCCGGTTGTGGACGAAGAAGACCTGGCCGCCGCGGCGCAGCTCGCGTCGGATCGCCTCGCCGATCACGTCGTCGTCGAACTTGGTGACGTAGGTGCGCACCGCCAGGCGGTCGACCGGAGCGGTGTCGATCACCGAGAGGTCGCGCAGGCCGGCGAGGCTCATGTGCAGGGTGCGCGGAATCGGGGTGGCGGTCAGGGTCAGCACGTCGACCGCGGCGCGCATCTTCTTGAGCTTCTCCTTGTGGCTGACGCCGAAGCGCTGCTCCTCGTCGATGATCATCAGCCCCAGGTCCTTGAAGCGGACATCGCGCTGGATCAGGCGATGGGTGCCGATGAGGATGTCGACTTGGCCGGCGGCGGCGCGCGCGAGGGCGTCCTTGATTTCGGCCGCGGTGCGAAAGCGCGACACCATCTCCACCGTCACCGGGTAATCGGCGAAGCGCTCGCGGAAGGTCTGCCAGTGCTGGCGGGCGAGAACCGTGGTCGGCACCAGCACCGCCACCTGCTTGCCGTCCTCCACCGCCTTGAAGGCGGCGCGGATGGCCACCTCGGTCTTGCCGTAGCCGACGTCGCCGCACACGATGCGGTCCATGGGGCGCTCGGTCTGCATGTCGGCCAGCACCTCCTCGATCGCCTGGGCCTGGTCGGGGGTCTCTTCGTAGGGGAAGGCCGCCTCGAACTCGCGGTAGAGGCGATCGGGCGGGGAGTAGGAGAAGGCCGCGGCCATCTCGCGCTGGGCGTAGATCTTCAGCAGGTCGCGGGCCATCTCCTCGGCGGCGGCGCGGGCGCGCAGCTTGGCTTTTTCCCAACCCTGGCCCCCCATCTTGTCGAGACGCGGGCCGTGGCCTTCGCCGGCCACGTATTTCTGCACCTTTTCGATGCGCTCGACGGGGAGATAAAGCTTGTCGCCGCCGGCGTATTCGAGGTGCAGGAAGTCGCCTTCGATCTGGTTGAGATCGAGGTGGCGCAGGCCGCGATAGATGCCGACGCCGTGATCGGCATGAACGATGAAATCGCCTTCCTTGAGCTCCGCCAGGGATGACAGGATCGCCTGCGCCTTGGCCGCTGTCCGCCCCCGCCGGCGCACGCGGGCGCCGAAGACCTCTTCCTCGGTGACCACCGCGAGCCGCTCGTCGGGCAGGCGAAAGCCGCCGGAGAGATCGCCCAGCACCAGCAGGGGCTCGGCCGGGCGGGCCTGGGCGAGACCGGCGGCGGGGTCGAGGGGGATCTGCAGGTCGTGGGGGGCGAGCAGATCGAGCAGGCGTTCGGCCTGGCCGCGCTGGTGGCAGACCAGCAGCACCCGCCAGTTGGCGTCGCGCCATTGCCGCAGGTGTGTCACCAGGGGGCGCAGAGTGGCGCCCTCCTGCTTGAGGGCGGCGCGCAGATCGCCGTTGCCGGTGGCCTGGAAGCGGCAGCGGGCGCGGTCATCTTCGAGGCGGTAGAGTTGCAGGCCGGAGAGGTCGATGCGTGGCTGGTCGGCCAGGTTGCGCTCGAGCTCGGCGCTGGTCAGATAGAGGGCGTCGCGGGCGCCGTAGGGCTCACCCTTGGCCGCGGCGCGCTCGGCCCCGGCGAGGGTCGCGGCGGCGAAGGCGTCGGCCTCCTGCTCGCTCGCCGGCGGGTCGAGCACCACCCAGCGCCCCGCCCCGGCGTAGTCGAAGAAGGTGTCGAGCCGATCGTAATTGAGGGGCAGCAGGAAGTGGCTCCCCGGGGCGAGCAGGCCCTCGCGCAGTGCCTCGATCAGCTCCTCGCGGCGCGAGCGCGGCAGGTCGAGGGCGTCGCAGCGCTCCTTGAAGCGGCCGGTGAAGGTTTCCCAGTGGCGGCCGGCGAGAATCAGCTCGCGCGCCGGCAGCACGGCGAGCTCATTCAGTTCCTCGTCGCGGGTGCGCTGGCTGGCGGGGTCGAAGGGGCGCATCCGCTCGATGAAGTCGCCGAAGAACTCAAGGCGCACCGGCTCCTCGCGGCTCGGGGGAAAGAGATCGATGATGTCGCCGCGCACGGAAAAAGTGCCGCGGTCCTCCACCAGAGGGACCGCCTGGTAGCCGAGTTCGGTCAGCCGTTGCAGCAGCGGCGCGCGTTCGTATTCCTCTTCGGCCGCCAGCTGCAGGCTGAGGTCGGTCAGAACCGCCCGGGGAATGACCCGCTGCATGGCGGCGCGCACCGGCAGCACCACGGCTCGCGCCCGGCGGGTGAGCAGGCCCGCCAGGGCGGCGATGCGGCGTGCCTCGACCTCGGGGTGGGGAGAGAGCGGTTCGAAGGGGGTGACTTCCCATTGGGGAAAGAGGCCGATTTCGTCGGGCCGCCCCCAGTAGAAGGCGAGGTCGGTGGCGAGCTGCTCGGCGTTTTTCTGGTCGGGGGCGAGGATGAACAGCGGTTCGCTGCTCTCGCGCAGCAGCGCGGCCAGCAGATAGGCGCCGCTGGAGCCGGCCAGCCCTTGGATTTCGATGTGGCGGGCGCCCTCGCGCACCTGCTGCAAGAGCGAGCGGGTGGTGGCGTGGGCGATCTCCCGGTGGTCGGTCGGCTGGTCCATAAATGTCTCAAACAGAGAAGGGCGTGCCGTGGCACGCCCCCAGAAAATCGAAGCCGGTTTCCGTCAGTCCCGCGGCACCGCGAGCATGCGATCGAGAGCGTGCCTGGCCCGCTCGCGGATGGCGGGCGCCACGGTGATCACGGGGCTCATGGTCTGCAGGCTGTGCAGGATGTCTTCGAGGGAGGTCAGCTTCATGTTGGGACAGATCAGGCTGGTGCTCGGCAGGATGAATTCCTTGTCCGGGTTTTCCTTGCGCAGCCGGTAGAGGATGCCCATTTCGGTGCCGACCACGATTTTTTTCGCCGGGCTCTTCCTGGCGTATTCGTACATGCCGCTGGTGGAGCAGATGTGGTGAGCCAGCGCCAGGATCTCCGGGGTGCACTCGGGATGCGCCATGAAGACGGCGTCGGGATTCTCCGCGAGGGTGCGCTTGATCTCTTCCGGTTTCAGCCGGTCGTGGGTGGGACAGTAGCCCTCCCAGAAATGGCAGGTCTTGTCGACCTGGCCGGCGATGTAGCGGCCGAGGTTGCGGTCGGGCACCAGCAGCACCTCGTCGGCGTCGAGGGAGCGCACCACGTTGATGGCGTTGGAGCTGGTGCAGCAGATGTCGCTCTCGGCCTTGACCGCGGCGCTCGAGTTGACGTAGGTAACGACCACCGCCCCGGGGTGCTGCGCTTTCATCGCCCGCAGTTCCTCGGCGGTCACCATGTCGGCCATGGGGCAGCCGGCATCGGGCCGCGGCAGCAGCACGATCTTGTCGGGGGCGAGGATCGCCGCGCTCTCGGCCATGAAGTGCACCCCGCAGAAGACGATCACGTCGCGCTCGGTACGGGCCGCCTCCAGCGACAACGCCAGCGAATCTCCGGTGATGTCGGCGATTTCCTGCACCTCGTCGCGCTGATAGTTGTGCGCCAGAATCAGTGCGTTGCGCTCCGTGGCGAGGCGCTTGATCTCCTGCTTGATATCTTCCTGGTTCATGGTCGCCCCTTCCGTTTCCGCGAATAGATCCGGTATACTAGTGCAAAACCCTTGATATGTCAAACCTTTATCGGCCCTTTCCGGCTTGACAGCGGGCGGGTTTTGGAGCTATTCTCTCGTTTTCCGAAACCTTCCCCGCACCCGTTTTCCCATCGTGAGAGGTCACCTACCTATGTTTGGAATCGGCATGCCCGAGTTGCTGCTCGTCCTGGCTCTGGCTCTCATCGTCATCGGACCGAAAAAGCTGCCCGACATCGCCAAGGCTCTCGGTCGGGGACTGGCGGAATTCAGGCGCGCCACCGAAGATCTCAAGAATACCATCAATACCGAAAGCCAGGTGGCGGAAACCCGCGACCGGCTGCTGCGCGAGGGCAAGATCAAGGTGCCCAACGCCGCCGAGGCGCCGCCGGACGAATCCGAGGAGAAAATTTCGGATTCCCCGCAGCCGTCCGGTTCGGAAGGTGTAACCGCGGCCCCCGCCGCCGACGGCGAGGAAAGCCCGGTGACGATCGCGCAGGGCGAAGAAAACAGCGCCTCCGGGGATGAAAAAAAGGAGCCGTCCCATGGCGGATAGCCAGCATGCCGGGGATGAGCTCCCACTCACCACCCACCTCGAGGAACTGCGCCGGCGGCTGATGATCGCCGCCGGCAGCTGGCTGGTTTGCTTTCTCGCCTGTTACAGCTTCGCCGAGAAACTCTTCGGCTTCATCGCCGAGCCGGTCAAGCAGGCGCTGCCCGAAGGCAACAGCCTGGTCTTCATTACCGCCACCGAACCTTTTTTCACCTACATCAAGGTCGCTGCGGTGGCCGGCCTGCTGATCGCCCTGCCGGTCATCCTGTGGCAGATCTGGGGCTTTATCGCGCCCGGGCTCTACGCCCACGAGAAGCGCTTCGCGGTTCCCTTCGTGATGGCCAGTTTTCTCTGTTTTGCCGCCGGCGCCTACTTCGGGTTCTTCTTCGTCTTTCCGACCATTTTCACCTTTCTCATCCAGTTCGGCACCGGCACCGGCGACATCGCCGCGATGCTCTCCATGGGGGCCTACCTGAGTATTTCCACCAAGCTGCTGTTCGCCTTCGGCATGGTGTTCGAGCTGCCGATCGTCATGTTCTTTCTCGGGCGCATGGGGGTGATCGATCACCACTGGCTGGCGAGAAACCGCAAATTCGCCCTGCTGATCGCCTTTGTCATCGGCGCCATTCTCACCCCGCCCGACATCTTCTCCCAGACCGCCCTGGCGGTTCCTTTCGTTGTCCTGTACGAGACAAGCGTGTGGATCGTGCGCTTTACCGGCAAAAAGCGCCAGGAGGCGGAAGAGGAAGATGCGGCGGCGCAGGAGAAAGCCTGAGGAAATGAGGGGGGCTGCCGTAACCTTATCCTCTTCAGGATTTCCTCCCTCGCCATCCGACTTTAGAGAAATTCACCCGGCCGGGGCCCCATGACGGGCCCCGGTTTCTTTTTCGGCCGGATGCCTTGCGGCCCCTGCCCCGAGACGTTATCATGCCCGCCATGGAAGCTGCCGCTCTCGCCATTCACAATCTCAGGAAGAGCTTCGAGGCCACCGCCGCCGTACGCGACCTCTCGCTCTCCATCGCGCCGGGGGAGATTTTCGGCCTGCTCGGCCCCAACGGCGCCGGCAAGAGCACGACCATCAACATGGTGGCCGGCGTCACCCGCCCCGACCGGGGCGAAATTCGCATCTTCGGCCACGACAACCGCCGCGACTACCGGGTGACCCGGCGCCTGACCGGGGTGATGCACCAGGAGATCGTGATCGACAACTTCTTCACCATCGAGCAGGCGCTCAAGATCCACTCGGGCTACTACGGGGTAGCGGACGATCCCTCCTGGCGGCGGCTGCTGATCGAGCGGCTGGGGCTGGGGCCCCACCTGAAGAAATCGATGAACAAGCTCTCCGGCGGGCTCAAGCGCCGCTTCATGGTGGCCAAGGCGCTGATCCACCGGCCGCGCCTGCTGATTCTCGACGAACCGACGGCGGGGGTCGACGTGGAGTTGCGCCGCACCCTGTGGGATTTCGTGCGCGAGATCAATCGCGCGGGGACGACGGTGCTGCTGACCACCCACTACCTGGAGGAGGCGGAAGCGATGTGCGGGCGCATCGCCATCATGAACCACGGCGAGCTGGTGGCCCTCGAGCGCACCCCGGAGCTGCTCGGGCGCCTCGACAACCGCCACATGGTTCTCCGTCTCGAGCCCCCGATCGGCACCCTGCCGGCAGAGCTGGTGGCGCTGGGCGCCCAGTCGGACGAGGACGGGACCCGCCTGACCATCCCCCTGCCGCGGGAGATGACAGCCGGCGACCTGCTGAAGAAGCTGCACCGGCTCGATCTGTCCATCGCCGACCTGGAGATCCGGCGGGCCGGACTCGAGGAGGTCTTTATCGAGCTCACCGGGATGAACCGTGGGGCGCGCGAGGTGCGGGCATGACCCCTGCCGACGAGACCGCCTGGTCGTCCTGGCTCCCATTCCGCACCCTGCTCAAGCGCGAGGTGTGGCGCTTTCTCAAGGTGGCGGCTCAGACCCTGCTCACCCCGATCATCACCGCTTCGCTCTACCTGTTCGTGTTCGGCGCCACCCTCGGCGAGCGCATCTCGGTGACGGAGGGCTTCAGCTACGCCCAGTTCGTGGTGCCGGGGCTGATCCTCATGGGGGTGATTAACAACTCCTTCGCCAACTCGTCGTCGTCGCTGTTCGTGGCGCGCTACATCGGCAACATCCTCGACCTGCTGGTGACCCCGATCACGCCGAGCCAGTTCATCCTCGCTTACACCCTCGCCTCGATGCTGCGCGGGCTGCTGGTGGGGGTGGCGGTGTGGGGAATCTCCACCTTCTTCGCCGAGCTGCCCTGGGTCAACCCCTTGGGCGCGGTGCTGATGGCGGCGCTGGCGAGTTTTCTCTTCGCCCAGTTCGGCATCGTCGCCGCCCTCTACGCCAACACCTTCGATGCCCTCTCCATGTTCACCAACTTCCTGATCCTGCCCCTGATCTACCTGGGCGGGGTCTTCTACCCCATCTCCATCCTCCCCGCCCCGTGGGAGGGCCTGTCGCGCCTCAACCCCCTGTTTTATCTGATCGAGGGCTTTCGCCATGCCCTGCTCGGGCGCGGCGACACCAGCTTTCTCACCGCCTTTACCGCCGCGGCGCTGATGGCCGCGGCCCTCTTCGCCTGGGCCGCCTGGCTGATCGGGCGCGGCTACAAGCTTCGGACCTGACCTCTCGGGCCGCTCCCGGACTCGCCGCCGTTGCCGCAAAAAAAACGCCTCCCTTTGTTCGCAGGAGGCGTTTTTTTCTTAAATTGTCCATGTCGGGTTAGAAATACCCGATGAAGCCGAGGCGGATGCCGTCGTCGATGGTGTGGGTGTGGCCGCTGTCCTCGTCCTTGAGGCGGACGTTGTGGTAGCCGAGGTAGACCTTGACCTTGGGCACCACCGCGTAGGTCAGGCGCAGGTCGCTCTCCATCAGGCGTTCGGAATCGATGAAGGAGAAAATCTTCGGCGCGTAGTAAAAACGCGCATCCGCCCCCAGGCCCCACAATGGGGGCGGGGCGTAGGCGGCGCGGACCCCGACGGCCAGATTGAGAAAGTCGGTGTCGTTGCCGTCGTCGGCGGTGCCGCCGTAGAGCTTGGCGCCGACGCCCACGTCGAGGCCGGGAACATTGCCCGGTTCGCCGATGAAATCGAAGCCGAGGCTGCCGAGCAGGGTCTCTTCGTCGTCGTTGTAGAGCAGGCGCGCGTTGCCGACGGAGGTGCCGTAGTTGTCGCTGGCCAGGGGGCGCTCGTAGCCGATCTGGAAGCTTTCGTCGTTAAAGCCGAGATCGATGGAATCGGCCGCGGCGGCGGTGGCGAAGAGGCAAAAGATGAAGGCGAACAAGAGACGCAAACGCATGGGGGAACTCCTTTGGCGGATGAATGGTCCGGCGGGAATGAACGTCCCCGAATATGCCACAATCGCTGGCCGGCGGCAAGGGGGAGCGGATCAGGGGACGCAGGGTCAGGCCAGCAGCAGAACCACCACCCCGGCCAGCATCGCCAGCGCCGCCGGCAGGCGCTCGCGCAGGCCCCGTTCGCCGAGCAGCAGGTGGCCGGCGAGAACGCTCAGGAGAATGCTCAGGCGCTTCACCGCGATGACGTAGGGGACCTGGGTCTGGCTGATCGCCAGCATCTGGCAGAGGGTGGTCAACCCGCCGCACAGCCCCATGGCCAGCAGAAGGGGCAGGGACGCCTTGGACCCGAGTCGGATCCGGCGCGCGCGATGCCAGACCAGCGGCGCCATGCCGAGGGCGATCGCCCCATTGATCGCCACCGCCCAGACCAGCGGGGAGGAGTTCTGCAGCCCGATCTTGTCGATGTTGGCGGTGACGCTCCACAGCAGGGCCACCGCCAGCATCAGGCGCGCCCCGCGGTCGCGCAGCAGCGCGCGCAAGGGTTCGAGCCGGCCCCCCTGGCGCCGGCGTCCCAGGTTGAGGAGGTAGGCGCCGCCCGCGATCAGGACCACTCCGAAGATTCCCCGGGGATGGGGGGCTTCGCCCAGCATCAGCGGGGAGGTGACCAGCAGGAACAGGGGGGTGAAGGTGATCAGGGGGACGCACAGGGAGAGATCCGAGTGACGCAGCGCCTTCATGTAGAGAACGGCGGCAACGACGTTGAGACCGCCCCCGGCCGCCAGCGCCGGCCAGAAGGCCGGCCCCAGAGTCACGCCCGCGGCGGCGGGCAGCAGGGGCAGGAGAAAGGGCAGGGCCAGCAGGCGCCAGGCCCAGGCCACCAGGTACTCATCGGCGCCGGACCGCAGGCTCTTTTTGCCGAAGAGATCCTTGCCCGATTCGAACAGGGCGGTGAGCAGGGCGAGGGGGAACCACATGCAAGCGTCCTCGAATCCTTTCCCGGGCGGGCGAGCTCCGAAACGAAAAAGCCCGCCGGAAGGCGGGCTGGGAACAGCGGGATTTCATTGACTCAGACGTCGACCAGCTGGTCGAGCACCGAGTTTTCCAGGTCGCGACCCTCCTCCTGGGCCATGCTCTGGATCAGGAGCTGGCCGCCGATGCTGGCAGTCTTGCGCACCAGGTTGTCGGCCTGGTCGGGGCTGCGGCTCTTGAACGCCTCGATGATCTTGCGGTGTTCGTTCACCGAAATCTGCATGCGCCCCGGCAGGGACAGGGAGGCCATGCGCGGGCGGTTGAACTTCATGACCAGTTGATTGATCAGTTCGCCGAGTTTCTGGTTGCCGGCCGCGCGGATGAAAAGGTCGTGAAATTCGTTGTGCACCTTGTAGAAGGTTTTCACGTCGCCTTCTTCGGCCAATTGCTGCAGGCGGTCGTTGATCCCCACGAGACGCTCGATGTCCTTGTCCGAGAGTTTTTTCGCCGCGATGCGCGCGGCATACCCTTCGAGAATCGCCTTGATCGCGTAGAATTCCTTGACGTCGCGCTCCGACAGGGCGGTGACGACCGCTCCCTTGCGGGGGATGACGGTGAGGTAGCCCTCCGACTCGAGCTGGCGGAAGGCTTCGCGGATGGGGGTGCGGCTGATGCCGAAACGCTCGGCCAGCTCGGGCTCGGCGACCTTCTCTCCGGGCTTGAGGGCGCCGCGCAAAATGGCGTCGCGAATCGTTTCGAGAATTTTTTCGCGTAGTGTCTGGTGGCGTTCGATCGGCTTTTTTTTCACCGGGAGTGCTCCCTGAATTGGACTGGTCCAATTGTATACAGTATACAATTGATGTCAAGGTTTTTCTCCCGCGGCGGCGGCGCGTCCGCCACGATCTTGTCTTTTGCCCCGGCAACCGTTATCATTCGGCCTGTTTCGCCGCGCCCTGCGGGGCGCCGCCGGGAGGCAAAAGCTCCGGACCCTTGCCGCGACCGGCCACCGGGGCACTGAATTGGGCAGACCATGAAAAATTCCGCTCGGCGCCCTCGGCGATATGGGCCTGGAGGGATGGCAAGCTTCGGCGCCTGCTATATGACGGTGATCACCCTGACCACGGTCGGTTTTCGCGAGGTGCACAAGCCCTCCGACAATGGTAAGGTATTTACCATTCTGTAGATTCTCTTCGCCGCCGGCGCGCGCCTGGGCGGCACCACCCTGATGTCGGCGGGGATTCGCAAGGAGTGGGAGATTATCATCGTCGGCAGCAAGAAGCAGGAGCGCGACATGATCTTTCCCCCCCGCCGCAGACCCCGATCGAGGTCGACGACCTGCTGATCACCCTTGGTCAGCGCGATGCCATCCTCGCTCTCGGCCGGGCGGCGTCGGGGGCGAGCCCCTAAGGAGTTTCCCGATGGATCCGCGCCTGCATGTCCATATCCCCTACCGGATGCTGCGTGACGAGATGGCCTTTCTCCTCGCCCGCGGGCTGCAGCCGGAGATCGCGTTCAAGGGGCCCGAGCTCGATGCGGTCGATCGCGGCGAACTCAGCGCCCTCGGCCGGCAGCTGCGCTCGGCCGGGTTGCGGGTCGCGGTGCACGCACCGTTCATGGATCTCAACCCCGGCGCCCTCGATCCCCTGGTGAAACAGGCGACGCAGATCCGTGTCGGGCAGACCCTGGCCGCGGCCGAGAGGCTCGGCGCCCATCGCGTGATTCTGCATCCCGGCTATGACCGCTGGCGCTATGCCGGCAACGAAGAGCTCTGGGTCGAGGCGAGCCTGGCTTTCTGGCGCCCCTTTTTGCGGCAGGCGGCCGATGCCGGCCTGCTGCTCGCGCTGGAGAACGTGTTCGAGGATGCCCCCGACAACCTGGTCAAGCTCCTCGCCGCGGTCGATTCGCCCACCCTCGGCCACTGCTTCGACGTCGGCCACTGGCACATGTTCTGCCGCGAAAAGATCTCGCTCGGCGCATGGTTCGAGCAGCTTGGCGCGCGGGTGGTCCATCTGCACCTGCACGACAACCACGGCGAGCGCGACGAGCATCTGCCGCCGGGGGAAGGGTTGATCTGCTTTGACCGGCTGTTTTCCCTGATCGAGCACTGGGCTTCCGCCGCCACCATGACCCTCGAGGCCCACGACCGCCAGAGCCTGCTGCGGGCCCTAGTCAATATCCGCCCCTTCCTCGCCCCCTGAGTCATCCCCTGCGCTCAGCAGGGTTCCCTTGATCACTCCGGCGCTGCCGAAGCGCTCCCGCACCCGATCCACCGCCCGGTCGAGGCGCTGGATGCGCTCGCGATCATCCGCCGCGAAGAGATTGCCCTGGCCCGCCCCCAACGGTTCGAGGGCGCTGAGGCTGACCCCGAGCAGTCGCACCGGCCGTCTTCCGGCCTCGGTCTTGGCCAGCAGCTTGAGGGCCTCGCGGTGGATCTGGCCGCCGTTGCTCAGGCCCTCCTCGAGGGTGCGGCTGCGGGTCACCACGGAAAAATCGCTGAATTTCACCTTGAGGGTGACGCAGCGGCCCTGAACGCCGTGGCGGCGCAGGCGGGCGGCGACCCGCTCGCTCAGATGCAGAATCTCGCGGGTGATGCTGTTCGAATCGCAGAGGTCGGCCGCGTAAGTGTCTTCGTGCCCGACCGACTTAAGATCTTCGCCCCCGGTGACCGGGCGCTCGTCTTCTCCCCGGGCCAATTGAAAGAGATGGAGACCGGCCGCCCCGAGACGCTTCTCAAGAACTGCGCTCGGCAGGCGGCGTAGCTCGGCGACGGTTCTGATGCCCATGGCGGCGAGCTTTTCCCGGGTTACCCGGCCCACTCCCCAGAGCGCCGCCACCGGCAGCGGCCGCAGAAAGGCGTCGATCTCCTCTCGCCTGACTTCGTGCAGGCCGTCGGGCTTGGCCGCTTCGGAGGCGAGCTTGGCCAGAAACTTGTTGGGGGCAATCCCGGCGCTGACGGTCAATCCCGTTTCATTCCTGACCGCAAGGCGGATCTGTCGGGCAATCTCTTCCCCGCTTCCGAACAGGGCACGGCTGCCGGTGACATCGAGAAAGGCTTCGTCGATGGAGAGTGGCTCGATGGCATCGGTGAAACGAGAGAAGATGGCGAAGATCTGGCGGGAGACTTCCTGGTAGCGCTGCATGCGCACCGGCCGCACCGCGGCCTGGGGGCACAGTTGCAGGGCCCTGGCCATGGCCATGGCCGAGCGCACGCCGAAGGGACGCACCTCGTAAGATGCGGCGCAGACAACGCCGCGCTGACGGTTGCCGCCGACGATCACCGGCTTCCCGCGCAGTTCGGAAAAATCGTGCTGCTCCACCGAGGCGTAGAAGGCATCCATGTCGAGATGCAGAATGCAACGGTCCGGTTCGCGCATAAGCGGGGAATTCGTCCCTGGAAGGATTGATTTAACGGTCAAAATGTGTTAGAAGTCTGGTCTTACCAATAAGCCAAGTGGAGCAGTGGCATGGCCAATGTTTTCAAGCCGATCCGGCCCAAGAAAATTTCCGAAGAAATTGTGGGGCAGATCAAGGAACTGATCACCTCGGGGGAATTGAAACCGGGGGAAAAGATCCCCTCCGAGCGGGAACTTTCGACCATGCTGGGCGTCAGCCGCCCCTCGGTGCGCGAGGCGATCATGGTGCTCGATGCCATGGGCTTGCTCGAAGCCCGGCAGGGGGGCGGAACCTTCGTTCGTTCCCTGACCGCCACCACCCTGAGCGACCCCCTCGCCCTGATGGTCGAGGAGAACCCCGCACTGCTGCATGCTCTGGTCGAGGTGCGGATGGGCCTCGAGACCTGGTCCGCCTACCTGGCTGCGCAACGGGCCACCGACGGCGAGATCGAGCGTATGGGGGAGTTGCTCGCGATCATGGAAAAACAGGCGGCGCAAGGGGGCTGGGACGCCGAAGTCGACTCCCAGTTCCACTATGCCATAACCACCGCCACCCACAATACCCTCCAGATGCATGTGCTGAATACCATCCACTCGCTCTTCCACAAGACGATCCAGGTGGCCCTGACCGAATTTTACCGCAAGGCGGGGATGACCGAGTTGCTTCTCACCCAGCACCGCAACGTGTTCCAGGCCATTGCCGACAAAAAACCCGAACAGGCGCGCGAAGCCATGTACCAGCATATCGCTATGGTCGAGGAGAAAATGGCCGAACTGCTCGAAGCGGCGGCCGAGTGATCGGCCCCCGGACCGCGGCTCGCACCAACAAGAAAAGGCAGCCCCATCAGGGAGCTGCCTTTTCTTGTTGGTGCCTGTGAATCGAGCGCTTAGCGCTTGCCGCGACTCGCGACCTGGATGCGGACCATGGCGCGGTCGAGGGCGGCCTTCATGACGGTAAAGTCCTTGTCCTCCGGGGACAGCTTCTTCAGCGCCTCCTCGGCCCGGCCCAGGGCCTGCTTGGCCCGCTCGAGATCGATTTCGTCGGCCGGTTCGGCGGTCTCCACCAGAACCGTGACCTGGTCGTTTTCCACTTCGACAAAACCCCAGTTTACCGCCACATGGAACAGTTCATTGCCCTTGCGGTAGCTGAGCTCCCCGATGCGCAGGGTGGTCAGAAGGGGGGTGTGGGCCGGGAGAATCCCGAATTCGCCCATCAGCCCCGGGGCGGTGATCTCGTCCACTTCCTCCGACAGTACCCGGCGGTAGGGGGTGACCATGTCGATATTCAACTTCTCTGCCATGAGCTATTGCCCTTTTTCAGGAAGAGGCGGGGGCCAGTTCCCCGCCGGCTTCGTCCTTGGTGAAAATCAGGCGGCCAGTTTCTTGGCCTTTTCGATCGCTTCCTCGATGGTACCCACCAGGTAGAAGGCCTGCTCGGGAAGATCGTCGTGCTTGCCGGCGACGATTTCCTGGAAGCCGCGGATGGTGTCCTTGAGCTCGACGTACTTGCCGGGGGAGCCGGTGAAGACTTCCGCGACATGGAAGGGCTGGGACAGGAAGCGCTGGATCTTGCGGGCACGAGCGACGATCAGTTTGTCGTCCTCGGAGAGTTCGTCCATGCCGAGGATGGCGATGATGTCCTGGAGGTCTTTATAGCGCTGCAGGGTCACCTGAACGTCGCGGGCGACCTTGTAGTGCTCGTCGCCGACCACCTGGGGATCGAGGATCCGGCTGGTGGAGTCGAGGGGGTCGACCGCGGGGTAGATGCCAAGCTCGGCGATCTGGCGCGAAAGAACCGTGGTGGCGTCGAGGTGGGCAAAGGCGGTGGCCGGGGCCGGGTCGGTCAGGTCGTCGGCCGGCACGTAGATCGCCTGCACCGAGGTGATCGAGCCCTTGTCGGTGGTGGTGATGCGCTCCTGCAGCTCGCCCATCTCGGTCGCCAGGGTCGGCTGGTAACCGACCGCCGAGGGGATACGGCCGAGCAGCGCCGAGACCTCGGAGCCGGCCTGGGTAAAGCGGAAGATGTTGTCGACGAACAGCAGCACGTCCTGGTTTTCCTCGTCGCGGAAATACTCGGCCACGGTCAGCGCGGAGATCGCGACGCGGGCGCGGGCGCCCGGGGGCTCGTTCATCTGGCCGTAGATCAGGGCGGCCTTGTCGAGAACGCCCGAATCCTTCATCTCGTGCCAGAGGTCGTTGCCCTCGCGGGTCCGTTCGCCAACGCCGGCGAAGACCGAGAAGCCGCCGTGCTGCTTGGCGATGTTGTGGATCAGCTCCATGATCAGAACGGTCTTGCCGACACCGGCGCCGCCGAACAGACCGATCTTGCCGCCGCGGGCGTAAGGGGCGAGGAGGTCGACGACCTTGATTCCGGTTTCAAAGGCTTCGACCGTGGTCGACTGGTTGACGAAAGCCGGAGCGGGGCGATGAATTTCCCACTCGGTTTCGGCGCCGACCGGACCGGCCTCGTCGACGGGCTCGCCGACGACGTTGAGGATGCGGCCGAGGCACTTGCGGCCGACCGGCATCAGGATCTGCTTGCCGGTGTCGAGCACTTCCTGGCCGCGCACCAGACCTTCGGTGGCGTCCATGGCGATGGCGCGCACGGTGTTCTCGCCGAGATGCTGGGAAACCTCGATGACCAGATTCCATTCCTGGTCGGAGATCGAGGGATTGGACACCTTGAGGGCGTGGTAGATTTCAGGCAACTTGCCGGGCTCGAATTCCACGTCGACGACGGGACCGATGACCTGGATGATTTTTCCTTTATTCATGATGAACCGTTCCTCCTTTATTTCACCGCCGCGGTGAAGGGGTAATCCGTTTACTTGATGGACTCGGCGCCCGAGATGATTTCCATCAACTCCTTGGTGATGGCCGCCTGACGCGCCCGGTTATACTGCAGGGTCAGCCGCCCGATCATCTCGGAGGCGTTCTTGCTGGCGCTGTCCATGGCGCTCATGCGGGCGCCGTGCTCCGAGGCCACCGATTCAAGCAGGGCGCGAAACAGCTGAACTTCGACATTCTTGGGCAGAATCTGCGCAAGAACTTCGCTGCGGGAGGGCTCATAGAGGTAGTCGACGACAAATTCCTCCGGTTCGGCTTCGCGGGGCACGACCGGCAGCACCTGGGTCAGGGTCGGTTCCTGGCTGATGGCGCTGCGAAAGGCGTTGTACGCCAGGTAGACCACATCGTACTTCTCCTCCTGGTACTGGGCGACGATCTCCTGGCCCAGCAGCGAGGCGGTGCTGTAGCTGATCGAGCCGGTGAGGTTTTCGTGAACCTTGGCGATGGTCATTCCCGAGCGGCGCTTGAGGTATTCGTTGCCCTTGCGGCCGATGATCATCAGGTCGATCTGTTCGAACCCCTCTTCGTTCTTGCGAATGAAGCGTTCCGCCATTTTGCTGATGTTGGCGTTGAAGCCGCCGCACAGGCCGCGGTCGGCCGTCATCAGAACGACCAGGGCGCGCCGTTTTTCCCGCTGAAACAGCAGGGGGTGCGATTCGGGGTCTTCCCGCAGGGCGAGACTGGCGAGCACCTTGGTCATTTTGTCCGCATAGGGGCGGGCGGCGACCACGGCATCCTGCGCCCGGCGCAGCTTGGCCGCGGACACCATCTTCATCGCCTTGGTGATCTGGCGGGTGTTCTTGACCGTGCCAATACGCTTTTTGATCTCTTTTAGATTAGCCATCTGTGTTGACCTTCCCGCCGAAATTAAGCAACGACGAACTGTCCTTTGAATTCATCGAGGGCCGACTTGATCCGGGTTTCGAGATCGCCGTCGATTGCCTTTTTCGTACGGATGTCTTCGAGAATCTGGGCGTGTTTGGACTCGATGAAGCCGTAGAGCTCGGTCTCGAAGCGCTGAATTTCGGTGACCGGGTACTGGTCGACATAGCCGTTGTTGGCGGCGAAGATGATCAGAACCTGCTTCTCGACCGGCAGCGGCTGATACTGGCCCTGCTTGAGGATCTCGACCAGGCGCGCGCCGCGGTTGAGCTGACGTTGGGTGGCGGCGTCGAGGTCGGAGCCGAACTGGGCGAAGGCCGCCATCTCGCGATACTGGGCCAGGGCCAGACGCAGGGTGCCGGCGACCTGCTTCATCGCCTTGATCTGGGCCGAGCCGCCGACACGGGAGACCGACAGGCCGACGTTGATCGCGGGACGCACGCCCGAGTAGAACAGGTCGGTCTCGAGGAAGATCTGACCGTCGGTGATCGAAATGACGTTGGTCGGAATGTAGGCGGAGACGTCGCCGGCCTGGGTCTCGATGATCGGCAGCGCGGTCAGGGAGCCGGCGCCGAGATCGTCGTTGAGTTTGGCGGCGCGCTCGAGCAGCCGGCTGTGCAGGTAGAAAACGTCGCCGGGGTAGGCCTCGCGTCCCGGCGGGCGGCGCAGCAGCAGCGAGAGCTGGCGATAGGCGACGGCCTGCTTGGAGAGGTCGTCGTAGATGATGACCGCGTGCTTGCCACTGTCGCGGAAGTATTCACCCATGGTGACGCCGGTGTAAGGCGCGATGAACAGCAGCGGGGCGGGCTCGGAAGCGGTCGCGGCGACCACGATGGTGTAGTCCATGGCGCCGTGCTGCTTGAGTTTGTCCACCACCTGGGCGACGGTCGAGCGCTTCTGGCCGATGGCCACGTAAATGCAGATGCAGTTCTGGCCCTTCTGGTTGATGATGGTGTCCACCGCCACCGCGGTCTTGCCGGTCTGGCGGTCACCGATGATCAGCTCGCGCTGGCCGCGGCCGATGGGGACCATGGAGTCGATCGCCTTGAGGCCGGTCTGAAGCGGCTCGTGCACCGATTTGCGGGCGACGATCCCGGGCGCCTTGACTTCGACCTGACGGGCATGCTCCGATTCGATCTCGCCCTTGCCGTCGATCGCCACGCCGAGGGCGTTGACGACGCGACCGATCAGGGATTCGCCGACGGGAACCTGGACGATTTTTTCGGTCCGCTTGACGACGGAGCCTTCCTTGATGTGCTCGTAGTCGCCGAAGATCGCCGCACCGACATTGTCCTCCTCGAGGTTGAGAACCATGCCCATGGTGCCGCCGGGAAATTCGAGGAGCTCACCCGCCATGGCCTTGTCCAGGCCGTGAATGCGGGCGATACCGTCACCAATGGTAATGACGGTGCCGGTTTCGCTGACCTCGACCTCTCGGCCGAAATTCTCGATCTGCTTCTTGATGATCGCGCTGATTTCTTCCGCTCTGATTTGCATAAGACCTTATCACCCCTTCGTTAATTTATCTTCAATTCGATTCAGCTGCGTAATGAGGCTGCCATCAAACACCTTGCCGCCGATCTGCGCCTTGAGCCCGCCGATCAGGGCCGGGTCGACCTGAGTGTCCAGAACGACCTTTTTGCCGGTTTGCTGTTCCAGGCCGGAACGGATGACGTCGGTCTGCGCGTCGTCGAGCGCCGCCGCGGCGACCAATTGCGCGCGCAAGATGCCGGAAAGCTCGTCGGCGAAGCTGCGAAAGTGTGCCTCGATCTGGGAGAGGAAACCCAACCGGTTTTTCTCCAGGAGAAGGCCCAGAAAGTTTTTGACGGTGACCGAGAGCTTGAGGCTGTCGGCCAGGTCGACGAGAATCGCCGAGCGCTTCTCGAAGGGAAAGGTGGGGCTCTCCAGAATCTGCTGCAGAGAGTTTTCTTCGGCAAAAGCCGAGAGAACGCCGCTCAGCTCATCCGCAAACTGTTCCACCTGGTTCTGCTCGGCTCCGATTTCGACCAGGGCCCGGGCATATCTTTTGGAAATCGCGCTGGCACTCAACTTAGTTCTCCCACCTTCTGCATCTTCTGCATGTATTCGTCAACCAACCGCTTCTGGTCGGCATCGGTAAAGTTCTTCTTCAGCATCTCCCCGGCCAGGGAGATCGCCAGGGCGGCGGCTTCCTGCTGCAGCTCGCGGGCCGCCTTGGCCACTTCCTGCGCCGCAGCCTTTTCCGCGTCCTGGGTGATTTTCTCGGCCATGGCGCGGGCGTTGGCGACGATCCGTTCGCGCTCCAGTTCGCCCTCGCGCTTGATCTCGTTCTGAATCTGATCGATTTCGGCGGTAGCGTCCTTGAGTTTGCTGTCGTATTCGGCGAATTTGGCTTCCGCCGCTTCCTTCGCCTTGCGGGCGTCGGTGAGGGCTTTTTCCAGGCCCTCGCGCCGGCCGGAGAGGCCTTTTTTGATCGGCTTGGTCACGAAATAGACCAGGATGCCGACCACCACGGCGAAGTTGAGGCAGCGGAACAGGAAGTCCTTGAGCAGGACGCCGCTGTCGGCGTGGCCGCCACCACCGGCGGCAAGCGCGGCGGAGGCGGCGAGGACCAGTCCCAGAGCCAGGACGATGACCAGTTTGCTGTGCAGCGTTTTCATACCCATGGAATTAAAGACTCCTACCCAAAACTTTGGACGCCACCTGCGCCGCCAGTTCGTCAGCCTGACCGCGGAGATTCTCGCGGGCCTGCTGCGCCTGCGCGGCGACCTGAGTGCGAACCTTGTCGACTTGCGCGGCCGCTTTTTTCTGCGCGTCCGCCAGGATGCGCGATTCTTCCTCGCCGGCCGCGGCGCGCAGGGCGCTGCGTTCTTCTGCCGCCTTGCTCTTGGCCGCCTGCAGTTTTTCCCGGTAGGCCGCCATTTTGGCTTCGATCTGGTTCTCCAGGTCGCGGGCGCGCTGATGGCCGCCGTCGACGGTCTGGGCGCGCTCTTCCATGATGCGGCTCAGGGGACGATACAGCAGGAGGTTGAGAACGAAGAGCAGGACGAGAAAGTTTGCAAACTGCAGAAACAGCGTCCAATCGAGACTGATCACCGAGACACCTCTTAATGACTTGATTTAGCGGGAGCCGTGAAGAATCAAACGGCATACTGTATACAAGGTGAGGGAAGAATAAAAAAAATGTTCGCTGGAGAGCAAAACAGGCAATAGCTAACACATGGCATTTTGGGTTGTCAAGGCTCTTTTAATCTTGGCCGGGACTTTTCCCGCCACAACCAAATGGTGTTCCAGAGACCCCGGAAAAGGTCATCGGGAGATTCAATCCGCTTCATAACGCTCCATGCCTTTGCAGAAGGCGGTGCAGGGAAGCGGCCAGGCGGGCGTATCCGTCTTCGTTGGGGTGGATGGTATCGCTCTTGAGCTGTCTTTCGCCGAGGATGTGCGGCAGGGTCTCCAGGTCGCAGGGGAGGTTCTCTTCCTCGCACAGGCTGCGGTAAAAATCGGGCGGGTGCAGCCACAGGCCGGGCTGCGGCACCGCGACCAGGACGACCTCGGCCCCGGTTCCGCGCGCCGCTGTGATCATGGCCCGCAGGTTCTCCCGGGTATTTTTCGGGTCGAGCCGGCGCAGCAGGTCATTGCCGCCGTGGCAGAGGATCAGCAGTTCAGGATCGGCGCGGACAAGAAGTTCTGGCAGCCGCTCCCGACCCCCGGCGCTGATTTCCCCCGGCCGGCCACCGTTGATGACGGTCATGCCGCTCAGCTGCTGCAGGATTGCGGGATAGCTCTCGCCGGGGGAGGCGCCGGTGCCGAAGGTCAGGCTGTCGCCGAAGGCGAGAATCACCCCGTCGGGGGGGAGCGGTGAGAGGGTCGGGGTGCGGTCGCAGCCCGGCGCGACGCAAAGAAGAAGCGCCGTCAGCAGGAAAAACCTCATTCCTCCGGAGTTGTGGCGGATGGCTTGGAGCCCGAACTTAGTGATAGGACGCCTCCCGGCTCTCCTCGAGAAAGAGGCGGATAGCCTCCCTGCCGATCGCGGGCAGGTCAAGGAACTGCAGGCCCATGCCTTGGGGGAAGATCGCTTTGCGGACCTCGTCGGCACGGTTGACCCAGGCGACGCGGGCACGGCAGCGCAGCGGCTCGCTGCAGCCGGGAAGGGAGAATTCGAGAAAAATGATGGTGGCGTTGGTGTAGAGGGTTGCGGTCTGCAGAAACATACCGCCGGTACTCAGATCGATGGAGGTTCCCCCCTCCCGGGTCTGCTCGCTGCGGCCGAAGCGCACCGGCCAGTGTTTTTCCACCCGCTGCTCCCGTTCGGTCAGCGGGAAGAGACTGACGAAGTCGCGCAACACCGTCGCCAGGGTTTCGGGGTGAACCGGCTTGAGCAGCACCTGCTGGCAGCGCCACTGGCGGCAGAGCTCGCGCTCCTGGCCCGGCCGGCCGCCGGCCAGGATGATCACCGGAAGGTTGCGCAGCCAAGGGTCCTGGCGCAGCTGGCGGCAGCAGTGGTCGCCGCTTTCGGGTTGCAGGGCCGCATCGAGAATCACCAGGTGGGGGCGCTTTTCGCGCGCCCGGGCGAGGACCTGCCGACTGTTGTGGGCGGTGAGCAGGTCGATTTCCTCGAATCCGGCGAATCCGGCCTGCAGGGTGGACAGTTGCACGGCAGATGCCGCCACCAGAATCTTGATTTGCTCCATGCGAGGGCTCCAGAGGGAATTATCTGCGCCCAGTGAAGCACAAATCGAAACGAAAAGACAAGAAGGTAGCGCGGCGTCCTGGAGCGAAAAAAGGCCCGGCACAGAAGCCGGCCCCCGAAGACCGGTTTCTGTGCGTTGATGAGGCGAAGTCATTGAAAAAGAGTGGATTTTTCGGGCGTATCGAGGGAATGATCAGCGAATGATTTTGCCGTCGGGCGCCCGGGTCAATTCGGGACCGGGCTTTTCTCCCGGTGAGAGGCGGTTGCCGGGGTCATCTCCTTCGAACCGCGCAAATCGGAGAGAATGGCGGTGGCTTCCACGACATAGGGGTCCTGCGCGGTCTTCTCGACCCAGCGCCGGCGGCGTTCCTCCTCGCTCCCCCCCTTCTCCTCGTCCTGGTTGCCCCCCATCATGTCGCCGTGAAAGGTGCTCGCGTCGCGCTGACGCTGTAATTCGTCGCGCTCCTGGCGGGCATCGGCCAACCGCAGAGAAATGGTGGTCTGCTCCATGCGCTTGCGGGCCTCCTCGGCTTCCTTGCGGATGCCGGCAAACTCCTCGTTGTGCGCGGCGCGCTCCCGGCTGTGCTTTTCCACCTCGGCCTGATTGAGGGGTGGGGGCCAGGCGGCATAGTCGGTGGCCAGAACCCGATCCCAGGGCAGCGAGTGTTCGAGGTACTGCTCGCCGCTCTCCACGTATTGCAAGCGGTCGGGGAGGATGACGTCGGGGACCACGCCCCGGAACTGGGTCGATTCGCCGCTGACCCGGTAGAATTTCTGAATCGTGACCTTCATCGCTCCGAGCGGCCGGTACTTGTCCATATTGGGAAACGGCAGGCTACGGTCGAGGTCGATCACCGCCTGCACCGTCCCCTTGCCGTGGGTATGCTCGCTGCCGACGATGAGGGCGCGGTCATAGTCCTGCAGGGCGCCGGCGAGAATCTCCGAGGCCGAGGCGCTGAACTTGTTGACCAGCACGACCAGAGGGCCGGCGTAGACCACGTTTTTGTCCTCGTCGGTCAGGGTCTCCACCTTGCCGTCGCCGTTTTTGATCTGCACCACCGGCCCCTGCTCGATGAACAGGCCGGCGATGGAGACCGCATCGGTGAGCGCGCCGCCGCCGTTGTTGCGCAGGTCGAGGACCAGGCCGTCGATGCCCTTTTTCTTCAGCGCTTCCAGCTCCTTGCGCATGTCGTCGGTGGAATTGCGGCCGCCGCCCTGCCCGCCCTGGAAGTCGCGATAGAAACTGGGAATCTTGATGTAGCCGTAAGTGCTCTCCCCGGTGCCCGGCAGCACCGTCGACTTGACGAAAGTCTCCTCGATCTGCACCACGTCGCGCACGATCGGGATCACCATCCGGCGGCCGTCGGCCTTGCGCACCGTCAGCCGCACCTCGGTCCCTTTCTTGCCGCGGATCAGGCTGACCGCATCGCGCAGGCGCATATCGACCACGTCGATGGCCTCACCGACCCCTTCTCCCACCGCGAGAATGGTGTCTTCGGCTTCGAGTTGCCCCTGGCGGTAGGCGGCGCTGCCGGGGATGATGCGCACCACCTTGATGTAGCCCTCGTCCTCGCGCAGGGTGGCGCCGATCCCTTCCAGGGAGCCGCGCATGCTGATGTCGAAATCTTCCTTGGTGGTGGGGGGCAGATAGTTGGAGTGGGGGTCGAAAGCGCGGGCCACGGCGTTGAAGTAGCGGTCGAAGAAATCCTGCTCGCTCTCCTCGAGCACCCGGACGAAGAGATGTTCCTGATTCTTGCGGACCTTGTCGACGGCGGCGGCGAGCAATTCCGCCTCGCTGCGCTTCTTTTCCCCTTGCGGTTTGGAGGCTTCGTCCTCCTCCATGGCGAGAAAGCGGTTGATCGCCTGGAGCTTGAGGGTTTTTCGCCAACGCTCCCTCAGCTCTTTGGCGGTTTTGAGGTAGGCGATCTTGTCCGGGTCGCTCTCGATCGTTTCGTCGACGGTGAAGTCGAAGCCGGCGTCGAGGATTTCGGGCACCATCGCCTGCACCTGCCTGATGCGCCGGGTGAGAATTTCGCTCGCCACCAGGGGCAGCTCCACCCGGCTGCTGGCGATCTCGTCGTCGATCTTCTTTTCGAACTGCTTCAGCCGCGCCACGTCTTCCTGCAGCAGAAAGCGCTTCTGCGGGTCGAGCTGCTTGAGGTAGAGACCGAAGGCCGCCGCCGACAACTCGTCGTCGAGGGGCTTGTGACTGTAGTGGTGCGAGACCAGCTGCTGGCGGATGACAAAGCTGAGCAGGCGCGCGCGGTTGAGATCGAAATCGGCCTTGGCGTCGGAAAAGGCGAAAACGGAACCGGGCACCAGACTCAAGACGGCGACGAAGAGAACGACGATTTTTTTCAATGCAGGCATGGGCTTCTTTGAGGGAAATGACCGGCGAGTCGACGATGACGCAGGCGCGGGCCGGACGGGTTGGAAAGATCGTCAAGCGATGAAAGGAAAATTAACAGAACAATTTAAGCACAGCGGGGAGGTGCAGGGCAAGGGGCGGGGGGGAAAGCGTGGGAAAAAACGAAAAAAAACGGCGGACCCGCAAAGGGGTCCGCCGTGGGTCAGGGGTTAACGGACCGTGTACTGGAATTTCTCCTGGAGAAATTCGGTCCCGGTCACCACCGTGGCGACCACCTGGTAGGTGCCGGCGCTGGCGCATTTGACCGGAGCGGTATAGCCGGCGAGCTCTTCGGTGACCGGCAGATGGGTTTCATTTCCCTCGGGGTCGGTGACGCGAAAGTGCACCCGGGCATTCTGGACTATCTCACCCTGGGGATCGGCGAGAAACAGCACCATTTCCGGGGTGTCGGCTTCCTTCCCGGGTACCGGGCACGACACCGCGTCGCTGCTCTCCCCCTCGGCGCCGACGACCATCACAGCCAGGTTGAAGCCGTTGCTGCTGGTGACATGAACCTCGCTCGCTTGCGGGCCGGCGGTGCGGGTGGCGTCGGGGGGATAGGCGGCCAGAGCGGTCTGGGCCAGGAAAAGGGCGCTGGCGGCCAGGGTCAGAACGGCGGCGATCCGGTTTTTTTTCAGAGCTTTCATGTGAGAGTCCTCCTTGTCAGGGCTGCTTCTGGTTTGGCGGAACAACATGCCGCTCCCCGCCGGGGGAGTGGAAAAATTCGGTTCCGTGTTGCCGATGGGTATATCAAGGCCTGTGCCAGTTTGAAAAAAATAAATAAATACAGGATTTTACCTTGTGGTTTTGACCTCTTCTCGCCGTCCCCTGAGAAAAATGGGCGTCTTTTGTCACTTTGCGGCGACGACCCCGGCTGTGGGAAACCACAGTAATTTGCCGAAGATGTCGGGAAGGGAGAAAAACAGGGAGGTTGCGGCGTTCCGGCGGGCGTCGCTGGGGCGCAACAGCAGGCCCGGAGCCAAAGAGCCGGGTGGGCGGCCCCGGGCGGCTGAGGGGGGAGCGGAAACGAGCAGGCGTGAGCTCGGGGGGAAAGGGTGTGTCCCGGCCCTTACCAGAAGGCGTAGGCGCCGGCGGCCAGAACGTAGAGGCCGAGCAGCAGGTTGGTGACGACGTGGGCGGCGATCGCCGCGCCCAGGTCGCGGGTGCGCAGCATCAGGCCGGCGTAGGCGACCCCGGCGACGATGCCCACCAGCCAGCGGTCGTGCTCGAGCCCGAAGAGCAAGGCGGTGACGCAGAAGGCCCCGGCCTGGAAGCGGCCGGGATCGACGGCGAGAAATTCGCGCTCCACCAGCCAGCGGTAGAGAAAACCGCGCCAGAAGTATTCCTCGATCGGCGCGATGATCAGTGCCGAACCGAGCAGCCGCACTCCGGCCAGCGCCCGGCCGGCGACCTCGGGGGAATAGGGGCTGGCGCCGGCCGGGGCGGCCGTTTCCCAGGGGGGAAAGATGCCCCAGCGGCGATAGAATTCGTCCAGCGCCGGCCATTGCCGCCACAGGGGCAGCTCAGGCACAATCCAGACGACGAAGACGCCCACTCCCACCGCCAGGGCCAGCGGCAGGTGGCCGAGGCGGGGGCGACGGTAGAAGCGCCAGGGGCGGCACCACAGCAGCAGGGCGGCGCCGGTCAGGGTGCGGACGGCATAGCCCCAGGCGGTGCGCGGCAGCGCCTCCATCAGCACCAGCCAGGCGACGAAGGGAGCGATGTGCGCGACCAGCGGGCTGGGGCCGCTGGCGATATTCGCGTTGGGGGTTGAGGTCATGGTGCCCTCAGAGGGAAGAAGTGGATGGCAAAATTCCGGAAAAATACCGGAAAAGAGACAGCCTGGCGCCGTGGGGGCGATTTGCGCCCGTGCCCAATGGGGGACGGCCCGGGAGCCGGTCGCTCAGAGGTCCTTGAAGGCGAAGTGCTGGATCAGCATTTCGATGGCGTCGATGTCGCCGGGGTCGGCGATCAGCGAGCGGAAGCCGGCCTCGAAGTACTCTTCGTTGAGCGCCCGGCGGTTCCACATGCAGGTCGCGTCGAAGAGAATGTTGCTGCGCCCGAGAATCTCGGTGGGCAGGACCATGCGGCACTGGTAGGTCCGGTGGGGGGCGAGGGGTTGTTCGCTGATCAGCATCATCCCGTCGGTGGTGATGTCGACCAGGCGCCCCAGCAGTCCGCCGCGCTCGAGATCGAAGACCTCGAGGTAGTAAATGGAATTTCTCCGCTTGGCGGCACGTTTTTCCGCGAATCGCTCTTCCATCGGGCACCTCGTTGAGTGGCGGCCAAACCTCAGCACAGGGATATTGTTGAGGATAATTAATTTAATCATTCTAGTCAACGAAAGATTGCCGCCTGACCCCGCCCCGGTGGCTCGGCCCGGATCGAACCGGTAGGTCGGTTGGTGGGGCGGGTTCAAGGGATCTGCTGCCGTCGGGAGTGCGCCGGTAAAGTTTGACCGGCTTTCGGTCGATAAGAGAGTTGTCGCGGGAGGTGGTCGCTTCCGCCGCAGAACCCCAGGGACGGGGAGGGTTTATGGATCTTCAGCGCAAGATCGATCAGATTCAGCGGGAGCTGGAGCGGCGCAGCGAATGCGGGCGGCTGCTGCAGAATCTCGAAAGGCGCATCGACGAGAGGCCCGGTGTCCTGGTCGCGGCGCACGCCGACGGGGCGCAGAGCCTGCGCGGCCTGCTCGCCGACCCTCTCTCCGGCGCCGCAGCATCGGCGGAGACTTCGCCGCCGCCCGCGGTCGCGAGCGGCGACTGGGAAGAGCGCGCCCGCGAGGCTCACCGCCGTTGGCAGGCCGAGGCGGCGCGCGCCCGCCGGGCGGAACAGGACCTGGAGCGGCTGCGCGAACTTGAGGCGAAAACCGAGCAACTCGCCGCCGAGCGGGCGGTTCTTCTGCATGAGCTGGCCTGGTTCTGCCTTCGCTGCGAGCGGGGGGAGGTCGATCTCCGCCGTGCGCACCAGCGCTTTCGCGAAGTGCTTGAGGAGCTCGCCGCCGGCGGCCGGCCTCAGAATTCGGGCGGCGCGTAAAAGCTCAGGGTTTTCAGCGGTCCGTTGCCGCGGTTGCTGATTTCGTGGGGTTCGCCGGCGGCGATCAGCACCAGCGAGCCCGCCCTGATCCCGGCCGTCTCGCCGCCCACCGTCGCCTGGCCTGCCCCTTCGAGCACGAACAGCCACTGGTCGCCGCCATGGGTATTTTGCGGGCCGCCGGTTTTCTTGCCCGCCGCCAGCACCATGGTCGCCGCCTGCGAGCGCACGGTGCCGGCCAGCAGTTTGAAGCCCTGTTCCGGATCGATCTCGAAAACTTTCATGGCATCTCCTCTCTTCCTTTCTTGTGGTCTTCCGTCGGCGCGACCCGCAGCAGCAGACCTTCCATCGTCAGCACCCTGACCCGTTCCCCCTCGCCTAACCGGGCCGGTTCGCCTCCGGAGCGCGCCCGCCACAGCTCGCCGTGAATCTCCACCATCCCCTCCGGCGCCAGTTCGCGCACCACCACCCCGGTGTGTCCGACCAGCGAGTTGCCGTGGGTGCGCGGCGCCGGGTCGTAAGCCTGCCACACCAGGGGGTAGAGCACGATATCCTTGATCAGCCATGCCCCGGCGATCAGCGCCAGCCACCCCCAGGTCAGACCGGACCAGTGCCTGAGCGCAAACAGCACGGCGGCGAGCAGCCCGATGGCCGGCAGCTGCAGCAGGGCATAGCGCAGAAGAATGCGGGGGTTCCAGCGCCCGGACTGGGGAGAAGGCGACGGCGGATTCATTCTATTCGTCCGCGTCCCTCAGAAGCCGCGCATTTCGATGGCCGCGAGCACCCGCGCGACCGCCGCCAGATAGGCGGCCTCGCGATGGGTGAGGCCGTCGCGGGAAACCCGGCGGGCGACATCGTCCCAGGCGCTGCGCATTTTCTCCTCGAGCTCGCGGTTGACCCGTTCTTCATCCCAGCGGTAGCGGATGCGGTTCTGCACCCACTCCAGGTACGAGACCGTCACCCCGCCGGCGTTGGCGAGGATGTCGGGGATGATGGTCGTCCCGCGCTCGCGCAGCACGGGGTCGGCGGCGCAGGTCACCGGCAGGTTGGCCGCCTCGATGATCAGCGGAGCCCTGATCCGCCCGGCGTTGTCCGCGGTGATGACCCCGCCCAGGGCGGCCGGAATCAGGACGTCGACGTCGAGGGCCAGCAGGTCCTCGTTGCCGATGCGCTCGCCTTCGCCGTCGATTTCGTTCAGGGAGGCGGGGCCGTCCTCGCGCCCGAGAGCCTCGCGCAGGTTTTCGATGTCGAGGCCGTCGTCGCGCCGCAGCCCGCCGCCGGCGTCGCTCACCGCGACGACCTTGGCGCCGGCCTGGTGCAGGAAGAGGGCGGCATGGCTGCCGACGTTGCCGAAGCCCTGGATCGCGATGCGCATCTTCTTCAGGTCGTCGCCGCGCTCCTCGATCGCCCAGCGGGTGACCAGGGCCACGCCCCGTCCGGTCGCCTCGAAGCGGCCGAGGGAGCCGCCCAGCGCCACCGGCTTGCCGGTCACCACCCCCGGGGCGTAGCCGTAGCGCTTGCTGTAGCTCTCGAGAATCCAGGCCATCTCGCGCGGGCCGGTCCCCATGTCGGGGGCGCAGATGTCGAGGTCGGGGCCGATAAAGCCGTCGAGCCGCTCGGTGAAGCGCTTGGTCAGCGTTTCCAGTTCGCCCGGGGAGAGTTCGTGCGGGTCGCAGTCGACGCCGCCCTTGGCGCCGCCGAAGGGCAGATCGAGCAGGGCGGTCTTCCAGGTCATGAGGGTGGCGAGGGCGACGAAGTGATCGAGGTCGACGTCGGGATGAAAGCGCAGCCCCCCCTTGAAGGGACCGCGGCTGTGGTCGTGTTGCACCCGGTAGCCGTAGAACAGCTTGATGCTGCCGTCCAGCCGGCGCAGGGGCAGTTCCAGCCGGATCTCGCGGTAGGGGGCGCGCAACAGCTGGCGCCGGTCGTCATCGAGGTCGAGCAGGTCGAAGGCGCGCTCAAGAAAACTCTCGCAGGTTCCGCGGGGCTGGCTCTTCTCGCGGGTGGCCATGGTCAACTCCCTGGATACGGTTTGACAAAGATGGAACTGATAAAACTATACCATCCCGCACCGTTGCGGCGGGCCGGGAATCAGGGGGAGGGGGCCGTGGCGGGGGCGAAAAAACGGGTGATCGCCGCCAGCACCTCGGCGGCCGGGGCGGTGACGACGGGCGTTTCGGGGAGCGAGCGCAGAAAGATGCGGCCGTAGCCCTTTTTCACCACCCGGCTGTCGAGAATCAGCACCACCCCGCGGTCCTCGCGGTGGCGGATCAGGCGGCCGAAGCCCTGCTTGAACTTGATCACCGCCTGGGGGACGGTGTAGCTCATGAACGGATCGCCGCCGCGCTGTTCGATGGCCTCGGCGCGGGCCTCGAGCACCGGTTCGGTCGGCACCCGGAAGGGGAGCCGGGTGATGATCACCTGCTCCAGCGCCCGTCCCGGCACATCGACCCCCTCCCAGAAGGAATCGGTGGCGAAGAGCACGCTGGTCGGATCGGCGGCGAACTGCTTGAGCAGGCGGTGGCGGTTGGCCTCGCCCTGGCGCAGGCAGTGATAGCCGCGGGCGCCGAGGCCCGGGCCGAGTTCGCCATGGAGGCGGCGCAGCAGGCTGTAGGCGGTGAAGAGCACGAAGGTGCGGCCGTCGGCGGCGAGCACGCAGCGCTCGATCAGCTCCCCCGCCCGTTCGGTGAAGCCCGGTCGCCCCGGTTCCGGGAAATCGGTCGGCACCGCCACCAGGGTCTGGCGATGGTAGTCGAAGGGCGACGGCAGCAGCAGCTCGCGCAGGCGCTCGCGCTCCGCCAGATCGAGCCCGACCCGCTCGCGAAAATAGGCGAAGGAGTCGCCCACCGCCAGGGTGGCGCTGGTCATCACCACGGTGCGAAAGCGGTCGTAGACCGCCTCCTTGAGGCATTGTGCCACCTCCAGCGGCGCGGTGCACAGGCGCGTGACGATCCCCTCGCCCTGGCCGATGCGCCGGCGCGCCACTTCGAACCAGGCGCAGCTCTCCTCGTCGCCGGCGGTGAAATAATCGAGATCGGCGGCCAGGCCCTCGCAGCGCCCGAGGCAGCCGCGCAGGTCGACCAGCGCCGAAAGGAGCTTGTCGGCGGTCGCTTCCGGCAGGCCCTCGCACGCCTTGAGCAGGGCGCGCAGCGCCTTGGCGAAGTCGGCGGTGGCGCGGGCGAGGGCGCGGATCTTCTCGGCCATCTGCGCCCAGGCGGCGCCGGCGGTAAAGGCGGGAACCAGGCGGAACTTGATTTCGGCGCCGTCGCGGAGCTCCTGCCCGGTGGCGGCGGCGAGGTTCTCCCCGACCTGGTCGAGGATCGCCACCGCCCGCTCGAGCAGCCCCTGGCGCTCGGCGTAGAGTCCCTCGACCCGGCCGTGCAGGTCGCGGTAGAGGACATCCTCGGTCTCGGGCAACTCCTTGGAGAGCTGCGAGAGAAAGCGCGGCAGCAGCCCCTTGTCGGGCTTGCGCGGATGGCGCAGGCGGCCGAGCAGGCGGGCGAAGGCGAAGCGGGTGACCTGGGCGGAGAAGAAGTGGGTGGCGACATCCTCCAGGTGGTGGGCCTCGTCGAGGATAATGCGGTCGAAGGGAGGGAGCACCGCGGCGGCGGTGTAGTTGTCGGTCTGGTTGCGCAGGGCGAGATCCGACAGGAGCAGGGCGTGGTTGACCACCAGCAGGTCGGCGGCGGCCGCCTCGCGCCGGGCGCGGTGAAAAAAGCAGCGGCCGTAATGGGCGCAGCGCACCCGCCCGCACTGGTCGAGCTCGCAGCGCACCTCCTCCCACACCTGCTCCCTGGGGATGAAGGTGAGCTCTTCGCGCGAGCCGTCGCGGGTGGTTTCGGCCCAGGCGAGCAGCGCCTGCAGCTCGCCGCCTTCCTCGGCGTCGAACAGCCCCGGCTCGGCGCGGGCGGTTTCGGCCCGGCGCAGGCACAGGTAGTTGCCGCGCCCCTTGACCAGCACCGCATGGAATTCGAGCCCGGTGGCCCGCTGCAGGAAGGGGATGTCCTTGCGCACCAGTTGCTCCTGCAGGTTGATGGTGTTGGTCGAGACCACCACCCGCTCCTCGTTCTCCCGCGCCCAGAGCAGGGCGGGGACCAGGTAGGCGAGGCTCTTGCCGGTACCGGTGCCGGCCTCGATCAGGGCGAGCTGGTTGAGGTTGAAGGCCTCGCCCGCGGCAAAGGCCATGCGCAGCTGCTCGGGGCGCTCCTCCCACCCGGGGAGGCTGCCGGCGACCACGCCCCCCTCGGCGAGAATTCCGGCAATCCGCGCCGGATCGAGCCGCTTGCGCTCGCGCGGGGCGAAGGCCTCCACCACCCGGTAGAGATCTTCGACGGCGTTGTCGACGATGTAGCAGCCGACCCCCAGGGCGCCAAGGCGCGAGGCCACCTCGATGTCGGCCCCCGAGGGCTGCAGCACCCCCGAGGGGTGGTTGTGGATCACCACGTCGCCGTAACCGCACACCTGCAGAATGGCGGGGACGGCGTCTTCGCGCCCGCGGGCGAGAACCTCCACCGCCACCACCCGGCACCGGGCGTCGGTGTGGCCGAGAAAGAAGACTTCGTTGCCGTGGGCTTCGGCGATGGCGTGGCGCATCAGCGCACGCGCCTCGATCGAGATGGACTGCTCCATGAGGGGGGACGGCTCCTTGGGGAATGGAGCATTATCCGTGTTTTGCGCAGAGATTTCAAATAGGGAGAGCGCCGTGGGGAAAATCCTCCCGTCTATTTCTTGAGGTATTTGCGAATTCCCTCGGCAAAGGGCCGCGGCTCGATGGCGAAGGTATCGCGCCATTTGCGGTTTTCCTTCTCGCCGCAGACGTTGCCCTCGAGCAGCATGGTGAGCTGGGCGCTGGTGATGGGGAACAGGGGGATGTTTTCCATCAGCGAAACGATCGGCTTCATCAGGCACACCGGCTGGTGCGCCTTGCGCACTTTCTCCTGCCCCAGGGCCTGTCCGACGAGGTCGAGGACTTCGTCGTAAGTGAAGCTCTGCGGGCCGCACAGATGGTAGGTTTCGCCGACGGTTTCGGGTTTGCCGAGGGCGGCGACGAAGGCGGCGGCGACGTCCTCCACCGCCACCGGGGCCATGCGGTACTGGCCGTCGCCGATGACCGGCACGATCGGGGCCTTGCCCACCAGGTCGGCGAGCATGTTGACGAATTCGTCGCCGGGGCCGAAGATCAGCGAAGGACGAAAGATGGTCCAGTCGAGATCGGAGCCGCGCACCGTCTCCTCCCCCTGCCACTTGGTCTTGTGGTAGTTCGACTCGGCATCGCGGCGGACGCCGTTGGCGCTCATCTGCAGGTAGCGCTTGACGCCCTGTTCGCGGGCGGCCTCCACCAGGTTGCGGGTCGCCTCGAAGTGCAGCTTGCGGAAGGTGACGCCCTTGCCGGGAAATTCGCGGATGATGCCGATCAGGTGAATGACCGCCTCGCAACCCTCCAGCATCCCCTCCAGGCTCTGGGGCTCGGTGGCGTCGCCGAGGCGCACCTCGAGGTTTTTTTCGATGGGCAGTTTGCCCTCCGAGCCCGAGCGTACCAGGGCGCGCACGGTATGGCCCGCCTTGAGCAGTTGCTGCAGAATTTCGGAGCCGACAAATCCGGTGCCCCCGGTCAGAAACACTCTCATTTTCATCTCCCTTCCAGATTAACCCTTGATGACCGCGATGGGGCGCAGACGCGCCACGATCTTGCCGATGGCCGCCTGCTGCACCACGCCGACCACTTCCATCACATCCTTGTACGCTTCGGAGATCTCTTCGGCCATGGTGGCGCGGGTCGCGGCGCGGACCAGGATGCCGCGGGCGGCCAGTTCCGCCTCGATGTTGTGGCCGCGGGCCTGCTTCTTGGCGGCATGGCGCGACAGCACCCGCCCGGCCCCGTGGCAGGTGGAGCCGAAGGTCTCGTCGAAGGCGCCGGGGGTGCCGACCAGCACGTAGGAGTAGCGCCCCATGTCGCCGGGGATCAGCACCGGCTGGCCGATGTCGCGGTAGAGTGCCGGGGTCTCCGGATGATGGGGCGGAAAGGCTCGGGTGGCGCCTTTGCGGTGCACGCACAGCCGTTTGTTGCGGCCCTCGACCTGGTGCGTCTCCCACTTGGCGATGTTGTGGCAGACGTCGTAGATCAGCCCCATGCGCAGCCGCGCCGGCCCCTCGCCGAGCACCTGTTCGAAGGTTTCGCGCACCCAGTGGGTGATCAGCTGGCGGTTGGCGAAGGCGAAATTGGCGGCCCCGGCCATGGCCGCCAGGTACTGCCGACCCTCGGGGCTGGTGAGCGGCGCGCAACAGAGCTGGCGGTCGGGCAGCTCGATGCCGTACTTGGCGGAGGCGCGCAGCATCGTTTTGAGGTGGTCGTCGCACACCTGGTAGCCGAGGCCGCGGCTGCCGGTGTGAATCGAGACCGTGACCTGCCCGGGGAAGAGGCCCAGCGCCCGCGCCGCCGCTTCGTCGTGAATCTCCTCGACCTGCTGCACTTCGAGAAAATGGTTGCCGGAGCCCAGGGTGCCGAGCTGGTTGCGGCCGCGCTCCAGCGCCCGCTCGGAAACGAGCTCGGGGTCGGCGCCGGCGATTCTTCCCTGCTCCTCGATGTGCTCCAGGTCTTCCGCGTGCCCGAAGCCGTTCTTCACCGCCCAGCCGGCCCCCTGTTCGAGCACCTTGCGCTCCTCGGGCAGCGACAGTTTGAGGTCGCTGCGGTGGGAGCCGACTCCCGAGGGGACGTTGCGGAACAGGGCGTCGGCCAGTTCCTTCAGGCGCGGGCGGATCGCGTCGGCTGCGAGTTCGCTGCGCAGCAGCCGCACCCCGCAGTTGATGTCGTAGCCGACCCCGCCGGGGGAGACCACCCCGTCCGCATCGGGATCGAAGGCGGCGACGCCGCCGATGGGAAAGCCGTAGCCCCAGTGGATGTCGGGCATGGCGATGGAGCGGCCGACGATACCGGGCAGGGTGGCGACGTTGCGCACCTGTTCCAGGGCCTGCTCCTGCTGCAGCACCTCGATCATCGCGCGGGTGGCGAAGACCAGCCCCTCGGTGCGCATCTTGCCTTCGCGCGGGATGCGCCAGCGGCAGGCATCGATCTGTTCGACCTTGACGGACATGACAAGAACCTCGCGCGCAGAAATTGGATACGGGCTGTTTCTCCGCGCTCTTTGCCGCTAGAGATCGAGGTAGAGCCGGGCGTGCCAGCCCCCCTCGATCTGTTCGGCCAGAACCTGATGATGGGTGATCGCCTTGACCTCGCGCTCCACCGGGTGCCGTTCGGGGTCGAGGAGCTCGCCCCCGATGCGGGCGCGCACCTCTTCCCCCGCGAAGTGAAATTCGAAGGCGGCCGGCAGAAACTGGCGCGATTCGAACAAAAACAGCACCTCGCCCAGCCACGCCACCAGCCGCTCGGCGTCGTCCCGCCCTGCGGCCCGCACCTCCCGGCTCTCGCGATTTTCCACCGGGGCGCTGCCGACGATCACCTCGCGCAGGGCGCGGGCCGCCTCGGCGTAAAGGGCCGCGCGGCTCTCGCCCCAGGCTTCGATGCCGATGTCGGCGGTATGTTCGAGCAGTTGGTGACGATTCACCGGGGCCATCCTCCGAAAACAGAAGAACCGGAGAAGTGCGCCTCCTTCCGGTTCTCCCGATGACAGGCCGCTCAATTTGATCGGGCGGTCCGCTCGTGTCTAATTGCCGCGCTCCCAGTTCACCCGGCAGACGCTGTGCTCGTCCGTCCAGGTGACCGAAAGCTCGCCCTGGTGCGCGCGATGCAGGGCCCGCCCCAGGTGTTCGGCCAGTTTTTCCTCGGTCGTCTTGATGACGAGGTCGTCGCCCTCGCGCTCCATGCTCATGATGCGCTCGAGAGGGTTCCTGGCCATCGCCTTGTTTTCCTCGTTGCGCAGGATATTGCGGATTTCCTCCTCGTGGTCCCACAGGTAGCCGCCACTCAGGGTGACGATCCCCTCGGGATAGCGTTCCGCGATTTTCTGGCAGGCGGGGCAGGTGACCCGATGGACCCCGGGATCATCTTGACACTCCGCCACCATCTTGGGATCGAGGTACCAGCGCTTGTTGCGGTAGAGGGCATGACAGGTTTCGCAGATGGCCGGCTCCGCCCGGCCTTCTTCGGGGATGTACGGATCTTCGCTGGTCTTTGCCCGGCCGCGCTTGTCGCTGATGCCGAATTTTCTCACGTCTTTCTGCATAGAGTTGACCCCCTTTCAGACAAGAACCGTCGTCCATGGGATCAAGTATAGCACCTCGCGGCGAGTTTCAATTTTCAGCGGGGAAGGTCGAGCAGATGGCGCACTTCGTGTTCGAGCACGGCGGCGGCGAGGCCGAGCACGATTTTTTTCGGGGTCGCCTCGCTCTCCCACCAGGCGAGGTCGAGCTGATGGGCGAAGCCGTCCCACTCTTCGATGATCTGACGGTAGGGGTCGGGGCTTTTGGCGACCAGGGCGGCAATCTCCCGGCCGAGGAAGGAATTGAGCTCACCGGAAGGGGCTTCGGTAAGCGGGCCGCGGGCGGCGAACTGTCGGCGGGTGCTCTCGGCGAGCTGGCGGACAAGCTCCTCGCGAGTCTCCATGGCGGGGAATCCTCCTCAAAATACAGGCGGCGTGGCCGCCAACAAATTCAATGAAATCGGGTGCCGCAGCATAGCATAGGCCGCGATCGCACAAAAGGGTCAGGACAGGCGCTCCAGCCACTGGCGTTCGTGATGGAAAAACCGGGCGAGCAGGGCCGCTCCCCAGCGGTAAAGGGGATGGGCGTCGGGCGTCTGCTGCACCCGGTCGCTGAAGGTGAAGACCCAGGGGAGCAGAAAGGCTTGCACGAACCCGGCCTGTTTGGCGCCGGTGGCGCGGGCGGCGGCGACGTCCTGGCGTTTGAGGGCTTTTTCCTCCTGCTCGAGGAGAAAATAGAGGAATTCGAGCTCGGTGGCGAGAAAATCGGGGGGCTCGTCCCCTTCCTGCACCGACAGGCCTTCGGCATCGTAGGCGGTCGCGACCCGGCGGGTGCTTTCGCCGACCAGGCGCTTCTCGCCTTCGAGATAGACCGAGCCGTAGGGGAGCGCCGGGGCGCCGCCGAGGCGGTTGATGAAGAGCCCGGTGTAGGCGATCTGCAGCTCCTTGAGCAGCCGGCCGTTGCTCAAGGGGGGGGGGAGACGGGGTCTCGACCACGATGCCCGCGGCCAGGGAAATGGTGTCGCGGATCTCCTGCAGCGCCTCGGCATCGGGATAGCGAAAGAGGGTGGCGAGGAACTGGTAGAGGGTCAGGCGTTCGGAGATGTGGAGCATGACGTTTCCTCTGGAGTTTGTTGAGTCAAAATGAAGGCCAAGGTCAAGACCGCGGGGTCGCGGCCCCGCCCGCCGCCCAAACTTTTGCTCGCCCAAAAGTTTGGATCAAAAAAGCGTTCGCCTGCGGCGGGCATTTCTGTCGCCGGGTTTCATCACGTCTGCCGCCGGCGCCGGGCAAAGAAAACAGCGCCCGCGCTTCGTCGCACCGGAAAAGCTCCGGACGTCGCAAGGGGCGCAGCGCAGAGAATTTCCGCCGAGCGGATTGGAGCCGGTCCCGACCAACTTCCTCCAGTCGAGTCAGTGACCGTCCCATGCATCAATGCAGATCCGCGTAACCTCGCTTGCGCGGTTGGCAAGCGGACGGTTTGTTCCGTCGCAGCTCTATTTTTCCCAATGCCGAGGTTGATCAGCGTTCAGACTCTATGCGAGAGAAATGCTTCCGGCAACGCCGCAACCAAAAGTTCGAGCAGATGCACCGCCCGCGCCTTGCCGCCGCCATGGTTGATCGCATCCTGCAACTGCATGATGCAGCCCGGGCAGTCGGTGGCGACCAACTGCGCCTCGCTGGCGGCGATGCTGGCGGCCTTCTTGGCGCCGATCTTCTTGCTGGTGTCGTAGTGATAGACCGAGTAGGTGCCGCCCAGCCCGCAGCAGGTACCGGCCCCTTCCATCTCGACGAATTCGACCTGCGGCAGCGCTTTCAAAATCTGGCGCGGCTCTTTGGTGATGCCGCGGGTGCGCAGGTGGCAGGGGTCGTGATAGGTGACTTTTTTGCGGCTCTTCGCTCTGGGCAGGGCAGCGAGTTTTTCCGGCAGGCCGTGCTCGGCCAGATAGACGAAGATGTCCTTGGTCTTGGCGGCCAGCTCCCGGTAATCGGCGCCCATCTCGGCGTAGATCTTGCCCACCCCGGCGTTGCACGAGGCGCAGGCGGTGAGCACGTAATCGACCGGTCGGCGGGTCAGGGCGGCGAGATTGCGCGCCGCCAACTCCTCCACCGTGCCGGCCGCCCCGGCGCTCACCGCCGGCAGGCCGCAGCAGGCCTGGTCCTGGGGGATGATCACCGTCACCCCGAGAAACTTGAGGGCGGCGAGAAAGGCTTCGCCGATCGCCGGATACATGTAGTTGATGCCGCAGCCGGTGAAAAAGGCGACGGTGGGCGCGCCCTCCCGGCCGGGAATCACCTCGGGCACCCGCTCGCGGAAGGGCTTGGCCGCAATCGGCGGCAGGGTGCGGTCGCGCTCGAGGTAGGGGGCGGGAAAGCGCAGGCGCAGTCCGCTGTTCTCGGGCAGCTGCCTGAACAGCAGCGCCGAGAGCGCGCCGCCGGTCTTGGCCAGGGCGTTCATCAGTTTGGGGCGCCCGAGCACCGCGGCCACTCCCTTGCCGAAGGTGGACAGGCCCTTCTCTTCGGCGATGCGCCGGCGCGCGGCGGCGACGATCTCCTCGGTCGGCACCTTGTTCGGGCACTGGGCGTTGCAGCTGCCGCACAGCAGGCACTGGGAGAGGTCCTCGAGCACCTTCTTCTCGAGGCCGATCTCGCCTTCGAGCAGCGCGCTCGCCAGCGCCACCTTGCCGCGGGCGACGCGCCCCTCGTGCTTCTCGGCGCCGAACACCGGGCAATGGGCGCGGCAGGCGCCGCACTTGACGCACTGCTCGATCTCTTCGCGGAAGTCTTCGAGTTGTTTCAGTTTGCTCATAAACCTTGAATGAGCCACCAAGACTCCAAGGACACCAAGAAAACCTTTTTTAACGGAGAGGCGGAGAGACAGAGAGAGAAAAATCTTTTTTTGGGTTTTAAAACAAAAAATTGGGTTTTTCTCTCCGAACTCTCCCCCTCAGCGTCTCTCCGTTAAAGCCTTTGCCTTTCTTGGCGCTCTTGGTGTCTTGGTGGCCTCCTTGTCTTGTCAGTTGTCGAGAAAGATCTTCCCGGGATTGAGGATGTTGTTGGGGTCGAGCGCCTTCTTGAGTGTCTTCATGTAGGCCGCGGTCTGCTCGGTGATCTCGAGCGGGATGTAGGGCGCCTTGGCGATGCCGACCCCGTGCTCGCCGCTCATGGTGCCGCCGAGTTCGAGGGTGCCGCGGAAGACCTCCTCGATGGCTTTCTCCGCCTTCTCCAGCGCGCCCGGCACTTTTCTGTCGATCATGATGTTGACGTGGATGTTGCCGTCGCCGGCGTGGCCGAAGTTGACGATGGGGATGGCGTACTTATCCGAGATGGCGTCGATCTTGCGGATCATCTCGGGGACTTTGGAGCGCGGCACGCAGATGTCCTCGTTGAACTTGTCGGGGTTGACCTTGCGCAGGGAGGCCGACACCGAGCGGCGGATCTGCCACAGCGCCTCGCTCTCGGCCGGGGTCTCGGCGATGCGGGTCTCCACCACCCCCAGGGGCGCGATGATGTCGGCGATCTTTTGCGCCTGCTTGTCCAAAAACTCGCGGTCGCCGTCGACCTCGATGATCAGCACCGCGCGGGCGTTGTCCGGCACTTGCAGGTCGGTGGCCTGACGCACGCAGTCGATGGTGCGCCCGTCCATGAACTCGAGAGTGGCGGGGATGATCTTGTTGCGCACGATGCTTGATACCGCCTGCGCCGCGCCGTCGATGGAGTCGAAGAGCACCAGCATGGTTTTTTTCGCCTCGGGCAGCGGCAGCAGCTTGATCACGATTCGGGTGATGACGCCGAGGGTCCCCTCCGAGCCGCACATGAGCTTGGTCAGGTCGTAGCCGACCACTCCTTTCATGGTCGGGCCGCCGGTGGTGATGATGTCGCCGGTGGGGGTGACGACCTCCATCCCCAGGATGTAGTCCTTGGTCACGCCGTACTTGACGCAGCGCGGGCCGCCGGCGCACTCGGCGACGTTGCCGCCCAGCGTGGAGAACTTGAGCGAGGCCGGGTCGGGGGGATAGAACAGCCCGACCTTTTCCACCGCCTGCTGAAACTGCTCGGTGATGACCCCCGGCTGCACCACCGCCACCAGGTTCTCCTGATCGATCTCGAGAATCCGGTCCATGCGCTCGGTGGTGAGCACGATGCCGCCTTTGGTCGGCAGCGAGCCGCCGCTGAAGCCGCTCCCCGCCCCGCGGGGGAAGACCGGGATCTTCTCGGCGTTGGCCATCTTCATGATCAGGCTGATCTGTTCGCTGGTCTGGGGATGCACCACCACGTCGGGCAGATATTTCTGTTTGGTGGCGTCGTAGCTGTAGCAGATGAGGTCGGCTTTTTCGCTGGAGACGTTCTCCTTGCCGACGATGTCCTGCAGAATGCGGATGCAACGGGAGTCGATCATGGCTCTATCCTGTAGGAAAAATCGCAGTTCTTAGCAATTGAAGATTAATGGTCGGTTTTGCCGGGCCAGAGACGCCCCAGCCAGCCGCCGCGGCCGCTGTAGCAGAGGGCCTGGTTTTTTCCCCGCTTCTTGGCCTGCAGCAGGGCCTGATCGGCGCGGGCGATGAGCTCGTCGGGGGACAGCGGCCCGGTGGCGGAATCCATGGTCGCCACGCCGAGGCTCAGGGTGACCTGGTGGCGCTGGCCGTCGCGCTCGAAGGTCGTTTTGGCCAGGCGTGCGCGAATTTTCTCCGCGACCTTGACGGCGGCCTCGGCCTCGGTCTCCGGCAGCACGAAGGCGAATTCCTCGCCGCCGTAGCGGGCGATCAGGTCGTACTCGCGCAGCAGCGTCGCGATCACCTCGCACATCTCCTTCAGGATGAAATCCCCCGCCTGGTGGCCGAAGCGGTCGTTGAAGCCCTTGAAGTTGTCGACGTCGGCCATGACCAGGCTCAAGGGGTGTCCGTGGCGCTGGGAGCGGTTGATCTCCTTCTGCAGGAACGACTGAAAATAGCGGTGGTTGAAAACCCCGGTCAGCCCGTCCAGATTGGCCAGATCTTCGAGCCGGCGGTTTTTCTCCTGCAGCTCCCGGGTCAGGCGGTGCAGAGCCATCTTGGCGTCGAGCAGCTCGCGGTTCATCTGGTCGTAGGTCATGTTGAGCTGGCCGAGCCGCTCGTTGGCCTCCTGCAAGATCTCCTCGATCGAGTGCTCGAGCTTGAGTTCCATGCCGAAATAGCTGGCGGCGCGGTTGACTTCGGTGTGCACCTCCGCCGCCAGGGTGTCGGTCAGCGCGGGATCGAGGCCGAGCAGCTTGTGCGCCTCGCCGACGAAGCGCCGGTGAAAGACCTCGGGGCGGTCGGAATAGAAGACGTTGGCCAGCAGTCCCGAGAGATAGATCACCTTGTTGGTCCGGTCGATCGCCTCATCCTTGCCGAGATAGCTCAAGGGGCTGTGATGATACGCGATGGGAAGCTGCAGGGAAAGGGGGAACCCCCATTTTTTCGCGATGGCGTGGCCGATGACGGCGTGGTCGACACCGAGCGCCTGCTGCTCGGCGAGCAGCTCTTCGCGTCCCTGGACAACCAGAATCTGAGCCTGGGCATAGGCGTCGGAAAATTCGAGGGCGAGGATCATCTCGCCGATGTTCTGCAGCAACCCGGCGATGAAGACCTCTTCCTTGGCTTTCTGATCGAGGCGGGCCATGATCAGTCGGGCGGAGACGGCCGCCGCCAGCGAGCGCTCCCAGAACCGTTTGTAGTCGAAGCTGGCGTGCGGGTCGCGGCGCAGGTTGAGCAGGGAAAAACTCAGGACCAGGCTGCGCACCGCGTGGATGCCGAGGATCGCCACCGCCTGCTGAATGCTGCCGACCTTGGCGGAGAGACCGTAAAAAGCCGAGTTGACCACCCGCAGCACCTTGGCCGAAAGGGACAGGTCGTGGGCGATCAGGTTGGCGATATCCTGCACCGTGGTCTCCTCCCGGGAGGTGATCGAGAGCAGCTTGGCCGCCACCGTGGGCAGGGTCGGCAGCGACTCGGACTGGATCACCCGCTGCAGGATCTCGTGCCGGCTCAGGGGCGCCGGCGTGGGCGTGACTTCGTTCATGGGGCTCCTGTCATCCCTGGGCCCTCACCGGCAGCACCGTGCCGCCGTCGGGAATAACCACCATGCGCGGCGCGGCGGAGAGCCCCGCGCGCGCCATCTCCAGGGCCGCGGCGAGATCGACGGCTTTTTCCATCCCCATCCCGGCGGTTTCCGTGGGGCCGAATTCGCTCACCAGAATCACCCGGTAGGTCTGGGCCTTCATCAGGGTGGAATAGGCGGTCTGGCCGTTGATCTCGTAGCGGTTGCGCAGGGCGGTCTCGAACTCGCCGAGGTTGCGATAGCGGAACCAGTCGAAGAAGGTCTTGTTGCCGAAGCCGTCCGGGCAGGCGGCGAGCAGGATCAGGGTGCCGCCCGGGCGCACCGCGTTGACTCCGTAGTCGAGGGCCTTGTGCGCCTGGATGAAATTGATGTCCTTGGGATGGCCGCCGCAGGAGACCACCGCCAGGTCGGCCGGCGCGGTCAGCGCCACGCTGTAGAGATCGCGGCACAGCTCGCAGCCGGCGAGGTGGGCGCGCTCGAGTTCGCCGCAGAAGACCGCGACGATCTCCTTGTCCGGGGAGAGCACCGTGTTGAGGAGAAAGTCGGGCTCGACCATGCGCGCGGCCTCGAGAATCGCCTGGTGCACCGGGTTGCCCTCGAGCACGCCGGTGACCGCCCGCGGGTGCTTGCCGCCGATCTGCGGCGGGTTGAACACGCCGAAATGGGTCGCCATGCAGGTCTCGCGGCTCGCCACCCCGGGAATCAGCCCCTTGCGCCCGCCGCCGAAGCCGGCGAAATAGTGAAAGCCGACGGTGCCGGTCACGATCACCCGGTCGGCCTCCACCACGTGGCGGTTGACCGCCACCGGCAGGCCGCTGCCGGTTTCGCCGAGGGTGAGGAGTTCGGCCGGGTTGTCGCAGTCGTGGTCGATCACCGCGATGCGCCCGTACAGAGGCCCGAGGATCTTGCGGTGCTCGGCCTCGCTCTGGCCGCGGTGGATGCCGAGGGCGATGACGATGAGGATGTCGCAATCGGCGATGCCGGCGGCGTTGAGCTCGTCCACCAGCACCGGCAGGTAATGCTCGCTGCCGGTGTAGCGGGTGACGTCCGAGGTGACGATGGCGACCTTTTCCCCCGGGCGCACGATGTCGCGCAGGGGCGGGGTGCCGAGCGGTGCGGCGAGAGCCGCCCGCACCAGCGCGGCGGCCGGCTGCGCTGGCGGCTGCGGCCGGGGCTGCAGAACCTCGGCGCCGGGCAGATCGCAGGAAAAGGTTCGGATTCCGTATTTGAGTTCGACTTGCGCCATTGGTCACCTCAACGGTTAACTTTACTATGGTAAGAAAATTTTAGGAAGCCCTGGAAACAGAAACTGATTGGCGCTTATCTTCGGCCCAAACCGCGACTCACCCGAGCCTGAAGGGGTTAAAAAAGCAAATTAACAGGGATATTCAGGATATACAGGATTATGTGTTCCTTTTGGTTAGTTTTTTATCCTGTTCATCCTGTTCATCCCTGTAAAAAAGCTTTGGCTGAAGATCGCCCCAAAAAAGGCAAAGAAATCCCCGAGTTCGGCCAACCCCATCCGCCGTATCAGGCGCGGCGGCGATCCCGGGCGAAGCCAAGGGCAAAAGCGCCGAGTGAGACCGCCAGCCCGAGAAACAGGGGCGGGACGAGGGTGAAATCGAGCAGCCCGGCGGCGCTGACGCACAGCGGCGCCAGCACCACCGACAGGGCGCCGCCGCGGGCCGAGGTGCGGGCGCCGAGAAAAATTCCGGCCAGCAGCGGCAGGCACAGGGTCGCGCCGCGCAGCCCCATGGAGAGAAAACTCCACTGCATGATCGCCGAGCCGAGGTTGGCCAGCACCAGCGCCAGGGCGAGGGCGACCGTCGCCAGGGTGAGGCCGCGGGCGAAGCGCAGCTCCCGTGCGCCGTCGCCGCGCCGGGCGAAGAGGTCGCTTTTGAGGGTGGTGCCGACCCCGAGGGTCAGGCCTGAGGCGGTGCCGACCACCGCGATCAGCAGGGCGGCGAAAGCGAGCCCGGCAAAGAGCGGCGGCATGTGCTCGAGCAGAAACAGGGGCAGCGCCCGGGCGCTGTCGATGGCCGGGGCGCTCTGGCGCATGAACAGGCCGACGGCGATGCCGAACAGCCCCAGCGGCGGAATCAGCACCGCGCTGATCAGCGCGCCGCGGCGCGCGGCGCCGGCGTCGCGGGCGGAAAAGACCGCCTGCAGGTAGGTCTGGGTGGAGATCACCCCGACCAGCATCGACACCAGGTCGGAGACCCCCTGCGCCGTCCCGTAGCCGAACAGGCTGAACCACGGGAAGGGGGCGAAGCCCTGGCGCAACCCGGCTATTCCCCCGCTGTGGCCGAAAGCGGCGACGCCGGCGCCGACCATGGCGAGATAGAGAAAGCAGAGCTTGACCAGCCCCAGCGTTCCGGCGCCGGGCATGCCGCCGCGCCAGGTGACCAGGGCGACCAGCAGGGCGGCGGCCAGCGCTCCCTGGCGCAGCGAGAGGCCGAACAGGGTGGAGAGGATGGCGCTGCCGGCCAGCAGTTGGGCGACGATGTGGATGAACATGCCGAGCGCCGAGAAGAGGCTGGCCGCCTTGCGCACCCGCTCGCCGTGAAAGCGCGCGATGAACTGGGGGATGGTCTCGACTTCGCTGCGGCGCAGGGGCGCGGCGAGAAAGAGCCCGAGGAGCAGGCAGGCGAGCCCGGCGCCGAGAGTGAACCACCAGGCCGAGAGGCCGAACAGAAAGGCGAGCTGCACCGTGCCGACGGTCGACGCCCCCCCCACCAGGGTGCCCATGATCGCGCCGGAGACCTTCCAGGGGCCGGCGCGGCGGCCGGCGAGGGAGAAGTCGCTGCCGCTCGCGACCCGGCCGCTGCCGGCGACGGCGATCCAGAGCATGCCGCCGAGGGTGACCAGGAAGGCGGCGAGAAACCAGGGATCGGATTGCATCGGCGACCTCGGCTCGCGTTAAGGAGAAGCACCGTTATTCCTGTTTGAGTCCGACTTTGCGGTGCCGATGCCGCAGGCTCCGTTCATGGGGCAGCCGGCGTCCCGGAGACCTTTTGTCCCCCCAGCTTCTGAATCAGCGACAGGACGACGAAGAGGGCGAAGCCCACCCCATTGGTCTGGTAGCCGGGCCAGAACATCAGCACCGTCACCGCGCCGAAGGCGATGCGCACCGGCCAGCTGGCGAAACGGAAGAAAAAGCCCTCGGAGAGGATGGCGAAGGAAAAGAGCCCGATCATCCCCGAGACCATCGCCTCGATCACCAGCCACAGCGGCCCCTCGAACAGGATCGGAGTGTAGCAGAAGAGCAGCGGTATCAGATAGAGCCCCTTGGCCAGCTTCCAGGCTTCCATCCCGGTCTTGAGCGGTTTGCTGCCGGCGATGCCGGCGGCGGTGTAGGCCGCCAGGCACACCGGCGGGGTGACGTTGGCGTCCTGGCTGTACCAGAAGATCAGCATGTGGGCGGCGATGATGCTGATGCCCATCATCTGCATGGCCGGGGCGAGCAGCACCGCGAGCACGATGTAGCTGGCGGTCACCGGCAGGCCCATCCCCAGGATCAGCGAAGCGAGCGCCACCAGCAGGATCATCACGAACAGGTTGCCGCCGGAGAGGTCCATGGCGACGATGGAGAAGGTGGTGCCCATCCCGGTCATCAGCACGATGCCGACGATGATGCCCGAGCACAGCAGCACCACCGCGGTAGAGATCATGTTCTTGGCGCCGAGAAAGAGCGCCTCGGCGATCTCGGCGAGGCCCATGCGGGTTTCCCGGCGCAGCCAGCTGGCGGCGATGACGCTGAAGGTGGCGAGGGAGGCCGAGTAGGTCGGGGTGAAGCCGTACATCAGCAGGCCGATGAGCAGCCCGATCGGGATCAGGAAATGCCAACCCGCCCGCAGCACGTCGCGGGTGCGGGGAATCTCCGAGCTCTCCGGCGGCTCGAGGCCGCGGCGGCGGGCGCGCAGGTGGACGAAGAAGATCACCGAAGCGAAGTACATGATCGCGGGAATCGTGGCGAGACCGATGATCTTGAGGTAGGGAATCTGGGTCCATTCCGCCATGATGAAGGCGCCCGCCCCCATGATCGGCGGCATCAGCTGGCCGCCGGTGGAGGCGGCCGCCTCCACCCCGGCAGCAAAATGCGGGCGAAAGCCGGTGCGCTTCATCAGCGGAATGGTGAGCGAGCCGGTGCCGACGGTGTTGGCCACCGCGCTCCCCGAAATGCTCCCCATCAGGCCGCTGGCCACCACCGCCATCTTGGCCGGCCCGCCCACGGTGCGCCCCATCAGCGACATGGCCAGTTTCAGTACGAAGTCGCCGGCCCCCGACTTGAGCAGGAAGGCGCCGAACAGGATGAAGAGAAAGACGTAGGTCGAGCTGATGCTGGCGATAGTGCCGAAGATGCCGTCGGGGGCGAAGTACATGCGGTAGAGCAGCCGCTCCCAGGTGACGCCGCGAAACTGCAGCAGCCCCGAGAAGTGCTTGCCGAGAAAGGTCACGTAGCTGATGAAGAAGGTCGCCAGCAGCGGGATCAGCCAGCCGGTGCAGCGTCGCGTCAGCTCGACCAGCAGCACCACCGCCATCCCGGCGAAGATCAGGTCGCGCAGGATCGGCACCTCGTTGCGGGCGTGCAGGGCGTCCTCGAAGAAAATCAGGTAGAAGCCCGCCGCCAGGCCGAGAACCGCCAGAATGAAGTCAATCGGCAGGGTCTGGTCGGGTTTCTTTTTCGACAGGGGGTAGAAGACGAAGCCGAGCAGCAGCACGAAGGCGTAGTGCACCGCGTTGCGTTGGAGCTCGGAGATGACCCCGAAGGTGTTGAACCAGATGTGGGTGAGCGACATGAGAATGCCGACCACGAACACGAACCGGGCCGGAAAGGCCGTGAGTTTGCGCTGTACCGCCAGGGCCTCCCCCTGGTCGGCTTCGAGCTTGGGGTTCTGCGGTGTGCCCTGGGCGTTCGTCATGGGTCAACCTGCCTGTGCTTCAGAGGGGGGAGAGGGGCCGGGAGGCGTCTGCGGCTGTGCCTCCCGGCCGGGAACTGCAAGCCGCAATTACTTGGGCGGCATCAGCTTTTCGGGAATCTTGACGCCGGCTTCCTGAAAATATCTGACGGCGCCGGGATGCAGCGGCATCGGCATGCCGCCGATGGCCTGCTCCAGCGCCATCGCCTTGGTGGCGGCGTGGATGTTGTTGAGGAAGGGGAGGTTCTCGTAGATGGTCTTGGTGATCTTGTAGACCGTCTCCTCGTCGAGATCGGTGGAGGCGACCAGCAGGTTGGGCTGAGCGATGGTGTTGATCGGTTTTTTCTGGCCCGGGTAGGTGTCGGGCTTGATCGCGAAGCGGGTCCACAGCTCGACATCGCCGTTGACGGTGGCGAGCTGCTCATCGCTGAAGTCGAGCACGGTGGCCTTGTCGCCGAGCATGGCGTACATCTGGGTGATGGCCGACACGGGGACGCCGGCGGGAATGTTGGCGCCGGCGATGCGGCCGTCCTGCATGGCGTCGACCGAGGGGTTGTAGCCGAGGTACTCGGTGGTGAAATCCTTGTCCGGCTCGATCCCCAGCGCTTCGAGGATGACCCGGCCCGAGCCCTCGGTGCCGCTGCCGCGCTTGCCGATGGAGAATTTCTGGCCGAGGTTCTTCAGGTCCATGATGGTGCCGGTCTTGGCGTACTTGCTGAGCAGGGCGAAGTGCTCGACGTTCTGCCACAGCATGGTGATGCCGGCCATCTTCTTCATCGGGTCGCCGGCGTAGCTGCCCTTGCCGTGGTAGGCCTGCATCCCGTAGAGACCCTGGAGGATGGCGAGGTCGCATTCGTTGTTCTTGAGCATCTGCACGTTTTCGCCGGAGCCGGCCGAGTTGATGGCGGTGGCGGTGATGCCGTCATCCTTGGCCAGCTTGATGCTGATCAGGGTGCCGATGGCGACCCCCACCGGGTAGTAGGTGCCGCCGGTGGTGGCGGTGGCGATGATCAGGGACTTGGCGGCCTGCGCCGGCGTTTGCGCCGAGACCAGCAGGGTCGCCGCCAGGGCGAGGGCCAACAATTTCAACGCGTGGGTTTTGATCATTGTTTTCCTCCTTTGGAAAATTGACCAGCGAGAACTTAGAAGTTTACAACAAAAATGGCCGGGGACCAGTTAAAGGTTTGATTCTTTTCGCGGTTTGGCGATTTTCCCGATGCTTGAGGCGCGCAGACGGCGAATGCCTCGCGGGGGCCGGCTTTCCCGGGTCGCGATTCCTGGGAAAATCTCGGTTTTTTCCCCGGGATTCCCGAAAAAATGCAAGGATATGGCGCGTTGACAGCACCCGGCGCCCGGCTTAGAATGCCCCGACTGGAGGCGCCGTGACAGCAGCCAAAAATAAGAACAAAACCATCTACACCTGCCAGCAGTGCGGCTGTCAGAGCCCCAAGTGGCTCGGCCGCTGCCCCGACTGCGGCCAGTGGAACACCCTGGTCGAGGAGAAGCTGGCTCCCGCCCGGGGCAATGCCTGGGTGGCCGCCGAGGCGAGCCGGCCGCAGCTGCTGACCGAGGTGGCGGTGACCGCCGAAGACCGGCTGCGCTGCGGCATCGGCGAATTCGACCAGGTGCTCGGCGGCGGCGTGGTGGCGGGCTCCTTCATCCTCATCGGCGGCGACCCCGGCATCGGCAAGTCGACCCTGCTGCTGCAGGCGATCAGCCGCCTCGCCGAGCAGGGCAGCGCCCTCTACGTCACCGCCGAGGAATCGACCCGCCAGGTCAAGCTGCGCGCCGAGCGGCTCGGGGTCAAGGCCGAGCGGGTCTACCTGCTGGCCGAAACCTCCCTCGAGGCGATTCTCGAGCGGGTGCGCGAACTGCGACCGGCCTTCCTGGTGATCGACTCGATCCAGACGATTTTCACCGCCGCCCTCGACTCGGCGCCGGGCAGCGTCAGCCAGGTGCGCGAGTGCGCCGGCAAGCTGATGCAGGTGGCCAAGGGCGACGGCATCCCCACCTTTCTCGTCGGCCATGTCACCAAGGACGGCGCCATCGCCGGGCCGCGCATGCTCGAGCACATGGTCGACACGGTGCTCTACTTCGAGGGGGAGCCGGGCCATCCCTACCGCATTCTGCGCGCGGTCAAGAACCGCTTCGGCTCGACCAACGAGATCGGCGTCTTCCAGATGAAGGACAGCGGCCTGGCCGAAGTCAGCAACCCCTCCGAACTCTTTCTCTCCGAGCGCCCCGAGGGGGCGGCGGGCAGCGCCGTGGTGCCGGCGCTGGAGGGGAGCCGGCCGATCCTGGTGGAGCTGCAGGCGCTGGTCTCGGGCAGCTCCTTCGGCACCCCGCGGCGCACCACCATGGGCATCGACCAAAACCGGGTGTCGCTGCTGGTGGCGGTGCTGGAGAAGAAGGTCGGCCTGTCGCTGCTGGCGCAGGATATCTTTCTCAACGTCGCCGGCGGCGTGCGCCTCGACGAGCCGGCGGTCGATCTCGGGGTGATGGCGGCGCTCGCCTCGAGCCATCTCAACCGGCCGATCGCGGCGCGCACCATCGTCTTCGGCGAAGTCGGGCTGGCCGGCGAGGTGCGCGCCGTCTCCCACCCCGAGCTGCGGGTGAAGGAAGCCGCGCGCCTCGGCTTCGATCGCTGCTTTCTGCCGGCGAGCAGCCTCAAGAATCTCGACGCGCCCAAGGGGTTGCAACTCTTCGGCATCAAGAGCGCGGGGGAGATGCTGGACGGGATTTTCGATTAGGGGCTTCGGGGAGCCACGAGTTTCACGAATGACACGAATAAAAACTGGCAAGGCTTTAACGGAGAGGCGGAGAGAAGGAGAGAGTTAAAGGCCAAAAGCTCTTGGTGTCTTGGTGGCTCAACCTTGATCTTTTTTCGCCCTTTCGATTCGTGTCATTGGTGTGATTCGTGGTAACTTTTTTCTACTTTCGAGGATTAAAGACATGAGCGATAAGTTCACCCACTTCGACGCCGAGGGCAAGGCGGTGATGGTCGATGTCGGCGGCAAGGCCGAGAGCGAGCGGCTGGCGGTGGCCCGCGGCGAGATCCGGATGGAGGAGGCGACCCTGGCGCGCATCCTCGACCGCACCGTGGAAAAAGGCGACGTCTTCGCCGTGGCGCGCATCGCCGGCATCATGGCGGCGAAGAAGACGCCCGAGCTGATTCCCCTGTGCCATCCGCTGATGCTCAATTCGGTGAAGATCGATTTCTTTCCCCACCCCGGCGCGGGGCGGATCGAGATCGAGGCGCGGGTCAAGGTCGGCGGCAAAACCGGGGTCGAGATGGAGGCGCTGACCGCGGTGTCGGCGGCGGCGCTGACGGTCTACGACATGTGCAAGGCGGTGGACAAGGCGATGGTCATCGGCGAGATCCGTCTGCTCGAGAAGCACGGCGGCAAAAGCGGCTCCTTCGTGCGCGGGGAGGGGCCATGAACGCGACCTCGGCCGAAGTTTCCAGCGGCGCTCAATCGTTCCGCATCCGGCGCGTCTTTCTCCTGCCCTTGGGGCTGCTGCTGGCGGTATCGCTGGCGCTGCTGGCGGTGGTCATCCTGCAGGGGCAGACCGGCGGCAAAATCATCATTCTCGGCATCATGATCATCCCGGTGGCGGTCATCCTGGTCGAGAGCCTGGCCCGGCGTGCCGAGGTCGGCGATGACGCCGTTACCGTACACAAGTTCCTGCGCGACAAGAGCCTGCGCTACGCCGATCTCACCGAGGTCGAGTCGGTGGTGGTGCGCAAGCGCGCTTTCCTGAGCCTCAGCACCGAGGAGCACTTCCTCATTATCTCCAACGCCTACGACGACTTTCCGCGCCTGGTGCAGACCCTGCTGGCGCGGGTCCCCGCCGGGGTGATCACCGAGCAGGCGCGGGCGATGGCGGCCAACCCCCCGACCAAGAGCTCCGACATCGTCTCCTGCTGGCTGGCGGTGGCGCTGATGAGCCTGATTCTCGCGGTGCAGTTCTTCGCCCAGGGTTAGCACCGAACGGCGATCCTCCCGTCAAGGGTTGAACAGGGACCAACAGGCGAAATACGATCATGAACGACGACCTGCAACCGTCCTCCCGCGACGAACAGAGCTGGCGCCACCGCCTGCACGAGGTTATCTTCGAGGCCGACACCCCCGGCGGCAAGGCCTTCGACGTGCTGCTCATCGTCAGCATCCTGGCCAGCGTCGCTGCGGTCATGGCCGAGAGCGTGCAGCCTCTGCGCGCCGCCTACGGTCCCCTGCTGGTGGGCATCGAGTGGTTCTTCACCCTGCTCTTCACCGTCGAGTACGTTCTGCGCCTGGCGAGCGTGCGCCGCCCCTTGCGCTACGCCACCAGTTTTTTCGGGGTGGTCGACCTGCTGGCGATCCTCCCCACCTATCTGAGTCTGCTGATCGCGGGCACCCACTACCTGCTGGTCATCCGCATCCTGCGCATCCTGCGGGTCTTTCGCGTGCTCAAGCTGGTGCAGTACCTCGACGAGGCGCGCCTGCTCGGTCGGGCGCTGAAGGCGAGCAGCCGCAAGATCCAGGTCTTTCTCTTCACCGTGGTCACCCTGATGATCATCTTCGGCTCGCTCATGTACATGATCGAGGGGACCGCCCACGGCTTCACCAGCATTCCCCGCAGCATCTACTGGACCGTCGTCACCATGACCACCGTCGGCTACGGCGATATCTCCCCCCAGACCGGCCCGGGGCAGTTTCTCGCCTCGATCCTGATGATTCTCGGCTACGGCATCATCGCCGTGCCGACCGGCATCGTCACCGTCGAGATGAGCCGGGCCGGCGACCGCAGACGTCTGATCACCACCCAGGCCTGCCCCGAATGCGCCGGCGAGGGGCACGAGGCCGACGCGGTCCATTGCAAGTTCTGCGGGGCGAAGCTGTGAGATCGGCGCCAGGGACTTCAAGGGCGCCGGCGGTCTGGCAAAATGGCTTGCCTTTCGTGGCTTTTCGTGATAAATCTACCAGCCGCATTAGGGATCGGGAGAGCATGTCGGGATGTAGCGCAGTCTGGTAGCGCACCTGCTTCGGGAGCAGGGGGTCGCTGGTTCGAATCCAGTCATCCCGACCATTTTCCGACGAAACAAAGCGGCTCCGGCCGCTTTTTTCTTTTCCGGACTTTTTCGCTGGAGGAGACTCGCCATGGGCGGATATTTTCTGTTGCTGGTCGTTTCCTATCTGATCGGGGCGATTCCCTGCGGCCTGATTCTCGCCCGCATCGCCGGACTCGGCGATATCCGCCAGGCCGGCAGCGGCAACATCGGCGCCACCAACGTCTACCGGATCGGCGGTCGCCGCCTGGGCGTGGTCACCCTGGTGTTCGATGCCCTCAAAGGGGTTCTGCCGGTCCTCTACGCTACCCAGTCGGGGGCTTCTCCGGCCCAGGTCGGCGGGATTGCGGCGGTCACCTTTCTCGGCCATTGCTACCCGGTCTACCTCGGATTCAAGGGGGGCAAGGGCGTGGCGACCGGGCTCGGGATCTACCTGGTGCTCTCTCCCGTCGCGGTTCTGCTGGCGCTCGCATTTTTCGCCGCAGTGCTGTGGAAATGGCGCTATGTGTCCCTGGCTTCGATCGCCGCCGCGGGAATAATCCCTTTTCTGGTGGTGGGGTTGGAGCGATCGCTGCCGCTGTTTCTGGCGACCCTGTTCATCGGCCTGATGGTGATCTTTCGCCATCGTGCCAATATCGAGCGCCTGCTCGGCGGCACCGAAAGCCGCTTTCGTGCCTGATCCTCCCCCCAGGCTTTTCGTCTCACCTGAGTTCGGCCCGCGGCTTTCCTTGTCGCGCAATCCCGAAGGACGCGCCATCGTCGCGGCATCCCCATGAAAAAACGCCTGATCAAATGGGGGCTTGTTGCCCTTCCCGCTTTTTTCCTCCTCGCCCTGATCGCCGACTTCGCCCTCTTTCTGACCCGGCCGATGGCGCCGCCCGCGCCGCGGATGATCGAGGTGGCCAGCGGCAGCTCATTTTCCGCCGTCGCCCGCCAGCTCGAACAGGCCGAGGTCGTGCGCCGCGCATTTTATCTGACGCTGCTGGCGCGCTTCAAAAATGTCCAGGGCGCCGTGCACGCGGGCAATTATCTGTTTCAGGAAGAGGCCAGGCCGGCCGAGGTACTGCGGCGCCTGGTCGCGGGGGACGTGGTGCGTTATGCCTTCACCGTGCCGGAGGGGCTGACCCTGGCGGAAATTGCCGCTCGCCTGGAACGGGAAGGACTTGGGTCGGCCGCGCAGTTTCTGGCTCTGGCGCGGGACCCGAACGTGGCCGAGACGTTGAAAATTCCGGGCGCGGATCTGGAGGGGTACCTTTTCCCGGAGACCTATCTCCTGGAAAAAGGGGCCTCGGTCAAGAGACTGGTGCAGGCCATGGTGAACGAGTTTCAACGACGAGCCCTGCCCGAGTGGCGCGCGGCAGCGGCGCAAAGGGGGCTCGACCTGCACCAATGGGTGACCCTGGCCTCGATCATCCAGAAGGAAGCCGGGGAGGTCGAGGAAATGCCCCTGATTTCGGCCGTTTTTCATAACCGGCTGAAGCGGGGTATTCCCCTGCAGGCCGACCCCACGGTGATCTACGGCATCAAGGATTTCGACGGCAACATCACCCGTAAGCACCTGCGCATGCCTACTCCCTACAACACCTATGTCCATCCCGGCCTGCCGCCGGGGCCCATTGCCAATCCCGGTGCCAAGGCCCTGCGGGCGGCCGCTTTTCCCGCCGCCGTGGACTATCTCTATTTCGTCGCCCGTGGCGACGGCAGCCACCAGTTCTCCCGGACTCTGCAAGAACATAACCGCGCGGTGCGCGAGTTTCAACTCAAGGGGCGCTAGCCTCAGCTGTGCCCGGGCGAATTCTTGAGGATGAGAGCGCTCCGGCCCCCTCGCCGATGCCCTGCGTCAGGGTTTTTCCCGGTATTTGTTCAGAAAAAGAAAAAGCCCCGATCAGGCCTTTGGCCAATCGGGGCTTCTCTCATGGGGCCGAAAATCAGGATTCGATTCAGCCGGCGGAGATACTGACGAAGACCAGGCCCTGGTCGCCGTCGTTGTTGATGCCGTGGGGCAGGCCGGCGGGGGCGGTGAGGACGGTGCCGGCGGCGACCGGCGTTTCCTCCCCGGGAGCGCCGAGAAAGGTGCCCCGTCCCTCAAGCACTACCCAGATATGGTCGCCGGCGTGAACGTGGGGGTGAATGTGTTGCCCCGGCGCCAGGCACCACAGGGTGGTGCGGGAGTGTTCGGTGCCGGCGAGAATGACCTTGTTGGCCCCTTCCGCGGAGAAGGCGACCTTGTCCTGATAATTGCAAAAGGTGGTGTTCATGCAATGCTCCTGAAGTTTGGGGACCAAGGCATCCTACTGGAAAAATGGTTTTTTTTCCAGCGCGGCGATGGGCAAAAAAATAGGCCCGGGAATTTTCCCGGGCCAACTGCAGAGCGGACTTCTGTCGCGAATCAAGCCTTGCAGACCTCCACCGCGACGCGGTTCACGGCCAGAGGCATGATCTGATTGATGTTCAGGTCGCTGAAGTGGTAGGGCGCAAACAGCAACCCGGGCGGGACGTTGGTCGAAACCCGGGCCTTGCCCTGGGATGAGCCGGCGGCGGATTTCACCCGAATCGTGCCGCCGTCGCCCAGGCCGAGCTTCTGGGCGTCGGCGGGGTTGATCTCGATGTAGCCCTCGGGAGCCACCTCGAGGGGCGCCTCGGAAAAGGTCGAGGTGGTGCCGAAGTGAAAGAGGATCTTGCCGGTGAGAAGCTGCATGCCGGACTTGCCCGGGGCGCCTGCGACGGGGACGAATTTCAGCGACTTCTGCTCCGGCGCGAACAGGGGCTTGGTGCAGGGGCGGCAGCGATCGCTACCCGGCAGGCAGACCTGGCTGTAAAGGGGGGCCAGGGTCTTGATCTCCTCCAGCAACTGCGGGGCTTTGACCGGGGTCGATCTGGGCGCGAGCTTCTCGATCAGGCCGGTCAGGATATCCCAGTCTTCGCGGGCGCTTCCGGGCAGGGGCAGGGCCCGCCGGACACAGTTGACCCGGTGGTCCAGCGAGGTGAAGCTGCCGGATTTCTCGGCGAAAGAGGCCCCCGCCAGAACCACGTGGGCGAGACGGGTGACTTCCGAGGGAAGAATCTCCTGCACCACGAGACATTCGAGCTTCTCCAGCGCCTTGCGCCAGCGCTGGCTGTCGGGGAAGGCCACCAGCGGATTGCAGGCGGCGAGATAGAGGAACTTGATCTCGCCGCTTTCGATCCCCGCGAGAATCTCTTCGGCATTGCGGCCGCCCGCGGGAAGCTGGCAGGACCAGGCCTTTTCGAATCTGGCCTTGTCCCGGCCGTAATCGGCGAAGCCCGGCAGGTATTCGGGGCAGACCCCCATGTCGAGCAGCCCCTGGGTGTTGCCCTTCTCGTCGACCGGGAACAGCCCGCCGATATCGCCATGGAGGGCGCCGCACACCAGGGCCAGATTGGCGATCGCCTGGGCCTTGTCGGCGGCGGCGTCGCTGCGCATCACGTCGCCGCCGAACACTACCGCGACCGTTTCCGCGTTCCCCAGCATTTCCGCCGCTTCTTCCAGCAGGTCAAGCTCGATGCCGGTTTCCCGGGTCGCCTGCTCGAGATCGACCTTCTTCAGGGCGGGGCCGACTTCGTCGGCGTTTTCCAGATAGGTTTGCAAGAAGTTCTTGTCGGCCAGGCCCTTGTCGAAGAGAATCCGGGCCAGGGCGTTGGCGAGGAAGACCTCGCTGCCGGGGCGATAGCGCAGATCGGTGTTGGCGTAGCGCGAGAGCTTGACCCGGCGCATGTTGGCGAGCAGGAGTTTGCCGTTGCCTTTGCGCCCCGCCCGTTCGATCTGCCAGTCGACCGCCGGGGCCTCCGCGGTCGGGTCGCAGCCGAACACCAGCACGGCGTCGGCCTTGCCGATGCGATCGAGGTGGTTGCTGGCGCCCCTGAGGCCGAGGGCGTCGTCTAGGGGGCGCAGGGCACGCAGAGCGCCGAAGCGCGCTTCCGAATCGATATTGTTGCTGTCGAGGTGAACCCGGAACAGTTTCTGGAACAGGTAATTCTCCTCGTTGCTGAGGCGGGGCGAGGAGAGTCCGGCGAGGGCGTCACCGCCGTGGGCCGATTTGATCTCCTGGGCCTTTTTCGCCACCAGGGCGAGGGCTTCATCCCAGCCAGCGGGCATCATCTGGCCCGACTGACGAATCAGGGGCGCCTTGAGGCGCTGGTTCGAGTTGACGTATCCGTAGTTGAAAAAGCCGCCGATACAGAGGTTGCCGTTGTTGACGGTGGTACCCTCTTCCGAGGTGATGCGGTAGATCTTGTTGTTCTTGACGTGGATGTCGATCTCGCACTGGCTGCCGCACTGGGTGCAGATCGAGGGCGTTACCTTCAGCTCCCAGGGGCGGGCGCTGAACTTGAACGGCTTCGAGATCATGGTGCCGGTCGGGCAGACCGCCACGCAGTTGCCGCAGAATTCGCAGAGGTCGAGGTTCTTGTCGATGAAGGCCCTGTCGCCCTTGTCGTTGATGAACAGGGCGCGCGAGCCGACCACTTCGTAGCAGACCTTGACGCATTTTTCGCACAGAATGCAGCGCGAGGGGACCTGCTGGATCAGCGGCCATTTGTCGATGGGATCGGGGTTGACGTCTTCGGCGTCGAAGCTTTGCTTGGTGACGTTGAGGCCGTAGCAGGTATCCTGCAGGTCGCATTCGCCGCCGGCGTCGCACACCGGGCAGTCGAGGGGATGGTTGACCAGCATCAGCTGCATGACCTGGCGGCGGATCTCGGTGAGACGCTCCGACTGGGTCGTGACCACGATGCCGTCTTTGACCGGCGTGTTGCAGGCGGTCATCGGCCGGGCCACCCCTTCGATTTCCACCGCGCACACGCGGCAGGCGCCGGTCGGCGAGACTTTCTCCAGCCAGCACAAAGTGGGAATGTCGATCCCCAGCTTCCGGGCGGCTTCGAGAATCGTCGCGCCCTTGGCTACGCTGACCGATTTTCCGTCAATCGTCAAATTGACCATGTTGATATCACCCCTGAGACCCGACCCGAGGCCGGCGGGCGCCGGCCTCGGGCCAAGATAGTTTAAATCGCAACCATCGCCATGCGGTAGCAGCGCAGGCACCGTTGCGCCTCGCGCACCGCCTGGTTGTCGTCGAAGCCGAGCTCGACTTCGCAGTAGTTTTTGTGGCTTGCGCGCTCCGGCCCGTGAATCTCCGCCTGGTGCTCGCGCTCGGCGGAATCGAGCCAGGCGACGTCTTCTTCCTTGTCGTAGACCCCGAGGTTGGTGAGGATGTCGTCCATGATCTCGTCGTCGGTCAGATAGGCCTTGCCTTCCTCGAGCCAGCGCTGGATGACGTGGGCGGCGCGATGACCGTTGCCGACACAGGCCACCACGGTGAGCGGACCGATTTCGGCGTCGCCGCTGGCGAACACCCCGTCGAGATCGGTGATCAGGGTGCGCGACAGATAGTTGCCCATGCCGTCCTTGAGGGATTTGCCCTCAGCGTCCTTGAGGGGGAGATACTTGGTCACCACCGTGTTCCACTTGGTGATGTCGATCCCCATTTTCTCCGGAATGAAGGACAGATCGGGATCCTGGCCGATGGCCGGAATCACCGTGTCGCACTCGATCACGAACTCGCTGCCGGGAATCGGCTCGGGGCGGCGGCGGCCCGAGGCGTCGGGCTCGCCCAGCTGCATCCGCACGCACTCGACGCCGGTGACCTGGTTGTTCTTGTCGGCGATGATCTTGGTGGGGAGCACCAGAAACTCGAACTGCACTCCTTCCTCGTCGGCGCCGTCGACCTCCCAGACGTCCGCGGGCATTTCCTTGCGCGAGCGGCGATAAACCAAATAGGAGGCTTCGGCCCCTTCGCGCAGGGCGACGCGCACGCAGTCGATGGCGGTGTTGCCGCCGCCGACCACCACGACCCGCTTGCCCATGCCGGTCGGCAGGCCCATGTAGGCCTCGCGCAGGAAGTCGATGCCGCCCTTGAGAAAGCCTTTGTAGCCCTTGTCTTCGCCCTCGACCCCCATCGGTTTGGAGCGGTGGGCCCCGGGGGCGAGGAGCACGGCGTCGTACTTCTCTTTGAGCTCGGGCAGGGAGATGTCCTTGCCGACCCGGGTGTCGTAGATGATTTCCACACCCAGGTTCTGGATGATGTCGATGTCGCGCTGCAGAATGTGGCGCGGCATGCGGTAGGGCGGAATGCCGACCGCGATCATGCCGCCGCCGTAGCCTTCGGGCAGCGCTTCGTAAATGGTGACCGGGTAGCCTTCGAGCGCCAGGTAATAGGCCGCGGCCAGTCCGGCGGGGCCGGCGCCGACGACGGCCACCGTCTTGCTCTTGCGCGCCTTGGGCTTCATCGGCGGCTCCTGCTTGTGCTTCCATTCCCAGTCGGACGCCGAGCGCTTGAGAACCATGATGCTGATCGGTTCATCCACGTTCTTGCGCCGGCAGGCGGTTTCGCAGGGATGAGGGCAGACGCGTCCGCACACCGAAGGCAGCGGCATGTTCTCGCGGATGATCGCGAGAGAGTGGTCGAACTGGTATTCCTTGATCGCCTCGATGTAGGCGGGGATGTCGATGTGGGCGGGGCATTTGTCCTGGCAGGGGGCGGTGTACTTGTGGATCAGGCGATGCTCGCCCTCGGCTTTCTTCTCGCCGGCGATGCGGGCGAGAAAGTCGTCGCGGAAATAGGTGACCGCGTCGAGGACCGGAATCGTGGCGCTCTGGCACAGGGTGCACTTGCAGTTGCGCATCAGTTCGGCCAGGGCCGGCACCTGGTCGAGGTCTTTCTCCCTGGCGGTGCCGGCCAGCACCCCGGCCAGCAGATCGGTGAGAACCTTGGTGCCCTTCTTGCCCGGGGTGCATTTGGCGCAACAATACAGGGTCTGAACCCGGTGCATGTACTCGGCCGCCATGGCCGGGATATCGACGCTCGGATCGAAGACCATGATGCCGTCCCAGCCCATGAACGCGGCCAGGGGCTGTTCGCCGTCGAGGGTCACCGGAAGCCTGACCTTGGGGACCTCGCTGTCGCCGGCGCCCTTGCGGTTGTCGACAACCTTCTTGTTCCAACTGGAAAAAATGATCTGGGCCAAATCGACCTCCTGTCGGCTGCGTCTGGCCGGAGCTGCGGAAAAGTATTGTTTGTCCGATGGAAATCGGACAAAAATCGGGTCAATGCAGAGAGTTACTGCGGGGTTTTATGTATACAGTATGCAATTTAATAGCATAAACGTAAACGCCAAGGCAAGGGAAATTTTGCCCGTGGGGAGCTTGCGACAAGTCGCTAAAATATCAATAAAAAACGCTTGTTTTCAGCCTCGCCGGGGGCGGGGGAGGAGGCGGGCGGCGCGGCGCTCAGGGGAGCGCGGGAAAGGGAGTCAGAATGAACCACTTGCTGCCGGTGAGGTCGAGCTCGGGAGACATCTGCCACTGCTGAACGATCTCGTGCCGCACCACCGAGGCGGAGGGCAGAACGAAATATTCCATTTCGATGGTGACCGTCGCCCGGGTCTTCTCCGGGGTCATGACGACCTGGGCGAGACGCACGTCGGTCATGTTGAGGCCTGCGCGGCGGCGCAGCTGTTCGCGGAATGCGCGGCCCATCTCGGCATCCTGAAAAAATCGTCCGGCGCCGTTGATATCCATCCAGCGCAGGCTCTGCACGAAACGGCCGAGGGAGTCGTAGAGGTCTTTTTCCGGGGTCAGGGTTTTACGGCAGGCGCCCAGGGCCAGGGCTGTCAGGAGCAGGACGAGGGCCGTTCGCAGCAGGATGGTTCTCATGGGCATTTCTCCTTTGTCGCGAGTGGTCCTTGCAAGCCCGCTGTCCTTGGCTACAATGGAGCTTTGCCGAAAAACCGAACAAGGAGGCCACGGGCTCAGCCATGAAGCGGGTTGAAATTTACACCAAGAGTTACTGTGCGTATTGCAAAAGGGCGAAAGAACTGTTGCGCATTAAGGGCGTGAGCTTCACCGAGTTCGACGTGACCGACGACCCGGTCAAGGAGCGCGAGATGCGCGAGCGTTCGGGACGCGACACGGTGCCCGAAATTTTCGTCGACGGTCGGTTGATCGGCGGCTGCAGCGATCTGTTCGATCTCGACGAAAAAGGAGAGCTCGACGCTATTCTCGGGCTTACGCCCCCTGGCGGATCCGCGCCATAAGTTCCAGCGCCAGTTCGATCTTGCCGAAGGGCGGCATCAGGTACCAGCCGCCCACCCTGCCCCGTCCCGCGGCGACCAGCTCGCCCGCGATGGCCAGACCTTCCGCGATCCCTTCCTTGCCCTGCTTGCCGCGCATGCGCCGGCGAACCTCGTCGGGCAGCCGGATGCCCGGCACCTCATTATGTAGAAATTCCGCGTTGCGCTCGCTCACCAGAGGTAGAATGCCGACCAGAACCGGGATCTTCAGCGGGGCGGTGAGCCGCAGCATTTCGTCGAGCACCGCCCCGGCATAGACCGGCTGGGTCTGGACGAAGGCGGCGCCGGCGGCGATCTTTTTCTCCAGGCGTCTGAGCTGACCGGCCATCTGGGCCACATTCGGATTGAAGGCGGCGCCGATGACGAAATCGGTGTGGCCGTCGAGGTCCATGCCGAGCAGATTGGTGCCCCGGTTGAGCGCGGCGAGCAATTCGAGCAGGCCCACCGAGTTGAGGTCGAAGACGCTGGTCGCTCCCGATTCGCCCCCGAGGGAGACGGGGTCGCCGGTGACGGCGAGAATGTTGCGCAGGCCCAGAAGATGGGCCCCCATGAGATCGGAGTGCAGGCCGATCAGGTTGCGGTCGCGGCAGGTGACGTGGGCGATGACCGGCACGCCGGTCTGCTCCTCGATCTTGCTGGCCAGGGCCAGGTTGCCGAGGCGGATGCGGGCCAGGGGGTTCTCCGCCAGGCTGATGGCGTCGACGCCGGCCTCCTTCAGGCTCTGCGCGGCCGTCAGGACCTTGGTGCAGTTGAGGCCGCGCGGCGGGTCGAGCTCGACCGTCACCACCGGGCGCTTGCCCCAGTCGGCAAGAAAAGTGGTGGGCTGCGCCGCTGCCGGTGTCGCAACGGCGGGTTCGGCGGCGGCGGTGGGCGCGACCAGGGTGCGCGGGGCGGGGGCGCGAGCGCGCAGCTTCTGGGCCAGCGCCCGGATGTGGTCGGGGGTGGTGCCGCAGCAGCCGCCGATCAGTGCCGCTCCGGCCGCCGCCATCTCGCTGCCCATGGCGGCGAAATACTCGGGCGTGGCGAGGTAGATGATGCGCCCGTCGCGGTACTGGGGAAAGCCCGAATTGGCAAAGGCCGACAGGGGCAGGCGGGTGAGCGGCGCAAATTCGCGCAGGGCCGCCAGCAGGTCGCGGGGGCCGGCGCCGCAATTGGCGCCGACGGCGCTGGCGCCGGCCGCTTCGAGGGCCCGGGCGGCCTTTTCGGCGCCGATTCCCTCGCGGGTGCGACCGCCTTCGAGAAAGGCCAGTTGCGCGATCGCGGGCAAGCCGATTTCCCCCGCCACGGCCAGCGCCAGTTCCAGGTCGGCGAGGGAGGCGAAGGTTTCGAACAGGAAGAGATCGACCCCGCCCTCGGCGAGCGCTTCCATCTGCTCGCGGAAGATCTCTTTCTTCTGTTCCGGCGCCAGGGGTTGGGACTCGCCCCGCGGCTCGATCAGGGGGCCGACCGAGCCGGCGACGAAGCGCCGCTCCCCGGCGGTTTGCCGGGCCAGGCGGGCGCCGGCGGCGTTGATCGCGCCCACCCTGTGGGCCAGGCCGATGGCGCCCAGGCGCAGGCGGTTGGCGCCAAAGGTGTTCGATTCGAGCAGGTCGGCGCCGGCCGCCGCATAGTCGGCGTGAACGGCGCTGACCAGGTCGGGACGCACCAGGTTGAGGTGCTCGAAATTGGCTTCGACCGAAACCCCGCGCTGGTAGAGCAGGGTGCCCATGGCGCCGTCGCCGATGACGACGCGCCGGGCGAGAAGATCGAGAAATCGTTGGCTGCGTTGCGGATAAGCGGGCATGAAAATAACTGTCCGAGGGGGCGCGGCAAGCGCGCGGGGGTTGCACCAAAAGACGGGCGCAAAGCGCCGTCGCGACGATCGCCTTCAGCGCACTTTATGCCACAGGACCGCTGCCGAAGCAACGCCGAGGCGAGGTCGGAAGCCGCCGGGGCTTGGGTGGTCGGCGGGTTTCAGGTGCGGATGATGGCGGTATAGAAGATGTGGTCGTCCGACTCCGTCAGCGACAGGGCGAGTTCGAAGGGCAGGGGCGATCCGTCGCGGCGGCGCCCGGGAATGCGCCTGATGTCCTTCATCATTTCGGGGGCGTGGATGCGGAAGTATTCCTCCGACCCGATCTGGTGGATCGAGGGGCAGTCGGGGTGAATCAACTCGGCGATGTCCATCCCGAGAGCTTCGCGCTTGCTGTAGCCGAAGGTTTTTTCCGCCTGCCGGTTGAACAGGATGATCTTGCCGTTGGCGAGAAAGCTGATGATGCCGTCGCGGGCGTTTTCCGCCAGCAGGCGGAAGCGTTTCTCCGATTCCTCCACTTCCCGGGTCTTTTCGCCGAGATGCTCGACCATCTCGTTGAAACCCTCGATCAGCACCCCGATCTCGTCGCGGCCGCGCCGCGGAATGCGCCGGTCGAAGCGGCCGGTGCCCATGATGTTTTGAATTCCATCGCCGAGTTGCGCCAGGGGCCGGGTCACGGCGATGCGGATCAGGAACCCGAGGCAGGTCATCAGGGCGAGAAAGGTGCCGCCGGTGATCAGCAGGTCGTGGCGCAGGTTGGCGTAGATGTGCTGGTAGAGGTTGTGCATCGGAATCGTGATGGAGGCGGCGCCGATGATTTGTCCCAGCTCGTAATGGTAGGCCTGGTCCCGCTCGGCGGGAAAGAGCTCCTTGATGTAATCGGGGGCCCGCTCCGGGTCGCCGTGGCAGACCAGGCAGCTGGAATCGGCGGAGAAGGGCAGCATGTAGCGAAAGACCGGTTCGCCCCCCGCGGAGGTTTCGGCGTAGTATTCGTCCAGATCGGGATCGCTGCGGAATTTCTGCAGGACGTCGGCCTCGAAGGGGTCGGGAGCATTGTCCGGATTGCGGTAGCGGTCCGAGGTCTGGCGGATGCGGTAGCCGAGATCGCCGGCCACCAGGCGGCCGATGCGGTTGGATGCCACCACCGGGATCAGGCCGTAGCGTTGCGTCGAGAGCTGGACCTGGCCCGCGAGGTACTGGGCGGAGAGATATTCGCGGGCGCGAACGGCGTGATAGGCCGCGCCCCGGGCCTTTTCCAGCGCCTCGCCCAGGATGATGCTTTTTTGCTGGCGGTAGTGCAGCAGCGCATTGGCGGCGAAAAAGAGCAGCAGAATGCCGGCCACGATGACGGTGATCTTTGCGAGCAGTCCGAAATTGCGGAATGCGGTCATGAAGAAGCCATCCTTGGGGGGGCAAAAGGCAAAAAAATAAAACGGTTACAGTTTAGCCGGAAAACCGCGAGTCGCAAGTGCCGATCTCAGTCGCCGAGCACCCGCTCGAGGAACTGACGCAGAATCGCCGCGGTCAACCCCCAGATTTCGTGGCGGCCGACGGCGTAGAAGGGCACCGGGTAGCTGCGGCCCTTGTGGCGCCAGTCCTCGACGCGAAAGATGGCCGGATCGCGCAGTCGCTTCAAGGGTACTTCGATCACCTCGGCGATCTCCCGGCGATCGACGCGGAAGGGGTAGGGATAGCCGAAGCGGCCGACGAAGGGGGTGACGTGGTAGCCGTGCACCGAAAAGAAATCGTCGAGCCGGCCCAGCACCTCCACATCCTGCGGCAAAATCCCCATTTCTTCTTCGGTTTCGCGCAGGGCGGTGCCGAGAAGGTCGCGGTCCCGCCCGTCGCGGCGGCCCCCGGGGAAGGAAATCTCGCCGCGATGATGTTCCATGGTGTCGGGGCGACGGGTGAACAGGATGTGGTCTTTGCCGTCGCGCAGGAAAAGCGGCACCAGCACCGCCGCGGGCCGCAGGGTTTCCAGGGGCAGGCGTTGCAGGGGGTGGCGGTCCAGGGCCCGCCGGATGTGCTTGGAGTCGAGCATCAGACCGTGATCGTCGCGGCGTTGGTCTTCAGGGCGGCGATGGTGGCGGCGTAGTCCCCGGTATTGAACACCGCGCTGCCGGCCACGAAGACGTCGGCCCCGGCGGCGGCGATCTTGCCGATGTTGTCGGGCTTGACCCCGCCGTCGACCTCGAGCTCCGCCTGCAGCCCGCGCCGGTCGATCTCGCGACGCAGGGCGGTGATTTTCGCGAGGGTGGCGGGAATGAAGCTCTGGCCGCCGAAACCGGGGTTGACGCTCATCACCAGCACCAGGTCGAGGTCGTCGAGCAGCACCTCGAGGCTTGAAACCGGGGTCGCCGGGTTGAGGGAGACCCCGGCTTTCTTGCCGAGGCTTTTGATCAGTTGCACCGTGCGGTGCAGGTGGGCGCCGGCCTCCTGGTGCACGGTGATGATGTCGGCGCCGGCCTCGGCGAAGGCAGGGATGTAAGCGTCGGGATTTTCGATCATCAGATGCACGTCGAAGGGCAGCCGGGTGGTCTTGCGCAGGGCGGCGACCACCGGCGGGCCGATGGTGATGTTGGGCACGAAGTGGCCGTCCATGACATCGACGTGCACGTAATCGGCGCCGGCGGCCTCGATGGCGGCAATTTCCCCGCCCAGGCGGGCGAAGTCGGCGGAGAGGATGGAGGGGGCGATTTTGATCATGATCGGGCTCCTTGCAGGGCTGTTTCTCGCCCGCTCGCTTGGCTCGCTAGAGGCGCAGAGAGCGCGGAGAAAATCGAATCGAAATCTTGGATAAAGGTTTGGTTTCGTTTACCTGCACCCATAGGTTCAGCGGCGATTTTTGGGACACTTAGGCAGTTCAATGACTTGTGCAATTTGCCGTCGAGTACTCACGGATTCAGGGTTTAGTCAACAACGCGGGTCACCAGTTCATTCCCGTTGAAAGAATTCCCCTGCGGCCTTGGCGCCTCTGCGAGAGACGATTCCTATTCTTTCTTTCGCAGCCGCACCGCCCAGAAGGCATCCATGCCGTCGTGGTGCTGGGGCAGGGACCGCAGGGCGCCGCGGTCGTCGAACAATTCGCTCCAGGCCGGCGGGGTCGGCGCACGCAGGTCTTCCCGGGAAAAATCGGCGCGATCCGAGAGAAATCCGCTGATCACTCCTTCGGTTTCCTCCGGCGTGTTGGTGCAGACCGAATAGAGCAACACCCCGCCCGGGCGCAACAGCGGTGCCGCGTTGCGCAGAATCCGGCCCTGCAGTATGGCCATGGCGGCGATATCCGCCGGCTGGCGCCGCCAGCGGGTCTCGGGGTTGCGGCGCAGCACGCCGAGGCCGCTGCAGGGGGCGTCGACCAGGATGCGGTCGAAGCTCTCCGCCGCCCAGGGCTCGGGCGACCGGGTGAAATCCCAGGTTCTGGCGTCGATGCCCGTGCAGCCGAGGCGACGGGCGCCCGCCTTGATCAGTTCGACCCGCTGGGGGTGCAGGTCGCAGGCCGCGATGCGGGCGCGCTGGCCGGTCAGGGCGGCCAGGTGGGTGGTTTTCCCCCCCGGTGCGGCGCAGGCGTCGAGAATGGCGTCGCCCGCCGTGGGCGCGAGCAGGTGGGCGATCAGCTGACTCGCCTGGTCCTGCACCTGGTAGAGGCCTTCGCGGTCGCCGGGAAGCGGGCCCTCCCCCCGTTTTTCGAGGATGATCCCCTCGGGGGCGAAGCGGGTCGGGCGTCCCTCGCCGCCGACGGCGTGCAGGCGGGCGAGAAAATCGTCACGGTCGGTTTTCAGGGTATTGACCCGCAGGGTGAACGGAGCCTGGTCGAGCAGGGCGCCGCCCAGCGCAATCGCCTCGACGGCGCCGAACTCTGCGAGCCAGCGGCTCGCCAGCCAGCGCGGCAGCGACAGGGTGTGCTCCAGGTGGGCGCGGGGATCGGAGGGGGGCGGCCAGGGGATTGTTCCTCTCTCCCGCTCGAGGGCGCGCAGCACTCCGTTGATCAGGCCGGAGACGCGCTGGAAGCCGGTCTTGCGGGCCAGTTCCACCGTTTCGAACACCGCGGCGCGGGCCGGAATCTTGTCGAGGTGCAGCAGCTGATGGGCGCCCAGGCGCAGCAGGCGCAGCACCGCTGGCTCGAGCTTGAGCAGGGGCTGGCGGCAGTTGCGGGCGAGGGCGAAGTCGAGCCGCCCGCGCTGGCGCAGCACGCCGTAGACCAGTTCGGTGAGCAGGCCGCGGTCGCGGGGATCGTTGGGGGGATGGTTCCCCAGGTAGCCGTCGAGGGCGAGGTCGGCGAAGGCGCCCTCGTCGACCTGGCGCAGAATGTCGAATGCGGCGCGGCGCGGATCGAAAGTGGTCAAGACGAAATTCCGGTCATTGGCAGGGGCTGACCCCCGTGTCTGCCCTGGCTGGGCGTGCGGTTCAACGGCGACGGAAGCGATAAGGGGCGAACACGCGGGTTCGCCCCTGGGGACAAGGGATGGCGGTGAGCAAAACCGGCGGCTTCCGCCAAGCGGTTCTCACAGAGAGGTCATGCCCTCCAGGCGGCGGATGCGCTCCTCTACCGGCGGATGGGTGGAAAAGAGGCTCTTGAGGCCGCCGCCGCGCAGGGGGTTGACGATGAACATGTGGGCGGTGGCCTCGTTGACCCTGGGCATCGGCATCTTTTGATTCGCCATCTCGAGCTTGCGCAGGGCGCTGGCGAGATAATGGGGATTGCCGCACATTTTGGCGCCGCCGCGATCGGCTTCGTATTCCCGCGAGCGCGAGATCGCCATCTGCACCAACATCGCCGCCAGCGGGGCGAAGAGCGCCATGCCGATCAGGGCGAGGGGGTTGCTCCCCTCCTCGTCGTCGCCGCCGCCGAAAATGGCCGCCCACTGGGCCATGTGCGCCAGCCAGGTGATGGCGCCGGCAATGGTCGCGGCGATGGAGCCGATCAGGATGTCGCGGTGCTTGACGTGGCTCATCTCGTGGGCCATCACCCCCATCAGTTCCTCGCGGGTGAGAATCTGCATGATCCCCTCGGTGGCCGCCACCACCGCGTGCTCGGGATTGCGCCCGGTGGCGAAGGCGTTGGGGGTCGGTTGGGGCAGAATATAGACCTTGGGCATGGTCAGGTTGTTGCGCAGGCAGATCTCCTGCACCACCTCGTGCAGGGTGCCGCTGGTGACTTCCTGGCCGCGGTACATCTTGATCACGATCTTGTCGGAAAACCAGTAGGTGCCGAAGTTCATGGCGCCGGCCATCACCAGGGCGAAGAGCGCGCCGCCCTGGCCGCCGATGGCGCCGCCGATGCCGACCAGCACCAGGGTCAGCAGGGTCATGAGAAGAACGGTTCGCAGGGTGTTCATGGCGTGTCCTCTATGAAGTTTAGGGGGCAGATCTTAAAGTCGTCCACGAATGACACGAATACCACGAATAAAGACCAGATAGCGAAGCATTGATTCGTGCCATTGGTGTCATTCGTGGATCCTTGTTTCTCAACCATTATAGTAATCATTGCCCCGTGGAAATCAAGGGATGACGCACTGGTCGAGGGCCTCGCGCACCTGCTGGAAGACGATGCGGGTGTTGATGCAGGGGCCTTCCGGGCGGCTGTTGAGGATGCCGAGGACCGGCAGCGGGTAGGCGTCGCGGATGCCGGCGGTGAGGTCGCGCTCGCAGGCGACCGCCACGATCAGCTGGGGCCGCTTTTCGATGATGATCTTGCGCGCCAGGGTGCCGCCGGTGGCCACCGCGATATCGATGTCGCGCTCGCGGGAGAGGTCGAGCAGGTTGCTGATGTCGCACTTGCCGCAGCGCACGCACTTGCTCACGTCGCCGGTGATCTTGATCCCGCAGTCGAAGAGCTGAATGCAGTGCGGCAGCAGGATCAGCACCTTGGCGGTCGGTACCCGCAGCTTCTTGGCGCGCACCAGCTGGTTGTTGAGCGCGATGAACGACTGCTGCAGGGTGTCGCGATCGATGCCGAGCAGGCGCCCGAAGGCGATGATGGCGGGGAAGAGGTACTTGATGACGAGTCCGCGAAGGCGCTCGGAAATGAGCAGGTCGCGGCCGGTGACCAGGGTCAGCACCAGCAGGCCGAGCCCGCCCAGAACGAGCGTCGCGCCCAGCGCCAGCACCGCTCCGAAAATCACCGGAAGGATCGGGTGGATGTTGGCCAGACCGACGCTCGGCACCCACCACAGCAGAAAGCCGACCACCAGCACCAGGGTGCAGGCGCCGGCGAGCAGCCCGATGAACAGCCGTTTCTTCGGCTGCAGGGGTATCTCCTGATCGGGGGTCTGGGCCATGAGATTCTCAGCCGAAGGTGGCGCCTGCGGGAAGGGCGACGCCGCGCAGAAAATCTGCCGCCGCCAGCCTTTTCTTGCCCGGGAGCTGCAGCTCGCCGATGACCAGGAAGTCTTCGCCGCAGGCCACCTCGATCCCCCCGGCGTCGGCGCTCATGACCGTTCCGGGCTCGCCGCAACCGGCCACCACCCGGGTTCTGGCCAGGCGCAGCACCTCGCCGCGGTAAAAGGTGTAGGCGCCGGGCCAGGGGTCGAGGCCGCGCACCCGATTGTGCAGGTCGCGGGCGCTGCGGCTCCAGTCGAGCTGGCCGTCGCTTTTTTTCAGCATGGGGGCGTAGCTGCTCTCGGCGTCGTTTTGCTTCTCCGGCCGCAGGGTTCCCTGCTGCAACTGGCGCAGGGTCTCCGCCATCGTCTCGCGCCCGAGCCGGGCGAGGCGGTCGTGCAACTCCCCTGCGGTCTCGTCGGGGCCGATGGGGATGGCGCGCTTGACCAGCATGTCGCCGGTGTCGAGGCCGACATCCATAAGCATGGTGGTGATGCCGGTCTCGCGGTCGCCGGCGATGATCGCCTGGTTGATCGGGGCGGCGCCGCGATGGCGCGGCAGCAGGCTGGCATGCACGTTGATGCAGCCGTAGCGGGGAATGTCGAGGACGCTCTTGGGCAGAATCTGGCCGTAGGCGATGACCACGATCAGGTCGGGGGCGAGCCGGCGCAGTTCCTCCACCACCTCGGGCTGGCGCAGCTTCTGCGGCTGGAAGACGGGGATCCCGTGGTTTTCGGCCAGCACCTTGACCGGCGGCGGGGCCAGTTTGTTGCCGCGTCCCCTGGGGCGGTCGGGCTGGGTGTAGGCCCCGACCAGGTCGAGGCCGGCGGCGATCAGGCCCTGGAGGGTGGGCAGGGCGAATTCGGGCGTCCCCATGAAGACGGTGCGGATGTCGCGGGCGGCGATCACAGTTCCTCCTGCTTCTGCTCCAGAATTTTCTTGTACTTCTTCTTGAACAGGCCTTTTTTCAGCGACGAGAGGTGGTCGACGAAGAGCACCCCGTTGAGGTGGTCGATTTCGTGCTGGAAGGCGACGGCGAGCAGACCCTCGGTTTCCAGTTCGACCGGGTTGCCGTCGAGATCGAGGTATCTGACCCGCACTTTGGGGCTGCGCACGACCTTGGCATAGTAGCCGGGGACCGACAGGCAGCCTTCCTCATCGTTGATTTCCCCCTCCTGCGCGACCAGCTCGGGGTTGACCGCCGCAACCAGCTGGGGCTCCTCCCCGCTGGGGGCGCAGTCGAGGACGATGACCCGTTTGAGCACGCCGACCTGGGGAGCGGCGAGGCCCACACCGGGAGCGGCGTACATGGTTTCGGCCAGGTCGCGGGCCAGCTCGCGGATCTCGTCGTCGATGGCCGCGACCGGCTGGGACACCTGGCGCAGGAGCGATTCGGGGTAATGCAGGATCTTGCGAATGGCCATTGATCAGCCTCCGGAGGTCGGTTGTCGGGAAAAGGGCTGGGCCCCGGCGTTTTGCGTGAACTGAACATTTTACGGGCAGGGCCGAAACCAAGTCAACCGCGGGAACACTGAGCGACCCGCTGATTTGGCGGCGCAGGAGCGTGGCAGCCGTGCCCTTCCGCGGGAATCTGGTCCCCCGATAGGGTAGCCGTGTCCTCTTTCGAGCCGGCGAAGAGTCAGGACCGAGCCTGCGGCAGCAGCTCCTCCAGCAGCCCGAACAGCTCCTCCAGATCCTCCATGGTCATGTCGGCCATGTGGGCGATACGGAAGGTCTGGTTTTTGATCTTGCCGTAGCCGTTGTCGATGGCGTAGCCGCGCGCGGCGGCGAGGTTCTTCAGCTTCTCCAGGTCGGTGCGCCCGTCGTTGCGGGCGCAGGTCAGGGTCTGGGAGCGGGCGCCGGCGGCGGCGAAGAGACCGAAGCCCTGCGCCTGCACCCAGGCGCGGGCGGCATCGGCCATCTGCCCGTGGCGGGCATAGCGCTGTTCGAGCCCCTCGGCGAACATCTTGTCGAGCTGATGGGCGAGGGCGTAAATCAGGCTGATGCACGGCGTGCTCGGCGTGTTGTGCTTCTCGTCGTTCTTCTCGAACTCTTCGAAGTCGAAGTAGTAGCCGCGGTTGGGGGCGGTCTGCGCCTTGTCCAGGGCGCGGCGCGACACGGAAAAAACCGCCAGCCCCGGTGGCAGCCCGAAGGCCTTCTGCACCCCGGCGAGGCAGACGTCGGTGCCCAGCGCCGTCAGATCGAGGGGCACGGCGGTCATCGAGGAGACCGTGTCGACGATGAAGGAGACCTCCGGATATTTTGTCATCACCTCGGCGATCTCGGCCAGCGGCGACATGACTCCGGTGGACGTTTCATTATGCACCAGGGTCATGGCGTCGTACCGGCCGCCGGCCAGGGCCCGGTCGACCAGCTCGGCGCTGATCGGCTGGCCCCAGTCGGCGGAGAAGAGATCGGCCTCGAGGCCGCAGCGGCGGGTGACGTCGTGCCACTTGCTGCTGAAGGCGCCGTTGCCGAAACAGGCGCAGCGCTTCTGCACCAGGTTGCGCACCGCCCCCTCCATGACCCCGAAGGCGCTGGAGGTGGCGAGAAAGACCGGGCTCTCGCTGTTGAGCAGGCGCTGCAAGGCGCGGGTGGCCTTTTCGTGCAAAGTGGCGTATTCTTTCATGCGGTGGCCGATCATGGGCGCGCACATCGCCTCCATGACGTCGCGGGAGACTTCCACCGGGCCGGGGATATAGAGTTTTTTCTGCATAAGATGCTCCTTGGGGAAAACAAAAAACGCCTGAGCCTTCCCAAAAACGAAAGGAGCCCAGGCGTGCGGCTGTGCGGATCTTTGGCCCCGCTCCCCGGTGGTGGTCCACCTCGGCGCCAGTTGCGGGAGATCTTGACGGTCAAGGTTGACCTGATAGCACAGGGCGCAGGGACTGTCAAGCAAATCGAGCCGTTGACAAGGGCCGTGGCGGCGGTTAGCATGAAGTTCTTAAAATCAACCAATGGTGTGGCGATGCGATTGACCGAAAGTCAGATCCGGCGGGTGGCCGGAGTGCTGGTGCGGGCCCTGAGCGATCAGGCCGGGGTGAGCTTCAAGGCGCCGGCGGAAAAAATTCAGAGCCGCATCGAGGCGATTATCCGCGTCAACCTCGAGGAGGAGCAGGCGCTCGAAACCGAGGCCCAACGGCTGTTGGCGGCGCAGGTGAAAAACGCGCCCGCCGGCATCGATCAGCACCGCCTGCTGCAGATGATCAAGAAAAAGCTCGCCGAAGACCGGGGGATCCCTCTATGAAGCTCTCCGAGCAGCGCATCTCCCACCTCAGTCACCTGATTCTCGACGGCCTGTGGCGTGACGACCTGGTCGATTATCCCAGCGAGGCGCGGGCTCTCGAAGTGCTCAAGGCGGCCCTGGCCGGGGTGCTCTCGGTCGATGACCAGGTCGACACCCTGGTGCGGCAGAAGCTGCAGAAGCAGAACAAGGTCGCCGGCAGCCGCGAATGGCAGATCCTCTACGACAAGTATTTCCGCGAAGAAATGGAGAAGCGTAAATGGTAGCGAGATGGGCCCTGCCGCTCCTGTTGTCCCTGCTGGTTGCGGCGTGCGCCGGCCCGGGCGTCACCGTTGAAAAGAAAACCGGATTCGCGCCCCGCCCCGAGCAGGACATCATTTATATCGTGCCCTTTCGCACGGTGATGGTGCCGGCCGGGGTGGCCGAGCCGTTGTTCGACGGCTTCGTCGATGAGCTCAACCGGCGCGGCGAAAAGCTCGGGGGCGATGGCTACGCCTTCGTGATTCTCAAGGAGGATCTCGCCCAGATCGACCCCGAATGGTTGGCCGCGCACTACTACGTGTCCGGCGACGTCTACGGCTATGTCGAGGACAGCGGCTGCTGTTCCACCGAGATGCAGATCAGCGCCCGGCTCGAACTGTTTCAGCCCGAGATGGCCGAACCGACTCTGACCCTGCACTACCCCGACGGCCTTTATTTCGACCATGACCGCGCCAGTCTCGTCCAGAAGCGGCGCGAGCTGGCCCAGCGGGTGGCCGGGAAGATGGCCGCCGGGTTCTGGGATGCGCTGGTCACCCCTTAATTGTTCAGAGCTTCCCCCGGCAGCGCTGCGCGCCGGTTGCGCGCGCGGTCTTCTTGCCTGAGCTTTTCTCTTTCGTTTTTTCTCCAATTCCCCCCTTGACATTGTTTTCCCGCTGATTATATTTAGGCCTGTTGTTAGCACTCATCTCTGGCGAGTGCTAACAGGGGAGGTTTACGGGCAGGGACGAAATAGGTTTTTCGCCCGATCTGCCCAGCTGAATACCGGGGCCCGCCCCGCTTATCTAAGCAGAGTCGAAAGGAGAGCAAGGATCATGAACATCAGACCGCTGCAGGACCGCATCATTGTCGAGAGACTCGAAGAGGAGACCAAGACCGCCGGTGGCCTCATCATTCCCGACACCGCCAAGGAAAAGCCCCAGCAGGGCCAGGTGATCGCCGTGGGCAACGGCAAGAAGACCGAAGACGGCAAAGTGATTCCCCTCGACGTCAAGGTCGGCGACAAGGTGCTGTTCGGCAAGTACGCCGGCACCGAAATCAAGGTCGAGGGTAAAGAGTACATGATGATGCGCGAGGACGACATCCTCGGCGTCGTCGAGAAGTAATCCCATTAATCTATCCTGACAAGGAGGACATAGCATCATGGCAGCCAAGGAAATCAAATTCGGGCAGGACGCCCGCGCCAAAATTCTCAAAGGGGTCAACACCCTGGCCAATGCGGTCAAGGTGACCCTCGGTCCCAAGGGCCGCAACGTCGTCATCGAGAAGTCGTTCGGCGCGCCCCTGATCACCAAGGACGGCGTTACCGTCGCCAAGGAGATCGAACTCGACGACAAGTTCGAGAACATGGGCGCCCAGCTGGTCAAGGAAGTCGCCTCCAAGACCTCCGACGTCGCCGGTGACGGCACCACCACCGCCACCGTGCTGGCCCAGGCCATCTACCGCGAAGGCGTCAAGCTGGTGACCGCCGGCCACAGCCCGATGGAAATCAAGCGCGGCATCGACAAGGCCGTGGAAGCCGCCGTCGCCAGCCTGAAAGATCTCTCCAAGCCGATCAAGGACCACAAGGAAATCGCCCAGGTCGGCACCATCTCCGCCAACGGCGACGAAACCATCGGCAATATCCTCGCCGAGGCGATGGAGAAAGTCGGCAAGGAAGGGGTCATCACCGTCGAGGAAGCCAAATCGATGGAAACCTCCCTCGAAACCGTCGAAGGGATGCAGTTCGACCGCGGCTACCTCAGCCCCTACTTCGTGACCGATCCCGAGCGCATGGAAACCGTGGTCGAAGACGCGCTGATCCTGATTCACGACAAGAAGATCAGCAACATGCGCGACCTGCTGCCGGTGCTCGAGCCGGTCGCCAAGCAGGGCCGTCCGCTGCTGATCATCGCCGAAGACGTCGAGGGCGAAGCCCTGGCGACCCTGGTCGTCAACAAGCTGCGCGGCACCCTCAATATCGCCGCCGTCAAGGCTCCCGGCTTCGGCGACCGCCGCAAGGCGATGCTCGAAGACATCGCGGTGCTCACCGGCGGCAAGGTGATCTCCGAGGAGATCGGCTTCAAGCTCGAGAACGCCACTCTCGATATGCTCGGCACCGCCAAGCGCATCGTCATCGACAAAGACAACACCACCATCATCGACGGCGCCGGCGCCGAGGCCGACATTCAGGCCCGGGTCAAGCAGATCCGCGCCCAGATCGATGAGACCAGCAGCGACTACGACCGCGAGAAGCTCCAGGAGCGCCTCGCCAAGCTGGTCGGCGGCGTTGCCGTGGTCAAGGTCGGCGCGGCCACCGAGACCGAGATGAAAGAGAAGAAGGCCCGCGTCGAGGACGCCCTGCACGCCACCCGCGCGGCGGTCGAAGAGGGCATCGTCCCCGGCGGCGGCGTGGCCCTGATCCGTGTCATCGCGGCGCTCGACAAGGTTCAGGCGCCCGGCGAGCAGGAGTTCGGCGTCAAGATCGTGCGCCGCGCCCTCGAGGAGCCGCTGCGCCAGATCGCCGGCAACGCTGGCATGGAAGGCTCCATCGTCGTCAACAAGGTCATCGGCGAGTCCGGCGCCTTCGGCTTCGATGCGGCGAGCGACACCTACACCGACCTGCTGGCGGCTGGTATCATCGACCCCACCAAGGTCACCCGCAGCGCTCTGCAGAACGCCGGTTCCGTGGCCGGCCTGATGCTGACCACCGAAGCCTGTATCGCCGACCTGCCCAAGGACGAAGAAAAGGGCGGCATGCCTGGTGGCATGGGCGACATGGGCGGCATGGGTGGCATGGGCGGCATGGGCATGATGTAAGCCCTCGCCGCGGCCCGCGCCGTGATGAGAAGACAAAAAGCCCTCCGGTTTTTCCGGGGGGCTTTTTGTCTTTTGCACCCAAAATCTCCGTTGTGTGATTGTTGACAAAGCCGCTTGCGTCCTGATAGATTGGCGCTTTTCCCAGGTTTTCCCAGGATGTGATCATTCTGCCGATGCAGAAGAAGGATTCGGTTTCGTTAACGTGAGAGTTTTCATTGCTTCTTGGGCCCTGGTGGCTGCCCTGCTGTCCGTATCCGCCCTTGCCGCCAACCCGGTTTCGCCGACTCTGCCCCTTGATAGTTTCGTGTACCCCGCCATCGAGAAGCTGGAGGGGTTGGGGCTGGTCGCTTCATCGCTGCAGGGGTCGCGCCCCTGGACCCGGCGGGAGGCGGCCCGGCTGGTCCAGGCCATTGCCGCCGAGCCCCAGGGGCAGAGTGCCCCGGTCGTTCGGGAGATCCTGCGGGCACTGCGCCGGGAACTGGCCGAGGAACTGAAGGAGATCGCCAGCGGCGACATCGCCCCCGCCAGCTACGTCAAGCCGCTGCGCTCCGCCCGCCTGCAGGCCGCCCATCAGGACGCGGCTCTGTCTTTCCTGCCCCGCTCCAATGCCCGCCAGTCCGCCCTCGATTACAACCGCCAGGGGCTCGAGTATGGCGATGGCGCCAACGGCCAGGTGGCTTTTGCCGCCGACGCCCGTTTCGGCCGTCACTTTCTACTTTCGGCCCGCCCGCTGCTTGAATGGCAGGAGGAGGGCGGCGAAGCCATCTCCCTGCTCGAGGGCAAGGCGGCACTGACCCTGGGGCCCTTCGAGGTTTCGGCCGGGCGGCAGTCCCTGTGGTGGGGCCAGGGCCGGCACGGCTCCCTGGTTCTGACCAACAATGCCAAACCCCTCGACATGCTGCGCATCACCAACCCCTCGCCCGCCCTGCTGCCCTGGATCTTCAAATACCTCGGCCCCTTTCGCTTCGATGTTTTCTGGAGCCAGCTCGAGTCGGAGCGGGTTGTGCCCGACCCCTATTTCGCCGGGCTGCGGTTCAATTTCAGGCCCCTGCCCTGGGTGGAGCTGGGCGCCTCCCGAGGGGTCATCTTCGGCGGTGAGGGGCGCCCCGATCTCGATTTCATCGAATACCTGACGATTCTCGGCGGGGAGAATCTTTCCGGCGAAGCCGACACCAGCAACTCGGTGGCGGCGATAGACGCCCGGGTGGTTCTGCCTTTTTTGTGGAACGCCGAAATTTACGGCGAGATGGGGGGCGAGGATGAGGCCGATCTCGGCTTTCTTCCGTTTATCAGCCAGAAAGCCTATCTGGGCGGCATTTACCTGCCGCGGATCGAGCCCAGCGGCCGGGCCAGCCTGCGCCTCGAATACGCCGACCTCACGGTTAAACGGGGGGAATCCACCACCTGGTACCGGCATTCGATTTACCGCTCGGGCTACACTTACGAGCAAAAGGTTCTGGGCCATCACGTCGGCGGCGGTGCTACCGACCTCTTTGGCGAACTGACCCTGTTTCTCCCCGGCGGCTGGAACCTCCAGCTCGAACTCGACTACGAAAAGCGCGGCTACGATCAGCCGGTATTCGAAAAGCACCTGCAGCCCGCCTTCGAGCTGGCCTGGTCCTCCGGCGGCAAGCTGCGGATCAGCGGCCGCTACGCGCTCGATTTCGTGGACAATCTGAATTTTATCCCGGGCAACGACGAGACCTTCCACCTGGCCTTTGTGAATCTGGATTTCAGCTTATGATGATGAAAAAAGTTCTTTTTTTAGGTGCGGCCCTCTCCTTTCTGATCCTGCCTGCGGCATGGTCGCTGGCCCAGGAATCCGAGCGCGGGTCTTCCTCGGGAATGTTCCAGCGCACCGACCCCGAAAAAACCGATGGCAACCAGCAGCTCCCCGGCCTGAATTCCCCCTCGCCGCCCTCCGGCCTCTCCCGTCCGGGTCGTCCCACCGCGGGCTTGCGCGGAGGCGAAGAGAGAACCGGCGCTGAAAATCGCCTTCGCGGCAAGGCTGACACGGCGCCCCCGGCCATGCCTCTTCCTTCTTCGGTGGAAGAGAGCTTCCGCCAGTCTCCCGTCCCTCTGGGCGAGGTCTTCAGCGCCGATTCCCGCGTCGCGCCGGCCTTCAAGGATCCCATCGCCGAGCAGGAAGAGAAGCTGCAGAAGTCGATCTTCACCGAGCTGGTGACCGCTCCGGAAGATCTGTCCCTGCGGGAGAGGGTCCGGCTGTTCCGGGGGCTGGATGAAGTGCGGCAAAGCGCCTACCTCAAGACCCTCTCCCCCAATGAGCGGCGCCCCTTTCTGGCGGTGGTGGGGGAGGAACAGTCGGTCTGGTCGCTGCAGGACCTCAAGTCCCCCGGGGTCGAGCGCAATCTGAAGCAGTTCGGTTTCCAGTTCTTCGAAACCCTCGATCCCGCCTTCCTCCCCGACCGCATGGCTCCGGTGGGCCCCGATTACATCCTGGGCCCGGGCGACACCCTGGTGATCGACCTGTGGGGCGCCATTGAAGGGCATTACGAGACCACCGTCGACCGCAACGGCACGCTGACCCTGCCCAAGATCGGCGCGGTCAATCTGTGGGGGCAGTCCTTTGCCCAGGCGCGCGAGACCCTGCGCCAGCAGGTGGCCAAATATTTCAGCAATTTCGAGATCAACGTCACCATGGGGGGGCTTCGCTCGATTCAGGTCTATCTGGTGGGCGAGGTCAACAGCCCCGGCACCTACACCGTCAGCTCGATGGCGACCATCCTCAATGCTCTGACCCTGGCCGGGGGTCCCAGTCGCAGCGGCAGCCTGCGCGACGTGCAGCTGGTGCGCGCCGGCCAGGTGATCTCCCGGGTCGATTTTTACGACTTCTTCATGGCCGGCGACCGCAGCCGCGACCTGCGCCTGCAGAGCGGCGACACCATCCACGTGCCGATCTCCGGAGCCCAGGTGGGGGTCGCGGGCGATGTGCGCCGGCCGGCCATCTACGAACTCAAGGGCGGGGAAACCCTGCACGACCTGCTGCAGATGGCCGGCGGCTTTCAGTCGACCGCCTACCTGAAAAAGGTGCAGGTGGAGCGGGTCCTGGCTCACGAGGGGCGCAAGGTGATCGACCTCGATCTCGCCCCAGCCGCCAGTGAGGATGCCGCCGCGCTCGATTTCGCCATGCAGGACCGCGACTTCGTGCAGGTCTACTCCATTTCCCCGGCCAAAAACCGCTACGTCAAGCTCAAGGGCTATGTCGCCCGCCCCGGGCTCTATCAGTTCGAGCAGGGCATGCGCATCTCCGACCTGCTTCTGCGCTATGACAATCTTCTCCCCTTCTACTACACCGAAGCCGTAGAGATCCTGCGCCTGCGGCCGCCGCTCTACGTGCCGGAGAAGATCACGGTCAACCTGCGCCAGGCCCTCGCCCATCAGCCCGAAGATGACATTTACCTGGTGGCCCACGACGAGGTGACGGTCTTCTCCCGCGAGGAGATGGAAGAGGCGGCGTCGGTGCGCGTTTCCGGGGCGGTGCAGAACCCCGGCACCTTTCGCTTCTTCGACAACATGACGGTGCGCGACCTGGTGATCGCCGGCGGCAACGTCAAGCGCGGCGCCTATCTCGGCGATGCCGAGGTCACCCGCTTCGAGCACTCGGCCCAGGGGACCAGCTCCCGCCAGATCCTGATCGATCTGGGTGATGCCCTGGCCGGCGATCCCGAGCACAACCTCTGGCTGCACCCCGACGATCATCTGTTCGTGCGGGCGATTCCCGACTTCGCCGACAAGCCGCTGATCAGGGTGGAAGGCGAGGTGAAGTTTCCCGGGGAGTACGCCATCGGCAAGGGCGAAAAGCTCAGCTCCCTGCTGGCGCGCGCGGGCGGGTTCACCGACAAGGCCTATCTGCGCGGCTCCACCTTTACCCGCGAAGCGGTGCAGGCGATGCAGCAGAAGCGTTTCCAGGAACTCATCCTCGAGCAGGAGCAGGAGATCCTGCGGGCCTCGACCGAAATCGCCAGCGGGGCGCTGAGCGCCGAAGAGATCAAAGCGGCCCAGACCCTGCTTGAGTCCCGTCAGGAAATGATCGCCAAGCTTAAAGAACTGCCGATCACCGGGCGCATGGTCGTCAACCTCGCCCCCCTCGACGACCTGCGCGACAGCGAATATGACATCGAGCTGGAAGACGGCGATACCCTGACCATCCCCACCAACCCGAAAACGGTCACCGTCCTGGGCCAGGTTTACAACCCGATCACGCTGACCTTCAACCCCAGCAAATCGGTTTCTTACTACCTGAACAAGGTCGGCGGCACCAAGGACGACGCCAATACCGACGAGATGTTCATCGTGCGCGCCGACGGTACGGTGTTCAGCAAGCAGCAGGCCGGCGCCGGCGTCAGCTGGGACAGCGAGAACTTCCGCTGGGTCTTCGGCGGGTTCAACAACACCCAGATCTACCCCGGCGACACCATCCTGGTGCCCGAGGAGTTCAAGCGCATCGACATCATGCGCGAAGTCAAGGATTTGACCCAGATCTTCTACCAGATCGCCCTTGGCGCGGCGGCCGTGGCGTCGTTCTAAGATCAGGGCATAAGGCTTTGGGCCTTGGCTGGCCGGGACCAGAAAGGGCGGTTTGAAGCTCAGGGCGAAAGGCCGAGGGCGAAAGGCTGCCCAAAACGTAAGGCGACCCAAAGTCCAAAGCTTGATACTTTCATAGAGGGCTAAATGACCACCGAAGAACAAAAACATCCCAACACCGACCCTGTTCGGCCGGGGTATGAAGATGACGACGAGATCAACCTCCTCGATCTCCTGCTCGTCCTCGCCAAGAACAAATGGCTCATCATCGGCTCCTGCGCCGCCACCTTTGTTCTGGCTTGTGTCTACACTCTGACCCTCCCCAATATCTACACCGCCACCGCGCGCATTCTGCCGCCGCAGAAAGAAAGCGGGGGGCTCGGCGCCATGATGGGGAACATGGGTGGACTGGCCGCCCTGGCGGGGATCAATGTCGGCGGCGGGTCGGGCGATCTCTATGTGGGGATGCTCGAGAGCCGGACCCTCTCGGATGCGATCATCGCGCGCTTCGGCCTGATGGAGAAGTACGAATGGGAGACCCGCAGCGGTGCTTATGACGCCCTCAAGGACAAGGCCCGCTTCGCCCTCGGCAAAACCGACGGCATTATCGCGGTGAGCGTCGACGATGAAGACCCCCAGCTCGCGGCCGCTATGGCCAACGCCTACGTCGAAGAGCTCAAGACGCTCAATGTCCGCCTCAATCTCAACAGCGCCGGGCGCGAACGCCAGTTTCTCGAAGACCGCCTGGCTGTGGTCGAGACCGACCTGACCGCGGCCGAAGAGCGCTTGAAGGAGTTTCAGGAGACGAACAAAGCGATCAAGATCGACCAGCAGGCCCAGTCCATCATCGAAGCGATCTCGCGGCTTAAAGGGGAGCTGGCCAGCAAGGAGGTCGAGCTTGGCGTGCTGCTGTCCTTCCAGACCGAGCAGAATCCCCAGGTCAGGGCGCTGCGTGAGAGTGTCGCCCAGCTCAAGGAGCAGCTCGGGCGGATGGAAAGCTCACCCCAGGGGCAGCGAATTTCCGGCGACATTTTTATCGCCACCTCCGAAGTTCCCCAGCTCGGTCTGCAGTACGCCAGGCTGATGCGCGATTTCAAGGTGCAGGAAACCCTCTATGAGCTGCTCACCAAGCAGTACGAGGTGGCCAAGATCAACGAGGCGAAGAACACCTCGACCCTGCAGGTGCTCGACGAAGCGTTCGTGCCCGATCGAAAGAGCAAGCCCAAGCGCGCCCTCATGGTGCTGGTGGCGACCTTCGCGGTCGGCTTTCTCGCCGTCCTGGTCGCTTTCGTCCGCGAGTTCGGCGCACGCATGGAGGGCGAAGACCGCCAGCGCTGGGAGGAGATCAAATCAAGCCTGCGCCTGCGCCGCCGCCCCCCTGCCTGATCCCCCGTCCCCGCGCCGGTTCAGCTTTGCGGCTGGAGAGAGCGCAGCGAGTCGGGCATGAGACCGTTTTGATTTTGCTGGTGAATTGGAGCCTTTGGGGCCGAATTGACGGCATATCTCGATTAGCTGTATCGTGAAAACGGTTGGTTGGCTTGGCCAGAATTCGGAATCTGGCCTCCTTACATTTCCGGAAGGATGCAGCCTTGGCTTCTGAACAGGACTTGAAGAAGATCCGACAGATCATCATGGCAAGCCTCAGAGAATATCCTTCCCGGGTCTTTCTCTTCGGCTCTCATGCCACTGGGCGTGCCGTAAGCACATCGGATATCGATGTGGCCATATTGCCGGATGGCGCCCTGCCCGCGGGCTTGCTCAGCCGAATTCGAGAAGAGATCGAGAACAGCAATGTGCCCTACCCTGTGGACCTTGTTGATTTGTCGAAAACCGACGAGGCTTTCCGGCAGAGAGTGCTGAAAGAGGGGATACCCTGGGCCGGCTGAAAGAAAGACTGGACGTGGCCGAGAAGGCTCTGGGGAGCTTGCTGGATCTGCCCTTGGAAAAAAATGTCGACGATATTGTGCGCGACGCGGCCATTCAACGTTTTGAATATACCTTTGAAGCCGTCTGGAAGGCGGCCCAGCTGTACCTGCGTGAAAATGAAGGTTTGGAGCAGGGGTCTCCCAAGGGCGTGGTGCGCGCCTGCCTGCAGGCCGGGATATTGACCGATGGGCAGGCCCGACTGGCCCTGGAATTGGTCGATGATCGCAACCTGACGGTTGACACGTACAACCAAGAACTGGCAAAGCGCATTTTCTCGCACTTGAACGACTACGCCGGCCTCATGACTGATTGGCTCAGGGAAATGCGGGAGAGAGAAATTCAAGGGTAAAGGAAACGTGTGTCGTTTGCTCTCTCGATATGCTGGCGTACAAGGGCTCAGGATGCGGGATAGCTGTCGGGTCCGACCCTGCCGCTTGCATCCGCGGCCGAACTCCGCAAGGGAAAGAGCGGGAGGAAAAAGCGATGTTGACAGAGGATCTTAAAGTTCAGCTCGTTGAGAAGCTGAAGACCACAGATCCCTTCAAGATAATCCTGTTCGGGTCTCACGCTTATGGCGAACCGGGTCCGGATAGCGATATCGACCTGCTGGTTGTAACCAGGGATGATTACCTGCCGCGAGATTTTGCCGAGAAAAATGCGATTTATCTTCGGGTCGCCAATTCGATCACCGAAATTGAGAAAAAGATTCCGATTGACTTGATTGTCCATACCAAAGCCATGCATCGGAAGTTTATCGAGATGGGGGGCATGTTTTCCCGAAAGATTGCAACCGGTGGGAAGGTTTTGTATGAAAAGACTCACTGAAGATGGGTCTTTGAGAAGGTGAGCGGGCAACTCAAGTGAATGAAGGGGGGATGGCCCGCCGTCCTTGAACCAACCATTTTAGTGGAAAAAGGCCATTTTAAGGGGACAAGCCGGGGGAGGGTGGCTGATTCATCTTGTATATTAGGTTGTTGGCTCGGTCCGACCCCGGAAATGCAATTCCACCCCCGATAGTCAGGATTTAGAAGCTTACGGAGTTTCAGATGCACCCTGAGCACGAAGAAATAATCGGTCGGATTAAAAACCGGCTCAGGCAATTACGACCCCACAAAGTTATTCTTTTCGGGTCCCATGCCTGGGGTACGGCTGATGCTGACAGCGATATTGACCTGGTCGTCGTGCTTGATGACGAGACGCTGCCAGCCACATTTGCCGAGAGGATGCAAAACGTATTAAAGGTGAAAAAGTGCGTGGCTGACATAAATAGGGAAGTGCCGCTGGACCTTTTGGTTTACAGCAGAAAAGAGTGGCAAAAATTTCTTGAGATGAACAGCTCGTTCAGTCGAGAACTCAGAGAGGAAGGGCAAGAGCTGCTATGAACGCCGTTGCGCGCGAATGGCTGGCCAAGGCCCGAGAAGACCTGCTTGCTGTCGAAAAGCTCTCGGGTGACGACGACTTGACCAATATAGCTGCTTTCCATGCTCAGCAGTGTGCTGAAAAAAGTTTCAAGGCGGTTTTGGAAGCATACGGTCATAAGGTGCCGCGCACCCATGACCTTGTTCGATTAAACGCGTTGGTGCAGGGATGTTTTGCGATTCAATGCGATGAGGACGTTCTCGGCGAATTGAGTACGGTTTACCTCGAGGCCCGCTATCCCTCGGACCTGGGCCTGTTGCCTCATGGCCATCCCTTGCAGGGCGACATATCACGATATCGGCAGGCCGTAAAAGCTATTTACGATGAAATCAGTCGCTTTCTGCAAACGCCGTGATTGTTCCGTTTGTTGATGGCCTGCATCGGCTTTGCGGCTTGAGTGAGTGCAGCGAACGGGTGTGAGGCAGGTTGCCAGTTAATCAACGTCTCCGTCGATTTGGTGAGTTTAGTCAATTAGTCAAGACCGTCCCCTGGGTGCTTTCCATAAAGGCCTGCGGGACCAAGAGTACTTTCAGTGCTCTCTAACATCTAGGAAGGAGTCGTCAATGCCTACGGTCTTGAAGATGGAAGTTGACCGACAGGAAATTATCGACGCGGTTAAAAGAATGAAAAAACAGGATCGGGAAGAATTCATTGAAGATCTACTTGCTGCCACTTGCCCGGAATATTTGTCCAGTATTCGGGAAGCCAGGACTGAATACAAAGCCGGTAAGGTTGAAAGCCACAAGGATGTCTTCGGGTCGTGAGCTATCGGCTTGTTTACACCCACCGAGCTCTTAAAGACATTCAGAAACTTGAGCCGCAGGTCAAAACCCGCATTGGCAAAGCTCTTTTGCGGTTCGAAGCTGATCCATTGGGGCATGCCAAGCCGTTAACGAATGCCGACCTCGGAACCTATCGGTTCAGGGTGGGTGATTATCGAGTCGTCTTTGATCTCGAGGGTGAAGATATTGTCGTTTTGCGGGTAGGGCATAGACGGCAAATCTACAGAAGATAGCCTTATATCGCAGACGCAGATATGGGTTGACAAGTAAGCAACGCCCCTGGAGCCCTTTGAAAAGGCTTGATGATTGCATAAGAATTTTCTTCCTTGATTTTCCTTTGCGGCTCTGTGTCTTAAGAGCGCGCAGTGAGCGGGTGTGAGGCCGATTCTAAGGTTGATTTTGCAATCTGTCCCCAGGCTGCTGGAGGAGAAGGTTGACGGGCTGGAGAAGAAGCTAGGCGGCGTCGCCGCCGATCCTTCCGCCCATCGGCGCGATACGGATGCGCATTGGAAGGGTTGGAGGGTGCGTGAGGAATAGGGCGGAAAATAAATCCGTCCCCTTTTTCTCTTGCGAGCGCAAAGTTAGAGCTGCTTAAAAATGCGACATCTTCCTTGACAGCGCCCGAAAGCTTTAACCATGAATTTCCAGGTTTGATTTTGACCTTACCGCGTAGGTGTTAAAGGTTTTCACCGCGATAGAAATCTGTTGATTGTATCTGATCTTCATCAGCCTGAAATCGCGCACATGCCCAGCTTTCAGGTTTTGCGAAGGTCATTTTCAGGGTTTTCCTGATAGACAAAATTTGCAGGGTCAAATAAATTGTTTTTTCGTTTACAGCGGATTTGTCAAGATTCTAGCCCATATCTGCGGTTTGTGCCGTATCAGTCTGTTCCCGTACAGAGCATCAACCGCCCCGGATTTTCCTTTTCTCCCGGAGATTATTCAGGTTGTCCGACCCATGTCGGAAAAACGAGCGTAACCGGTTGATTTTTTGATGAAAAGGCTTGATGGTTGCACCATGGTTTCGGAATCTGGTTTTTCTCTGCGGCTTTGCGTCTTGAGAGAGCGAAGCGAACGGGCGAGAGATGGTCTTGATTTTGATGGTGCAACGGGGCTTTTAAGGCCGAAATGTTAGGGTTTTTAGATTGATTGCGTTGTGAAAACGGCTGGTTGGCGTGGTCCGACCCCAAGGGAAGGGATCTAAAAACAGTTGGTTGTCTTGATCCGATCCCAGAGGTTACCCCAATGGGTTTCCCATTCTTGCTTGGATGGAGAATCACGGCTGAGAAAATTCAGGTGTGCTTATGAAAAACGCCAACGAAGAGCTGCTTAAAGAAATGACCAGCCGGCTGGTTGCAGAATTCAACCCCGACCAAGTGATCCTTTTCGGTTCGCAAGCCTGGGGGGAACCTACCGAAGGCAGTGATATAGATTTATTCGTTGTCGTTCCCGACAGTAAGGAAAGGCCCTTGGCGAGGATGCGCCGTGCTTTGGCCTGTCTTGAGGGCATGGGGGTTTCCAAAGATGTTCTAGTAAAAACGCGCCGTGAAGTGGAGAGGTTTCGCACTGTGCGCGCTTCCCTCGAAAGCCAGGTGTTGGAAGAAGGCCGAATTCTCTATGAACGCCATTAAGGACGATCTCACAAAGGGCTGGCTCATTAAGGCCCAAAGGGACATCCTTTCAGCGCGGCAATTGGCGCAGGGTCCTGCGCCTTTGCTGGACACCGCTGCTTATCACTGCCAGCAGGCGGGCGAGAAAGCCATCAAGGGATTTCTTGTCTTTCACGACATTCGTTTTGAAAAAACCCACGATCTGGATGTGCTGATATCCCAGGCCGCTGAAATCGAGGCGGGGTTTTTTCGCTGTCGTCAGGCAGGACGAATCCTGACCCCATTAGCCGTCGCCTTTCGTTATCCGGGTGATTATATTGAGCCAGAATTGGAGGAGTACCAGGAGGCCTTTTCCGCAGCGCAGGAAATCTACGATTTTGTTACAGATTTGCTACCCGAGCGTCTGAACGAATAATGATAATTCCCGGCATTGTTGCACGGGCTTGGGATTCGATTTTTCTCAGCGTCTTTGCGTCTTGAGAGAGCGAAGCGAACGGGCGCGAGAGGATTCTGGATCTGATGGCGGAATAGATCTTTTCGGGCGGAAATTCTAAAGTCGGATTCATTGCGCTGTAAAAACGGCTTATTGGCTTCATGGAATCTGGGGGGCTGCATGGAAAGAGAAAAGGCGATTAAGCTGCTTTCAGAGCATATGGACGAGATTCGTAGAGATTTTGCCGTCGAATCCCTGGCGCTTTTTGGGTCGGTGGCCAGAGGGGAATCTACGTCAACGAGTGATCTGGATATCCTCGTGCGATATACACAGACACCAGGTTTTTTCGGCTATCTGGAATTCAAGGAATATCTTGAAAGTCTGCTCCAGCAGCCTGTTGATCTGGTGACCGAGAAGGCCCTCAAGAGGCAGCTCCGCGACCGGATTCTCCGGGAGGCGGTGCATGTCCACTAGGGATTGGACATTCAGGATAGAGGACATCCTGGAAGCAATCGGCCGGATTGAGGAATATACCAGCGACCTTGACTTTGATGGTTGGCAGAAGGACCAGAAAACCATCGATGCCGTCATTCGAAATTTTGAAATTATCGGTGAAGCCGCCGGCTGTATTCCTGAGGATGTACGGGCGCGTTATAGGGAAATTCCCTGGGCAAAGATGAAGGGGATAAGAAATATTCTTATTCACGAATATTTTGGCGTGGATATTGACGTTGTCTGGCAGACAATACAGAGTGATTTGCCGATTCTAAAGTCAGCTCTCAATAAAATAGATTTACAGAATTGATCTGTGACAATAGTCTCGGGACCCCGGCTTTTCTTAGCGGCTTTGCGTCTTGAGAGAGCGAAGCGAACGGGCGAGAGATGGTCTTGATTTTGATGGTGAAATGGGGCTTTTAAGGCCGAAATGGCGGTCTTTTTTGGTTGATTGTGTCGTAAAAACAGATGGTTGGGTTGGTCTGACCCCGAGAGGTTCCCGGTCATCAGCCTGAATTCGCGCACATGCTCAGCTCTCAGGTTTTGCGAAGGCCATTTTCAGGGTTTTCCTGATAGACAAAATTTGCAGGGTCAAATAAATTGTTTTTTCGTTTACAGCGAACTTGTCAAGATTCTAGCCCAGACATGTGGTTTGTTCAGGTTCAGTCTTGCTCCGTACAGAGCCTCAACCGCCCCGGATTTTCCTTTTCTCCCGGAGATTATTCAGGTTGTCCGACCCATGTCGGGAAAATGAGCGTAACCGGTTGATTTTTAGATGAAAAGGCTTGATGATTGTACCATGGTTTCGGAGTAAGGCTTTTCTCTGCGACTTTGCGTCTTGAGAGAGCGTAGCGAACGGGCGTGAGACAGTCTTGATTTGATGGTGGAAAGGGGCTTTTAACGCCGAAATGGCGGCCTTTTTATGTTGGTTGTAATGTGAAAACAGTCGGTTGGCTTGGTCCGACCCCAAAGGGAATCAGTGTTTTTTGAGGTTTTAATGGCCAGTCAGGATATCCGCTGGATGCAGCGTCTCAATAACTACTCACGTGCGCTCGCCAAGCTGACCGAGGGGGTCGAGCTGGCGCAACAGCGAGGCCTCTCGGATCTCGAAAAGCAGGGGCTCATTCAGGCGTTCGAATTTACTCATGAGCTCGCATGGAATGTGATGAAGGATTACTTCGCCTTTCAGGGTAATCCTGCCATTACCGGTTCGCGGGACGCTTTTCGAGAGGCCTTCAACAAGGGGCTGATAAACGATGGTGAAGGCTGGATGGAGATGATCAAGAGCCGCAATCAGACATCGCATACCTACAATCAGGCGGTCGCGGATGAAATTTCCGGCTTGATTGTCGAGCGCTACCACGAGCTCTTTCAACGCTTCCTGCAGCGCATGAAGGGGCTGCAACCCTCATGACGACAAGCGGCAACGATAGGCGATTCGGCCTTCCCGACCATGCAGTCGACCAGGTGCGGTCCGTTTTTCGCAAGTACCCCCAGGTCCGCAGAGTCCTCCTTTACGGGTCTCGCGCCATGGGGAGAGAGCGGGCCGGGTCGGACATCGATCTGTGTGTTGAGGCTGATGACCTTAGCCTGGCGCAATTACTCGCCATTGAGAACCGGATAGACGACCTGCTCTTGCCCTGGAAGGTGGATCTCGCCTTGCGGCACAAGATTGACAACCCCGCGTTGCTTGAGCATATCGACCGGGTTGGGCAGGTCTTCTACCAGGGGCCGGAATGCGAAAGAAAAGGCACAAATCAAAGGCATATATCAACCGCAGAGAAAAGCGGGTAAGGGCGGATCGAAGACAAGGTCGAAGCCGTGAAAATCTGCAACCAGGTGCTGCAGAAAATGGGCGATGTCGTCTTGAGAGAGTGGAGCGAGCGGGCAAGAGATTATATTGATTTTTACGGTGAAATGGTTATGGCGCCAATCCGGACGTTTTTTTGTTGATTTTACTGTAAAGACAGTTGGTTGGCCTGGTCTGACCCCAGGTGCGCAAGAAGCAGCATCCTAATAGGGCGGAAATTAAATCCGTCCCCTTTTTCCCCCCGGTGAAAATCGGCACCAGAAACCCATGTACAGGGTTTTTGCCTTCGACCTTACCGCGTAGGGTTGAAGGGTTTTCACCGCGATAAGATTAGACTGGTTTTCGACGCGATAGGGTCAACGGCAAAGAAGACGCGACAAAGTCAGGGTCAAAAGCTTTAACCATGAATTTCCAGGTTTGATTTTGACCTTACCGCGTAGGTGTTAAAGGTTTTCACCGCGACAGAAATCTGTTGATGGTATCTGAGCTTCCTCAGCCTGAATTCGCGCACATGCCCAGCTCTCAGGTTTTGCGAAGGCCATTATCAGGGTTTTCCTGATAGACAAAATTTGCAGGGTCAAATAAATTGTTTTTTCGTTTACAGCGGATTTGTCAAGATTCTAGCCCATATCTGCGGTTTGTGCCGTTTCAGTCTGTTCCCGTACAGAGCATCAACCGCCCCGGATTTTCCTTTTCTCCCCGAGATCCTTCAGGTTATCCGCCCTACGTCGGGAAAGTGAACGTAACCGGTTGATTTTTAGATGAAAAAGCTTGATGATTGCACAATGGTTTCGGGGTCCGGTTCACCTTTGTGGTTTGAGCGGGCGAAGTGAATGGGCGAGAAGCAGACTTTGATTTCTGGTTTTCCTGGATATCGGCAACAAGTAAACAACGTCCCTGGTTTGCCACTGGTTTTCTTGGGCTTCATTCTGTATTCATCGTTAAGCTCCGGAGGGTTATTTTGAAAGTTGTTATTCTCGCGGGTGGTTTCGGCACTCGCATCAGTGAAGAATCGCATTTGAAACCAAAACCGATGATCGAGATTGGGGGTCGCCCCATTCTTTGGCACATTATGAAAAGCTATGCCCATCAGGGTTTTAACGAGTTCATCGTTTGTCTGGGCTACAAGGGCTATGCGGTCAAGGAGTATTTCGCCCATTACTTCCTGCATGAATCGACCGTGACTTTTGATTTTGCCAATGGCAATCAGCGCATAACTCATGAGCACTCTGCCGAGCCTTGGAAGGTGACTCTGGTCGACACCGGCCTAGAAACCATGACCGGTGGCCGGGTCAAGCGCATTCAGCCCTTTGTCGGCGACGAGCCTTTTATGCTCACTTACGGCGACGGCGTCAGTGATGTCGATATCAAGGCACTTGTTGCGTTTCACAAAAAGCATGGCCGTCTGGCGACGGTGACATCGACCCAGCCTTCAGGGCGCTTCGGTGCTCTTAAAATCGGCGGCGAAGGTCAGGTCGAATCCTTTCAGGAAAAGCCGGAAGGCGACGGCGGTTGGATCAACGCCGGCTTTTTTGTCATGCAGCCCGAGGTGTTTGACTACATCGAAGACGACGCCACCATCCTCGAGCGTGACCCATTGGAGAACCTTGCTCGGGATGGTCAACTCTTGACCTGGAAGCATACAGGATACTGGCAGCCCATGGATACGCTACGCGACAAACTGCACCTTGAAGAACTGATCAAGTCCGGGCAGGCACCCTGGATGCAGTGGGAGCGCTGAGCGTGGACAGAGCATTCTGGAAGGGCAAGAAGGTTTTTGTCACCGGTCACACCGGCTTCAAGGGCTCGTGGTTGTGTCTTTGGCTGCACGCCTTGCAGGCCGAAGTTTCAGGCTATGCGTTGGCGCCGCCAACCGATCCCAGCCTGTTTGCTTTGGCCGGGGTTAAAGATCTTGTGTCCCGTTCGACCGAAGGTGATGTGCGTGACGCTGAAGCGCTACGCGCTGCCATGGCAGCCGCCGCTCCCGATATTGTTATCCACATGGCCGCCCAGCCGCTGGTGCGCGAGTCTTACCGCTCCCCCGCCGAAACCTATGCCGTAAACGTCATGGGGACGGTCAATGTCCTCGAAGCGGTGCGCCAGTGTCCGTCCGTGCGCGCAGTTGTCAACGTCACCACCGATAAATGCTATGAAAACCGTGAATGGCATTGGGGTTATCGCGAGAATGAGCCGATGGGCGGCTACGATCCCTACTCCAGCAGCAAGGGCTGTGCGGAACTGGTGACTGCGGCCTACCGCAGCTCCTTTTTCAACGGTGATTCCCATCCCGCCGCTGTTGCCTCCGCTCGTGCCGGCAATGTTATCGGCGGCGGCGACTGGGCCGCCGATCGCCTCATCCCCGATTGCCTGCGTGCGCTGCTTCAGAACGAACCCGTTCGCATCCGTAATCCGCATGCCATTCGGCCCTGGCAGCATGTGCTCGAGCCCCTCTCCGGTTATCTGGCCCTGGCGCAGAAACTGTGCGAAAACGGTCAGTTGTATGCGGAAGGATGGAATTTCGGGCCGAACAATGAAGACGCAAAGCCGGTCGAGTGGATCGTTAAAAAAATCTGCGCACTTTGGGGCGGTGCGGCATCTTACACTATCGACCAGGGCAACCATCCCCATGAGGCAAATTACCTCAAGCTCGACTGCTCAAAGGCCCGCAATCTTCTTGGCTGGCAACCTCATTGGAGCCTTGAAGGTGCGCTGAAGAATATTGTCGACTGGACGGTTGCCTATCAGCGGGGTGAAGACGTACAGGGTGTGTGCCTGCGCCAGATCGAAGAATTTTCATCCCGATTGCCTGATGATGCCCCTATTGTATTGAAAACCAGGAGGAGCGCGCATGTCCCAGGATAAAGAACTTCGCAGTCAGGCCGTCGCGGCTGCCTTGCGTTATTATGCGTTCAAGCATGCCGATAAAACAGAATTCAAGCCGGGAGATAGAATCCCCTATGCCGGCCGCGTTTTCGACGAGAGCGAGATCGAAAACCTCATCGACGCGTCCCTCGATTTCTGGCTGACCACCGGGCGCTACGCCGAGCGCTTTGAGCAGGAATTCGCCGCCTTTCTCGGTGTACGGCACAGTTCGTTGACCAATTCAGGCTCTTCTGCGAATCTTCTCGCTTTCATGGCGTTGACGTCACCAAAACTGGGTGAGCGGCGGATCAGTAAAGGGGATGAAGTTATCACCGTGGCCGCCGGCTTCCCGACCACCGTGGCCCCGATCATCCAGTTCGGTGCCGTGCCGGTGTTTGTCGACGTGACGCTGCCGACCTACAACATCGACTGCAGCCAGCTTGAGTCCGCCCGTTCGGAGCGCACCAAGGCTGTGATGGTTGCACACACCCTGGGCAATCCTTTTGATCTTCAGGCGGTCAAAGATTTCTGCGACCGTTATGGGTTGTGGCTTATAGAAGATAACTGCGATGCCCTCGGTTCGCGGTATCTCCTTGAAGGTGAATGGCGCTACACCGGCACCATCGGGCATCTAGGCACCTCCAGCTTCTATCCGCCGCACCACATGACGATGGGCGAGGGCGGGGCGATTTATACAGATGACACCACACTGAAGCGCCTGGTCGAGTCGTTTCGTGATTGGGGGCGCGATTGCTGGTGCCCTTCGGGGCGCGACAACACCTGTGGCGAGCGTTTTCAGCGTCAATTTGGCGAGCTGCCCCATGGCTATGATCATAAATACGTCTACAGCCACTTCGGGTACAACCTTAAGGTGACCGATATGCAGGCGGCTATCGGTTGTGCTCAGCTTGAAAAGCTCCCCGCGTTTATCGAGGCACGAAAGTCTAATTGGCAGTTTCTGCGCGAGGGGCTGGCTGATCTGGGCGAGTATTTCATCCTCCCCGAGGCAACCGAGAATTCCGATCCCTCCTGGTTCGGTTTTTTGCTCACCGTGCGCGAGGGGGCGGGTTTTAATCGGGAACAGATCGTGCAACATCTCGAGGCCAGGGGCATCCAGACACGCATGCTCTTTGCCGGCAATCTGATCAAACATCCCTGTTTTGATGAAATGCGAAAAGAAGGGACCGGATATCGCCTTGTGGGTGACCTGGCCGTAACGGATCAGATCATGAAGGATACCTTCTGGATAGGGGTTTATCCCGGGATGGATCGGGCGATGCTCGGCCATATGGTGCAAACGATTTGCCGATTTGTTGAGCAGCATGGCTAAATGTATCCTTCTTACCGGCGCGACTGGCTTTTTGGGGAGTCATTTGCTGGCCGCCCTGTTAAGGCAGGGTTTCAAGGTAGCGATCCTCAAGCGCTCAACTTCTGACTTCTGGCGAATTACCCCGCTGCTTGAGCAGATCAATTCTTACAATATTGACCAAGAACCGATTGAAAAGGCATTTGATGAGCAAGGCATCGATGCCGTAATCCATACGGCTTGCTGTTATGGACGCAACGGTGAGCCCCTCAGCCAGGTTGTTGAGACCAATTTGATGTTTGGCCTGCGTCTTTTGGACACTGCAATTACGTACAATACAGAAACTTTTTTTAACACCGACACCTTGCTGCACAAACAGTTGAATGCTTACACGCACTCCAAGAAGCAATTTGTTGAGTGGCTTGAGCAGCAGTCAGCCAAAATCAGAGTAATCAATTTGAAGCTTGAACACATGTATGGTCCCAAGGATGACAGAAAGAAATTCATTCCCTGGCTTGTAGACCGGCTCCTTACACAAGCTTCCGAGATTAAGCTGACAAAGGGCGAGCAAAAGAGAGATTTTGTTTATATCGACGATGTTGTGTCGGCTTATTTGCATCTACTGCAAAGTGGGCATTCGTTGGACACTTTTTCAGAGTTTGAGGTCGGAGCCGGGGAGACGCTTGCGGTTAGGGATTTTGTCCAGCAACTTGTTTCAGCACTTGAAGTGAAGACAGGCTTGGAATTCCGAGACAGGCTTGTCTTTGGTGCGCTGCCATATCGTGAGGGTGAGCCGATGAAGATTTCGGCCGACATCGCCTCATTGGTGCAGTTGGGGTGGTCACCTTGTACAAGTCTAACCGTTGGCATCAGTAAAACGATAGAGGATATTGGATGAAGTTATTAATTACAGGTGGTTGCGGATTTTTGGGGAGTAATCTTGCCGCAGAAGCTTTAAGGCGTGGCGATGAGTTGACTGTCTTTGACAATTTGTTTCGCTTCGGCAGTGAAAAAAATCTGGCGTGGTTGAGGGGGCAAGGCACCTTTCGATATATCCATGGCGATATTCGCAACCGCGAAGACGTTGACCAAGCCGTGCGGCTAGCTAAGCCCGATGCCATATTTCACCTTGCGGGGCAGGTAGCAATGACAACATCCATCGCAAATCCCAGAATGGATTTTGAGGTCAATGCGCTCGGTTCATTGAATTTGCTTGAGGCTGTGCGCATCTTTACTCCAGATACACCAATTATTTATTCTTCCACCAATAAAACTTACGGTGATCTGGAACAGTTCAATTATGAAGAAGAAGAAACACGCTACACGTGCATTGAGTATCCACGAGGCTTCCCAGAAGAGGTTGCACTGGAATTTCACTCTCCTTATGGATGTTCTAAAGGTGCTGCCGATCAGTACATGCTCGATTACGCTCGGATCTTTGGCTTGAAGACAGTCGTCTTCCGGCACTCATCCATGTATGGAGGTCGGCAGTTTGCGACTGTTGACCAAGGATGGGTAGGCTGGTTTTGTCAGAAAGCTCTTGAAATCAAATCTCGAATCGACAAAACCCCTTTTACAATTCATGGCAATGGTAAGCAGGTTAGAGATCTTCTCTATGCCGATGATATGATTTCTCTTTATTTCACTACTTTAAACAATATCGAGAGAGCCAAGGGCGAGGTTTTCAATATTGGCGGGGGGATGAAGAATTCATTTTCTCTTTTGGAATTGTTTTCATTCTTAGGCGATGAGCTTGACATTCTGATGATCTATAAAAGTTTGCCACCTCGTGAAAGTGACCAGCGCATTTTCGTCTCCGACATTGAAAAGGTGCAGCGCTTCATTGGCTGGGGGCCGATGGTGGACAAAAAAAAAGGCATCAGAAAAATGCTGAATTGGCTGAAAGAAAACAATGCGTGCTGAAAAGAAAAATTTCTCAAAGCTGAGGGATAGAAATTACTTAAAGCAGGTCAAAGGATCCATCCTTTTTAAAGCGTTGGGGATCGGTGCTTCGTTTTTATTAATCCCGATAATGATTGATTACGTCGGCGAGGTCCGCTTTGGCGTCTGGGCTACGATGTACGCCGTTCTAATGTGGATCATTTTTTTCGATCTGGGGTTGGGAAATGGACTGAGGAATCAAGTTGCCCACGCCTTGGCGCGAGATGACCGTCAACAGGCCTCTTCATTAATCAGTACGGGCTATGTTGTTGTCGGAATCATTTCTCTTGTGGTTCTTCTTCTCCTAGCGGGCGCCGTTCCATTGCTCGACTGGCAGTCTATTTTCAATGTCTCAACGGTCCCTGAGAGAGAACTTAGTATTTCTATTCTCGTAATTGGTTTTTTTGTAATATTAAATTTTTGGTTGGCTCTCGTCAAAAATATTTATCACGCAGTTCAAAAAACTGGGCTTACAGTTTTCCATCAGTTTCTCGCGAACTTTTTGGCATTATTTTTCATTTATCTTTTTCGGTACTTTTTTTCACCAAGCATCATTGTTCTCGCTTTCGTGTATGGACTCGCACTTTTCCTTTCTTCATTGGTGATGAACTTATGGTTTTTTGGGCATAATTTAGATTTAATGCCAAAAGTTTCAAAATTCGATAGAGATAATATTGCAAAGCTTACTGGGTTGGGTTTTCAATTTTTTATTATACAGATCTCTGTTATCGCCCTTTTTTCGACTGATAAAATCATTATTGCTCAGATGTTTGGTCCTGAGTACGTAACTCAATATGAGATTGTTTTTCGACTTTTCAGTCTTATTACGATAGGTCACTCAATTATTCTTGCACCTCTCTGGTCATCCTATACTGAGGCTTATGAAAGGGATGATTTTGACTGGGTTCGAATGTCTTTAAGGAAGACAAAATTATTGATGATTCCGCTTATCTTTCTGTCAGCACTTCTGGCAGTTAGCGCGCCATTTGTTATTGACTTGTGGATTGGGAGGCCTTTGGGGATCGATCCCTCTCTGATATGGTTGATGGCAGGTTTTGTATTAGTTCGTTCATGGTGTGATATTTATGCTTATTTGCTGAATGGTGTTGGGATAATAAAAATACAGATGAATATAGCGATGATCCAGGGACTTATTAATATCCCCCTGTCCATATACCTTGCTAAAAATTTTGGTGTTGGATCTGTTGTTATGGCAACGATTATTTCAATGTCTATTTTTGCTGTTGCCGGCCCCATTCAGACATTCTATTTTCTAAGAGATAGGGGGCCTCTAACATGTCAGATCCATTAGTTAGCATACTAGTCCCTGTCTACAACAGGGAGGGGCTTATTTCGCAAACCATCGACTCTGCTATATCTCAGTCCTATAAAAATATTGAAATTGTTATCGTTGACAATTGCAGTACTGATCGGACATGGGAGATTCTGGAAAAATATTCTCAGAAAGATGGTCGCATAAGGGTTCTTAGAAATAAGACCAATGTCGGCCCCGTCAGGAACTGGAAACGCTGTATTGACGAGGCCAAAGGGGAATATGGAAAAATTCTTTGGTCAGATGACCTGATTAGTCCTAAATTTGTTGAAAATACGCTTCCCTTTTTGCAGGAAGATGCTGATGTAGGTTTTGTTTTCTCCGGGGCAGAGATTTTCGAAGAGAAAACTGGAACAGGCCAGAAAGCCTACTTTATTGGTAAATCTGGTCTGTACTCTTCTGAAAAATATATCAAGGGTGTACTATTTGGTGGGCAATATCCCGTTTCACCTGGGTGCGCACTTTTTCGAATGGATGACCTTTGCAGGAATTTGATGGTTCATATTCCAAATAAGGTTGAGAGCGATTTTTCAATGCATGCCATAGGGAATGATCTTCTAATTTTTCTATTGACTGCTCATCAATACTCGAAATTCGGTTTCGTAAATAAACCACTCGCCTTTTTTAGGGACCATCCAGGCTCCATTACCATCTCATCCGAAAAGGGAAAAATTCCATTACATTACGATTTAGCGAAAGCGTATTTCGTTGAAAAATTCAGGCCTGACCTTGTCCGCCAGTTAAATACAGCAATATGGATCCATTTAAAACGGTTCAAGGATTCATGTTCTTACGGGTTAAGAAAATGTGAAGATTTTTACATTGGTAATGAAGTATATTCTTTAGACCATGCTTTTTTTCTTAAAAGAATTTGTTATTTTTTAAGAAATAAGTCTATGGAGCTTTTCCATCGGTAGGGTTTATATGTGGGGACGTATGAATAAAATAGCACTTATCACCGGCATTACCGGCCAAGACGGCGCCTATCTCGCTGAGTTTTTGTTGAAAAAAGGTTACATCGTCCATGGTGTCAAGCGCCGTGCCTCTCTTTTCAACACAGATCGCATCGACCATCTTTACCAAGACCCGCATGTGGAGAACCGTAACTTTGTCCTTCATTATGGCGATCTGACCGACTCCACCAACCTGATCCGCATCATCCAACAGGTGCAGCCGGATGAGGTCTACAACCTGGCGGCGCAGAGCCATGTGGCTGTATCTTTTGAGTCCCCGGAATACACTGCCAATGCGGACGGTATCGGCACCCTGCGTATCCTTGAAGCCATCCGTATTCTCGGACTGGAAAAGAAGACTCGCTTCTACCAGGCCTCGACCTCAGAGCTCTATGGACTGGTACAGGAGACTCCCCAGAAAGAGACCACGCCGTTTTATCCGCGCTCACCCTACGCGGTGGCTAAGCTATATGCCTACTGGATCACCGTAAACTACCGTGAAGCGTACGGCATGTTTGCCTGCAACGGCATTCTCTTCAATCATGAGTCGCCCATTCGCGGCGAAACTTTCGTTACCCGTAAAATCACCCGCGCAGTCGCCCGGTTGGCTCTGGGGTTGCAGGACTGCCTCTATCTCGGCAATATGGATGCCCTGCGCGATTGGGGGCATGCCCGTGATTATGTCGAGATGCAGTGGCTGATGCTGCAGCAGGACGCGCCGGAAGACTACGTCATTGCGACAGGTCATCAATACTCGGTCCGCGACATGGTCAACGCAGCGGCCAGGCACGTCGGCATCAAGCTGCGCTGGGAAGGGTCAGGGGTGGATGAGATCGGCATCGTGGACTCTGTCGATGCGCACGGCGCCAAGACCGAAGGCGGCGGCAAGGGACATGTGAAGGAAGGACAGGTCATCGTAAGAGTCGATCCGCGCTACTTCCGGCCGACGGAGGTCGAGACGCTGCTGGGCGATCCGACCAAGGCCAAGGAAAAGCTCGGCTGGGAGCCGAAGACGTCCTTCGAAGAGCTGGTGCGCGAAATGGTCCTTACCGATCTGGACGAAGCCAAGAAGGACGAACTCTGCCGCAGGCATGGCTTCAGCACCTTCAATTATCATGAGTGAAGATGTCTTTACGCTGAATCCGGAGTTCTCTACAACCCGCCGGCTGACCAATGCCCCGACAGACAGCGAACCGGAGACAGCTCTTTTCCTGCCAACGAGTACGGGGCGCAAAGGAGAAGGGGGCCTTCGGCGGCAGGGTTATTTCAAGAGGTCCTTTCCGGGTTCGCCCCTGGTATCGATCATTGTCGTTGTGTTTAACGGTGAGCGAACCCTCGACCGTGCGATCAGAAGTGTTTATTCTCAGACCTACGACAACGTTGAGCTTATCGTTATCGACGGCGGCTCCACGGACGAGACTCTAGCGGTCATTCGGCACCATGAAAACAGCCTGGACTACTGGGTCAGCGAAGGCGATCTCGGCGTTTATGACGCCATGAATAAGGGCCTTCTGACTGCGGCCGGAGACTGGATCTATTTTCTGGGATGTGACGATATTCTCGCCCCTCAAGCGATCGAAAACATGCGTCTCCATGAAGCGTCCCCCGATTCTGTTGTTTATGGCGATGTCTATCGGGAAAACCGGCACGCTCTGTATGGCGGGCGTTTTAGCAAATTCAAGCTGATGTACAAAAATATCTGCCATCAGGCAATTTTTTACGGAAAGAATGCCATCAGGGGAAAAAGGTACGAGCTCAGGTACTGGCTGTGGGCGGACTATTTCATGAATATCACCCTGATATCTGAAAAAGAATTTATCTACAGGCCGGTCTTAGTTTGTCTTTTCAACGATGTCGACGGTTTGACTTCGAATGCAGTCGATGACGTATTTCTTTCGGAAAGAAAGCGAATCATAAAAGAAAAGCTGGGGAGATTTTATCTTTTCCTGTATTTCGCGACATATCCGCTTGTCTATTGCCTCAAATCAGGGAGGAAGGCTCAGCGGAAGCTTTCAGGAAAAGAATACCTTTCGAATAAAAATTCAAGCTGTCAGGAAAAATCCAGCATAACGGGATGAGAATGAACACGGATTCCAGGATATATGTCGCCGGTCATCAGGGCATGGTCGGTTCGGCCATCGTCCGCAGATTGCAGGCCGATGGGTACAGCAACATAATTACCCGCACCCGCCAGGAACTCGATCTGACCAGCCAGGCGGCCGTCGCGGATTTTTTCAGCAGCGAGCAGCCCGACTACGTTTTTCTGGCAGCGGCGAAAGTGGGCGGCATTCACGCCAACAACACCTATCCGGCCGAATTCATCTACGAAAATCTCATGATCGAGGCCAACGTTATTCATGCCGCTCACCAGGCGGGGGTGCAGCGACTGCTGTTCCTCGGCAGCAGCTGCATCTATCCCAAGCATGCCTCGCAGCCCATGAAAGAAGAGGCGTTGCTCACTGGCCCTCTCGAACCCACCAACGAACCGTACGCAATTGCAAAAATCGCCGGCATCAAGCTGTGCGAAAGCTACAACCGCCAGTACAGGCGCGACTACCGAAGTATCATGCCCACCAACCTGTACGGGCCTGGAGATAATTTCCACCCGAAGAACAGCCATGTGATCCCCGCCCTGCTGCGTCGGTTTCATGAAGCGGTGCAGAGAGGCGCCGAAGAGGTCGTGATCTGGGGGAGTGGCAAGCCGATGCGTGAATTTCTGCATGTGGATGACATGGCCGCGGCCAGCGTGCATGTGATGAATCTTGACGAGGCAGTTTACCAAGCCCACACTCAGTCTATGCTGTCACATATCAATGTTGGCACTGGGGTGGATTGTACTGTCCGGGAGTTGGCTGAGACGGTCGCCAGGGTGACGGGATTTGAGGGGCGGCTTGTTTTTGATGGTACCAAGCCTGACGGTGCTCTGCGAAAATTGATGGATGTGTCGAGGCTGGAGGAGTTGGGTTGGCAGGCGGAGATCTGTTTGGAATTGGGTCTGCGTCGGACATATGCCTGGTTATTGCAGCCTCAAAGAGGGGTTCGGTTGTAATAGAATTTGTTTTTGGGTCATGACTAGTTTAGCGCCTGTCGAGGCATGCTAAGCTACTGTCATGACTATGAAAAACAAGTATGCAAAAAGGGCGCACATTTCGGAGCGCAAATTTCAGCAGCTTGTTCGCCTGTTTTCGGCCGATCTGGACGCTTCCCAGATCGCTCAATTGACCGGCTTAAATCGCAATACGGTCAACCGGTATCTCACAAAAATCCGCCAGCGTTTGGTCGAATACTGTGATGCCCAATCTCCCTTCTCGGGAGAAGTTGAAGTCGACGAATCATTCTTTGGTGCACGTCGCATCAAAGGCAAAAGAGGCCGTGGCGCCTATGGCAAAACCATCGTCTTCGGCATCTTTCAACGCAACGGTCACGTCTATACGGAAATCGTCCCAAACTGCTCTAAAGCCACGCTGCAAGCGGTTATCCGCGGCAAAGTAGAACTTAAAAGCATCATCTACTCTGACGGTTGGCGAGGCTACAACGGCCTGGTTGACGTGGGGTATGGCAAGCACCTTCGGATTGACCACAGCAAGGACGAATTTGCCAAGGGGCGCAACCACATCAACGGAATTGAAGGCTTCTGGGGACATGCCAAAACACGCTTGGTTCGTTTCCGTGGCTTGGCACCCAGCACCTTCAACTTGCATCTCAAAGAATGTGAGTTTAGGTTCAACCATAGAGGTCAGGATCTCAGTCGCTTGATCCTTAAGATTCTTCGGAATCAACCTCTCAACTAGTCATGACCCTTGTTTTTTTCAAAGAGTCGGATTTCGATTTTGGATAAATTGGCTGAATTACGCGAGATATGATTTTTCTTGTAAACCTTTAAAAGTAATTTGTAAAATTTTTCCGTAAAATACCTATGAAGGCTTTGGGATGAATAATAATCATTGTTGTGGCGTCTCCATCGTTATTCCTTGTTATAACGACCAAGATGGGTTAGATAGACTCTTAAAATCAATCGATAAAAATTTTCCTGCGTTTGTTCCCTCTGAAATAATAATTGTTGACGACTCATCTATGGTTAAGATAAGTCAAGCAACAGTAAGAAATAAAGAAAACCAAGGACCTGCTAAATCAAGATTAAGAGGGGCAAAGCTAGCAAAGTACGACTTTCTGTTCTTTATCGATAGCGATGACCTTGTTGAGGAAGGTATTTCTTCTGTATTTGAGCAATTTCCTTATTATGACCTAACGCTCTTTGGGGTCCGAGATGCAATTGGCGATCGTGAGATCCGAAAATGGAAGCCTTCGCACGAAAGGCCCCTATATAAAAATTTACATAGTTGGAATTTGGTAATCAAAAAAGATGTTTACTTGAATGCGGCTGTTGATACTAAATCGATGGCATTTGAGGATTGGCAAGTTGTGCTGAGGGCGGTATCGATGGATATCGATGTTAGGGTCAATGTTCTTGATGATGTAATAGGTAAGACTTACAATATTTCTTCTAATTCGCTAAGTAGGAAAAGTCTCGACGACCAATTATTTAAATTGCCAGACATTTTAAAAGACCAGTTGATTTGCCTTAGTGCCAGAAAGTATATTGGTCGGCTTCTTGTGAGAAACGCTATATCCCGGGGTGTCTCTGCAACAAAAGTTTGGCGTGTTTTTCGTGCGGAAAGGTCAAAATTAATGTACAGAAAAACCGAATTCATCATTGATATTGCACATGGTAAGGTCCCGGCATGGGTTAAACTTTCGGTGAAAAGGGCACTTAATGGTTGATTTAAGTTATATCGTTGCCGTTAAGGGTCAATGTCCTTATCTCGGGAGGCTCATAGAGTCGATTAAGAAACAGGAGGAAAGTTCATTAAGAACAGAGCTTTTGGTTGTTAATGGCGGTTGTGATTATATCCCTGATTCTGATATGCGTGTAATACAAAGCGATGATTTTGGGATTTATCATGCGCTAAATATTGGTATTAAGGAGTCTTTTGGGAAGTATTATGTAGTTGCAGGGCAGGATGATTGTTTTTCATCAGATTTCGAGCGCTCAATTTCTTCATGGGTCAAGAGGGGTGATCTTGATTTGATTTCAGGCGCTGTGCAAATGGATAGTAAAATAGTTTACCCTCAGCGCAAAAGTATTTTAGGTTTTGATGTATTTAAAGGGATAGTGGCATGCCATTCCCTTGGCATGGTGATAAAAAAGTCTCTTCATGATGACTTTGGATATTATAGTAATCGCTATCCCGTTTGCGCTGATCGACATTTCGTGAGGAGTATAAAATCGAAGGTTGATTTTGTTTTGTCAAATGATGTCTTTGGTGAATATAATACCGGTGGGACTAGTGCTCAACTTGGTATGCAATCATTGTGTGAACAGTTCGTCATTGCATCAGAGGGCGAGAAAATAGGTCGTAAATTCTTTTTTCTTTTAATTTTAGTATCAAAGCTTTTAAAGTTTTGGCTTAAGTGATGTTTATCGATATATTAATAGTTTGTGTTTTTATTTTTTTTTCTGTTGTAGTTATTCAGTCAAAGTTGTATTTTCTGACAAAATCAGTATTAATTTTATCCGTTTTTCCATTTTCTATACTTACGTTAAATCAACTTCAATTCATTTTTAAACCATATATTGACTACGGAAACTTGCCAAATTTTATCTATCTTCAAGCTTATTCTGTTTTTTTTATTTTTTCATTAACGATTGGGTTGTTTTTTGCAGTTACTTTTAGTTCGATTAATCTAGCTTTTATTCGATCTGACATGCCAGTTTTCCTTTCTTTTAGAAAGTTTCGATACTGGGAGCGTATTATACTATTATTTTTTCTAGTAGGATTTTTTGTCAATCTTTCACACGTTAACTTTTCAATATCGCAGTTGTTTTTGAGTCCAAGAGCCTATGAGTTAAGTTTTGGATCCAATACGCTTACAAATTACATGTATTTTTTGGGTCCATTGGCGATTTGCAACGTCATTTATAGAAGGTATATTCACGAAAAGAAAAAAAAGTTTGATATTGCTATAATTATATTTTGTGTAATTGCTAGCGTGTTTCATGGAATTAAATTTACAATTTTTGACAGCCTTTTAATACCTACTTTCTTTTTTGCTCTTCTTGAACCCAAGAAAAGCACGAGGTGCTTTTTATTTGTTGTTGGTTTCACTGCAATCCTATTTGTTTTATACGGTAGTTTTGTAAGGGGTGGGGCAGACATGCTTGTCAGCTACTATGTTCCGAACTTTTTAAATGCTGCACATATTTTAGATGGTGTTGATTACCCATATACAGGTTTGAGGGCTATTCTTCCCGGGAACGCCTTTTCTTTTTTGAGTTTGGATAACTTGAATGAAGGCGGCTTTATATTTAACCCTCGGTATAATATGTCGACAGGGTTGCCAACGACAATCGGATTTATATTTCCAGTAGGGACTTTGGCATTGGCATTTATATACTTTTACATTCTTTTACAGGTTTCTAAGGTTAAAAAATCATACTTGAGTTCACTTTTGTTTTCTTTTCTCCATATACAGGCTTTGATGTTTTTTTTCTATCCATCATTTAGTAAGGATAAGTATTGGTTTTTGATTTTTGTGCCATGCTTATATATATCTTTTTTCTATATAATCGGTTGCGTTTGTACTAAAAAAAGATACTATTTATTTTCAGGATGATTTTTATAGAGGGTGTTTTTGAAAACTTTATTGAAAAACTATTTTGCGTGAGTAGAAGATGTCAAGTATTGTTGTAGTCGGCACATTGTCAAGCTACATGTTCAATATGCGTGGCGAATTTCTTAAAGCTCTTATACAGTCCGGGCATAAGGTGACAGCACTTGTAGAAGATAATCAGCCTTTTTACATTGATTCCTTGAAAGATTTAGGTGTCGATGTGGTTTTTTATCCAATTCGACGCAATAGACTGAACCCGCTTGACGATTTGAGAACATTTTTTTCGCTAAAAAAAATTTTCTCAAACCTTAACCCGGATATCGTTTTAGCGTACACAATCAAGCCTGTTATATGGTGTGGCTTTGCACTGTACTATAATTGTCAAACTAGATTTTACGCTTTGATCACCGGCCTCGGTTTTGCGTTTCAAACTGTGGGAGTTGGCCGAAAGGCGCTCTCTGCATTTGTGAGCCACCTCTATAAACTTTCACTGTCTAGATCCTCGAAGGTGATTTTCCAAAATCCGGATAACCTTGATTTATTTGTCAATAAAAAAATCGTATCTTGTGAAAAATGCAGGCTTGTTAATGGCTCAGGGGTCGATTTGTTGCGTTTTTCAGTCTCCTCCTTTCCAAAACATGGTAATGTTTTTTTGACTATAGGGCGCTTGCTTGGCGAAAAAGGGTTTCGCGAATACGCTCAGGCAGCACGTTTAGTGAAATGTCGCTACCCTGAAGCAGAGTTCAGGTTGGTTGGTCCCACTGATCCTTCACCCGATGGAATTTCTTCAAAAGAGGTTGCGCGGTGGCGCGCTGATGGAATTGTTAAATATCTTGGCAAATCTACTGACGTGCGCCCGCATTTGGCTGACTGTCATGTATATGTACTTCCTTCATATCACGAAGGATTGCCACGTACTGTTCTTGAAGCTATGGCCATGGGGAGGCCGATACTTACCACGAACGTCCCTGGATGCCGCGAAACTGTAATCCCTGGCGAAAATGGCTGGATGGTACCCAAGGCAGATGCTGAGGCTCTTGCCGAACGTATGATCTGGTTCATTGAACATCGCGAAGAATGGCAGAGAATGGGCGCCAAAAGTCGTGAGCTTACCGAAGAGCGGTTTGATGTACACAAGGTTAATTTGGAGTTGCTTAGAATTATGGATTTAGCTATCTAGACCATAGCTATTAATTAGGCCGATTGTCATTCGTATTACCTCATCATAATTGAAAACGAACTAAAAAGATTCATCGTTTTTTGGTCTTGGGTTGTCCTGCAATGGATAATTTTATGATTCTGGTTACAGGATCAACAGGTTTTGTCGGGCGGCAGCTTTGTATGCATTTGCTTTCTAGTAAACGGAAGGTATACTCTGCCGTCCGCTGCGAGTCGCCGATCGAGAACTCGGTGGTAGTAGGTGAGATTGGCCTGGAGACACATTGGGGCCTGGCACTTACAGGTATTGATGTTGTCGTTCATCTGGCCGCCCGTGCGCATGTTACTAAAGAAAGCTATTCTAACCCATTAGCCGAATTTCGCAGCATCAATACAGACGGCACTCTGGCATTGGCTCGTCAGGCTGCCGAAGCAGGTGTCAAACGCTTTGTTTTTATCAGCTCCATTGGCGTCAATGGCAATCACAACACCCGCCCTTTTACCGAACAGGACCCCCCTCAGCCTGCCGAACCCTATGCCATCTCCAAGTTGGAGGCAGAGCAGGGGTTGCAGGAGCTTGCCTCAGAAACAGATATGGATATCGTGATTATCCGCCCGCCTCTGGTTTACGGCCCCAACGCCCCCGGCAACTTCGGCAGCCTGGTCCGCTGGGTCAACAAAAGCATCCCCCTCCCCCTCGGCGCGATCCACAACCAGCGCAGCCTGGTCGCCCTCGACAACCTCGTCGATTTCATCATCACCTGCATCGACCACCCCGCCGCAGCCAACCAGACCTTCCTCGTCGCCGACGGTGAAGATCTCTCCACCACCGAACTGCTGCGCCGCGTCGGGCAGGCGATGGGCAAGCCGGCGCGGTTGATCCCGGTGCCTATGGGAATACTCAAGCTGGGGGCAACCGTCCTGGGGAAAAAAGCCATGGCGCAGCGCCTGTGCGGAAATCTGCAGGTGGATATTTCCAAGGCGCGCGAGGTTCTGGGGTGGACGCCGCCGGTGAATGTGAAGGAGGGATTGAGGCGGGCGGTAGGGGGAGGCTGAAGTTAAAGACTGAAGACTGAAGGGGTAAAGAAGGGGGCGAACTGAAGGGCTGAAGGCAGGAAAGGTCGATTCAGGGTGTGCTCCTTCAGCCTGTAGCTCATCTTGTTATGCTTGACGTAACGCGTCTGGGAAGATAGGATAGACATGATCCGCAGTTTTCGTGACAAGGATACAGAGGCTCTTTACCTCGGCCGCCGTGTCCGTCGCTTCGAAGGGTTCGTCGCCCAGGCAGAACGGCGCTTGCAGACTTTGGATAGCGCAACCTGCCTCGAAGATTTGGCTGGCTTGCCCAGTAATCGCCTTGAAGCATTGAGCGGTGACCGCCAGGGACAGCACAGTATCCGGATCAACAAGCAATGGCGGATCTGCTTCAATTGGCGCGAAGATGGACCATACGACGTGGAAATCGGTGATTATCATTAGTGGCAGACTGACGGCTGACAAGGTTGATCCAGGGGCTTCCTTCAGCCTTTAGCCTTCAGCCTAACCACCTGCCCCAAGGAGCGCTCCGTCATGACCAACACGATGCGGCCGATTCATCCCGGTGAAATCCTCCGCGAAGAGATGGAAGAGCTGAACTTATCCGCCCGGCAGCTCGCGGCAGCACTTCATGTCCCGACCAATCGCGTGACTGCCATCCTCAATGAACAGCGATCCATCACTGCAGACACCGCTTTGCGCTTGGCCAGGTTTTTCGGAACGACACCTGAATTCTGGATGAATCTTCAGGTGGCCTATGAGCTGCGTCGCACCCGTTTCGACCGCGGCGAAAAAATCGCCAGAGAAGTCCAGCCGCACGCGGCATGACAATCGACCTTCAGCCTAACCACATGACTCAGAAAGCTGAAAGTTATGTGGGGGTAGGCTTCAATTTGAGAATGGCGATCGACCCAAGTCGAGGATAATGATACCTTATCAACAGGTATTACTTCTTGATAAGGAGAGAATCATGGCAACCTCCATAAAGATCGATGATGACCTCAAGGCACGGATACGCTCCCTTGCGCAGCGTCGTCGCCGCTCTTCTCACTGGATAATGCGTGAGGCCATCGAGCAGTATGTGGAGCGGGAAGAGGCGCGTGAGAGCTTTAAGCAGGAAGCGTATGCGTCCTGGAATGCTTATCAGGGAACCGGGCGCCACCTGACCGGCGATGAGGTGCGCGATTGGTTGGACCGTTGGGGAACAGAAGAGGAAACGGAGCTGCCTGATTGCCACGAGTAGTTGTCACAGAGGGTGCTGCCCGGGGATTAAAGCGGTGTCGGCGCTTCTTGATGAACAAATCACCCGAAGCTGTGACGCACGCGGCCCTTGCCATACGCGAGCGCTTTGATCTGCTGAGCTCACAGCCTGAAATCGGTCGACCGCTCGGCGACGACCTCGATTTACGCGAGTTGCTCATCGAATTTGGTGATTCCGGGTATGTTGCACTCTATCGTTACGATAACTCCGCAGATGTTGTTTATGTGCTGGCATTCAGGCATCAGAAAGAAGCGGGTTATTAAAACGGCGAGCGGGCTTCAGCCTGGCCGCTTTATTTAAGAAATTCTCCGACAGGCCCAATAAATATTACCTTTAGGATGTCGCGGAAACATTTATTGACGCATTTGCAGGAGAGCTTTTTTGAGCGGTGGCAGTTCGGTCTCGATGACCTGCCATATCAACTCCAGGTCGATTCCGCCCAGATAGTCATGGACAAGGATGTTGCGGAAACCGGAAATGCCACGCCAGTCAATCTCAGGTTGTGACCCTTTTGCCTCGTCCGATAGCCGCTGACTTGATTCAGCCATGACCTGCAGGACGCGCAGGCTGGCATCCTGAAGCAGGGTATCTTTGAAGAAACGCTCTTTGTCATTGCCTACGTACTGCTCGATGCGCTCTATACATTCGAGCATGTGCGTAATGTAGACTTGATCGCGTTCCGCGTCGGTCATAACTCGACAGCTTCTCGAAGTATTTTGTCACGGATTGCGGGATGCAGTGCGTTCGGAGTTGTCATGTCGACCGGTCTGCCCAGGACCTCTTCGAGATCTTTAAGAAGACCGCCAAGTGCGAAAGCTGATTTTCCCTTTTGCATTTCGACCAGAAAATCGACGTCGCTGGTTTCCGTCGCTCGATCCGTTGCCATAGAGCCGAAAATACGGATACGCTCGGCGCCTCGCTTTCTGGCCAGGCGGAGAATCTCTTGCCGGTGGGCTTCGATGAGTGGATCCATCTTTTTCTCCTGATTTGAGGCTCGTCGGTAGAGAATAACATAAAATATATAAGGCGGAAGGCTGAAGTAACCTTAAACCAGTTTCCCCCCCCGGAGAGGCATCCTCCCAATGCAAAATCATCTCATCCGCGGCTTCGACATCTTCTTTTCTCTCATCGGGCTGATCGTCGGCTTTCCCCTGCTGGCCATCATCACCCTGATCGGCCTGTTCGATACCGGCTCGCCGATCTTTCGCCAGGAGCGCGTCGGGCGGCATAAAAAACCCTTTGTGCTGGTGAAGTTTCGCACCATGAAGCGCGACACCGCCTCGGTGGCGAGCCATCTGGCAAGCGCTTCGGCGATCACCCCCCTGGGCCATTTTCTGCGCCGCACGAAAATCGACGAGCTGCCGCAGCTCTGGAATGTGCTCAAGGGGGAGATGAGTCTGGTCGGGCCGCGCCCCTGCCTGTACAACCAGCAGGAACTCATCGACGAACGCGAGAGCCGCGGTGTTTATGCGGTCAGGCCCGGAATCACCGGCCTGGCGCAGGTCAACGAGATCGACATGTCGACCCCGAAGCTGCTGGCCGAAACCGATGCGCGGATGATTCGCGAACTCACCCTGGGCAGGTATTTTTCCTATATCGTGCAGACGGTTTTCGGCAGGGGGTCCGGCGACCGGGTGACAAGGTGAGGGATTAAGGGCTGTTTCGTTTGCCTGATTCGGGATTTTCCCGATGGACAGAAGACCTCTCTTCTTTTATGCTAAGGCTTCGATTTTAAGTGATTTTTGCGCGGACGTCGCGCTGTTGATCTGAATGTGAAATTTTATGACAAGATGGGCTGAGCTGTTGAGGGGTAATAACCGCATGACCTGGCATAAACGCACCTGGATCATTCTCGGCCTGAAAACGGCCATCATCCTGACCGCCTTCTTTCTCGCCTTTCTCCTGCGTTTCGACTTCCATATCCCGCCGCCGCAGTGGCGGATCTTCGGCGAGCTTCTGCTGCCGCTGCTGGCCATCAAGCTGGTGATCTTCTGGCGCTTCGGCATGGGCCATGGCTGGTGGCGCTATGTCTCCCTCGCCGATGTCTTCGATGTCATCAAGGCCAATCTGTGGGCCTCGCTGGGCGTTGTGCTCTATGTGGTCTTTGTCCACGGGCTGGTGGGGGTGCCGCGCTCGGTGCTGATTCTCGACGGGGTCTTCTGCTTCCTGCTTTCCTGCGGGGTGCGGTTCTTGACCCGCGCCTTCCGGGAAAACTACTTTCCCCGTCTGCGCGCCCAGTCTTCCCAGCTGACGCGGGTGCTGATCGTGGGCGCCGGCCACGCCGGCCAGATGCTGGCGCGGGAGTTCCGCTCGAACCCGGGGATCACCAAAACCATCGTCGGGTTTATCGATGACGACCCGGACAAGCTGAAGCGGCGCTTTCAGGGGATCCCGGTGCTCGGCAGCCAGGAGGATCTCGCCGCCCTGTGCCGGCGCGAGAAGGTGCAGGAGGTGATCATCGCCATCCCCTCGGCCACCGGCAAGCAGCTGCGCCGCATCGTCGAGCGCTGCCAGGGCGCCGGCGTCGACTTCAAGACCCTGCCCGGGGTGGGCGATCTCATCGAGGGGCGGGTGACGATTCAGCAGGTGCGCCCGGTGGATGTGGAGGATCTGCTCGGGCGCGATCCCGTGAGCATCGAAGTCGACCGGATCAAGGCCTTTCTCAGCGGCAAGCGGGTGCTGGTCACCGGCGCCGCCGGCAGCATCGGCAGCGAGCTCTGCCGGCAGGTGGCGCGGTTCGCGCCGAGCAAGCTGATTCTGTTCGACAACGCCGAATCGCCCCTGTTCTTCATCGAGAAGGAACTCAGCGAGTGTTTTCCCGAGATTCCCATGGCCGCCATCATCGGCGATGTGCGCTACCGGGCGCGGGTCGAGGCCATTTTCGACGAGTACCAGCCGCAGGTGGTCTTTCATGCCGCGGCCTACAAGCATGTGCCGATGATGGAGCACAATCCGGCCGAGGCGGCCAACAACAACGTGCGCGGCACCAAGATCATCGCCGATGCGGCCCATGACTTCAAGGCGGAGAGCTTTGTCATGATTTCCACGGACAAGGCGGTCAATCCGACCAACATCATGGGCGCCACCAAGCGTGCCGCCGAATTGTACGTGCAGGATCTCAGCCGCCGCAGCAAAACCCATTTCGTGACGGTGCGCTTCGGCAACGTGCTGGGCAGCGCCGGCAGCGTGGTGCCGATCTTCAAATCGCAGATCGCCGCCGGCGGCCCGGTCAGGGTGACCCATCCCGAGGTGACCCGCTTCTTCATGACCATTCCCGAGGCGACCCAGCTGGTGCTGCAGGCCGGCAGCATGGGCAAGGGGGGCGAAATCTTTCTCCTCGACATGGGAGAGCCGGTCAAGATTCTGCGCCTCGCCGAGCAGCTGATCCGTCTTTCGGGGATGCGTCCCTATGAGGATGTGGACATCGTTTTCACCGGGCTGCGCCCGGGCGAGAAGCTCTACGAGGAACTGCTCCTGGCGGGCGAGGGGATCATGCCGACCGCCCATGAAAAGATTCGGGTGGCGCAGGCGGATTTTTGTAATCCGGAAATTCTGGGCCGGCAGCTCGAGGAGTTGTACGAAGCCGAGCGAACCATGGACATGGAGCGGGTGCGGTCGCTGCTGCGGGCCATCGTCCCCGAATACCAGCCGCCCGATCCGGGCAACCCCGAGTACGCCAAGCTGTTCGTGGAGCCCGACCGCCGCCAGGGCCAGGACGCGGCGGTGGTCAACCTTGCCGACCGCCGCCACCGCAAAACCCGCGTGCATGCCGGCGGGTGAGCGGGGACATTGCGCGGCGGTGAAACAGGCGTTCCGGTGGGTTCTGCAATCTTTGGTCTGTAATGAAAAAAGAGAGGGGTCATGAGCGGTTTCCCGGCGATTCTTCACCACGGTGCCCGCGACGGCGTCACCGGCTCCTGCCACGAACTGCGAGTTTCTGACACTGCCGGCATCCTGGTCGACTGCGGCCTGTTCCAGGGCGACGACGAGCTCCGGCGCGTGAGAGATGCCTTTCACACTTCTCCCCGGGCCGATAGCCCAGCGCCCGGTACCGATCCCCTCGCCATCGATTTCCCCATCGCCCACATCAAAGCCCTGGTCGTCACCCATGTGCACATCGACCACGTGGGGCGCATTCCCTATCTGCTCGCCGCCGGTTTCACCGGGCCGATTCTCTGCAGCGAGCCTTCCGCCGTCTTGCTGCCGCTGGTGCTGGAGGATGCGGTCAAGGTCGGCTTCACCCGCGAGCGGCGGCTGGTGGAGAAATTTCTCGACCATCTGAAGGAGCGCCTCGTCGCCGTGCCCTACGGCAGATGGCATCCGGTCGCTACCGGCGCCGGCAATCCGAAACTCTCGGTCAAGCTCAAGCCGGCGGGGCACATCCTGGGGTCGGCGTATGTCGAATGCAAAATCTCGAAACCTGTCTCACGCAGAGACGCAAAGGGCGCAGAGGAAAGCTTTCAGCCCTTAGATTTTATACACCCTGCGAACTCTGCGCCTCGAGCGAGCAGCGCGAGCGGGCGTGAGATCAGATTGGTTTTTTCCGGGGACCTGGGGGCGCCCTACACCCCGCTTCTGCCCGCGCCCAGGTCGCCTTACCGGGCTGATGTGCTGGTGCTCGAGAGCACCTACGGCGACCGGCTGCACGACGACCGCCGCACCCGGCGCGCGGCCCTGCGTCAGGTGATCGAGCGGGCCCTGGCCGACCGCGGCGTGATCCTGGTGCCGGCCTTCAGCATCGGCCGCACCCAGGAGCTGCTCTACGAGCTGGAGGAGATCATCCACCGCAACCGTGAGCGCTTCGCCACCAGGGGGCTGCCCTGGGCGGAGCTGGAGATCGTGGTCGATTCGCCCCTGGCCAGCCGTTTCACCGAGGCCTACCGCCAGCTGCGCCCGTTCTGGGATGCCGAGGCGCGGCAGAAACTGGGTCGCGGTCGCCATCCCCTGGCCTTCGAACAGCTCACCACCATCGCTTCCCACCAGGACCACCTGCACACCGTCGCCTACCTGAAGAAACGCCACCGGCCCTGCCTGGTCATTGCCGCCAGCGGCATGTGCGCCGGCGGCCGCATCGTCAACTACCTCAAGGCCCTGCTCGGCGAGCCGTCCACCGACGTGCTGTTCATCGGCTACCAGGCGCAGGGGACACCGGGGCGCGCGATTCAGCAGTATGGTCCGGGCGGCGGCTACGTGGTACTCGACGGCGAGCGCTGCGACATCCGCGCGCAGATTCACACCCTGGGCGGCTATTCGGCCCATGCTGACCAGAAGGATCTGGTGAATTTCGTGCGCCGTATGCGCCATCGGCCGCAGGAGGTGCGGCTGGTGCATGGCGAGACGGAGGCGAAGGCGGCGTTGGCCAAAGAGCTTGAAGGGTTGGGGATTTTTGTGCAAAGCTGAAAAGCTTTTTGAACAGGGATGAAGGGGATGAAGGAGATCTGGTGAGCGACAATTCTCAGCCAGAATCGTGACCAGGCATAGTGCGGTCAGGCGAAAAGCAATTTAACAGGGATATGCAGGATAGACAGGATTAAATGCACCTCCTTTGGGCATGGTTTTTATCCTGTTCATCCTGAAAATCCCTGTAAAAGATTGGCTGAAAATGGTTTTATCCCTTTCATCCCCTTCATCCCTGTTCCTATTCTTCTTTTCCGGAGGTTTCCGTGAGCAAAGTCGCACTGATTACCGGCGTCACCGGCCAGGACGGCGCCTACCTGGCCGAGTTCCTGCTGAAAAAAGGCTACATCGTCCACGGCGTCAAGCGGCGGGCGTCGCTCTTCAACACCGACCGCATCGACCACATCTACCAGGATCCCCACGTGGAGAACCGCAACTTCGTTCTCCATTACGGCGATCTGACCGATTCGACCAACCTGATCCGCATCATCCAGCAGGTGCAGCCCGACGAAATCTACAATCTGGCGGCCCAGAGCCACGTGGCGGTGTCCTTCGAGACGCCCGAGTACACCGCCAACTCGGATGCCCTGGGGACGCTGCGCATCCTCGAGGCCATGCGGATTCTGGGGCTGGAGAAAAAGACCCGCTTCTACCAGGCCTCGACCTCCGAGCTCTACGGGCTGGTGCAGGAAGTGCCGCAGAAGGAGACCACCCCCTTTTATCCCCGCTCTCCCTACGCGGTGGCCAAGCTCTACGGCTACTGGATCACGGTCAACTACCGCGAGGCCTACGGCATGTACGCCTGCAACGGCATCCTGTTCAACCACGAATCGCCCCTGCGCGGCGAGACCTTCGTCACCCGCAAGATCACCCGGGCCGTGGCCCGGTTGAGCCTGGGGCTGCAGGGTTGCCTGTACCTGGGCAACATGGACGCCCTGCGCGACTGGGGACATGCCCGCGATTACGTCGAGATGCAGTGGTTGATGTTGCAGCAGAACGAGCCCGAGGATTTCGTCATCGCCACCGGCGTGCAGTACTCGGTGCGCGATATGGTCAACGCTGCGGCAAAACATGTGGGATTGACGTTGCGGTGGGAAGGCCAGGGCGTGGATGAGGTCGGTATCGTTGATTCCGTTGACGCTCATGGCGCCAAGACCGAAGGGGGCGGCAAGGGCCATGTCAAGGAAGGACAGGTCATCGTTCGGGTCGATCCCCGCTATTTCCGTCCGACCGAGGTCGAAACCCTGCTCGGCGACCCGACCAAGGCCAAAGAAAAGCTCGGCTGGGAGCCGAAGACGACCTTCGAGGAGCTGGTGCGCGAGATGGTGCTCTGCGATCTGGAGCAGGCCAAACGTGACGAGCTGTGCCGGCGGCACGGGTTTAGTACGTTTGATTATCATGAGTGAAACATTTGAATGTGCAGGGATATACAGGATTTTCAGGATGTTGATTGAAAAAATGAAGTGATATTTGGGAATTGGCTCAATATTGTCATGTTTTTCGGAGGGAAGGGTGGATGAGGAGATCACCGAAAAAATTCTCGGGGCATGTTTTGACGTGATGAACGAGCTGGGGGCAGGATTTCTCGAATCGGTTTACGAAAAAGCCCTCCTGATTGCCTTGCACGAAAAAGGGTTGAAAGCGCGTTCACAAGTTCCGATCCCGGTGAAATTTAGAAACAGTCTTGTGGGTGAATTTTTTGCAGACCTTCTTGTGCAGGATAAGGTCATCGTTGAGCTCAAGGCGACCAGGAAAATCGCTCCAGAGCATTTGGCGCAAGTTATCAATTATTTGAGAGCTACCGGGATTCAGACGGGTTTGCTGGTCAATTTTGGCAACCAAAGAGTGGAATATCGAAGACTTGGCAATCATTTGCCAGGAACTTGAAATCCTCGGTGATCTATCCTGACCATCCTGTATATCTCTGTTAATTTTTAGGTTCTGACATGAATCAAGACGCAAAAATCTACATCGCCGGCCACCAGGGCATGGTTGGCTCGGCGATTGTTCGTAAACTGAAAGGCGACGGTTACTCCAACCTGCTCATGCGATCCCGTGCCCAGCTCGATCTGACCAAACAGTCGGATGTCGCGGCCCTTTTCGCCAGCGAAAATCCTGATTACGTCTTTCTCGCGGCAGCGAAGGTCGGCGGGATTCTCGCCAACAACACCAAACCGGCGGAATTCATCCACGACAATCTCGCGCTCCAGGCCAACGTCATCCACAGCGCCTGGCGCGCGGGGGTGCGGCGGCTCCTCTTTCTCGGCAGCTCGTGCATCTATCCAAGGCTCGCGCCGCAGCCGCTGCGCGAGGAGCATCTGCTCACCGGCACGCTTGAGCCGACCAACGAGCCCTACGCCGTCGCCAAGATCGCCGGCATCAAGATGTGCGAGGCGTACAACCGTCAGTACGGCACCCGCTTCGTTTCCGTCATGCCGACCAACCTCTACGGCCCCAACGACAATTTCGACCTGCAGGGCTCCCATGTGCTGCCGGCCCTGCTGCGCAAGTTTCACGAGGCGAAAGTCAGTGGCCATCCCGAGGTGGTGGTGTGGGGCACCGGCAGCCCGCGGCGCGAATTTCTCCATGTGGACGACATGGCGGCGGCCTGCGTCTTCGTCATGAACCTGGCGGATGATCTGCTGGCCCAAGGATTTCTCGCTTATCCCCAGCCGTCTTTCGCCAACGTGGGCACGGGCAGCGATGTCACCATCGGCGAGCTGGCCGAACTGGTGCGCGCGGTCGTGGGGTATGAGGGAGAACTGCGCTTCGACACCGGCAAGCCCGACGGCACCCCGCGCAAGCTGCTCGATGTCTCCAAGATAAGGAAGCTGGGCTGGCAGGCCGAAATCGGCTTGCGCGAGGGCATCGTGCAAACCTACCGCTGGTTTCTGGCAAACGAAGATCGCCTGCGGACCTGATCCCGGGGCAGTCACATCAAAAACCGAACGAGGAATTTCATGATCATCCCTGTCATCCTGTCCGGAGGCGCCGGCACCCGGCTGTGGCCGCTGTCGCGCGAACTCTATCCCAAGCAACTGCTGCCCCTGGTGGGGGAGCGCACCATGCTGCAGGAAACCGCCTTGCGGCTGCAGGGGCTGCCCGCGGTGGCGGCGCCGCTGGTGGTGTGCAACGAGAATCACCGCTTCATGGTCGCCGAACAGATGCGCCAGATCGGGCAGGTTCCCTCGTCGATCGTGCTTGAGCCGGTGGGGCGCAACACCGCGCCGGCGGTGGCGGTGGCGGCGTTGCAGGCGACGGCTTCCGGCGACGACCCCTTGCTGCTGGTGTTGCCCGCCGATCACGTGATTCAGCGGCCGGAGATTCTGCGCCGGGCGGTGACCTTTGGCGCGCCGTTGGCGCAGGAGGGCAAGCTGCTCACTTTCGGCATCGTGCCGACCGCACCCGAGACGGGGTATGGGTATATCAGGGCGGGCGAGCGGCTGGAGGCGCTGGGCGCTGGGAAGACAACCCGAGAGCTGAGTGCCGATTGCCCAGAGCCGGCCGCGGCTTTCACGGTGGCCCAGTTCGTCGAAAAGCCCGATCTCGCCACGGCCGAGCAGTATCTCGCTTCCGGCGACTACTACTGGAACAGCGGCATGTTCCTGGTTCGCGCCCAGCGCTTTCTCGACGAACTGGAGCGCTTCGCGCCCGCGATGCTGCGCCGGTGCCGCGAGGCTCTGGCGAATGCTGCGCAGGATCTCGACTTTACCCGGCTGGATGTAGAGGCGTTCGCCGCCTGCCCCGGCGATTCCATCGACTATGCGGTGATGGAGAAGACCGCCGACGCGGCGGTGATCCCCCTCGCTGCCGGCTGGTCCGATGTCGGTTCCTGGTCGGCCCTGTGGGAAGTCGGCGCGCGCGACGGCGACGGTAACGTGTGCAAGGGGGACGTGCTGACGCAAAACAGCCGCAACTGCTACCTGCACGCGGGGCAGCGCCTGATCGCCGCCGTCGGGCTCGAGGATCACATCGTGGTCGAGACCGCCGACGCCGTGCTGGTGGCGCGCCGCGACCGGGTGCAGGAGGTGAAGGACATCGTGCGGCAGCTCAAGGAGCAGGGGCGCGGCGAGGCGCTGCTGCACCGGCGGGTCAACCGCCCCTGGGGCGCCTACGAGGGGCTGGTGGAAGACGGTCGCTTCCAGGTCAAGCGCATCACCGTCAACCCCGGCGCGAGCCTCTCGCGCCAGCTGCACCACCACCGCGCCGAGCACTGGGTGGTGGTCAAGGGCACCGCCCGCGTCACCCGCGGCGCCGAGATCTTCATGCTCTCGGAGAACGAATCGACCTACATTCCCCTCGGTATCGAGCACCGGCTGGAGAACCCGGGCAAGATTGCGCTCGAGATCATCGAGGTGCAGAGCGGCAGTTATCTCGGCGAGGATGACATCGTGCGGCTGGATGACCATTACGGCCGAAAATGAAAATCTTGAACCACAGAGTTCACAGAGAGCACAGAGAAATGCAAAACTTGCCAGAGCTGAATTCTGTATCTGAAAAAATAATTTTGGGCGCTATTCGAGTGCATAGTAGAACTCGGTCCAGGTCTTCTCGAATCGACTTATGAAGCTTGTTTGGCCCACGAATTGACTTCTTTGGGGTTGGAATTTGTCCGCCAGAAGTCCTGTCCGGTTCGCTACCGTGGGCTGGAGATCGAATGCGGTTATCGCATGGACCTTCTTGTCCAAGACCGGGTCGTTGTCGAACTGAAGGCGGTAGACAGGATTCTACCCATCCACAAAGCCCAACTCCTCTCATATCTGAAAATGTCAAATCTGAACCTTGGACTCCTGATAAACTTCAACGTGCCTTTGCTAAAAGAAGGCATTCAAAGAGTGATGAACTGATTCATTCCCAGATTGTCTCCGTGTTCTCTGTGACCTCTGTGGTGGATAGGGTTTCCCGATTATGAAAGAATTGAACTGCTTTAAAGCTTACGACATCCGCGGGCGCCTGCCCGACGAACTCAACGAAGACATCGCCTGGCGCATCGGCCGGGCCTATGTCGAGTACCTCAATCCGAAAAAGGTGGTGGTCGGGCGCGACGTGCGGCTCTCGAGCGCGAGCCTGTGCGCGGCGCTCTCGAAGGGGCTGACCGAGGGGGGCGCCGAGGTGTTCGATATCGGGCTGTGCGGCACCGAGGAGATCTATTTCGCCACCTTCCACGGCCAGATGGACGGCGGCATCGTGGTGACCGCAAGCCACAATCCGATGGATTACAACGGCATGAAGCTGGTACGCGCGGGGGCCCGGCCGATCAGCGGCGACAGCGGCCTGCACGCCATCCGCGATCTGGCCGCCGCTGGAACGTTTGCGCCGGTCGCGGCGCCGGGGCGCATCGAGGAGTACGAGCTCAAAGGGCCCTACGTGCGCCACCTGCTGGGCTACGTCGACACCACCGCGCTCAAGCCCCTCAAGGTGGTGGTCAACGCCGGCAACGGTTGCGCCGGGCCGGTGCTCGATCTGCTCGAGAAACAGCTCCCCTTCGAGTTCATCAAGGTGCACCACCACCCTGACGGCACCTTTCCCAACGGCATCCCCAATCCGCTGCTGCCGGAAAACCGCTCCGCCACCGCCGCGGCGGTAATCGAGCATGGCGCCGACGTCGGCATCGCCTGGGACGGTGATTTCGACCGCTGTTTCCTCTTCGACGAGAAGGGTGGCTTCATCGAGGGGTACTACATCGTCGGGCTGCTCGCCGAAAACATCCTGCGGAAGAACCCGGGGGCAAAGATCATCCACGACCCGCGCCTGACCTGGAACACCATCGAGATGGTGCGGCAGGCGGGGGGCGCCCCGGTCATGAGCAAGACCGGGCATGCCTTCATCAAGGAGCGCATGCGCGCCGAAGACGCCGTTTACGGCGGCGAGATGAGCGCTCATCACTATTTCCGCGATTTTGCCTACTGCGACAGCGGCATGATCCCCTGGCTGCTGGTGCTCGAAATCATGTGCCGCAGCGGCCAGCCCCTCTCCGCCCTGGTGGGCGAGCGCATGGCGCGCTTTCCCGCCAGCGGCGAGATCAATCGCAAGCTCGCCGACCCCAAGGCCGCACTCGCGGCGGTGGAGGTCTGCTATGGACCCCGCGCCAAAAGCATCGACCGCACCGACGGCCTGAGCATGGAATTCGAGCAGTGGCGCTTCAACCTGCGCATGTCCAACACCGAGCCGGTGCTGCGGCTGAACGTCGAATCGCGGGGTGACGAGGGGTTGATGCGGGAGAAGACCGAGGAGATTCTGGAATTGATCGATCGGTGATGGGCGATGGGCGATGGGCACTTGCCGCTTGCCGATAGCCGATAGCCGATAGGCTTGCGTGACCGGCCGGTTTATTCTGCGCCTCACTGGTGCCTGGTTTGATCTTTGCTTTATACTTGTTGCAACCCTCGCGCAAGGATAAGCCATGACGCCTTTTCGTCTTTTTTCGCTATTTCTTTCCGTTGCTCTGCTCTGCCTTCTCCCTCTGGCCACCCCCGGTCTCCACGCCGCCGAGTTCTCGCCCGGACTGCGCGCCGTTTTGCAAAGCGCTCCCCCCGCCGAACTGATTTCCGTCATCGTCACTCTGGACAAGCCGGCCACGGTGGTGGCCCTGGCCCAGAGGCACGGCAAGAAGCACCGCACCGCCCTGGTGCGCGAGCTCAAGGAGCGCGCCCGCACCGCCGGGGCGCCGGTGAAGAGTTTTCTGCGTGGCCAGGGGATTGCGGAGTTCAAGGACCTCTGGCTGATCAACGGGATGGCCTTCGCTGCCGGCGCCGAGGTGGTGGAGGCGTTGCAGCTTCTGCCCGGGGTCGAAGCGGTGGTGCTGAACGAGACCGTGCACTTGGCGCCGGTGCCGCTGCAGAGCCACCCAACCCCCGGCTGGAATATTCCGCGGGTCAAAGCCCCCGACCTCTGGGCTCTCGGTCACGATGGGACCGACGTGGTGGTAGCGGTACTCGATTCGGGGGTCGATCTCGGCCACCCCGAGCTGGCGGCGCGCTGGCGGGGGACGCTCGATCCCGCCAGCGTCAGCTGGTTCGACCCCTTCAGCCCGTCCACCACGCCGATCGATACCCTCGACCCCAGCTTCGGGGTGGGGCACGGCACCGCGGTGACCGGCGTGATCGTCGCCGGAGAAGCAGCCGCCAATTCCCTTATTCCCGGCGTGGCCACCGGCGTCGCCCCCGGCGCCCAGTGGATTGCCGCGCGCATCTTCGACAATCTGGGGAATTCCACCGATGCGGTGATCATCAGCGCCCTGCAATGGGCCCTCGATCCCGACGGTGATTCCGCCACCGACGACGCCGCCGACATCGTCAACAATTCGTGGGGGCTCGACGCCCTGAACCAGTGCGTGCCGGTTTATCGCCCTGCGATCCAGGCCCTGAAAAGTGCCGGCATCGCGGTGGTTGCCGCTGGCGGCAACTCGGGTCCCGGTGCCGCCACCAGCGAGAGTCCGGCCAATTATCCCGAGACTTTCGCGGTCGGTGCCAGCGATGATCTGGACGTGGTTTCGAACTTCAGCGCGCGGGGGCCGTCGGCCTGCGATGGCGCCATCTACCCCGATGTCGTCGCTCCCGGCGAGTTCATCACCACCACCGATATCACGCAGCTCCCCTTTCCTCCGCAGTATTCCACAGTCTCGGGTACGTCCTTCTCTGCTCCCCACATCGCCGGGGTCATGGCTCTGCTGATGGATGCCTTTCCCGCCGCCACGGTGGCGGAGATCGAAGAGGCGATCCGTCTTTCAGCCACCGATCTCGGCGCTGCCGGGCCGGACAATGTCTATGGACACGGGCTGGTCGATGCCCTGGCCGCCTTCGATTTTCTCTCGGGCGACCCCGATATCGAAGTGCACGACACGGCCGCGCCCAACAACGATCTGCTGGTTGATTTCGGCAGCATCGGCCCGGGAACATCTCGCAGTCACACGATCACCCTGCGCAATGCCGGCGGCGGCCAGTTGACCATCTCTGCGGTTGACGCAACGGGAGTCGCTGCGCCCTTCACGGCCCAATGACCCGGTAGCTGC
>NPIF01001740.1_pt2 | contig 188115 bp, 176 predicted proteins | sample 8637461 | NCBI WGS metagenome assembly NPIF01 (sample SAMN07420641, study PRJNA396082) | bioreactor metagenome | isolation source: sample BR12 brine-fed electro-methanogenic bioreactor BR | place: Japan: Kochi | collected 2016-12-09 | reverse complement strand
TGGAGGCTGAGCCCGGAGTCGAACCGAGGTAGACGGTTTTGCAAACCGCTGCATAACCACTTTGCTACTCAGCCATTTATCAGTACAGACGACGGAAGTATCGGGCATTTCCGGTACATTTACCACCATCTTTAAGAAGAAAACCCCGAGTCTTTGCCCGGGGTCTTCCGAAACTTGGAGCGGGAAACGAGATTCGAACTCGCGACCCCAACCTTGGCAAGGTTGTGCTCTACCAGCTGAGCTATTCCCGCGTCTCCTGATGCGCGGGCTATTGTAATCGTCCAGCCGACCGTGTCAAGCCGAAGATCACCCCGGTCACGCGTTTTCCTTATTTTGCGAATTACGCTCATGGTTCAGGCTGGGCCAGGCCGCCCGCAGATACAGAAACATGGACCACAGGGTAAGAATAACCGCCACATAGAGCAGCACAAAACCGATGGTATAGAGCGGCAGGCCAAACAGATCATTCCGATAGATGAGTAAAAATATCGCCGTCATCTGGAAAGCCGTCTTGACCTTCCCGATGGTTGAGACCGCGATCTGCGCCCGGGCACCGATTTCGGCCATCCATTCACGTAGTGCAGAAATGGTGATCTCCCGGCCAATTATCACCAGCACCGGAATGGCCAGCCCGGGAATGGGATCCTGCTGAACCAGCAGAATCAATGCGGCAGCCACCATCAGCTTATCGGCGACGGGATCAAGAAATGCGCCGAGCGCCGATACCTGCTCCAGTTTTCTGGCCAGATAGCCATCAAACCAGTCGGTAATCGCCGCCAGGGCAAAAACAAAGGCACAGGCTTCAGCTGCGTACTGCCAGGGCAGGTAGAACAGCACCACGAAAACCGGTATTAACAGTATCCGAAGGAGCGTCAGTATGTTGGGTATATTCTGGAGCATGCTTCTCTATCTATCATCATGAAAGACCGCGTAGATCTGTTCAGCCAGTTTACGGCTGATCCCCTCTACCCGTTCCAGATCAACAATGCCCGCCCGGGCAATGCCCTGCAACCCACCAAACTGCTTAAGCAAACGTTGCCGCCGCTTGGAGCCGATCCCCGGAATCTGTTCCAGCACTGAAGTTTTTCTGCTTTTCTCGCGCCGCTGCCGATGGCCTGTAATGGCAAATCGATGGGCCTCATCCCGGATCTGCTGAACCAGGTGCAACGCGGGCGAGTCTGCCGGCAGTATAATGGGGCTGTCGTTACCGAACAAGAACAGCTGCTCCATGCCGGGACGCCGGTCAGGCCCCTTGGCCACCCCGACCAACTGCACACCGACCACCGCCTGCTCATCCAGTACCTCGGCGGCAGCCCGCAGTTGCCCCTTGCCGCCGTCGATAAACAGGATGTCAGGTAACACGCCCTCCCCCGACTGGATACGGCTGTAGCGTCTGGTGAGCGCCTGGGCCATGGCGGCATAGTCATCACCACCCTGTATGCCCTCAATATTGAAGCGTCGGTAATCGGACTTGACCGGCCCGGTTGCATCGAACACCACGCAGGAGGCAACGGTCAGCTCCCCACTGGTGTGACTGATATCGAAGCACTCCATCCGGCCGGGTGGCTCATCCAGGCCGAGGGCCTGTTGCAGCAGCTCCACACGCCGCTGCATACCCGCCTTGCTGGCCAGTTTTACATCCAGTGCAAGCTGTGCATTCTGCTGCGCCATGCGCAGGCTCTGGGCCCGATTGCCCCGCACCTGCAGTCGCAACTTCACCTGGTGACCGGCTTCCTGACTCAGCACCTCTTCAAGCAACGCTTTGTCATCAGGGGTATGACTGAGCAGTATCTCCTGGGGAATCTGTTTACCAATATAGTATTGGCTCAGAAAGGCAGTGAGTATCTTCCCCTCCTCTTCCACACCAGCGGTATTGGGGAAGAAACTCTTGTTTCCGAGGTTGCGCCCGTTGCGGATAAAAAACAGTTGTATGCAGGCGGCTCCGCCCTTGGCGACACAGGCCAGGATATCCATATCACCCCGTTCACCGGTGATGTACTGTTTCTCCTGCACCCGGCTGAGGGCAGCAATCTGATCACGTAGTCGGGCCGCCTGTTCAAACTCCAAAGCGGCCGAGGCCTTCTCCATCCGCTTCACCAGTCCATCAATCACCTGGTTGGCCTTGCCCTCAAGAAACAGCACCGCATCCTTCACATCCTCTGCATAATCCGCTTCCGATATGAGTCCGACACAGGGTGCGCCACAGCGCTTGATCTGGTACTGCAGGCAGGGTCTGGAGCGGTTGTTATAGAAGGTATCGTCACACTGCCGGACAGGAAACAGCTTCTGCAGCAGTTGCAGCGTCTCCCTCATCGAGCCGGCGTTTGGGTAGGGTCCGAAATAGCGCCCTTTCGCCTGACGCTTGCCGCGATGGTAGGCGAGTCTGGGAAACCGGTCGGCAGAAAGATAAATATAGGGGTAGCTCTTGTCATCCCGCAGCAGGACGTTATATCTGGGCTTGAGGCTTTTGATCAGGTTGTTCTCAAGAATCAGTGCCTCTGCCTCGGTATGGGTGACCGTCACCTCTATGGCGTGGATCCTGGCCACCATCAGCTGAATACGCCGATTCTGCGCCCGGGAGAAATAACTGCTGACCCGCCGCTTCAGATCCTTTGCCTTGCCCACGTAGAGCACCGCCCCCTCAGCATCGAGCATACGGTAGACACCGGGAAGCCGGGTCAGGTGCTTGAGAAAACTCTTGTGATCGAAAACAGGGTTAGGATTATCTGCCGCCATGGGGCGATTATAGAGCGTTCAGCAGAGTCCTGGCACGGGCAAAAACATCCTGGAACATTTCAGGGGTCAACCGCCGGGTCTGCGTGTTGTAGCGGCTACAGTGGTAGGAATCGATCAGTTGCAGCCCGTTCGGCAGTTGGTGATGGGCGTTATGGGCAAACTTAAAAGCACTCTGCTTGAGCCCTGCCGCCTTCAGCACGGCATTATGGGCCACCAGTCCCAGTGCCACGATGACGCCCGACCGGGGAACGGTCTTGAGCTCCTCGGCCAGATACCGGTTGCAGGCGTTGATCTCGCTGCCCACCGGTTTGTTCTGCGGGGGCAGACACTTGACCGCATTGGTAATTCTGCAATCCGTGAGCCTGAGATCATCATCAGCCGACACCGACTCAGGCTTACTGCCAAAACCAAAGCGATGCAGCGTTTCATAAAGCAGGATCCCGGCGTAGTCCCCGGTGAAAGGCCGCCCACTGGCATTGGCTCCATGCATACCGGGCGCCAGCCCAACCACCAGCAGTCGCGCTGCAGGATCGCCAAAGGGCGGAACGGGCCGGGCATGGTAATCGGGATGATCGGCCTTTACCCGATCAAGGAACTCCGCGAGACGCGGACACAGGCGACAATCTGGATCAAACACCGACTATTTTTCCGTGGTGATCAAGCCGTGGCGAATCGCCAGCAGCGTCAGTTCAACGTCGGTTTCCACGCCCAGTTTTTCAAACAGCCGATGGCGATAGGTGCTGACGGTCTTGGGACTGAGACAAAGCGAATCTGATATAAACTGGGTTTTCTGGCCCTGGGTAATCATCATCAGCACCTGCATCTCCCGCTGGGAGAGCCGATTAAAAGGTGAATCCGGATTATTGCCGGTCAACATGGCCAGGGTCAGCTTTTGAGAGACTTCGCTGGAAACGAAGGGACGCCCCGAAGCTACCATCTTGATGGCCTGAAAAAGCTCATCGGCCGGACACCCCTTGGTGAGATAACCAAGTGCCCCCGCCTCATGCAACTGTTCCGGAAAGGGTGCATCGGACAGCACCGTGACCGCGATAACCTGGGTGGCAGGGTTCTGTCTCCGAATGCGGCGGGTCGCCTCGATGCCACCGATTCCCGGCATATTGACATCCATCAGCACCAGGTTGGGTTTGAGCTTCTTCGCCTCAACCACCGCATCCTCGCCACACTCCGCTTCTCCGACAACTTCGATGCCATCAGAACCCTGGAGAATATGACGAAACCCCGTGCGCACGAGCTGATGATCGTCAACAAGCAGCACCTTGATCACTCATTCACTCCATAGGGCCAGATACCTGCGAAATCGCAGCAAAAAGATAGGAAATTAATAACTAATCAACCGGTTGAGAAATTAACTATAACATGACTAACTGTCAAGGTTGATTCGTCTGTGATTTCGCCACTCCCGGAATCATGGCGCCTGGAGTCGGGGCATCGGTCACAATATGGGCTGAAACGCGGAGCACCCGACCCGTCCAGCCACTCATTAGATATACCTGGAGTGAAAAGCCGCCACAAAGTCAGCATACCGCTCCACCGGGAGGTGGTTGATACCGGCTGCCCCGCTCCGGCCACCACCAGTCGGGAACTGGCTGCACAACTCATCGGCACCCTGTTTATTGGCCAGCGGTGCCCGAACGCTGATCTGATAGCCGCCCTGACGGTTTAATGTAAGAACCGCATGGGCCTTCAGGGGCTCGGCATTGGCCAGCAGATTGCCAAACACCCCGCTCACCCGACGCGCCCAAGTCTCATTCGGCAAGATATAAACAACTACCGCATCCGTTTGATAGTCCGGTTTGAGGGCATTGGCCTGAGCCATGTCCTGGTTGTAACCGGACAGCAGTTGCTCATAACAGGAGGCCGGATCAGCAATAAAATCTTCCGGGTTCGGATAGGCCAGCAGGGATCGGTACAACTTATCCGGGGGAACATGCAGATCACTCACCGTCTCACCATAGCCGTTATAGTTGATACAGGTTCCCAGCACCTTCAGACGTTCAAGCTGATCCTGCGACAAGCCGATGCTTTTGCCAACCCGCTCCGCCACACTCACCAGATTATCACCAAAAGCGGCCGTAACGGCCCATGAGGCAAAACGCCCGTTCAGATGATTATTAATCAGCAGGCTGGTACAGACATCCGGCGAGGGGTCAATAATTGTCTTCAAGGCCCCATGATCAGGAATCTCCCCCGCCATGTGGTGGTCCACATAGAACAGCGCTACCCCGGCGGCCAACAAACGCAGCAGATCATCCCGGTTGCGGGCCAGCGAGATATCCAGCACATTCACCTGGTCCCCGGCAACTGCATCCACCCTGCGCAGCAGATTGATATCCCGTTTGACGCCCGTGACCAGCGTGCTCTCCCGCGGCTCAGCCAACCGCAATTGCAAGAGCGCGCAGATACCGTCGGCATCCCCGTTAAAGACATCAAAAGTCGCCATTAAAATACTCCATAAGACCTGCCCGCGACTGTAAATCGCCCATTTTGTTTCCCGACAACCGCACGGATCCGGAACGGGTTATTGTACAGCGATATCAAATATAAAGGTGTCAGTCGCCCAACAATAGAGCGTACCGGCCACCCTTATCAGGATCAGGAATACACCTGGACAGGCGTTGAGTCGCGCCATTCCTGGCGCTCACCCTGCGGGCGTTGCCGGCGGCAACGTCCAGATCGGCATCTGCCGATCTGTCGAACGAAGGGTTCTCATCAAATCCTGCACACTTCACCAAATAAAAAGCCCCGCTCTGCGTCCAGCACTGAAATCATTGCTGCGCCTGGGGCGGGATTGATTCGCGCCATCACTGGCGCTCACCCTGCGGGCGTTGCCGGCGGCAACGTCTAGATCGGCATCTGCCGATCTGTCGAACGAAGGGTTCTCATCAAATCCTGCACACTTCACCAAATAAAAAGCCCCGCTCATGAGCGGGGCTTTTTATTTGGCGGAGAGACAGGCCCCCGATATTACATTCCGCACCGTTCGCTATCGTTCTATTCATCGTTCATATTCAGTCACTTATAAATATCATTCGTTCTGGACAATTCGGTATCATTCGCTATAATCCTAGTTAATTGGGGGACCATTCGGGGGACCGCATAGGAATAGGATTCTTAACATCATGGCCATTCACAATCTATCACCACTCAAAGTCGATAAAGCAGGACCGGGTAAGTATGAGGACGGCGCCGGGCTTCGTCTAGTCGTATCCCCTGCCGGTGCCAAGAAATGGGTCCTGCGCTACACCATAGCCGGGAAGCGCAGGGAAATGGGCTTAGGTAGCCTGCCCGATGTGGGGCTTGCTGAGGCCCGGGAAACCGCCAGCAGATACCGCAAGCAGGCAAAGGCCGGTATTGACCCCATCGAACAGCGACAGGCTGACAAAGCGGCACGACTGGCAGAGGAACGAAAGGGAATCACGTTCGATGAGTGCACCCGGGAATACCTGGCCAGCAAAACAGCCGAGTTCAGCAACCCCAAGCACAAACAGCAGTGGGCCAACACGCTACGCGACTACGCCAGCCCCATCATTGGCAATCTGTCAGTGGATGCCGTGGCGTTGCCCCATATCGTCAAGATCCTGAAACCGATCTGGCAGACCAAGACCGAGACCGCTACCCGGGTACGTGGCCGTATCGAGTTAGTTTTAGCCTGGGCCACCGTCTCCGGCTTCCGCGAGGGTGACAACCCTGCCCGGTGGAAAGGCAATCTTGATGCCGTACTACCCAAACCTACGAAGCTTAAGAAGGTCCGGCACCATAAAGCGATTGCATGGGAAAAAATAGGCGAGTTCGTGCAGGAACTCCGCAACCGTGAAGAGTCGGCAGCCCGGGCGCTGGAGTTCCTGATTCTGACCGCTACCCGGTCGGGTGAGGTGCGCGGGGCCACTTGGGACGAAGTAGACCTTGACGCGAAGACCTGGACAATCCCCGCTGAACGGATGAAGGCCGGCAGGGAACACACCATCCCGCTTTGTGACGATGCGGTGAAACTGCTGAAGTCCCTGCCCCGCTCCGAAGAGAATGATTTTATATTCCCCAGCGCACGGGGCAAGATGCTGTCCGATGTTGTCCTTGCTAAACCTCTGAAAGCCATAGCACCGGAGGCCACCGTACACGGCTTCAGGTCCACGTTTCGAGACTGGTGCGCAGAGTCCACCAACCACCCGAACGAGGTGGCCGAGATGGCCCTTGCGCATAGCATCGGCAATGCAGTCGAGAAAGCATACCGGCGCGGTGATCTACTGACCAAGCGGACCCGGTTGATGGCCGACTGGTGCCGGTTCATCAACACCGCGACACGCAGCAGCGAGGTGATCAATATTCGCGGTAAGGAAGCCGTATAACAATGTAACACGTGTGTTACATCAGTTTTTACAATTTGAACGGTTAGTGATACCTGAGTATAACTAGCAATAACAGATGCACGGTCGCTGCATAAAACGCCGACCCGTCATAGCAGGATGACGCTAAGCCGACCCTGCCACGCGAAGGTTGACGTATGACTCGCATCCATACCAGCGCCTTCGGTCAAACGTGAAATAGCCCTGATCCAATATTCAGCCAAAATGGCGGTGGGAGATGATGTGTGACTACCCGGTCATGCGCCCCACTGTTTACCGCGCATGATCCACACCCGGAGATCATGCGATGGCTGATCCACTGAAAAACCTCGAAACGTTACCAGATACCGCCCTGGTGGGTGTCCGCACCGTTGCCGCCTTGCTGGACTGCTCCACCAATAGTGTTTGGCGGTTCTCTAAGGCCGGCAACATCCCCGCCCCGATTCACATAGCGACAAAGACAGTTCGGTGGAATCTGGGAGAACTGCGCACCTTCATTAATGGGAGGGCCGCATCATGAGAAAGATCATCTTCAAGCGAGATGTGCCCATCTCGAACACTGTCCTCTGGCAACTTCAGAAGGATGGACTATTCCCCGATTCATTCAAGCTGCATGGATCAAAAACCGTTGCGTGGTATTCGGATGAAATCGACAGGGTTCTAGCCCTACGCGCAGCCGGCGCCACCGATGGGCAGGTGCGCGAGTTGGTCGATCAGATCCACATTGAGCGGAAACGGACAGCCGAGGCAATCATAAACGGGGGCTTCCAATGATCGGACTCAGAAACCATGTAAAAAAATCACGCACCGCCGACCGATATAGAAAACTCTATCTCGCGGCAAAACCGACACGCGACCTTGCAGAACTTCGGGGCGAACCGGTCAGTGCCTTGGAAAAAATGTTGACGCTTCAGCACGAGTTTAACCGACTTGCGGGCTATCAGCGCATTGATCCAAGGCACCCGCTATGGCGGAGTGTTGAAAACTTTCTGTGGCCCGAAAGCGCAAGCACCTTTCGTGAAACGGAACCTCAAAGTCCGGTCGAGCTGATGGCGTTAATCACCGAAGCACGGAGCAATCTTCGTATGACCAGCGGCGCCCGCCAATTTCTCGATCAGCTCGCCGAGATGATTCATTTGGATGGAGGTGCTGCATGAATCCCGTTTATCTGAATCGATACCGCGAGGCAAATGCTCACCTGAGGTTTTTGAAGACTGCGCACAAGCGGGGATATGCGGCAATTCGCGAAGCCCACCCGATCCGCACCGAAGCGCGGGTGCTTCTGGTTGAGTATTGCCGCCTCGCCGGTAACGCCTGGATCGATCCCACAGACGAGCTGTTCGCCACTATCAGGCAGTTCCTGAGCGACACAGCACACCAGCGCCCCCTATTGATCGACATCAGCTGTGCGCTTGCATCGGTAATGGTTTGGCAACGCGCGCCACGGAATCGATCTGTAGCCCGGTTCCTGGATCGCGTGGAAACTTTGATTATTGATTTTGTTGAAAAAGAAAACCCCGATCGAGCATGACCGGGGCCTGAAAGATAGGAAAATCAAAAATGAACATTACGAGTGAAACTATACCTGAGTGGTTAATGCCGATCAAGGAAACCCCAATCGACACCTATACCCGGCTGGGCTGGAAATTGATACCCGTTCCCGCAGGCACAAAAGGCCCACGCAAGGCCGGGTGGAACCGCATTGAGAATTGCTACCTGCCCAACGACTGGAGCGGCAATATCGGCCTTGCTCTGGCCTATAGTGGCATAGTCAGCATAGACATAGACCATTGGCTTAAAGCTGCCCGGTGGCTGGCTGATCGCGGCATTGACCTTGACGTGCTCTATCAGGCCCCTGGAGCCGTCAAGATCGACTCAGGCAGACAAGGCAGGGGTAAGCTTCTATATCGACTCCCCGAAGGCATGCAGCCGCTTGCATCTGAGAAAATCACGGATGACAGGGAGTGCATACTCGAATTCAGGTGTGCCACCAGTAACAGCCTCACGGTTCAGGACGTTCTGCCACCCTCCATACACCCTGAGACACAACAGCCCTACCAATGGGTAAAGCCTGACCACGTTGATCTGTTCGACTATCTCGCCGGAATGCCGACATTACCTGATGATCTGTTGAAGGTCTGGCAGGATCGTACCGCACCCCGGGAGCCGGTAGCCGCAAACCCTGATCTGTCTGCCGACTGGGGGCAGGTTCAAGAGGCATTGGGCTACATCTCTGCCGACTGTTCAAGGGACGATTGGATAAGGGTAGGCATGGGCTTGCACGATGCCGGGGTTAAGTCCGGTTCACCGGATACCGGGTTTTATTTGTGGGACCAGTGGTCAAGCCAGTCACCTGAGAAATACCCGGGGCAGAACGACCTGGCAACCCAGTGGCGCAGTTTCAAACCCGACAACGGGGTGACTTTGGGGACGCTGTTCCATATCGCAGCCGAAAACGGCTACCGGAAGTCGGTTGATGCGGCCACACTGTTTGCCGATGTGGCCGCATCCCGTGAAACACCTTCAAGTGCACCAATCAGCTTTGAGCAATTCACGCTCAACGGCAAATCAAAAGAGATGAGGGCCAAAATGCTTACAGATACATTCGTTCTCGGTCGCCTTGCAATATTGGGTCAATCGACCCTCATATTCGCAAAACCCAACGCCGGTAAAACGCTATTAACACTCTGGTTGCTAATAGACGCAATCGAGAAGCAGCAGGTGAACGGCTCCGATATTTTCTACGTTAACGCAGATGACTACTACAGGGCCCTTGTCGAGAAATTGGAGTTAGCAGAACGGCACGGATTCCAGTACATGGCACCAGGGCATGAGGGACTGAAGCACGAGACAGTGACCGAAATAGTGCGCCAGATGATCGAGTCGGGACAGGCGCGGGGCAGGGTCTTGATCCTAGATACACTGAAAAAGTTCATGGATCTCATGCGGAAGGATAAGGCCAGCGCATTCGGTGAAGTAATACGCCAGTTCGTCATGCACGGGGGGACCGTCATCAGTCTGGCTCATGTGAACAAACACCGAGCGGAAGATGGGAAGGTTATCTATTCCGGGACTTCCGATTCCGTAGACGATGCCGATTGCGCCTACACACTCGATATTGTTTCAGACGACAAAGCGACAGGACTAAGGACGGTGAAGTTCGAGAATATAAAAGCCCGTGGCGATGTGGCAATGGAAGCGGTTTACCAGTATGACGCATCTACCGGCAGAAGTTACCTAGAGCGTCTGAAGTCAGTCCGCCAGCCCTCTGAGGATGAAACATCAACAGCGGAGTACCTACGGCGACAGACCGAGAGATACGAGCGAAACCGGGAGGCGATTGTATCCATCCTCGAATTGTTGCGTGAAGGGGTAGTTATCAAGTCTGAACTGGTTAAGGCTGCAATGGATCGCTCCGGCCTATCGCGCCGGCAGATCCTCAAAGCTCTAACCGAACATGCGGGCACAAACACCGACCAGCACGAGTATTGGATATGCCAGCGAGGAGATAAAAACAGCCATGTTTATTTCCCGAACTATTGAAACCCCAATGGGTAAGTTTTCTGTTTGCCACCGTAGGGGGGTGGGGGTGGCAAACTGTTTTTTTGGTCTTTTTGGTCAAACTGGTAATTTTGGCAAACAGGATTTACGGGAGCATCTGAACGCAGCCAGAAAGGTATATTTTCGAGTTGGTGAAAATGCTGGAACCCGCGCCGTTACTGGAGTTTGCCAGTTTTACCAGTTTGACCAATATAACCAATATTTCCAACTTTTCAGTTTGCCACCCCCACCCCCCTACCCAATCGAACACAACACCGAACAACCCCACTGAGTACAAACCGCGCAGATCGGAAATCTGTATTTTTTAGGAGATTTTAAAAATGTCACTACTTGAAAAACTCAACTTGCAAAAGCCTACCCTTGAGCAGGCAAATGCAACCGTGAATAGTCTTATCCGCAAACTCGAACAGGCAACCGGCAAAGCGGCCACCGCTGATGCAGAACTGAACGCCGCCCTTCTCGGATATGAAGAGGGCACCCTCCCGGCTGCCGAGGTTGCCAAAGCCCGCAAGGCAGCCGAGGCAGCCCGGCAGACCCTCCAGGACACCCAAGGCAGTCTGGCAGCGGCCCGTCAACGTCTGGCCGATGCAGAGGCCCAGGAGGCACAGAGCGAGCGGGAGAAGGCTCGACAGGCAGCCACAACTAAGGCAAGCGAGCGGGTAAAACTTTCCGCCAGGATCGAGAAAAAAGTTTCCGCTCTGGCCGAGGATATGCGGGAGCTTCAGGCGCTATCCGAGGAGATCCGCCAGGGTTATCCCGGGCAGCTTGATGCGGCTGCCACACTCACCGGACCCCGCGACACGTTCGACGCGCTACAGGAGACGTTGTGGCGTCATGGTGTCGTGTTGGATGGGCCATTCAGTCAGTGGGAGCTGGAACGCCGCCCGTCGCTCGCTGAAAAAATGAACACTGCAAAAAACTTTATGGAGGCTCAGGCATGAACGACATGACAGCAGAATCAGGAATGACCGATCCCGGCATGGGGGCAACCGAGGGCGAAGGCTCTACCATTGGCAATGATACTTTCACCCCCGAACAATTACAGCAGATGAAGGAGTGGGCTATCGAGGATGGACACCTACCGGAGGATGCCACCGGGGAAACCGCGGAAGCCACCGAACAGCCCGAGTTCGACCTTACCACCTCGCAACCCGATGTGTTCGGCGGTGAGGTGAAGGGCACCAGTTACCAGTTCGATCAACCCGCCGATGAGTTAACCGCTATGCCCATGGAGGAGCAGAAGCAAATCCGGGCGGCAATGGCAGCCGAGGGCATCCCCGCCGATATTGGAAACGAGATGGCCCGCCGATGGAATGAGTTTGCATCCCAACCCTTCAATCCCGAAGCGTTAATCCTCAGTCACAACCAAGGCATGGCCGATCTTGAGCGGATGCACGGCGACCGGGTGTCGGAGGTGATCAAGGCTGCAAAAGGTGAAGCCGAACGGTTGATTAAGCGTGTGCCTTGGTTAAAGGCGGCACTCGAAGACACAGCGCTCGGGAATGATCCATGGGTCGTTTCAAGTTTGGCGAATTTGGCCCAGGCCCGACAGAGCAAAGGTGGATGAGCGGAAACCGGGCTACCGTTATGTTTATGTGCGCATAACGGTAGCTCACACCATACACGAGAGAAGGACAACCAGAGGTAACAGGTAACATGAATCAGTCATCAACCCAGTATCCCAGCACCCCAATGGATACCCAGTATCCAAGCACCCCAATGGATACCCAGCAACCCAGCACCCGGGCCACTGCCCAGCAGACCGGCATAGCCGGCACCCCGGCAACCCAGCCACCGGCAAACATGCCGTCTTGGCTCTTACCCAGGCAACCGGAGTTTTCACAAGATACCCTGAACGGACTCCTGCACTACGCCCGGAGCGGTCGAACCCTGACCGCATACTGCCAGGAACACAAGATCGACCCCGGCACCTTGCGGCACTGGCTCCACGCGGATGAATACCGCAAAGCAATGTACTACGATGCCAAGGCCATCGGGTCCGAGAAGGTGGAAGATGAAATTCTCGACATTGCAGACGGCAACTATTCCGGGCTTCCCCAGGACGTTCAACGGGATGCCTTGCGATTAAAAGCCCGGCAGTACCTTCTGGAAATTTGGAACCGCGACCGCTACGGCACCAAGGCAAAATTGGAGGTAGGCGTAACCGTGGATCTTACCGGAGTCATGCAGGAGGCGCGGCAGCGTGTCGAAAGAGTACGGGGAAGAACCTTCGAGAACGGCGAGGGGGTGGACGATGGCGCGTAAAGGGAAACCTCTCAGATTCGAGATTGCTACCCGGCTGACCAAACTCGAAAAGGCGGAACTCGAAAACCTCAGCCCGGACCAGGTCGATCAGTGGGTGGATGGATTGATTGCCCGGAGAAAGGCCGCACACTACAACAAACCGGCCAAGGGGAACTTCTGGACACAGCGACCCAAATGCGGCGCTAAAACTCGTGCCGGTGGTAAGTGTCAAGCCAGTGTGGTCTGGGACAAGGTGAACAACCGCCCGAGGAACGGACGCTGTAGGCTCCATGGTGGTCTCTCGACTGGGGCCAAGACCCCGGAGGGCAAGCGGCGGTCTCTGGCTGGTCTGGAGTACGGGAGAGGCCGCTCGAAGTGGAAGAAGCCTGAGAAGTGACCCCGCGAACCGCTACCACCTTATCGGCGAATAAAAAGAATACTTGAAGATTCTTACCCGCTGGGGTTGTGGAGAAATATTTTCAAAATTTTATTTGGAGCCGGGAAGCTGATCCCCTACACACAGAACCAACCCGGATTCCCGGCCCCCACCCCCGGGGCACCCCCTATGCCTGGATTCGATATGCAGGGATGCACCCGACTTTAGAATTTGCCGGGTGGTGTTGTGCCGGGGGTGGCTGGATGGGGCTGCCGATCTGCTGGTGGATCTGTCGAATGAATGGACCAATTAACCCGGTATCAGGTCTTATGAACTACCCGGCTACCCCATCGAATTGAAACAGAAAGGGGGACTGACTGGGGGACCGATAGACGGCATCCTTGCCTAACTATCTGATTTGCATAGTAATTATGCTTTGAATTGGCGGAGAGACAGGGATTCGAACCCTGGGAGGGCTACAAACCCTCGCTGGTTTTCAAGACCAGTGCATTCAACCGCTCTGCCATCTCTCCAAATTTTCGAGTTGCGAAGAATACCCGATCCGGGAAAGTTCCGCCAGTCCCTGAATACACTATTTTCAGGCCTTGATTTGTTGAACATTCGCCGCAATTCAGTATGCTATGCTCATTCCAATAATTATGAACCAACACGCTGTTCTGTAGTCATACAAAGCAGATCGACCGTTTTAACAAACCTGCATAACCATCGGATTTAATGGAGAAAATGCAACATGAACCGATTTAACCAGACTATCGCCCACCCCGCACAGAGTGGAGTCGCGGTAAATAAAGTCATTAAGAACACCTACATGCTGCTATCCGCCACACTGCTCTTCAGTGGCGTTATGGCGATGGTATCCATGTTCTTCGCCATGCCTCCCATGGCTTATATGATTTCCGTCATCGGCGCCATGTTGCTGGGTATGTTCGTGCTGCCACGTACTGCCAACTCTTCCGCCGGCATCGGAGTGATCTTCCTGATTACCGGTATGCTCGGCTTTGGCCTGGGCGCCATTCTGACGCTCTACCTGCAACTGCCGCACGGACCGCAGACCATCGCCACCGCGCTTGGCGGAACCGGCGTGATCTTCCTGGGACTTTCCGGCTATGCCCTGACCAGCAAGCGTGATTTCAGCTTCATGGGCGGGTTTGTGTTTGCCGGTATGCTGGTAATGGTGGTGGCAATTATCGCCAATATCTTCCTCCAGCTGCCCTTCCTGTCTCTAGCCATCTCGGCTGGCGTGATGCTGCTCATGAGCGCGTTCATCTTGTTCCAGACCAGCCAGATGATCAATGGTGGTGAGACCAACTACATCTTTGCCACCTACAGTCTGTACATGGCGATATTCAACATCTTCATCTCGCTGCTGCAGATCCTGGGCGTCTTTGGTGGAGATGACTAATCAGCCTGACTGAATAGACCTCGTTAAGACCCCGGCTGCTGCCGGGGTTTTGTTTGGAGAAGTTGATGGATAATATCTGGTTACAGATTGCCCTCGCTGCCACCATGGGAATGATGCTTTTCTTTCTCTATCCCAGCGCCAAACGGTGGATGCAGGATGGCCCCAAGGCCCAGCAGGGTGACTGGATGGCGGCCGTGGTTCCGCTACTTGCGGTGGTCGGTTTCGTACTTCTGCTGATCATGCTGGTCTGATTGCCGAGCGCTGTACTCAACCAATAAAAAACGCGGCCAGTGGCCGCGTTTTTTATGCTAGGCGGAATACGCCTCAGCCCAGTCGCTCAATACCACCCATGTAGGGCTTCAGGGCATCCGGAACCACAATACTGCCATCAGCCTGTTGATAGTTCTCCATCACCGCCACCAGGGTGCGCCCTACCGCCAATCCGGAGCCGTTAAGGGTATGCACCAGTTCGGGCTTGCCGGTTTCCGGGTTGCGCCAGCGTGCCTGCAGTCGGCGCGCCTGGAAGTCCTCGAAGTTGGAACAGGAGGAGATCTCCCGATAGGTATTCTGCGCCGGCAACCACACTTCTATATCGTAGGTCTTGGCGGCAGAGAAGCCGATATCCCCCGTGCAGAGCGTCACCACCCGGTAGGGCAAACCGAGCTTTTGCAGGATTTTCTCGGCATGCCCGGTCAACTCTTCCAGGACCGCGTAGGAGTCGGCGGGTCGAACCACCTGCACCATCTCCACCTTTTCAAACTGATGCTGCCGGATCATGCCCCGGGTATCACGTCCATAGGAGCCCGCCTCACTGCGGAAGCAGGGCGTCTGGGACACCCACTTGCGGGGCATATCGCCATCTTCGATGATCTCGCCACGTACCAGGTTGGTAACCGGCACTTCCGCCGTCGGGATCAGGTAGTAAGGAAACTCTCCCGAAAGCTTAAACAGATCCTCCTCAAACTTGGGCAGCTGCCCGGTTCCCTGGAGGCTGTCTGCATTCACCAGGAACGGGACATAAGCCTCCGTGTAGCCGTGTTCACTAGTATGGGTATCCAGCATGAACTGGGCCAACGCCCGGTGCATCCGGGCCAGCGGCCCCTGCATGGTGACGAACCGGGAGCCGGTCAGTTTGGCCGCGGTTTCAAAATCCAGCCACCCGAGGGCCGCCCCCAGATCCACATGGTCCCTGGGCTCAAAATCAAAAGTTTTCGGCTCGCCCCAGCGACGCTCTTCCCGGTTATCCGACTCATCGTTACCCTCGGGTACCGAGCTGTGGGGAATATTGGGGATTCCCAGAGCGATTTCACTCAGCTGCTCCTGCACACTGTTCAGCTCATCCTGGGCCTTCTTGAGCGCCTCACCCAGATCGGCAACCTCGGCCAACAAAGGCTGAATATCCTCTCCAGCCGCCTTTGCCTTGCCGATCTGCTTGGAACGGCTGTTGCGTTGATTCTGAAGCTCCTGGGCGTTCACCTGCAGTCTTTTTCTGGACTCCTCCAGGGACTGGATCCGGGCCACATCCAGTACAACACCACGCCGTTTCAGCTGTTCGGCGGTCGCTTCAAGTTCGGTTCTGAGTAAACGGGGGTCAAGCATGTTTTATTCACCACTGTTAACGGTAGCCGACCAACTGACAATATGGCCCGGCTTAATGAAAGAGTTCAGATGATCCAGTACCCTGGATACTTTTTCCGGCGCGTCAAAAAACTCCAGAATAATGGGCAGATCCAGCGACATGTCCAGCAACGATGACGAATGCAGGAGACCCGTCTGACCAAATCCGGCAATGCCCCGAAACGCTGTCACTCCGGCCACCTTTTCCTGGTCCTGCAGCAGACTGAGCAGTTGCTGGTATTGGTGTTGCCCTTCAGTCAGGTAGATTCGAACCATGGTTACCGGTTTGCCGCTCATAGCTGTCTCCCTAGAATCACACCGGCCCAGCAGGCCAGCACGCAGGCGCCGACCGAAAGCACCATATTAAGGCCGGCCTTGAGGAAATCCGCCTGCTCGATCAGGTTGATGGTCTCAATGGAAAAGGTAGAGAAGGTGGTAAACGCGCCCAAAAAGCCCACCAGCACAGCCCCTCTCACTTCGGGGCTGACACTCATCCGCTCCAGAAACAGGATATAGAGAAACCCCATCATCAGGGAACCCAGGACATTAACCATTAGCGTGCCATAGGGAAACTCCCTACCGAACACCCCGTAGATGCCGTTGGAGACCCAAAAACGCATTAACGCGCCGAGGGCCCCGCCTGCTGCAATGGTCAAAACCTGGAACAATATTCGCGCCTCAGCGACGGCCGTGCCTCAAGGACACCCAAAAGCGGCTATTTTACACACTGTCAGATAAGGGGGACACAGGACAGGGCGATAAAAACGCTCAACTACCCGGGTTTCTGGTCCCGTGCCTTTTTGTCCAGCGCCCGCAACCGCTCCAGTTTCTCGGCGATTTTTATCTCCAGCCCGCGCTCCACCGGATAGTAGTAGCGCCGCTCCGGCAGCGTCTCTGGAAAGTAGTGCTCCCCGGCTGCATAGGCGTCCGGTTCATCATGGGCATAGCGATAATCGCGCCCATAACCCAGCTCCTTCATCAGCCGGGTGGGTGCATTACGCAGGTGTACCGGTATCTCGTGACTGCCCGATTCACGGATATCCTGCATGACCGCCTTGTAGGCCAGGTAGACCGCATTACTCTTGGGCGCACACGCCAGGTAGAGTATCGCCTGGGCAATGGCCAACTCGCCTTCCGGGCTACCCAGCCGTTCCTGGGTCTCCCAGGCGTTCAGGGCAATCGTCAGGGCGCGCGGATCGGCATTACCGATATCCTCTGAGGCCATGCGTACCACCCGCCTGGCGATATAGAGCGGATCACAACCGCCATCAATCATGCGGGCGAACCAGTAGAGCGCCGCATCCGGGGCTGAGCCCCGCACCGACTTGTGCAGTGCGGATATCTGGTCATAGAAGGCCTCCCCGCCTTTATCAAAACGGCGCAGGTTTCCACCCACCACCTCTTCCACGGCGGACCGGCTGATGCTGCTTCCGCTGGAAAGATCTGCCGAGATCTCCAACAGATTCAGGGCCCGCCGGGCATCACCATCGGCGGCTTCGGCAATCAAGCGGCGCAGCTCCGGCTCGAGCTGCAGACCGCGCGCGCCCAATCCCCGTTCAGCATCCGCCAATGCCTGGTCAATGATCTGCTCCAGATCTTCCGGCCCCAGACTCTTCAACACGTAGGTCCGGGCCCTGGAGAGCAAGGCGTTATTCAGCTCAAAAGAGGGATTCTCCGTGGTGGCGCCGATAAACAGTACCGTGCCATCTTCCACGTGGGGCAGAAAGGCATCCTGCTGCGCCTTGTTGAAGCGGTGTACCTCGTCAATGAAGAGGACCGTTTTCTGCCCGTTTATCCGATGTGCTTCACGCGCCTTCTCAACGGCAGCACGAATATCCTTTACCCCGGAGAGCACCGCCGAGAGACTCAGAAACTGGGCCCCGGAATGGTGGGCAATCAGGGTGGCCAGGGTGGTCTTCCCGGTACCGGGTGGCCCCCAGAATATAACCGAGTGCAAGCGGTCCGATTCAATGGCCATACGGAGCGGCTTGCCCTCGCCAACGATATGGGCCTGACCGAGAAACTGGTCCAGATTACGCGGGCGCATCCGGTCGGCGAGCGGACGCGTCAGCTCGGGCGCATCTTGTGAAAAAAGGTCGTTATCGGACACTCGGTTGCCTGCGATCAGCGATTATAAAGGTCGTAATAAGCCGGCCGCTCGAAGACAAACAGACCGGGCTTTAAAGAGGGGTTCTGCTGAATATCGTAAAACTGGAACCGGGTAATCTGGCCGAAAGTATCCGTCATCTCCATCCGATGCAACATATTGTCCTGGAATGCGAGCAGCACCCGGACAAACTGACTCTCTTTGTCCCGGGGTATCAGTTCAACCCAGGCAAAGCCCTGACTATCACCAATATCGATCACTTCAAAATGCTTTTCCACCGGGTCACCGCCGATCAGGAACATGGCCGGCGTGCCCTGCAGGGCGGACGACTGGGTCTGTACGCTGACCTGCTCCAGTTCCGGATCCAGCAACCAGATCTGACGACCATCGGCAATTATCTGCTGCTCGTCCGGTTCCGAATAATCCCAACGAAACCGTCCGGGGCGCTGCATATAAAAGACCCCCTGGGAACGGGCCGCCAGTCGCTGCTGTGGATCCAGCACGGACTGTTCAAAGCTGGCCTGCAGGCTCTGCATGCCGGTAAGAAACTGCTCCATCTGCTGTAACGAAGAGCTGGCCGAAACAGGGGGCGCAACCCACAACAGCAGGAGTAAAAGCCATTTACACTTGTTTAAATAATCGATCACATTATATCTCGGGGGGTGGAGGTGCCAGCACTTCACGGTTTCCGTTAGACTGGGCCGGCGAGACGATACCGGTTCGTTCCATCTCTTCAATTAATCTGGCGGCCCGGTTGTAACCGATCTTCAGGCGACGCTGAACCCCGGAGATGGAGGCCCGCCGCGATTCGGTTACGATCTGTACCGCCTCGTCATACAACGGATCACTGTCTTCTGTATCCGCCGCTTCTCCAGAGAGACCAGGAATCATCTCGGTTGGTTCCTTAAGAATCTCTTCTATATAGTCCGGCTTGCCGCTCTTCTTGAGGTGATTGACCACCCGGTGCACTTCGTTGTCATCCACAAAGGCACCGTGCAGACGTTGGGTGATACTGCCGCCGGGCTGCAGGTAGAGCATATCACCATGCCCCAGCAGATGCTCCGCGCCCATCTGGTCGAGGATGGTGCGGGAATCGATCCGGGATGAGACCTGGAAGGCGATCCGGGTGGGGATATTGGCTTTGATCAGACCGGTAATCACATCCACCGAGGGGCGCTGGGTCGCCAGCAGCAGATGAATACCGGAGGCCCGCGCTTTCTGGGCAAGACGGGCGATCAACTCTTCAACCTTTTTCCCCACCACCATCATCATATCCGCCAACTCATCGATAATGACCACGATATAGGGCAGGCGCTCCAGATTCGGCACCTCCTGCGCCTCGAACAGCGGGTCAGGCTGGAACAGGGGATCCTTGATCGGTTCGCCGCGCTTCTCCGCCTCGCTCACCTTCTTGTTGAAACCAGCGATATTCCTGACGCCCAACGAGGCCATCAAACGATAGCGCCGCTCCATCTCACCCACACACCAGCGCAGGGCGTTGGCCGCCTCCTTCATATCGGTCACCACCGGCGTCAGCAGATGAGGAATACCCTCATAAACCGACAGTTCCAGCATTTTGGGATCCACCATGATCAACCGCACCTCTTTGGGTGAAGCCTTGTACAACAGACTCAGGATCATGGCATTGATCGCCACCGATTTACCCGAACCGGTGGTACCGGCGATCAGGGCATGGGGCATCTTGCCCAGGTCCGCCACGGCGGGATTCCCCGCGATATCCTTACCCAGCGCCAGGGTCAGGCGGGACTTGGCCGAGTCGTAAGCCTCCGATTTCAACACTTCGCTCAGGAACACCATCTCCCGATGCTCATTGGGAATCTCCAGACCGATCACGCTCTTGCCGGGGATTACCTCGACCACGCGCACACTGATAGTGGAGAGCGCACGGGCCAGATCCTTGGACAGATTGGTAATCTTGCTGGCCTTGGTACCGGGGGCCAATTGAAGCTCAAACAGGGTGATGACCGGGCCGGGGTGGACCGCCACCACCTCCACTTCAATACCGAAGTCTTTCAGCTTCAGCTCGACCAGCTGGGACATGGCGGCCAGGGCCTCCTTGGAGTAACCCAGGCCGCTCTTCCTGGCCTCGTCCAGCAAACCGAGTGGCGGCAACCCGCCCTCTTCCGCGGTATCAAACAGCTGAACCTGTTTCTCCTTCTCCACCCGCTCGCTGGTTTTAACTTCCCGAATAACCGGCTCAATCTTGGGCGGAGTACGCTTCTCTATCCGCTTCTTCTCCGCCTTGAAGGTTTCACTGCGGCGCTTCTTAACCTCTTTCGCCTTGTGTGCTTCCGCCCAGCGTCCCCGGAATGTGGCCAGGTAACGTGCAAACCGCAGTACCAGCCCCCCAAGTCCATCCATCACCCGGAACCAGGAGATACCGGTAAACAGGGTAAAACCGGACAACATCAGGGCCAGCAGCAGCAGACTGCCCCCGGCAAAACTGAAAATACTCACCAGTTGCTGCTGAAAGAAAGCCCCCAACATGCCGCCTGAACCGCCCGGCAGAAAGGTGGCGATATGGGAAAGATGCAGTGCTGCCAGACTGCTGCCGGCCATCAGGGTCAACAGAAAACCGACCCAGCGCAGAGCGGCCATGGGAAGATTCAGGCTGTTATCCGGGTTACGCTCCTTCAGCATCAACCAGCCGCTCCAGCCGATCATCAGCGGAAACAGGTATCCCAACAGACCGAACAGATTCAGTAACACGTCCGCCAGCCAGGCCCCGACCAGGCCGCCGGCATTCTCGGCAAATTCGCGTGGACCGGCATAGGACCAACCAGGATCATTGGGTGCGTAGGTCACCAGTGAAAGCATCAGGTAAGCCGAAACGGCCACCAACAATACCAGCGCACCTTCCCTGAGCCGCTGGCCGGCAACGCTTCCCCGGTCATTCCGCAACTGTTCTGTTTGACTGGCCTGTGCCACCGTATTCACCAAAATAAAAAATAGATTCTAAATTATATAGTTAGAGTAGCTACCTAGTCTAACTTGATAGCTATTGATCGCCTAACATCCGGAGTGGTTTTCGTAAGGAAAGCTTCGCCGAACCGACAAAAAGAGTCTTTACCCCCCATCACGCTTTACGTACCATCGTCCCCCATCTTGCCCTTGGGCTGGAAACCCGAACGCTAGTGGGTGTTTTATCCGTCATCGGGACGGAAATCCCCATGGTAATATGAAAGAGTGCCTGTTCCACACCGCCGTCATGGAAGTGGTTCAGTTTGCATGGACATTCGCAGGAGTAATTATACATGAGTGATACCAAGCATTGCCGCCTCCTGATCCTCGGATCGGGACCAGCAGGCTATACCGCCGCCGTTTATGCTGCCAGGGCCAACCTCAATCCGGTTCTGGTCACCGGTATGGAACAGGGCGGCCAACTGACCACCACCACAGAAGTGGACAACTGGCCAGGCGATTTTGCCGGGGTACAGGGACCGGAGCTGATGGATCGCATGCTGAAACATGCCGAGCGGTTTGATACCGAGATAGTTTTCGACCACATCCAGTCAGCCGATCTGACACAGCGCCCGTTCCGACTGACCGGGGATCAGGGCACCTACACCTGTGACGCACTGATCATCGCTACCGGTGCCTCTGCACAGTACCTGGGACTGGAGTCGGAAGAGAACTTCAAGGGTCGCGGTGTCTCCGCCTGCGCCACCTGTGACGGTTTCTTCTACAAGAACCAGAAAGTGGCCGTGATCGGTGGCGGCAATACGGCTGTTGAAGAGGCGCTCTATCTCTCCAATATCGCCTCTGAAGTGGTCGTGGTGCACCGCCGTGACAAATTCCGTTCCGAGAAAATCCTTGCCGATCAGCTGATCCAGAAAGCCGAGACGGGCAATGTCACCATCAAATGGAATCACGTACTGGATGAGGTACTGGGTGATCAGAGCGGTGTGACTGGAATGCGGATCAAGAATGTCCAGGACGGCAGCACCGAAGAGATCGATCTGATGGGGGTCTTTATCGCCATTGGACACAAGCCCAACACCGACCTGTTTGAGGGTCAGCTTGACATGCAGCACGGCTACATCACCGTCACCGGTGGTGTGGAGGGCAATGCCACCCAAACCAGTATTGAAGGTGTATTTGCCGCGGGTGATGTGGCTGACCATATCTACCGTCAGGCGATCACCTCCGCGGGAACCGGCTGCATGGCTGCGTTGGATGCGGAGCGCTATCTGGATGCCAAGGAAGCGGAAAAATAGACCGCCGAGGGACGCCGGGCAGTCGCCACCGCCCGGCGTCCCTGTTTCAATGTTCGCCGGTTTTCAGCTGCAGCACGCAGCTGTTGAGTAACACTTCCTGCAGGCGGTTCATTTTCAGATAGGAGATACCGCAGGCGTATCTGGTCTCATCCCGATCCAGCCTGTCACTGACCGCCGCACGGTTGCAGATCTCCGTGACCAGGGTCAGCTGCTCGGACTCACCACACACTTCGATATCCAGCTTCATCACCAGTTGCTCACCGGTGCGGCCCAGTGGCTCCACACTCTCCAGTCGCGCCCCGGTCATGCTGAGGTCTTTTACCAGCACAGGTTGCCAGGCGTTGTCATCGTCCCCATAGCGCGTATTTCTCACCAGCGCCGGCAAATTGGTGGACACCCGTTCGGCATTGCGAACCGCGAGACTCTCTATCTCTTTCGGATAACTCATGTGCAGGTGGGGATAGGGCTTGCTGGCGGAGTGGGTCACTGTCACCACAAAACCCAGCACATTGCTGCCATGCAGAAGGCGCACGGCAAACCGCGCGCCCTCTTTGATGATCTGTACCTTTTGCCGAACCACCGGCGTGGTCACAATCATGCCGAGCCCCGGTAGCGAGCCAATCAGCGTAACCGTATAGCGGTCATGCTTCTCTGGCGATATCCGCTGAAGCTGGACCAGCTTACCAACATGTAGATTGAGGATATTTTCGGGCATGGAATTTATTTCGAGATACCTATATTGTTCATATCGCAGAGATTGACCAAAAAGGCAAGCGTTAACCGCCCATGATTTCATTGCTTGATCCAGACAATCCGGAAGAGCCATTCCCCCCGGTTGAACAGGCCGAACAGGAACCGGATGGACTCCTCGCAGTAGGCGGTGATCTGTCCCCTACCCGCCTGCTGAACGCCTACCGGAACGGCATTTTCCCCTGGTACTCGCCCGGACAGCCCATACTCTGGTGGTCACCGGATCCCAGAACAGTGCTGTTTCCACAGCGCATAAAAATTTCCAGAAGCCTTGCAAAGACGCTACGGAACCGGGAGTACCGGTTTACGTTTGATACCGCCTTTGCGGAAGTGATCGATGCCTGCGCCATGCCGCAGCCGGGCCGGGAAGAGACCTGGATAACGGAAGAGATGAAGCAGGCCTATATCCAACTGCATCAACTGGGTTATGCACACTCCGCAGAGATCCGGGAAGGCAATCGGCTGGTGGGCGGACTCTACGGCATCGCCATCGGCCGGGTGTTTTATGGTGAATCCATGTTCAGCCGGGTGCGCGACGCGTCAAAGATCGCCCTGGTACACCTGGCCCGCCACCTGGAAGAGCGGGATTTCGGGCTGATCGATTGCCAGGTCTACTCGGCCCACCTGGCCTCGCTGGGCGCCGAAGAGATAGAGCGCAGACAGTTTTGCGGATATCTGCAACACTTCTGTAATCAACCGGGACTCACCGGCAGCTGGACCCAGGACACAGAATGAATCGTCAAAGCGGGCAATCAATGACGGTACAACTCTACCTGTCACCGGAACATGACTGCCCCTATCTGGAGGGAAAGCAGTCGAGAAGCCTGTTTGTTGATCCCTATCGAACCCACTCCATGCCGCTCTACGAAGCATTGATCAACCAGGGATTCCGGCGCAGCGGCGACAGCATCTACCGCCCCGACTGCGTTGACTGTGACCAATGTATTCCCATGCGTATCCCGGTGAACGAATTCCGGCCGCGCCGGATCCAGCGACGGATATGGAACCGGCAGCAGTCGCTCTACCGCGTCATCGAACAACCAACCGCATTCGACCCGGATCAGTTTGAACTGTTTCAGCGCTATATGCAGGCCCGCCACCCGGATGGTGGCATGGAGGCAACCAACGCCGAGGGATACCAGCAATTTCTCACCAGCAAGTGGGCCAACAGCAGCAACTTCGCTTTTTACCGGGAAGAGCGGCTGGTTGCCGTAGCGGTCACCGACATCCTTCAGCAAGGCCTGTCTGCGGTCTACACTTTCTATGATCCCGAACTGGAACGAAACAGTCTGGGTGTTTTCTGCCTGCTCTGGCAGATAGAGGCGTGTAAAAAGCGTGGCCTACCCTGGCTCTATGTGGGTTACTGGATACCCGAATGCCGGAAAATGTCTTACAAAAAACAGTACCTTCCCCATGAATTGTTTGTCGATGACATCTGGGTCAGGGTTTCAGAATCCAGATAAATCAAACGGCGAACACGGCCTGGCCCGACAAACTGCCCCAAATCGTCACAATTTACTTGCCTTCAGGTCATTTTCACTCATAATTGCGCGCTTATTTTGGCTGGCAATGTGCTATAATCCGCCGATTAAAACTCAGGCTAACCAGGAGAGCGAATGGCAAAAGAAGACTTTATTGAGATGGACGGTACGGTCATAGAGACCCTGCCCAACACCATGTTCCGTGTTGAGCTGGAAAACGGTCACGTCGTTACAGCCCATATCTCAGGCAAGATGCGCAAGCACTATATCCGCATACTCACCGGGGACACCGTCACCGTTCAGCTAACCCCTTACGATTTGAGCAAGGGCCGCATCACCTACCGCGCGCGCTAACCGAAATTGACCGAAGCGCTGGGGGTCAGTGTATGGCACAGCCCTCCATCTCCAGCGTAAGCTCACCGTCGACCACCGTCACTCTAATGTGACCGCCCTCGGACAATGCGCCAAACAACAGCTCCTCGGCCATTGGCTTCTTGATCTTTTCCTGGATCAGGCGTGCCATCGGTCGAGCGCCCATGCTTGAATCGTAACCATGGGTTGCCAACCACTCTTTGGCGGTGTCGTCGATAGTCAGGGTTACATGCTTCTCTTCCAGTTGTCCTTCCAGCTCGAAGATGAACTTGTCCACCACGCTGCCGATCACATCCAGTGGCAGCGGCTTGAACTGGATGATTGCATCAAGCCGGTTGCGGAATTCCGGTGAAAATAGCTTCTTGATCGACTCCATACCATCGCTGCTGTGGTCCTGGGAGGTAAAGCCAATGGATGCCCTGGCCATCTCTCCGGCACCGGCATTGGTCGTCATGACGATGACCACGTTCCTGAAATCAGCCTTGCGACCGTTGTTATCGGTCAAAGTGCCATGATCCATCACCTGCAACAGCAGGTTAAACACATCCGGATGGGCCTTTTCGATCTCGTCCAGCAACAGGACAGAATGGGGATGCTTGGAGATCTCTTCCGTCAGCAGGCCACCTTGGTCATAGCCTACATAGCCCGGAGGCGCACCGATCAGGCGGGAGACAGTGTGACGCTCCATGTATTCAGACATATCGAAACGAATCAGCTCAATACCCAGAATACGCGCCAGCTGACGGGTTACCTCGGTCTTGCCCACACCAGTGGGACCGGCGAACAGGAAGGATCCAACCGGCTTCTGATCCGCTCCGAGGCCTGAACGGCTCATCCGGATAGCGGAGGTCAGTGTGGAAATCGCCTCATCCTGGCCGTACACCACCATCTTCAGGTCACGATCCAGGTTTTTCAGCGCCTCAACATCGGACACCGAAACACTCTTTGGCGGAATACGGGCCATTTTGGCGATAATATTCTCGATATCTTCCACTTCAATCGACTTTTTGCGATTTTCCACATCCTGCAACTGGACGCTGGCTCCCGCCTCGTCAATCACATCGATCGCCTTATCAGGCAGATGCCGGTCATTGATGTAGCGCTCCGCCAGTTCAGCCGCTGTCCGAAGCGCCTCATCGGAGTAGCTGATCTGGTGATGCTCCTCGAAACGACTCTTCAGCCCCTTCAGTATGGCGATAGTCTCCTCCACCGAAGGCTCTTCCACATCAATCTTCTGGAAGCGGCGGGCCAGCGCCCGGTCTTTCTCGAATATTCCGCGGAACTCCTGATAGGTGGTCGAACCAATGCAGCGCAGCTCACCCGATGCCAGTACCGGCTTGATCAGGTTTGAAGCATCCATCACACCGCCAGAGGCCGCACCAGCACCGATCACGGTGTGAATCTCATCGATAAACAGAATGGTTTCGGGCTCCTTCTTGAGCTGGGCCAGCACCGCTTTGAGTCGCTTCTCGAAATCACCCCGGTACTTGGTGCCCGCCACCAGACTACCCAGGTCGAGCGAATAGATCGTGCACCCGGAGAGAACCTCGGGCACCTCTTTGTCCACAATCTTCTTCGCCAACCCCTCTGCAATTGCAGTTTTACCAACACCAGCTTCACCCACCAGCAGCGGGTTGTTTTTTCTGCGACGACAGAGAATCTGGATGGTGCGTTCAATCTCATGGTCGCGGCCAATCAGCGGATCAATCTTGCCCAGCCGGGCCTGTTCATTGAGATTGGTGGAGAAGTTGTCCATCGGATTGGACGAAGGTGATTCCACCTCGATCTCATCACTGCTCCGGCTGATTTCGTCCTGCTGCTCTGACTCACCGTGCACCTTGGAGATACCGTGGGAGATGTAATTAACCACATCCAGGCGGGCAATATCCTGCTGATGCAAAAAGAAAACCGCCTGCGACTCCTGCTCACTGAAAATAGCCACCAGGACATTGGCGCCCGTCACCTCATCCCGACCGGACGACTGCACATGGTAAACGGCACGTTGCAGCACCCGCTGAAAACCCAGGGTCGGCTGGGTCTCATGTTCCGTGTCATCCGGAAGCAGCGGCGTGGTCTCCTCGATAAACTGATCGATATCCCGCCGCAGCACCTCGGTATCCGCACCACAGGCGCGTAAAACATTGACCGCTGTCGGGTTATCCAGCAGGGCCAGCAACAGGTGCTCCACCGTCATGTATTCATGATGCCGGTCCCGCGCCTCCATGAAGGCCTGGTTCAGGGTGAATTCTAACTCTTTACTTAACATGGCAGACCTTGGCTTCCTGGTAACATTAAAGTGACTGGTGTAGGGGCTATACCCTATTGACTACTGTTCGATCCATCGGTTCGATCGGAGGATCTCAGGCCTCCTCCAGCGCACAAAGTAACGGGTGCTGATGGCTGCGGGAAAACTCGTTGACCTGGGCCACTTTCGTCTCCGCCACATCTTTAGTGTAGACCCCACAAACGCCGACGCCACGTGTATGTACATTCAGCATGATTTGGGTTGCCTTCTCGTGATCCATTTTGAAAAACGTTTCCAGCACCAACACCACAAACTCCATGGGTGTGTAATCGTCATTCAATAACAGAACCTTGTACATGGGCGGCCGCTTGAGCTTCGGCTTGGAAGTCTCTACCGCCAGTCCGCCGTCATCATATGGATTGGATTTATCCGTCATGGTTTCATTCTAGTAAAAATAAATATTCGGTGAATTTTGGCTGGAGTCTACAAAGTGGACGGGATACTTCCCGACCCTTTGCGTATCCAGTTCATGATTATCCCCTATTTAACGACAAATTGATCCTTTTCAACTACCCTATTATTAGACGGTGAAATGGCCAAAATTTGACCAACCGTTCCGAGTCGCTATACTAAATAGTTTGAGGGGGGTAGAAATTTATTTTATGATTGGCTTGGTAATTCTACCCGATTTACATTCGTAAACTGCGTAATTCAACGGGCACTATTAATAACAATAGCCCGACTATTTATGCAGTGGCAAACTTGGTCTGTACTGGAGTATTGGAGGAGTACGCGTTATGGCAACGGGCACAGTTAAATGGTTCAACAACGCTAAAGGTTATGGGTTTGTCACTCCTGATCAGGGCGAACAGGATATTTTCATCCATTTCTCAGCCATAAGTATGGATGGCTACAAAACGCTCAAGGAGGGTCAGAAAGTTCAGTTTGAACTTGAAGAAGGCCCCAAGGGTCTGCATGCCGCCAATCTTCAGTCTATTTCCGACGCCTGATAGGCCGGTATAAGATCCCGCACCATCTCACCAGGCGGTTGGGTGGTACGAAGCGATTTACTGGCGTACGTCTCACCAGTAACCGCGTCCTGCCGGATATCATTATCCGGTGATACTGATCTACGCTTCGAACTAACCAGTAACTGAAAATAAAAAAGCCCGGGACTCAGGTCCCGGGCTTTTTTGGTCATGATGGCTACCGGTTACATATTGGCGATCATGGCATCGCCAAATGCGGAACAACTCAGCAGCGTGGAGCCTTCCATCAGACGTTCAAAGTCATAGGTGACGGTTTTGGCTTTGATGGCACCGGACATTCCCTTAACGATCAGGTCAGCTGCTTCCACCCAACCCATGTGACGCAACATCATCTCTGCCGAAAGAATCAACGAACCGGGGTTTACCTTGTCCTGACCAGCGTACTTCGGTGCGGTGCCGTGGGTCGCCTCGAACATCGCCACGGTGTCAGACAGGTTGGCACCCGGTGCGATGCCGATGCCACCGACCTGAGCCGCCAGCGCATCAGAAATGTAATCGCCATTCAGGTTCAGGGTTGCAATCACGTCATACTCGGCCGGGCGCAACAGGATCTGCTGCAGGAAAGCATCCGCGATCGAATCCTTGACGATAATCTCTTTACCGGTTTTCGGATTCTTGAAGCTGCACCAGGGGCCGCCGTCGATCTCGACTGCGCCAAACTCTTCCTTGGCAATCTCGTAACCCCAGTTTTTGAATGCACCCTCGGTATATTTCATGATGTTACCCTTGTGCACCAGGGTAACCGAGCTGCGGTCGTTGTCGATGGCGTACTGCAATGCCTTGCGTACCAGGCGCCGGGTCCCATCACGGGAAACCGGTTTGACACCGATACCCGAGCATTCCGGGAAGCGGATCTTGGTAACGCCCATCTCATTCTGCAGGAAGTCGATCACTTTCTTCGCTTCAGCAGTACCCTCTTCCCACTCGATTCCAGCGTAGATGTCTTCCGAGTTTTCCCGGAAAATCACCATATCGGTCAGATCGGGACGTTTCAACGGACTTGGAGTACCTTCGTAATAACGGACCGGACGCAGACAAACGAAAAGATCCAGCACCTGACGCAGCGCTACGTTGAGCGAACGCATGCCGCCACCGACCGGCGTAGTCAATGGCCCCTTGATGGATACCACGAACTCCCGAATCGCTTCATAGGTCTCTTCAGGCAACCAGGTATCACCACCATATAGACTATTGGCTTTTTCCCCGGCAAAGATCTCCATCCAGGCAATACTGCGCTCGCCGCTGTACGCCTTTTCCACCGCGGCATCGATCACTTTCAACATCACCGGGGTAATGTCAACACCGATACCATCCCCCTCTATATAGGGAATGATTGGGCGATTGGGAACACTGAGGGAGAAATCAGGATTAACGGTAATTTTTTCGCCGTCTGCCGGAACTTTAATCTTATCGTATGCCATGCGTGTTTCCATCGTTGTCTAAAAACAGTAATTTTAGCACTGGCATCAGGGTTAGGCGAAATTTTTTTTCTCAGCTTATAGGACGCTTGTACTATTTATTTGAATATTCACATTGAGAGGCCAATGCACAGCTGTCACACTCCGGTCTGACCCGACAGGCCGCCTTTGCATGCTGGATAATCAGCGCGTGATACTCCCCGTAAACCGCCTCCGATGAAACCAGCTCCTTTTCAAACCGGGCCCTAAGCTGTTCATAACTTTCCGCACCGGACACTAGTCCTAATCTGGAGAAGATTCTGCGGGTGTAGGCATCAATCACAAAAACCGGTCTGCGGAAAGCGTAGAGCAGGATATCATCAGCGGTTTCTGGCCCTACCCCTTTCACCGACAGAAACTGTTCACGCAACTCGGCAGTGGGTATCGACGCCAATTGGGGGTAACTGACCCCTTCCAGGAAACGGCAGAGATTCTTCAGACGGCTCGTCTTGATATTGAAATAGCCCGCAGGCCGCAGCAGTTGGGCCAGCTCCCCATCCGGGCAGGCCAGTATTCGTTCGGCGGTAAGCAGATCTGCTTGTCTGAGGTTCTGAATCGCCAGCTCCACATTACGCCAGGCGGTATTCTGGGTCAGTATCGCGCCGACCATCACCTCGAACGGGGTGTCTGCCGGCCACCAGTTCTGTGGCCCGTAATGGTCCAGCAAACGACAATAGACCTGGTGTAGCTGGCTTGATACGTTGACGCCGGCGGGACTCATCGCCTGGCTGTGGGCTTGTTCCGCGTGGGCCGGGGTTTGCCTTTTCTGCCTGGCCGGCGTTTTTTAGGAGCTGGTTCCGGTGCCGCACCGGTTGCGAGCAACAGCTCCTGCAACTCATCTGCGGTCAGTGACCTGTGCCGGCCGATAGCCAGACTGCTATCGAGAAACAGCGGCCCAAAGCGGACCCGCTTCAGGCGATTAACCTTCAGATCAACCGATTCCCATAACCGGCGTACCTCCCGGTTACGGCCCTCCATGATCACCACATGAAACCAGCGGTTGCGCCCTTCGCCGCCAGACTCGACGATATCCTCAAAGCGGGCAAAACCATCCTCCAGTTCGACCCCATTCACCAACTGCTCCAGCTTTTCGTTGGTGACATCGCCATGCACCCGGACCGCATACTCCCGTTCAATCTGCTGGGACGGATGCATCAGCTTATTGGCCAGTTCCCCATCCGTGGTAAAGATCATCAGGCCGCTGGTATTGATATCCAGCCGGCCCACCGCAATCCATCGACTGCCCACCAGTTTGGGCAGGCGGGTAAACACCGTGGGACGTCCGGCGGGATCATCCCGGGTAACCAGCTCACCTTCGGGCTTGTTGTAGACAATAACCTGAGTCTCTTGCTTCTTCAGCCGCCAGGCACCCACCTTGGTTCTACCGATGTAGATGGTATCCTCCGGCGTCACCCGATCGCCGAGTTTGGCGGTCTTGCCATTGACCGAAACCTCACCCGCCTCGATCTGTCGCTCGATTTCCCGCCGTGAACCAAATCCGGCGTTTGCCAGTACTTTTTGCAAACGTTCGCCTGGTCCGCTCTGTTGCGGTTTATTCTTCATATTTCTTCTCATCAGGAGCGGCGGATTCAAGAGTGTCATCAGGCCCGGACACCGTGGCGGAATCTGATTCAGCTTGCGAGGCTTCGGCAGGCGTATCTTCCGTGTGCAGGGAAATCACCTCGGCCAGCCGGTCAGCAGCAGCGGCAATCCCGCCGTCGGGCTTACCGTCAACCGAGTCCGCGTCAGGCTTGCTGGCGTCTTCCCCATCGGCCATTGAGCCGTTTTCGGCCGCTTCACTGCCCGGTTCCGCCAGTTCCAGCTCCTGGTTGATGGAGTCCAGGTCACGAATCTGCTGCAGGGTTGGCAGCTCATCCAGGCTTTTCAGACCAAAGTAGTTCAGAAACTCCCGGGTGGTGGCGTAGAGCGACGGCTTTCCCGGGACATCGCGGGTCCCGACCACCCGGACCCACTCCCGTTCCAGCAATGTTTTTACGATGTTACTGCTGACACTGACCCCGCGAATCTCCTCGATCTCCCCACGGGTTATGGGCTGGCGATAGGCAATCAGTGCCAGGGTCTCCAGCAAGGCCCGGGAGTAGCGCGGCGCCCGCTCTTCCCATAACCGGGAAACCCAGGGGGCATACTCTTCACGCACATTGACCCGGAAACCACCCGCCACTTCGGCAATCTCGATACCACGCCCCTGGTAATCCTCCGCCAGAGCCGCCAGGACTTCGCGCAGATCTTTTTTTTCCGGTCGCTCTTCCTCCAGGAACAGTTCCTGAAGATTATCAACGGTCAAGGGACCGCCCGCCGCCAACAAGGCAGCTTCCACAATCTGTTTCAGTTTATCCATCATCGGCTTTTCGCTCAGTCCGGCCTTCCGTTATCGGGCTTGGCTCCCACTGAATGGTTTTGATTATCTGTTGAGCAGGGTCCCGGCCAGATCCCGACCTAATGCTCCGCCTGGGATACGGCCTTGACATGAATGGGCCCAAAACTCTCCGCCTGAATGAGATCAATCAGGGATCCCTTGATCAGTTCCAGCACTGCCAGGAAGGTCACCACCACACCCAGCCGTCCCTCTTCAGGATCAAACAACTGGGTGAACTCGGTGAAGCTCTCCGCATTGATCCGTTCCAGGATGCCGGACATCTTTTCCCGCACCGACAGCGGCTCCATCTGCACCTGGTGATGACTGAACATATCAACCCGGTGCATCACCTCTTTCAGGGCCATCAGAATCTCACGCAGATCCACATCCGGTGGCCGACGCTGGATAATCCGGTCGGGAACATCCGCTGCGGCCTGGAACAGGTCACGTCCCATGCGGGGCAGATTATCGATATCCTCGGCCGCCTGCTTGTAACGCTCATACTCCTGCAGCCGCCTGATCAACTCGGCCCGGGGATCACCCTCTTCGTCATCTTCCTCTTCCTGCCTGGGCAGCAGCATGCGGGACTTGATCTCGGCCAGCATGGCGGCCATCACCAGATACTCCGCCGCCAACTCCAGGCGGATATTCTTCATCAGGTCCACATACTCCATGTACTGGGAGGTAATCTCCGCAATGGGTATGTCCAGAATATCCAGATTCTGCCGCTTGATCAGGTACAGCAACAGATCCAGCGGCCCCTCGAAGGCATCAAGAAACACCTCCAGCGCATCCGGCGGGATGTAGAGATCCTTCGGAATCGTCGTCCAGGGAGCACCCTGTACCACCGCAAACGGCATCTCCTCCTGCTCGGGATGCGGATGGTTCTGCAGCGGCAGATTGGTTTCCTTGTCAGACATTTAATTCCTGATTATAGGGTTTCGGCAAGCCATGATAACCCTATTCTCCGGTCGCCAACACTACTATCGGTTCCACGCCCCACCGGTTACTAGCGGTAGTTCATGGACATCGCGTGACGCACCTCAACCATGGTTGACTGGGCCATGTCCCGGGCGGCTTCACACCCTTCCGCCAGGATCGAACGCACCAGATCCGGCTGTGCCTCAAACGACTTGGCCCGCTCCTGGATCGGCTTCAGCTCCTGCAGCACCGCATCAATGACCGGCTGTTTGCATTCAACACAACCGATTCCGGCACTCCGGCACCCCTCCTGCACCCAGGTTTTGACACCGTCACTGGAGTAGACCAGGTGGAATTGCCATACCGGACAACGATCCGGATCACCCGGATCTGTGCGCCGCACCCGGTTGGTATCGGTCGGCATGGTACGAAGGGACTTTTCGATCACTTCAGGATCATCCCGCAGCGCGATGGTATTGCCATAGGATTTGGACATCTTCTGTCCGTCCAGTCCCGGCATCTTGGAGGCCTTGGTCAACAGCGGCTGGGGTTCCGGCAGGATGACCCGACCGCTCCCCTCCAGGTAACCGAACAGCCGGTCCCGGTCATTGACGGTGATATTCTGTTGACTGTCCAGCAGTGCCCGGGCCGCATCCAGTGCCGCCTGGTCACCCTGTTCCTGGTAGGCCTTGCGGTAGCGGTTATAGAGCTTGGCGTTCTTTTTGCCCATCTTTTTGATGGCCTGTTCAGCCATCGCCTCAAACCCGGTCTCCCGGCCATAGATGTGATTAAAGCGCCGGGCCACTTCCCGGGTGAATTCCACATGGGACACCTGATCCTCACCCACAGGCACCAGTCCCGCCTTGTAGATCAGGATATCGGCGGCCTGCAACAGGGGATAGCCCAGAAAGCCGTAGGTAGCCAGGTCTTTCTCTTTCAGCTTCTCCTGTTGATCCTTATAGGTCGGCACCCGCTCAAGCCAGCCGAGCGGTGTGATCATGGAGAGCAGCAGATGCAGCTCGGCATGCTCCGGCACCTGGGACTGGATAAAAATCTTCGCCTCCCCCTGATTCACGCCGACGGCCAGCCAGTCGATTACCATCTCCATGACGCTGTCGGGAATGGAGCTGGGGTCGTCGTAGAGGGTCGTCAGGGCGTGCCAGTCGGCCACAAAAAAGAAGCACTCGTATTCGTGCTGAAGTTCAACCCAGTTTTTCAGGACGCCGTGGTAATGACCCAGATGGAGACGGCCGGTCGGTCGCATGCCGGAAAGTATACGGGCATGTTGCGCAGGAACAGAGTTCAAGATTTCTACCTCAAGTTGGTGTTTGTATTACAAAATAGTGTCTAAATATTGGTCAGGATAGGGCGCGATGATGCGTTCAGGTTAGCAAACTGATTAGCGCAAGCCCACTATCCAGGTACTGAAATCCTGTACCAGACCCACGCCGGGTTGCACCACACTGCCCAGTAAACCACTGAACAGGAGTCCCACCACGATGATCAGGCCCCAGGGCTCCAGCCGGGCATACTGCAAGGCCAGGCGTGGTGGCAGCAGGGAAGCGACCACCCGTCCCCCGTCCAGCGGCAAGATCGGTATGAGATTCAGGACCATCAGGAAGGCGTTGATGAGTATACCGGCATAGCCCATGTAGACCATGGGCAGAGCAAAAAAGGCGTACTCATTACCCAGAATCACCCCCAGGTGCATGATGCCCGCCCAGATAATGGCCATAATCAGGTTCGAGCCAGGTCCGGCGATCGCCACCAGGGCCATGTCCCGCCGGGGTTGGTGCAGATTTCTGCCATCCACCGGCACCGGCTTGGCCCAGCCAAACAGGAAGCCGGTCAGTGCAAACATTCCCAGAGGAACCAGTATGGTTCCGACAAGATCGATATGGCGCAGGGGGTTGAGGGTCACACGCCCCAACAGGCTGGCGGTCTGATCCCCCAGTTTTTTGGCCATCCAGCCGTGAGCGGCCTCATGCACCGTAATGGCGAACAACACAGGCAGAAACAACACCGCCAGTTTTTGAATCGTGGTTAAACCTTCCATCGTTCGAATATACCTGTCTATTTATCCAGCGCTACCCGCTCAGGTCTCGAACAGGGAGGTATCGCCCTTACCGGCGCGCACCACGAAGGGTGTATCGCCTTCCATATCCACCACCGTACTATCCTCAAAGCCGCAGTAACCACCGTCGATCACCAGGTCCACCTGATGGCTGAGGATATCCCGCATCTCGTAGGGATCGGTCAGGGGCATCTCTTCACCCGGCAGAATCAGGGTTGAACTCATTATTGGTTCATCCAGTTCCGCCAGCAGCGCCCGGACGATGACATTGTCGGGCACCCGGATACCAATCGTCTTTTTCTTCGGATGCTGCAGCCGCCGCGGCACCTGCTTGGTGGCCTTGGAGATAAAGGTATAGGGGCCCGGGGTCAGATTTTTCAGCATCCGGTAATGGTGATTATCGAGCTTCGCATAATTGGCGATTTCCGACAGATCCCGGCATACCAGAGTGAAATTATGCTTGTCATCCAACCGCCGGATGGCGCGAATCCGCTCCATCGCCGCTTTGTCACCAATATGGCAACCCAATGCGTAACTGGAGTCGGTGGGATAAACCACCACGCCGCCCTGGCGAATAATATCGACCGCGCTGCGGATCAGTCGCAACTGCGGATTTTCGGGGTGAATCTGGAAAAACTGTGCCATGAGTGATGAATCGAAAAGTATAGATAAATAGGTCAGATAATATCAGGCCAGTGCCTGCGTCTTGGAGATGGACCAGTCGTGCCAGATGGGTAGCGCACTGTCCGGGAGTGGCATCAGCCTGCCCAGTTCGGCCCAGGGGGTTTCCGGTCCATGATAATCCGAACCGGCCGAGGCGCACAGGGAGAAATCACGACTGTGCCGCGCCATGGTGAACACTTCATCCCGGCTATGGCTGCCAGAGACCACTTCCAGCGCCGCACCACCTGCCTCCTGGAACTCGCCAATCAGCCGTCTCAGCCGGGTCCGGGTCATACCATAACGGGCCGGATGGGCGATCACCGCCTGACCACCAGCGTCATTGATCCAGCCAACAGCCTTGTCCAGATCGGCCCACTCCCCCGCCACATGGCCCGGTTTACCCCGGGTCAGAAACTGCTTGAACACTTTACGCATGTCGGGCGAGTAGCCCTGCTCCACCAGAAAACGGGCAAAATGGGTTCGGCTGATCAGGTGGCCATTGGAGTAACCGCGCGCACCCGCATAGGCGCCTGGGATACCACTCTTTTCCAGTCGCCGCCCAATCTCCTCAGCCCGCCAGTCACGAAACCGACGCAGTCCGGCCAACCCCGCCTGCAGTGCCTGGTTTCCGGGATCAAAACCCAGCCCCACGATATGCACGACCTGGCCGCCCCAGGTGACAGAGATCTCCACACCGGTAACCAGGCAAAGTCCGGCTTCCCCGGCCGCCACCGCGGCCTCCTGCAGGCCTTCAGTGGTGTCGTGGTCCGTCAGAGCCAAAACCTCCACCCCTGCTGCTGCCGCACGCGCTACCAGCTGGGATGGCGTAAGGGTTCCATCCGAGGCCGTAGAGTGACTGTGCAGGTCGTATCGGGCGTTCATCAGGACATTGTACCCCAAAGCCGGGCAGATTGATTCACCACCGCAGCACACAAGCCATGCCTCACCGGGTGTGGATAGAGGGCAAACTGACCGGGGCAATAGTGTGCTCAAAACTGATCGTTAAAGAGTGCCGGGCTGAACGCCACCCATCGCGTAGGCCGGTCATCCCTTCCCCGCTCATCTGCGAAGCACCTTTTTTATGCTATCCTGCCAGCATCTATTACCAGACCCGATAAATACTTATGAAGTTTCTCAGCGACCTGTTTCCCGTCATACTTTTCTTTATCGCCTACAAAATGTATGACTTTTATGTGGCGACAGCTGTCATCATTGTCGCCACTATCGTGCAGGTCGCTTATAACTGGTTCCGCCACCATAAAGTGGAAAAGATGCACCTGGTCACCCTGCTGCTGGTACTGCTGTTTGGTGGCCTGACCCTCTACCTGCAGGATCCGCTGTTCCTCAAATGGAAACCCACCGTGGTCAACTGGCTGTTCGCCCTGGTGTTTTTCGGCAGCCACTTCATCGGCAACAAGCCGCTGGTTGAACGGATGATGGGCAAGAGCGTGGCATTGCCCGTGCCGGTCTGGAGCAGGCTGAACATCGCCTGGACCCTGTTCTTTGTCGCCATGGGCGCCATCAATCTATACGTGGCGTTCAGTTTTTCCGAGGACACCTGGGTTAATTTCAAACTCTTTGGCATGATGGGTATGACCATCCTGTTTATCATCCTTCAGGCCTTCTACCTGGCCAAATATATTAGCGAAGTAGAGCAGAAAACCACCCCGGAGGAGAGTTGAGTGTTATACGCAATTATGGGTACGGATCGAGAAGACAGCCTGGAAGCCCGCCTGCAGGTGCGGCCCGAACACCTGGCGCGGCTAAAACAGTTACAGAGTGAAGGACGCCTGCTGCTGGCAGGCCCGCATCCGTCAATTGACAGTGAAGATCCCGGCCCCGCCGGCTTCAGCGGCAGCCTGATTGTTGCGGAATTTGCCAGCCTGGACGAGGCCAAGGCCTGGGCGGACGATGATCCCTACACCCGCACAGGGGTGTTCGCGGAGATATCGGTCAAACCCTTCCTGAAAGTCCTGCCCTGACACCGGCCCCAAAACCAAACGCCCCCTGACGGGGGCGTTTATCTATTCAGGCAGAAGATCGGCGCCAGCGCAATCCCTATCCCCCGGTCATGGACATCACCCGCACAACCTGGTCCGGATTGGTGTTGAACTCATGTTTCTCCGGTTTACGCTGAATGGCGGCCAGGATCTCCTCCTTGAGTTGCTCATCGGAGAGCCCATTTCGCAACAGCGGCTTTAACTCCAACTTGTCCTGCTGGCCAAGGCAGAGGTAGAGCGTACCTTCGGACGAGAGCCGTACCCGGTTACAATCCTCACAGAAGTGCTGGGACATGGGAGTGATGAAACCGATCTTGATGCGCTTGTCGACAATTTTGAAGTACTTGGCCGGGCCGGCCCCTGTCATGCGGGCAGGTTCCAGTTTAAAGCGCTGCTCCAGAATCTCCCGCACCTCATCCAGTGGCACATAGCGATCCCGGGCCATCTGTCCGGCAGCGCCTACCGGCATGGTTTCAATAAAACGCAGGGTGAAGCGGTTTTCGATACAGAAATCCACCATATCGCCCACTTCATGGAGATTGAGATCCCGCATCACCACCATATTGATCTTGATGGGATAGAGATCGACCTTTTTCGCTTCCATCAAGCCGTCGATCACCTTACTCAGGTCGCCCTGGGTAATCTGGTGAAACACCTCCGGATTCAGCGAATCGAGGCTGACATTGATACGCCCGACCCCGGTATCCTTGAGCATGCGGGCGTGCTGTGCCAGGTGAGACGCGTTGGTACTCATGGAGAAATCCTCCACATCCGGCAACGCAGCAATGCCCCGGACCAACGGCTCTATATCCTTGTGGATCAGGGGCTCTCCCCCGGTGAGGCGTATTTTACTGACGCCCAGTTCGCTGAATACCCGGATCAACCGGATGAACTCATCCAGTTTCAGTCGATCATCGACCCCGGTAAATCCTTTAAATCCCTTGGGTATACAGTAGAAACAGCGAAAATCGCAGCGATCCGTGACTGACAGTCTCAGATACTCGATTTTCCGGCCAAAACGATCAATGAGTTCGTTCATGATTATCAACCCGAAAAGTGAGCGATAATTGTTTCTTGTTCTCGTTTAAAACACAATAGCCCGCCGTTCCTATTCGGCGGGCTCAGTGCACCGCAGGAACCATTTACTTGATCCAGGCCAATTAATAACAAATCGCCGTTCAGCCCTCGCCTGGAATATCTTCCGTCGGGTCATACCCTTCCGGCAGCGAGTGGGCAATACCCTTGTGACAATCAATACAGGTATAGCCTTTCTCGATCGCTTCGTCATGGGAGTCGGCACTGCGTTCCTCCTGGCGACTGAAGTCCATGGAATCAAAGTTGTGACAGTTCCGGCACTCGCGCGAGTCGGTCTCTTTCATCGCCTGCCACACATTTTGTGCCAGCTCTAAACGTTTGGCCTCAAACTTTTCGGGCGTATCGATAGTACCCAGCAGCTTGTGGTAGAGCTCGTTACTCGCCTTGACCTTGCGCACCACTTTATGGACCCAATCTTTGGGCACATGGCAGTCCGGACAGGTCGCACGTACACCGGTGCGGTTGGTAAAGTGGATGGTATCCTGCAACTCCTGATAGACGTTCTCTTCCATTTCATGACAGGAGATACAAAACTGTTCGGTGTTGGTGGCCTCCATGGCGGTATTGAATCCACCCCAGAGAATAATGCCCAGCACAACACCCACTACCAATAAACCCGCAACGCCACGCTTGGTACCCTTCATCATTTTACGACCCCACTATATGCTCTAATTTTTGCCCACCGGCGCACCTCCGATCCAGACGGTTTGAATCGGGGTGGCCTGACGATCCGGGATTACCGTTATTTCGCGCCTTCAAACTGGTTCCTGACAATCGGATCCGCATTCAGCTGAGGTGCATGACACTGGTTACAAAAGTATCGGCGGCTGGAGACCGTATCCAGCACCTTTCCGTCCCGGCTGACATAGTGCGAATCACCTGCCTTGGGCGCCTTTTTCTTTTGATAGGTTTTTTCCGAATGACATTTCATGCAGGTATTGATTTTCAGATTGATCTTCTCCTTATCAATCTTGTGAGGAATCATGGGCGGTTGGATTTTGTAACTCCTATCCACACCGCCCTGACTGATCACCTGTTTGCGCATCGGATATTTATCCGCCCCGTCGGTCAACTGACTGTCCCCCCGTAACGAGGTGACTCCTGCCATGGCGGTTCCGCTAAACATAATGACCACCAGGGTAACCATCAGGGCTACGATTACTTTTTTCATGTTAATCTCCATAAATCTCTAAATCATGATATGCAAAGGTTTGACGGCTCAGGCTTTATCACCAGGTACAACCTGTTTAGTGCAGTTATCAGCATGTTTTACTGATGCGTTTTCCATCGTGTTGTTAAAACGGGTACCAAACTGGAAGACATCTTTTGCGCACACATCAATACAGCGACCACAATTTGTGCAGTTGGCAGAGAGTATGACCGGCCCCACGCCCTTATCCGCACCCTTCAGGGCAGGCTTGATCACCTGGCTCTCTGGGCAGACCACAAAACAATCCATGCAGTCATCACAGTTTTCCCTTCCGGCAGCAACCACCCTGACCGCACCGCCGATACCCAGCAGACCGTAAAACGCACCGACCGGGCAAAGCCTTCCGCACCAGCCGTGCTTGGTCATTAACAGATCGAACAGGAACACACCCAGGATCAGCACCCACGCCAAACCCATGCCGAATACGATGCCGCGAAACAGCATCGAAACCGGATTGAACAACTCCCAGACCAGGGAGCCGGTCAGCAGCGGCAGGACCAGTGTCAGTAGCAGCATCCAGTAGCGTGTCGATCGTGACAGCTGGGAAGCTGACTTGATTCCAAGCCTGCGACGCAGCCAGGCAGCGGCATCTGTCACCATGTTGACCGGACAGACCCAGGAGCAGTACACCCGTCCACCCACCAGCAGGTAGAAAGCCATCACGATGATGGCGCCGACCAGGGCGGACAACTCCGGGGTTACTCCCGAAAGCACCGACTGCAACAACACATGGGGATCTGTCAGCGGCAGTACATCCAGGGTCATACTGGCTGCCAGGTTGCCTTTCACAATCCAGATACCAACCAGGGGACCAAGCAGAAACAGCAGCAGAATGGACAACTGACTTATACGCCGCAGAATCAGCCACTGGTGGGCCTTGAACCAACCCTTGGTGGCAATGGCGTCGGCACCCGCGATGATTTTGTCTGCCATCATTGCTCCTCCAGTCCCCGGTTAAGCCGCTCCAGCGGATCAGAGGGAAACGGCTTCGCTTGCTGCGTCTCCGGTTCCACGATCAACCCACGGCCCTGCAGGTCATAACGCACCCCTTCCGGCAGGTTATAGTGATGCTCCACATCCGGCGTCACCAATGACTGCCCGGCCTTCTCCTTCTCTTTCCAGCCGAGTCGATAGTGTTGACCAATCTCCCCTTTCGCCAAATGAATCGGGAATACCTTGATGGCCGCCTCTTCCAGAATGCAGGCCTTCTCACAGAGTCCGCAGCCGGTGCATTCGTCGGAGTGAACCACGGGTAAAAAGCGCGCATGTTTTCCCGAACGTACGTTGTGCTCATACTCCAATGAGATGGCCTTACCCCGGATCGGACAGATGTTGAAACAGACTTCGCAACGCAGTCCCTGAAAAGCGATACAGGTCTCCTGGTCAACCAGCACCGCGAGTCCCATGCGGGCATCCTCAATATCAGTCAACCCATGGTCCAGTGCATTGGTCGGACACGCGGCCACACAGGGAATGTCCTCACACATCTCACAGGGATCCGTCCGTGCATAAAAGTAGGGGGTACCCGCCGCCACCTCGCCACCTAGCTGTCCGAGCGACAACATGTCATAGGGACAGTCCCGCACACACAAGCCACAGCGGATACAGGCGCCGAGAAACTCCTCTTCAGGAAGCGCACCCGGCGGCCTGATCGCCATCGCCGGCAAAGACTCCGCCTGCTTCGCATAAAAGCCCAGCCCCATACCGATCAGACTGACCCCACAGGCAGTTTTGAGTGTCTGATTCAAAAACTGCCGGCGGTTAATCGCCTTGCTTCTACCCTTACCTGAACCTGGCATCTCGTTAGTACTCTGCTATCGATCCGGTAATCACCAGTTCAGTTTGATGGTCCGGCCGATTGCGGGCAGCCGGACCACCAAACACCCTTTATGCCTTGACGATCTTCACGGCACACTTCTTGTAGTCCGTCTCTTTGGAGAGCGGATCTGTGGCATCCAGGGTCAGCTTGTTGACCAGCCGACTGGCATCAAACCAGGGGATAAATACCAACCCTTCGGGCGGACGGTTACGACCCCTGGTCTCCACACGTGCAAGCAGTTCGCCACGACGCGTCTGCAACCTGGCCATCTGCCCATCACGCAGACGCCGTTTTTTGGCGTCCTTCTTATGCATGAACACCACCGCATCCGGCACAGCCCTATGCAACTCGGGAACCCGTCGGGTCATGGAACCGGAGTGCCAGTGCTCCAGCACCCGGCCGGTGCAAAGCCAGAGATCAAACTCCTCATCCGGGCTCTCTGCGGCCGGCTCGTATGGAGCGGTGATGACGTTGGCTCTGCCGTCCGGCTTACCGTAGAACCTAATCCCCTCGCCTTTGGCAACATGGGGGTCATACCCCTCCCGGAAACGCCACAGGGTCTCCTTGCCATTAACCACCGGCCAGCGGATTCCGCGCGCCTTGTGGTAGTCATCAAACGGGGCCATCTCATGGCCTTTCTTGATAATGTTGTCGGCTGAATTGAATAGCCGGTACTCTTCAAAAAGGCCCTTTTGCGGATAGAAGCCGAAGTGCGCCATCTCATCATTTTCGTAGACATTACCCTGGCTATCCTTCACCTCCTGCACCGGGAACTGATCTACCTGTCCATTGGTGAAGAGCACTTCGAACAGGGTCTTGTCTTTGTATTCCGGCGCCTTTTCCAGCAGTTCAGCCGGCCAGATCTCTTCCATCCGGAAACGTTTTGAAAACTCCATGATCTGCCAGAGATCGGACTTGGCTTCGCCCGGCGCCTTTACCTGCTGACGCCAGAACTGGGTACGCCGTTCTGCATTACCGTAAGCCCCCTCTTTTTCAGCCCACATGGCAGTGGGCAGGATCAGGTCCGCCGCCATGGCGGAGACCGTCGGGTAGGGATCGGAGACCGTGATAAAGTTCTTCGGATTGCGCCAGCCGGGATAGGACTCTTCATTCAGGTTGGCGGCGGCCTGCATGTTGTTGTTACACATCACCCAGAAGGTGTTCAGCTTGCTGTCTTTCAACATGCGGTGCATCAATACTGCGTGATAACCCACCTTGCCATTCAGCGTGCCTTCGGGCAGTTTCCAAACCTGTTCGGCAAACTTGCGATGCGCCGGATTGGCCACCACCAGATCCGCCGGCAGACGGTGACAGAAAGTGCCCACTTCACGGGCTGTTCCACAGGCCGAGGGTTGTCCGGTCAGAGAGAACGGGCTGTTGCCCGGCTCAGATATCTTGCCCATCAGCAGATGGATGTTATAAACCAACCCATTGATCCAGACGCCCCGGGTGTGCTGATTCATACCCATGGTCCAGAAGGAGGAGACCTTCTTGTCCGGATCGGCATAAACCTTGGCCAGCCGCTCCAGGTTTTTCACCGGCACCCCGGAAATCTCCGATGCCATCTCTACCGTGTAGGGAGCAACCGAAGCGGCGTACTCTTCGAAACTGATCTTGGCCAGCTTGCCCTTACCGGCATTCTTGGCCGCCTTCTCCAGCGGATGTTCAGGACGCAGGCCATAACCGATATCGGTTGGGGTCTTGGTAAAGTTGACGTGCTTGTCAATAAACGCCTTGTTGTAGGCTTTGTTCTGGATAATGTAGTTGGCGATGTAGTTGGCAATAGCCAGATCCGATTGTGGATGGAATACCAGGCCATTGTCCGCCAGTTCAAAACAGCGGTGCTCGTAGGTGGACAGCACATGCACTTCACAACCGGGCTTGGTCAGCCGTGTATCGGTCAGACGAGACCAGAGTATGGGATGCATCTCCGCCATGTTGGCACCCCAGAGCACAAACACATCGGCATGCTCCAGGTCGTCGTAGCAACCCATGGGTTCATCGATGCCAAAGGCGCGAATAAAAGCGCCTACCGCAGAAGCCATACAGTGACGGGCATTGGGATCCAGGTTGTTGGAACGGAAGCCCGCCTTCATCAGTTTTGATGCTGCAAAACCTTCCCACACTGTCCACTGGCCGGAGCCGAACATGCCGACGGAAGAGGTCATCTTATTCACCGGCTTGCCGGCATTGCTTTCCAGATCTTTCCTGAGTGCGGCCTTCCATTTGTCCGCCATCACATCGAAGGCCTCATCCCAGGAGACCGGCTCAAACTTTCCATCCTTGGCAAACTGTCCGTTCTTTTTGCGCAACAGCGGCTGGGTCAGCCGGTCCTCGCCATAGAGGATCTTCGGCAGGAAATAACCCTTGATACAGTTGAGTCCTTTGTTCACGGGTGCATCCGGATCGCCCTGACTCGCAACCATCTTGCCGTCCTTGGTGCCAACCAGAACAGAACAGCCGGTACCACAGAAGCGACAGGCTATCTTGTCCCAGCGGATACCATCTGCATCCACACCATCAGCAGTCGTGGCACCTGCCACCTGAATGGCCGGCAGCGTCACCCCCGCTGCCACGGCCGCGGCGGTCGCCGCATTGCTCTTTATGAAATCACGCCTGGTTAAATTCACTTCAGTACCTCCTCATCAGCAGATTCTTCCCCGCAATAGTGATAAATCATCACCGTATTGATCACTCCGGTTATGTCGTTGAACCTGGCCATGGTGTCCGCCAATGCATCATCATTTTGCCCCTCGAGGGTAACGACCAGCTTGCCCACTTCGACCCCACCATGGATTTCCACTCCCCGGAATGTCTCTAAACGTTCTTGCACCACACCGGCCATTTCCGGCCTGGCGTGCACAATGGCGCTGCAAATATTCATCGTCGCGATATGCTCCTGTAGTTACGCAGTCTGGTTGCGCGGTTCGTTAATAAAACTGAGAGTTATTGCTTGTATGGGACAAACGGAAAAACAGGCACCGCAGCCCGTGCAGAATTCGGAATCAAGAAAGGGTCGGGCGACACCACCCCGCTCCAGGGTGAACCGGATAGCCCGCTCGTCGCAGACTTCGCCACACGAGCGGCAGATCACCGCCTTCAGCGAGAGACAACCGGGTTGGATGGACGCCTTGATTTTCCAGGGCGTCTGGTCGGATTCAACATCGCGTGCCAGGGCACCGGTCTTGCAGACGGAAACGCAGTCTGCGCAGAAATCACAACCGCCGCGCAGAAAATCCATCCGGGGAAGCTTGCCGCGTCCGACCACAATGAGATTTTCCGGACAGGCGGTGATGCAATCGCCGCAACCATTGCATTGCTCGACAAAGTCAATTTCGGGGACAGACCAGGGGGGACGAAACGGTGGATTTCCGTTATTCAGGACTCCGCTCAGCAGTTGTGCGCGACTGACGTTATGTCCCATCGATTAAGCCCCTCAGCTATTACCGTATTGTTTGAGCGGTTTTATAGGGGCCCACCTATCCTGCATCGTTGATCTATATCAAATCTGCCCTGTACCCACCTGGACTATTGACCCACATCAACAAAACAGGGGAGTTAAACAATTATCAGCGATCACCCTGTTGGGAAATATGCCTTCGATACACTCGCCAGCTGTGCGAGAATGCCCCGCCTGTTTTACCTGAATAGCCGGACCCATGACCGATTTGAATATGACCGACCCCGCAGTGTTATACGATCCACTGAACGCCCCGATTCCGAACAAGCCGGATGAGCGCATCCAGTGGGGCCGGCTCTACGGTATGGGTGATGCGCTGGCCATCGCCTCGGCGGCCCGCGCCTTTCCGGGCACCACCATGGTGGTTGCCGACGACGCCCAGACAGCCTCGAAACTGGAAGATGGGTTACGTTTTTTTCTGGCCGGTGAGTCCATACCGGTTTTTGGTTTTCCCGACTGGGAGACCCTCCCCTACGACGTTTTCTCACCACTCCCCGAACTGGTGTCCCAGCGCCTGTTGACCCTGTACCAACTGGATCGCATGCAACAGGCCGTGCTGATTCTTCCGGTCAGTACCCTGCTGCAACGGCTGCCGCCCAGGCATTACCTGCAGGCCAACACCCTGATGCTGAAACCCGGCGATCCCCTGTCGCTGCAGGAGATGCGCCGCCAGCTGGAAAAGTCGGGTTACCAGTATGTCTCCCAAGTGGTGGAACATGGCGAGTACACCATTCGCGGCTCCCTGCTGGACATCTTTCCCATGGGGAGCAGGTTGCCCTACCGGATAGACCTGTTTGATGAGGAGATTGAGACCATCCGGACATTTGATCCGGAGACCCAGCGCACGCTGGACCGGGTTGAGGCGATTGAGATGCTCCCGGCCCGGGAGTACCCGCTGGACGAGGCGGGCATTACCCATTTCCGGCAGGCCTATCGCAACACCTTCGAGGGCGACCCGCAGCGCAGCCTGATCTACCGGGAGGTATCCAACGGCAATGCGCCCGGTGGCCTGGAGTACTACCTGCCGCTGTTTTTTGAACAGACCGCCACCCTGTTTGATTTCCTGCCCGAACGGCTGTTGACCATCCGCAGTGCCGAAACCCGTGACTATGCCGACCAGTTCCTGCAACAGGTCCATGCACGTTACGAGCAGCGCCGGCATGACCCGGAACGGCCCCTGCTGCCCCCGGATCAACTCTATCTGGATACCGATCACCTGGTGGAAAACCTGCACCGCGGCATGTCCATCCGCCTGCAGCGGGGTAAGCTGGAGTCGCGCAGCAAGGGTTATAGCGGGATCTGCAATTTCGCCACCCGGGTACCCGAACCGATCAGCCTGCAACCACGGGCGGAGCATCCCGCCGCCGCACTGCAGGCGTTTATCGATCGATCGCCGGGTCGCATTCTGTTTATAGCCGAGAGCGCCGGGCGCCGGGAGATGCTCAAGGAGACCCTGGCCGGCTACAACATCCGCCCGCGTCAGGTGGCGGATTGGCGTTCGTTTGTCAAAGATGACCACCCCCTGATGCTGACCGTTGCGCCGCTGGAGCAAGGACTGTGGCTCGATCAGGCCGGTCTGGTTGTCATCACCGAGAGCCAGCTGCTGGGGGAACGGGTCCGGCAGGATCGACGCAGAAAAGCCAAGCAGCGGGATGCGGATCAGATCGTCCGCAACCTGACCGAACTGCATATCGGCGCACCGGTTGTCCACGAGGACCACGGTGTCGGTCGCTATCTTGGCCTGCAGGTGCTGGAAGTGGGTGGCATGACCACCGAGTTCCTGACCCTGGAGTACGCCCGGGGCGACAAACTCTATGTGCCGGTCTCCTCACTGCACCTGATCAGCCGCTATGCCGGCGCCTCCCCGGAGAGCGCCCCGCTGCATCGCCTGGGTGGCGACCAGTGGGAGCGGGTAAAACGCAAGGCAGCGGAAAAGGCCCGGGATGTGGCGGCCGAACTGCTGGAGATCTACGCCCGCCGGGCCGCCCATAAAGGCTATGCCTTCCCGCCCCCCGGAGAGGAGTATGCCGCCTTCGCCGCCTCTTTCGAGTTCGAGGAGACCCCGGACCAGCTTCAGGCCATTGAGTCCGTCATTGCCGACATGACCGCCCCGCAACCCATGGATCGGGTGGTGTGTGGCGACGTGGGCTTCGGCAAGACCGAGGTAGCCATGCGGGCCGCCTTCATGGCGGTCCAGGGCGGCCGTCAGGTGGCAGTGCTGGTCCCCACCACCCTGCTGGCCCAGCAGCACTACGAGAACTTTTCCGACCGGTTCGCCGACTGGCCGGTAAAAGTGGAGAGTCTCTCCCGCTTCCGCACCGCCAAGCAGCAGAAGGCGATCACCGACGGACTGGCGGCGGGCACCGTGGATATCGTGGTGGGCACCCATAAGCTGCTCCAGGAGAGTATTCAGTATAAAAATCTCGGCCTGGTGGTGATCGACGAGGAGCACCGCTTCGGCGTGCGGCACAAGGAGCGACTCAAGGCGCTGCGCAGTGAAGTGGACATGCTGACCCTGACCGCCACGCCGATCCCGCGTACCCTGAACATGGCCATGTCCGGGATGCGCGATCTCTCCATTATCGCCACCCCGCCGGCGGCCAGGCACCCGATCAAGACCTTTATCAGCCAGTGGAACGACGCCCTGATCGTGGAGGCGTGCCAGCGTGAAATCAAGCGCGGTGGACAGGTCTATTTCCTGCACAATGAAGTGAGCACCATCGAGAACACCGCCAACAAGCTGGAGAAGCTGTTACCCGGCGTGCGTGTACAGGTGGCCCACGGCCAGATGCGGGAGCGGCAGCTGGAGGATATCATGCGGGACTTCTACCACCAGCGCTTCAACATCCTGGTCTGTACCACCATTATCGAGAGTGGTATCGACGTCCCCAGCGCCAACACCATGATCATCAACCGGGCCGATAAACTGGGCCTCGCCCAGCTGCACCAGTTACGCGGCCGGGTCGGCCGATCCCATCACCGGGCCTACACCTACCTGATTACACCGCCCCCCAAGACGCTCACAGCCGACGCCAAAAAACGGCTGGAAGCCATTGAATCCCTTGAAGATCTTGGCGCCGGATTCACCCTGGCGACCCACGACCTGGAGATTCGCGGTGCCGGTGAGCTGCTGGGCGAAGGCCAGAGCGGCCAGATTCACGAGGTGGGCTTCAGCCTCTACAGCGAACTGCTGGAACGGGCCGTCAAGGCGCTGAAAGCCGGCAAGCATCCCAACCTGGATCGCCCCCTGGATCACGGTGCCGAGATCGACCTGCAACTCCCCGCCCTGCTGCCGGAGGACTATCTGCCCGATGTCCACTCCCGCCTGGTGCTGTACAAGCGGATTGCCAGCGCAGCCTCCAAGGCCGAATTACGGGAACTGCAGGTGGAGATGATCGATCGCTTCGGGCTGTTGCCGGAACCGGCCCAGAATCTGTTTGGTATCACCGAACTGAAGCTGAAGGCGAATCCCCTGGGTATCCGCAAGATCGAGGCCGGCCCTGCCGGTGGTCGTATCCTGTTTGACGGTGAGCCGAAAATCGATCCGGGCCAGATCATCCGGCTGATCCAGACGCGCCCCCGGGAGTACAAACTGGACGGTGGCGAGAAACTGCGCTTCTTCAAGGATCTCAGTGATCGCCAGCGCCGTATCGAGCAGGTAAGTCATATCCTGGACGAAATAAGCGGTTGAACAGGGGGCCGGTGATCGGTGCCGGACGGTATGGCACACCAGCGCCCCGGATCCGCCCTTTGGCAGGAATAGTGATATTACCCCTATACATTTTTTCCTGCGAAAGGGACAATCACCACCTGTTATCCATGCAGAGATTTCGCCAAACACCTTAGCTTTATGAAACTTTTCCGATCCCTTATTGCACTTGCCCTGAGCTTATCCGTCCTGACATCCCCGCTGCAGGCGGCCGATGAGGCCCCCTGGTATGACGTGGAGCTGATCCTGTTCAAGCAGAACCCGGGCAGCAGTGGCGCCAGCGAAAACTGGCCTGATGATCCAGGCAGTCCCGACTGGGCCGGGGCGGTGAACCTGCAACCCCAGTCCGCCGGCCGCTCCTACAGTCTGCTGCCCCGGTCGGCCTGGCGGCTGAACGCCCAATACAACACGCTGCGCTCCCGAAGCGGCTTCGAACCTCTGTTTCACAAAGCCTGGCGTCAACAGGTTGCCACCAGCCGGGCAGCGAAGAGCATTTACCTGGGACCCGACACCATCCGGACCAATGGGCCGGTACCGGCGCCGTTCGAGGGCCTGATCAAGATCAGTGTCAGCCGTTATCTGCATGTGGAGCTGGACGTTTTATTGCGCGGTGCCAACAGCAACCGTCCCCTGAATAGCCCCGGTGCCCTGGCCAGCCCGTCCAGGGGCGGTATCCGGTTCCAGGCCAAGCGGCGCATGCGCAGCGACGAGTTGCACTATATCGACCACCCGAAAATGGGCGCACTGATTATGATCAGCCGCGCCAGGCAGCCGCAACCGGCGGCGCCCCAGGCGAGCCCCGCAACGGACAGCGCGCCTGCCAGTACCGAACCGGAACCAGCAGCGGCCGAAAAACCCGCCCCTGCCCCGGCAACCAACTGACAGCGTGGCGGTTTTTCCGGAACTATGAGCGGATACTTCCTCCCAATTGGTCTGGTAGTGGCCTTTCTGATCGCCTGGATTCTGCCCGAACCCGGCAGTGCCCTGCAGCAGATGGGCATAATCCCCTGGCTGGTGGTGACCATCTTTCTGATCAACGGCTATCAGACGGTTCTGAGCCAGATGCCGTTGTCCGGAAAACTCTGGATAACGGCCATCGTCGCCATCCTGATCAACCTGTTGATCAGCCCGTTTCTGGGTCTGCTCACCGCCAGCCTGCTGGCACTCCCCAGTGCGGCAGCCATCGGGCTGATCATCACCGCGACTGTCCCTTCGACCCTCTCTTCCGGTATTGTGCTGACCCAGCTGGCGGGCGGCGATGGCGTCAAGGCGCTGTTTCTGACCATTCTGCTGAACCTGGTGGGCATCTTTACCATCCCGTTCATACTGCCGGTGGTCCTGGATAACGTGGGGACTCTGGATCTGTCACCCTGGCCGCTGCTGAAACAGCTGCTGCTGATCGTCCTGCTCCCCTTTGTGATCGGTATGCTGGGTCGGCGGATGCTCCAGTTCTCACCACGCCACTGGCTGATCCGTTACCTGCCATCCAGTTGCGTCATTATCACGGTCTGGATATCCATCTCCGCATCCAGTGAAACGCTCCGGGAGATCAGCCTGACGCTGATTGTGAGCATCACCATCGCCTCCCTGTTGCTGCACGGCGCACTGATCGCACTCTGTATCGCGTCACGCCGGCTCTACCAGCCGGAGCGCCAGGAGTGGCTGGCCCTGCTGTTTACCGCGTCACAGAAAACCCTGCCGGTTGCCATCGGTATACTGGCCGCGCTCAATCAGCCCATCGGCGTCGCACTGGTAGCCTGCATCCTGTTCCATTTCATGCAGTTGCTGGTCGATTCCATACTGGCCGCCCGGCTTGTCAAGCGTGCCGCCCAACCGGATGCCGCTTAATCATGTGCTATCCAACCGGTATAACCCGCCATACCAAACAACATTACTCCGGAACTCTGGTGGCAACTCCCTGTCCCAGCATAAACGACTCCCACACTCACCTGACTGACTAATCAGCAAGGATATTCGATGAAGCCAATCAAGTTATTCACTCTCACACTGGTCCTGCTTGCCGGCAGCACATCCCTCCAGGCCGCTCCAGACGCACTGCTCACTGAAGAGAGTGTGATTGGTACTGTAGGCGGTAAAGAGGTCCGCCTGACGGATATCCAGGATCAGAAGATCAACGAACTGCGTCTGCAGCTGCATGAAGCGCTCCAGGAGGCTTTTATCAAGCATGCGGTGATGCAACTGTCCAGCGGCTCCGGGGATTACAAATCCGAACCCCCTACCCCCATCAGCGATGAGCAGGTGGAGAGTTTCTATCTGCAGAACAGCCTGCAGAGCCGGGGCTCCCTGCAGGAGCTGGGACCGATGATCAAACAGTACATGGAGGGGATGGCCAAGGCCCAGAGCGATTTCAACCTGTACAAACTGGCCGCCAGTCGGGGTGATGTCACCTCCCGACTGGTGAAACCCAAAGAGATGCTCCTGAAACTGCCGGTGGCCAGCGCCTTTGTCCGGGGCAATCCTGATGCCAAAGTGATGGTGATGGAGTTTTCCGACTATCAATGCCCCTTCTGCAGACGCGCCCAGAGCACAATCCATGACCTGATGGAGCAGTACGGGGAACAGGTGGCCTTCGGCTATCGCCATTTCCCGCTCGCTTTCCACACGGAAGCAGACGACGCCGCCTATGCGGTTGAGTGCGCCCGCGACCAGGGCGGATTTGAGGCCATGCACGAGGTCCTGTTCAATGAGACCGATCTCACCCGGCCCAATCTGAAGAAGATAGCCGAACGGGTCGGTCTGAAGGATCTGGACAAATTCAACAGCTGCCTGGATCAGGAGCAGTATGCGGATCGTGTCGCCAAGGATATGGCCGCCGGCCAGTCGGTGGGAATCTCCGGAACTCCCGGCTTTATTGTCGGTTATTACAATCCTGACAGCGGATCTGTTGAGGGTGAGCTGATTTCCGGCGCCCAACCGGCAAAGGTATTCAGTGCCGCCATTGAAAAGTATCTCCAGGAGCGCTGATACGCCCCGCCCCATGGATACGGCAATACTTATCCAGCCATGATGGCAAAAAAACAGCCCGGCTCTGCCGGGCTGTTGCTGTTACGGACGATTAAAAGAAGCCCAATGGATTGGTATCGTAGCTGACCAGCAGGTTCTTGGTCTGCTGGTAGTGGTCCAGCATCATCTTGTGGTTTTCACGCCCGACCCCGGACTTCTTGTAGCCGCCAAAGGCCGCGTGGGCCGGATAGTGGTGGTAACAGTTGGTCCAGACACGGCCGGCTTCGATACCGCGACCCATGCGATAGGCCAGGTTCATATCCCGGGTCCAGACGCCGGCACCCAGGCCGAACTGGGTATCATTGGCAATGGCCAGTGCCTCGTCGACATCCTTGAAAGTGGTGACCGACACCACCGGCCCGAAGATCTCTTCCTGAAAGACGCGCATCTTGTTGGTGCCCTTGAGTAGGGTCGGCTGAATGTAATAGCCTTCATTCAGGCCGTCAGCCATGGCTTCCACGCCACCGCCAATCAATACCTGGGCACCTTCGCTTTTGCCAATCTCCATGTAACTGAGGATCTTGTCGAACTGCTCCCGGGAGGCCTGGGCGCCCACCATGGTTTCCGTATCCAGTGGATTGCCCCGCTTGATCTGCCTGGAACGCTCAATCACCTTGGCAATGAATTCGTCATAGATATCCTCCTGAATCAGCAACCGGGAGGGACAGGTGCAGACTTCACCCTGGTTGAAGAACGCCAGCACGGCCCCCTCCACACACTTGCTGACAAACTCGTCTTCCTGCTGCAGCACATCATTGAAGAAGATATTGGGAGACTTGCCACCCAGTTCCACGGTGGAGGGGATGATGTTCTCTGCGGCACACTTCAGGATGTGCGAACCCACCGGCGTGGAGCCGGTAAAGGCGATTTTGGCAATGCGGGTGCTGGTGGCCAGCGCCTGCCCTGCCTCCTGGCCGTAGCCATTGACGATGTTCAGTACGCCGGCCGGCAGTAGATCTTCAATCAACTCGACGAATTTGAGTATCGAAACCGGTGTCTGCTCAGCCGGTTTCAGGACCACGCAATTGCCGGCGGCCAGGGCCGGGGCCAATTTCCAGGCTGCCATGAGCAGCGGGAAATTCCACGGAATGATCTGTCCCACCACACCCAGGGGCTCGTGAAAATGGTAGGCCACGGTGTGCTGATCAATCTCCCCGACCGAACCCTCCTGGGCACGGATACATCCGGCGAAATAGCGGAAATGATCCGCCGCCAGAGGCACGTCGGCAGCCAGCGTTTCGCGCACTGACTTACCGTTATCCCAGGTCTCCGCCACTGCCAGGAGTTCCAGATTCTGCTCAATACGATCGGCGATTTTCAGCAGCAGATTGGAGCGCTGGGTTACCGACTGGCTCCCCCAGGCCGCCTTGGCCGCATGGGCGGCATCCAGGGCCAGATCAATATCTTCTGCACTGGACCGGGGTACCTCACAGATTTTCTCGCCGGTTACCGGCGTCAGATTGTCAAAATAGTTCCCATTGACGGGTGGTACCCAGGCACCACCGATAAAATTCTCATAGCGCGATTTAAACGAGACAACCGCCCCATCCTGTCCTGGCTGTGCAAATATCATACGTCCTCCTGAGGTGTTTTCGAGTAATAGTACGAACCCTTAAGCTATCCCTGTTTCAAGGAAAAAACTTGCCTCGAATTCCACATCACTTGACTCAGTATCCAGTCACAACGCATGCTATCGGACAATAAAGGGGCACAAGACCTCTAAATACAGAGCAGTTCTATTTCCTTGTATTGAACCAGAGTGAGGAGCTGAAGATGCATTCAGCAGCGTTAAACAAACGCAGGAAGCCACTGCAGCTGGTCGAAAATCGTGTCTCCTTTGCCGGCCCGGAAGCGGAATTGAGCGTCTATGACACCTACTACGCCGCCTCACGGGTGGGGCTGGATGCCGACCAGTTGCTCTACTGCGGAATGATCCAGGGACGCAAGATCATGCACGACCTGCATCATCCCCACGAGCAGCTATTCCTGCCCCATGAGTCCTTCGTCATGGCCCCGGGTGAACATGTCGAAATCGATTTTCCGGACGCCACCACCCAATCCCCCACCACCTGCCTGACCATCGAAATTTCCAAGGAGCGGGTGACAAAAATCTCCGAGCGCCTGAGCGATACCCATCCCGTCGAAGCCGGACCGGAAGCGTGGCAGTTCGCCAGCAATATCCTGCACACCCACCACACCACGGCCACCCAACACCTGTTGACCCGGCTGGTCTCATTCTTTACCGAGGACCATCCTGACCGTGATGTGCTGGTGGATCTGGGGGTTTCCGAGCTGGTGATCCGCATGTTGCGTCACCAGGAACGGGAATTTCTGCTGAACTACTGTCGGAATGCACCGGATTCAAGCGGTATAACCGCCGCCCTGCATCATCTCGAACAGCACCTTGCCGAGCCACTGGACATTGAGCAGCTCGCCCGCATAGCCTGCATGAGTCGCAGCCGGCTCTATTCCGAATTCAAGACCCAGCTGGACTGCTCCCCCTGCCAGTTACAGCAGCAGCTGCGCCTCAAGGAAGCGGCTAAAAGGCTGGATCGGGGAGAGGCCATCACGCGGGTCTGCTATGACCTGGGATTCACCAACACAAGCCATTTCAGCAGACGTTTCCGCAGTTTTTTTGGTTGCGCGCCGAGGGATTATCAGAAACGCAAAGTGCGCAATGGCAATAGTTAGGCAAAAAAAACGGCTGCCGTATGGCAACCGTTTTCAGATGGTCATTTTAAACCGCAATCTTCATAACAGGTTAGCGGACTTTAACTATTATGATGATTTAAAATGGCGTCCCCTAGGGGGTTCGAACCCCTGTTACCGCCGTGAAAGGGCGGTGTCCTAGGCCTCTAGACGAAGGGGACCTGGAACATTTCAATCACCCTGATCGAACTTCCGTTCAACCAGCCAGACTTCCTGCCTGAAATTGTTTGGTGGAGCCAGGCGGGATCGAACCGCCGACCTCTACACTGCCAGTGTAGCGCTCTCCCAGCTGAGCTATGGCCCCGTAACAAGGCGCGCATGGTAAGGTATCCTGCGCAGTTTGTCTAGTTTTCAGTGGCAATTTTCAGGGTTCTTTTGATCACCCCGGAGCTGCCCCTGCTGCTTCCGGCCGGGCATGCCTGAAAGGCCGATTGCCCGGCAATAAAAAGCCCGATTGCAGCCGTGACAATCGGGCTTTCAGATGGCGTCCCCTAGGGGGTTCGAACCCCTGTTACCGCCGTGAAAGGGCGGTGTCCTAGGCCTCTAGACGAAGGGGACCTGGAACATTTCAATCACCCTGATCGAACTTCCGTTCAACCAGCCAGACTTCCTGCCTGAAATTGTTTGGTGGAGCCAGGCGGGATCGAACCGCCGACCTCTACACTGCCAGTGTAGCGCTCTCCCAGCTGAGCTATGGCCCCAGTAGTGGTACATGGATGTACCGTTTACGCACCTAAGGGTGGAAACGAGGCGCGAATATTAAGGTAAGCGATGCGCTTTGTCCAGACCATCCGGGCAATTTTTTCGCTCAGTTATTCTGCCCCGCTATCTTGGCCCAGGTATCCCGCAGGGTAACCGTCCGATTAAACACCAGATGGTCGGGACGGCTCTCTTTATCCACACAGAAATAGCCTTCCCGTTCAAACTGGAAACGGTCGCCCTCAACGGCCTGCCCCAGGCTCGGCTCGACGATCGCCTCAACCACTTGCAGGGAATCGGGATTGAGGTGTTCCAGGAACGAATCCACCGACTTGTCACTGTCCGGCGCCGGATGATTGAACAGCCGGTCATAGAGACGCACTTCGGCCCGCAGCCCGTGGCTGGCGGAGGCCCAGTGAATCACCCCCCGCACCTTGCGTCCCACCGGGTTGGCCCCCAGGGTATCGGGATCGTAGCTGCAGCGCAGCTCGACGATCTCACCCGCGGCATCCTTGATCACCTGTTCGCACTTGATCACGTAGGCGTTACGCAGGCGCACTTCACCGCCGCTCACCAGGCGCTTGTACTTCTTGTTGGCTTCCTCGCGGAAGTCGTCCCGGTCTATATAGAGCTCACGGGTGAAGGCCAGCTGGCGGCTGCCCATACGCTCATCCTTTGGATGGTAGGGCGCATCCAGCATCTCCACCTGCCCTTCCGGATAGTTTTCGATCACCACTTTAAGCGGGTTCAGCACCACCAGGGCACGCCGTGCATGCTGATCCAGATCCTCCCGGATGCACGCCTCCAGCATACCCATCTCCACCGAGTTGGCGGATTTGGTCACGCCGATACGATCACAGAATGTGCGGATCGAGGCCGGGGTATAACCGCGCCGGCGCAGGCCGGCAATGGTCGGCATACGGGGATCGTCCCAGCCGCTCATCAATCCCTCGTCCACCAACTGGGTCAGCTTGCGCTTGCTCATCACCGTGTACTCCAGATTGAGCCGCGAAAACTCGATCTGTTGCGGGTGGCAATTGATGCTGATGTTGTCCAGCACCCAGTCATACAGCGGACGATGATCCTCGAACTCCAGCGTGCAGAGCGAGTGTGTAATGCCCTCCAGGGCGTCGGAAATCGGATGGGTGAAGTCGTACATCGGGTAGATGCACCACTCCTCGCCGGTCTGGTGATGGATCACGCCATGGCGAATCCGGTACAGCGTGGGATCACGCATATTCATGTTGGGCGAGGCCATGTCGATCTTGGCCCGCAACACCCGGCTGCCGTCCGGGAACTCCCCCGCCCGGAAACGCTGGAACAGATCCAGGTTCTCTTCCACTGAACGGTTGCGATAGGGGCTCTCCCGTCCCGGTTCGGTCAGGGTGCCCCGGTACTCGCGGATCTCTTCGGCGCTCAGGTCGCAGACGTAGGCCTTGCCGGCCTTGATCAGCTCTATTGCATAGCCATAGAGCTTTTCAAAATAGTCGGACGCGTAATAGAGCCGGTCCTGCCAATCAAAACCCAGCCAGCGAACGTCCTCCTGAATCGCCTTGACGTAGTCCACGTTCTCCTTGTTCGGATTGGTGTCATCAAAGCGCAGATTACACAATCCGTCATAGTCCCGGGCCAGCCCGAAGTTGAGACAGATCGACTTGGCATGTCCGATATGCAGATAACCATTGGGCTCGGGCGGGAACCGGGTATGCACCTGGCCGCCATGCTTGCCCGCCGCCAGGTCACGTTCAATGATCTGACGAATAAAATGTGTCGGTGCCGTTTTTTCCTGGTTGCTCATAACCTGTAACGCCAAAGAGTTGCTGATGTTCTGTTATTGAAAACGCCCCGTATCAGGCGCCCGTTTCCCGCTTGCTGATGTAATCCAGCGCCCGGTCAATCCGGCGCAGGCAAGCCGCCTGCCCGACCAGACTGAGGGTCACATCGATACCGGGCGACGCAGCCCGCCCCACCACTGCCACGCGCAGGGGCTGGGCCACCTTGCCCATTTTCACATCCAGTTCCGCCGATACATCCATGACCAGCTGGTGCAGTGCCTCCGGGGACCAGTCCGCCTGGGTTTCCAGTGCCGCACGCATCCGCTCCAGCGGTTCACGGGCAACGGGTCGCAGATGTTTTTTGGCCGCGTCGGCATCAAATTCATCAAAGTCCCGGTAGAAGAAGCTGCTGATCTCGGCCATCTCCACCAGGGTGCGGGCCCGTTCCTGCTGCGCCTTGACCACTTCCACCAGATCCGGTCCCTGGGACGGATCAATACCCAGCTTGCCCATATGGTAGCTCAGCAGGTGCGCCAGATGCGCCGGATCACCCGCCTTGATGTAGTGCTGATTCAACCAGAGCAACTTTTCTGTATTGAAGGTGGAGGCGGCCTTGTTGACGTCGGCGATATCAAACAGCCGGATCAGTTCATCAACCGAGAATATCTCCTGGTCGCCGTGTGACCAGCCCAGCCGTACCAGATAGTTGAGCAGTGCCTCCGGCAGAAAGCCATCCTCCTTGTACTGCATCACGCTGACCGCACCATGCCGCTTGGAGAGCTTGGCGCCATCATCACCCATGATCAGGGCCACATGCGCGTAGCTGGGTACATCCCAACCCAGCGCCTTGAAAATATTGATCTGGCGCGAGGCGTTGCGCTTATGGTCGTCGCCACGGATCACATGGGTGATCCCCATATCATGGTCATCCACCACTACCGTCAGGTTATAGGTGGGCGAACCGTCGGTACGGCGGATGATCAGGTCATCCAGCTCCGAATTGTGTACCACCACCTTGCCATGTACCTGGTCATCAAATGCCACCACACCGGTTTCCGGATTACGGAAGCGCACCACGTGGGGCTCATCAGGACTGACAAACTTATCCCGGCAGTGACCATCATAGCCGCGCATCCCACCGCTCTTTTCAGCGGCGGCACGCAGGCCGTCCAGGCGCTCCTTTGAACAGTTGCAGCGGTAGGCGTGGCCACTGGCCAGCAGTTCATCAATCACTTCGTTATAGCGATCAAACCGATGGGTCTGGTAAAAGGGCCCCTCTTCATACTCCAGGCCCAGCCAGGTCATTCCCTCCAGGATGGCATTGACCGCCGCCTCGGTTGAACGCTCCAGATCAGTATCTTCGATACGTAATACAAAGGCACCGCCATGGTGTCTGGCATAGAGCCAGGAGAAGAGTGCGGTACGGGCACCTCCCACGTGGAGGTAACCGGTTGGACTCGGGGCAAAACGGGTACGGATGGTCGTCATAACTCACTACCGGGCAGCCAATATCGGAAAGAGGCGCATTCTAGCAGATGTGTATGGTTCTGCGTATCGAGCATTTGACCTGGGGGAAACAAATCACTAGAATTGCGCACCTCCACTTAGGGGGCGCGTAGCTCAGCGGGAGAGCACTACCTTCACACGGTAGGGGTCCCTGGTTCGATCCCAGGCGCGCCCACCAATTCAAACCGCACCGGACAGGCCGATCATCAGCTATCTGATGACGACTCACCCCTGCCCTGTGTGGCCGTTCTGTCCACCCGCCCGGACAATCCACGCCCGATACTCCAGACCAGCGTCAGGACAAACAGCGCCAGGGTCAGCGCATTCAGGACAGCGCCCTGGATCAGGAAGCCACTATTACCCGCCAGTCCGCCAACGATGCGCAACAACAGGGAGAGCTGGAGCAGCAGCATGGGGAAATAGAAGAGCGGCGAATAGGGAATCTTCAGCCGGGTCACTGCAGGAAAAATAATCAGCGCGTGGCCGATCACCATGGAGAAGACAAACCCCAGAAAGACAGCATGCAGGGCAGCGTCCCGACTGACACTCCCCCACCCCAGCGCCATGCCGAGAAACAGCAGTGCCGCCAGCAACAGCCAGCCGTAGCCGGCCAGCATGCAGACGGCGGTAAAACGGGTCAGCCCGCTCAGGCGCACCGTCCGCCGGGCAATATCAAACAGCAACAGCCAGACACCGATACCCGCCAGCCCGAGAGCAAACAGGGTCAACCCGAAAGATGGGTAGAGTCCCTCCAGCCCAGCGCCGAGCAGCGGGATCACCGACAACAGCGCCAGCCCCTGGCGCTTACGCGGATCGCGCACCACCAGACGGCTCAGCTCCAGCCGCTCGCCGGCAATGGTCAAGACCAGAAAGGCGATCCACCAGTAGAGTACCTGGCTTACCGCCTGGCCGTTCAGCAACAGAAAATTACCGATACACAGCCCCACCACACCACCAAGCAGAATCCAGTTATGGACCGCCGGCTGGATGCGCAGCACCTTGATCGAGGCGATCAGAAACAGCAGGCTGCCGATGGTCAGCAGGGTCAGACTTATAAACAGCGACCCACCGGCCAATAGCACAATACCCCCGACACCGGTGAACAGCGGAGCAGCATAGGCCCAGCGTTGGCCAATCGCCACCGCCCGTTCCAGCCCGATTACCGTGCCGAAAAAGGCGGGAATCATCAGCACCCCGTGCTGGGCTATCTGTTGCAAGGCGACGGATGGAACAGCTGTACCCAATCGACCCAGACCGGCGAGCACCCCGACGACCAGGGACAACATGCCGAGAACCAGGATGGGATAGCGGTAAACCGGTTTTAAATCACTCCACATCATCGTTGCCCTGCCCGAGCTGGATAGCTGTTAATCCCATGACTGACCGGTGAAAAGTCTGCTGCGGTTCAGCAAACCCGGATTACTGCCAGCCCAAGAGCTGTTTGGCCTCATCCGACATCATTTCCGGGCTCCAAGCCGGTTCCCAGGCCAGGTTGACCTCCACCTGCACCGACGGCCCCAGCGCATCGGTTATCGTCTGCCGGCTCTCATCGGCAAGATGGGCACCCATCGGACAGGCGGGAGAGGTCAGGGTCATGGTTACTTCGACCCGATCACCCTGCACGACCACGTCGTAGATCAGGCCCATATCGACCACATTGATCCCTACTTCCGGGTCCACAACCTTTCGCAGAATGCTATAGACGGTTTCGGTGCTGATTGCGCCATCCACAACGCTGGGGTTCATATCGAATCATTCCATAAGCTATATCTTATTTGCATGTTTAATCTAGCACGCCGATTTGAGAGAATCAACATATCAAATACATATTAATAACCCCGTGCCATGCGTCTGACCACCTTTACAGATTACACCATCCGAGTACTGATATATCTCGCCCAGGATCAGGAAAAACTGGCCACCGTCGGGGAGTTGGCCGACAGTTACGGGATCTCCCGCAACCATTTGACCAAAGTGGTTCACTACCTGGGTCAACAGGGTTATATCGACACCCTCCGGGGCAAGGGGGGCGGCATACGGCTGGCACTGGCACCGGAAACGATCAACATCGGCCAGCTGGTGCGGCAGACCGAGCGAAACAGCGCCCTGGTCGAGTGTTTCAACCAGGACAGTTCCGCGTGCAGAATAGGCCCCGCCTGCCGCCTGGCCGGCCTGTTGGCGGAGGCCCAGGAGGCCTTTTATCGGGTTCTGGAAAAGTACACGCTGGCTGACCTGACCATCGATGCCCGCGCCTTCAGCCGACTGGTTTCCGATCAGGGTTGAATGGCTGTCTGCAGCGACAGCCGCAAACCGGTTCCAATCCCGCCCCATCTGCTATAATCGCCGCCCCGAATCGAGTTGTGGAGCATTGTCGTGCCGAAAGCGTGTGATTTAAAACGAGGCGTCATTGTGGAGATCAATGGCGCACCCCATGTGGTGAAACAGGTCGAAACCAAAAGCCCCTCGTCCCGGGGTGCCGCCACCCTGTACAAGGTTCGCTTCACCAACCTGCAGACCCGCCAGAAACTGGATGAGTCCTACAAGGGGGATGATCTTCTGCAAGGCATCGACTGCCTGCGACCCCAGGTGCAGTATTCCTACCTGGATGGCGATCAGTATGTGTTTATGGATATGGAAGATTACAGCCAGTACGCCATCAATCGGGAGGATATCGAGGACCAGGTCGGCTACCTGACCGAAGGGCTGGAAGGGATCACTGCCCTGCTGGTCGACGGCAAACTGCTGGGAATTGAGTTACCCCAGTCAGTCTCCCTCACCATTACCGATACCGCCCCTGGCATCAAGGGCGCCACCGCCACCGGACGAACCAAGCCGGCCACCCTCTCCACCGGAATGGAGATTCAGGTGCCGGAATACCTGGAGCCGGGTGAGACCATCAAGATAAACACTGGCACCGGGAAATTCATCTCCCGCGCCTGACGTGACAAGCCGGGCTATTCGTCGATCAACTGCCCGTCGGGGGTAACTACGGGCAGTCCGAACACCTGCCACAACTGCATGCCGCCCCGGTAGTAGAACAGCTTCCCGGCGGGATAGCCGATACTGAGCAACCCCCTGATCGCGGTCGGTGACTGCCCGCACCAGGGACCATTGCACCAAAGCACCGCCTGCTTGGCCTGGGAGAAATCCCAGCCGTCATCCAGTTCCGTGACACCCAGCTGGCTCAGGGATTCGCCCAGGGTAATGTCATCCGCGCCCTGTGCCGGGTTTAGCTTGGTAAAGGGGATATTGACCGATCCGGGTATGGTGCCCCGGGCATGCCAGTCCCCGGTTCTGGCATCGATCAGGATGCCGCTGCCATCCGCCAGTTGGTGGCGCATAAAGTCGATCAGTTCAACTTCACCAATCGTGGTGACACCGTCCGCCACCTGCATGGGCTGGGCACAGAACGGCGGACAGGGCCGGGAAGTGAGCGCAAAGTCCGGGGCGATGGTGGAAGTGCTATCCTGCCGGCGCATAATGGTGATCTGGCGCTCACCGTGGGTGACCTGAAACTGGCCGATATCCCGGGTGATATTGACCTCCAGCGCGCTGGCCGCGGTCATGTTCATCAACACCACAGCCACCATGACGAATAGAGTTTTCACTTTACCCCTCCTCACCGGTTCCGTCGCAGGACAGACCCTGTTTCTCTTATTGTCTGACGGTAATCCTCTTCAGTGACGGTCAATGACCATTCACCGGGGTCGCCAGCTTGTCTGGCTTGGATTTTTTAATCCGCTTCTTGGCCTTTTTCGGCTTGTCGGGCCGCGCCTTTGCGTCCGGCTGACGCGCTTTCAGCGGTTTCAGGCGCAACGGCTGGTTACACACATAGACCCGTTGCAGATGCTTGTAGACATCGCCCGGCATCCCTTCCGGCAGATCCACCAGGGTGTGCTCCTCTTCTATCCGGATCTGGCCGATATAGGCACCATCCAACCCGGCCTCGTTGGCCAGCGCCCCAACCACTTCCCGGGGCGTCACGCCATGCTTGGAGCCCACCTGCAGACGATAGGTCTCCATGGGCACATCACTTTTGCTCGCCCGGCGTTCACCCTTGGCCTTGGGTTTACGACGACCCTTGTCCGCCGTTCCCTCAGACTGGTAGGTGGCGGGCTCTTTCCGCCCCCTGGCCTTGCTGCGCCGGGCAGCGGTATCCACCACGTCCTTGACGATAAACGGCCGCTCCTTCTGTCCAAGGTAGGTGAGTGCTGCTGCAATGTCCAGCACACTCATCTCCTGTTCCCGGGTCATGCGCTGGATCAGCCCGTAGTAGTAATCCAGGTCCTGCTGAGTCAGGGTTTCCCGGATAAGCGAGGTAAACCGGTCAATCCGGTGCTCGCTCAGGTCATTTGCCGAGGGCAATTCCATGACCGGAATCTGTTGCCGGATCGAACGCTCAATAGCCTTTAGCAGGCGATTTTCCCGGGGTTGCACAAACAGCAGCGCCTTCCCTTTGCGCCCTGCCCGCCCGGTGCGCCCGATGCGATGCACGTAGGATTCCGGGTCATTCGGGATGTCGTAATTGACCACGTGGCTGATACGTTCCACATCCAGCCCCCGGGCCGCCACGTCGGTGGCTACAACAATATCCAGCTTGCCGCGCTTGAGACGATCAATGGTGCGTTCCCGCATCGCCTGGTTCATATCGCCGTTCAACGCTTCGGCGGCAAAACCGTGCGCCTCCAGCTTGTCTGCCACCTCTACTGTGGCCAGTTTGGTGCGCACGAACACGATCATGCCGTCAAACTCTTCCACCTCCAGGATACGGGTCATGGCATCCATCTTGAGGTCACGACTGACCACGTAGTGGACCTGGTCAATGGCCGTCACCGCCTCGCTCTTCGACTTGATCTTGATCTCAACCGGATTACGCAGGTATTTCTTGGCCACCTTGCGGATGGAGTCCGGCATGGTGGCGGAAAAGAGCGCTACCTGGCGCTGTTCGGGGGCCTGCTCGAAGATCCATTCGATCTCGTCGATAAAGCCCATTTTGAGCATCTCATCGGCTTCATCCAACACCAGGCTCTTTAAGCTGCCCAGTTTCAGGGTGCCCCGCTTCAGATGATCGATCACCCGTCCCGGCGTACCCACAATCACCTGGGCACCGCGCTGCAGTTGTCGTAACTGGAGACTCATACCCTGGCCGCCGTACACCGGCAGTACATGGAAACCCTTCAGGTGTTTGGCGTAGCTCTGGCAAGCCTCTGCCACTTGCAGCGCCAACTCCCGGGTTGGCGTGATAACCAGCACCTGCGGGTCGCGTGAATCGAGCGCAATGTTACTCAGTAGCGGCAGGGCGAAGGCAGCGGTTTTACCCGTGCCGGTCTGGGCCTGACCAAGCAGGTCGCGATTGGCCAGCAGTTCGGGAATACAGGCTGCCTGGATGGGGGTTGGGGTTTCGTAACCCTGATCCTGAATAGCCTGAAGTACGGCCGGCGACAGACCAAATGTGTCGAAACCGGCTAGAGCGGGAGCGGAGTCCATAGTGATAACCTCTAGGGGGGGTGTAGACCCACCGAAGGCGTGCATCAATGGAGTCGGAACAGGAAAGAACTTTCTTATTGTACAGGCTCGGGCGGTGGATGTGTATCACTATCGCCGCAGGCCCAACCAACCAGTCGGCTGGGCCAGCATGTAAAACGGGGCCAAACGGCCCCGTTGTTTTCAGAACAGCAGCTTGCCTTAATCAGGCATCGAAGGGATGACGCACCACAATGGTCTCCTTGCGGTCCGGTCCGGTGGAGATCACGTCCACCGGCACGCCGGTCAGTTCTTCGATCTTTTCCAGGTAACGACGGGCATTCTCCGGCAGATCATCAACGGTGGCTGCGCCAATGGTCGACTCACTCCAGCCCGGCATCTCCATGTAAACCGGCTCGCACTTCTCGAAACCGTCTGCACCGGCTGGCGGCACGGTCACTTCGTTGCCATTGTGGTTGTAGGCAACGCAGATCTTCAGGGTTTCCAGGCCATCCAGCACATCCAGCTTGGTAATACAGATTCCGGTGACGCTGTTAATTTCCAGCGAACGTTTCAGGCTCACCGCATCCAGCCAGCCACAACGCCGCTTGCGGCCGGTGGTGGCGCCAAACTCGTGGCCTTTCTCACCCAGATGATTACCCATGTCATCAAACAGCTCGGTCGGGAAGGGGCCCGCACCGACCCGGGTGGTGTAGGCTTTAACAATACCCAGCACATAGTTGATATGACAGGGACCCACACCACTGCCACAGGCAGCACCACCTGCGGTGGTATTGGATGAGGTCACGTAGGGATAGGTGCCGTGATCGATATCCAGCAGTGCGCCCTGGGCGCCCTCGAACATGACATTGCGACCCTCGGCGCGCATCTTGTGCAGGGTACCGGTCACATCTTCCAGCAGCGGGGTGAGCACCTCCGCCTGGGCCAATGACTCATCCAGCACCTGCTGGTAATCCACCGCATCGGCCTTGAAGTAGTTGACCAGGGTGAAGTTATGGTACTCCATCACTTCCCGCAGGCGCTCCTTGAACAGCGCCTCGTCGCACAGCTCGCCGAAGCGGATGCCCCGACGGGCCACCTTGTCCTCGTATGCCGGGCCGATACCACGCCCGGTGGTGCCGATGGCTTTCTTGCCGCGAGCCCTCTCACGGGCCTGATCAAGGGCGATATGGTAGGGCAGAATCAACGGGCAGGACTCACTGATCCCCAACCGGTCAAATACGGGAACCCCGCTCTTTTTCAGCACCGCCATCTCCTCCAGCAGTGCGCTGGGGGACAGGACCACGCCGTTGCCGATCAGGCAGCGGACGTTGTCCCGCAGAATCCCGGACGGAATCAGGTGCAGAACGGTTTTCTTACCGTCAATAACCAGGGTATGGCCGGCATTATGGCCACCCTGGAACCTGACGACAGCCTCGGCCCGGTCGGTCAGCAGATCGACGATTTTTCCCTTGCCTTCGTCACCCCATTGGGTGCCGATTACTACTACATTTTTACCCATGTTCGTACTCATTTAATACGTAATTGCACGAGTCTGCCAGAGGCTTCAGAGCGTCTGAACAACCCAGTTATCACCCTGTTTTACCAGGGCCTCCCCACAACTCATCGCACCGGCGTCGCCACGCTGTCCGGGCAACGCCATCACTACCCGACGCCCTTGGGCGCGCAGTTCATCCACCCGCTGCCGCAAGGCCGGATCATTATCTGCCGGGGCAAAAATTCCAGTCGCCTCGTTCAGGTTGGCCGCACCGCCAAGACGCAACAGCATCTTCAGGTCAGCACTGAAACCACAGGCCGGACGTGCCCGCCCGAACAGCAGGCCGATGTCATCATAACGTCCACCGCGGGCAATCTCCTGACCAAGCTCTGGCACAAAGGCTGCAAATACAACCCCGGTATGATAGTGGTAACCGCGCAGTTCGGCCAGATCAAAATGCACCGGTACATCCGGGCACTGCTCTGCCAGCAGGGCTGCCAGCCGCTCCAGCTGGGCCAGTGCCGCCTGTACCGCGGCGCCGGCGCCATCCAGCGATTGCCGGGCCCGCTTCAGGGCATCGTCTCCGCAGAGGCTCGCCAGGGAGGCGAGACGACTGCGAGCGGCGGAGTCGATATCGCAATCCGCCAGCAACACCTCGATTTCCGGGACAGCCTTGCGCTGCAGGGCATCAAACAAGGCCAGCTCTTGCTGCTTGTCCAGGCCGCTCTCCTGGGCCAGTGCGCGAAAAATACCCACATGCCCCAGGTCAAGATAGACATTGCCGATGCCGGCTCGCTCCAGGGTCTTGAGCATCAGGCTGAGTATCTCCTGATCGCTCTCTTCGCCCGAATGACCATAAAGTTCGGCACCGATCTGAACCGGGCAGCGTGAACCGGCAAAATCATCATTGCGGGTATTCAGTACTGTTCCCGCGTAACAGAGCCGTGTCGGTTCCTCCCGACGTAACTGGTGAGCATCAATACGGGCAGCCTGGGGAGTGATGTCGGCCCGGATACCGAGGGTTCTTCCGGTAATCTGATCGGTCAGTTTGAAAGTGCGTAGATCCAGATCACCGCCGGTTCCAGTCAGCAGCGATTCCAGGTATTCGATTAGGGGAGGTTGTACCAGATCGTATCCCCAGCTGTGGAACAGATCCAGAAGGTCTCGACGTACCCTCTCCAGCTGAAGCGCCTGTGGGGGAAGGAGTTCATCGATCCCTTCCGGCAACAACCAATGCGCATTGTTCATTGTTTTCTCAATCTAATTCACAAGGTAGAGTGCCAGCACGCCAAGAACCATGCTAATCAACCCACTGATTCGCAACGATTTATCATCCATTTTCACAATTGCCAGCACCATCTGCTTGGTAGTACCCGGACTTAAAAAGGGAATTATACCTTCAATCACCATCACCAGTGCCAAGGCAACCCACAAGTCGTGCCACATATCAGAGTCCGATCATGCTTTCGACGTCCCTGCGCATCGCTGCATAACTCCATCCCTGGACAAAAATATGGCCGGGCTGATAACCCGGCCAGTACATGCTGGTTTTATGGACAGCGGCGCCGATTCTGCCAAACCAGGCCGGGATTGTCCATTTCTCCAGCTCCCCACTACCCTGGCAGGGAGTGGGGAGCTATCCGGTCTAAGGCGTACCTTCGGCGTTCTTGAAGTAGCGGAAAAACTCCGAATCAGGATCCAGCACCATCATGTTACCGCTGCTGTTAAACGTCTTGCCATAGGCATTGAGACTGCGATAAAAGGCGTAGAACTCCTTGTTTTTCTGGAACGCATTGGCATAGATTTCAGCTGACAGACCGTCGCCCTCGCCTCGGGTCTCCTCGGAGATCTTGTAGGCATTGGCCATAATGATCACCCGCTCCGCATCCGCGTTTGCCCGGATCGTTTCAGCCGCCTCGGCACCCTGGGCGCGCAGCTCAGCGGCAACCCGCTCACGCTCGGCACGCATACGGTCATAAACAGACTGGCTCACCTCTCTGGGCAGGTCGATCTGCTTCACCCGAACATCCAGCACTTCAATTCCCAGCTCAGCCGCTTTTTCATCGGCATCCTTGGTCAGCAGCGCCATGATTTCGGCCCGCTCACCGGAGATAACCTCCTGGATGGTGCGTTTACCGAACTCATCACGCAGACTGGTATTGATCCGCTCCGACAGCAACCGGGTGGCATTGGCCACGTTGTCGCCAGTGGAACGGAAATACTGCGCCGCATTCGTGATACGCCACTTGGCGTAGGAGTTCACGATCACGTCTTTCTTTTCGATGGTCAGGAAACGCTCGGGATTCGAGTCCATGGTCTGGATACGACCATCAAACTTCCGCACGTTCTGAATCAACGGGATCTTGAAATGCAGACCAGGCTCGTAATCGGAGTCGACTATCTTGCCGAACTGCAGCTTGATGGCCATCTCCCACTGGTTCACCACAAACAGAGACGAGAGTAACAATCCGACCAGCAGGATTGCGCCTACAAATACAACACTAATCTTTCCATTATTCATTAACGCACCCTCCTGCTACGAGTATCTTCGCGCAGCAAGTCCTCCACCGGCTCCGTTACTTTTGTCTGGGAATTGGTGCTGCCACGCATGATCGATTCAGGCTTCGCCTCGATCAATTTGTCCAGGGGCAGATACATCAGACTGTTGCCGGATTTCACGTCCATTATCACCTTGTTGGTATTGCTCATCACCTGCTCGAGCGTCTCCAGATAGAGGCGTTGACGGGTAACGACGGGTGCCTTTTCGTACTCCTTCATCACCGCCAGGAAGCGCGATGTTTCACCCTCTGCTTCCGCGATAACCTGCTCTTTGTAGGCTTTCGCCGCTGCAATTACCCGTGCCGCCGCACCCCGTGCCCTGGGCACCACGTCGTTGGCGTAGGCTTCCGCCTGGTTCTCTTGTCTGGCCTTGTCCTCGCGAGCCTTGATGGCATCATCAAAGGCGCTCTTGACCGCCTCGGGCGGTTTAGCCGGCTGGGTATTCACACTGGTCACTTCCAGACCGGTCTTATAGAAGCTGATCAGCTCCTGAATACGCAGTTTGATGTCATTGGCGATCGAACTACGCCCCTCGGTCAGAATAAAATCCAGCTTGCTCTTACCGATGGTTTCACGCAGGGCGGTCTCGGTGGCATCCCGGATTGTCTTGTCAGGATCACGATCCTGGAACAGATAATCAACGGGATCCTGCACCCGGAACTGAACGGTCAATTCGATATCAACGATATTCTCATCCTTGGTCAGCATTGTTTCCTTGGACGGGAATGTGGAGATCTGGTCAACGTTCACCTTGATGACGTCATCAACAACCGGAATAAGGAAGTTAAGACCGGGCTGGGTCACTTCATGGTAGGCGCCAAAACGCAATACCACGCCGCGTTCTGCCGGTTCAACCGTGTAAAAGCTTTTGAATGCAAGCAGCACAATAAGGCCGACCACGACCAGGCCGATTATCCCTTTGGTTCCGGCAGGTCCCGCACCCGAGCCGCCACCGGAACGGCCGCTACCGCCGCCTTTTCCGCCGAACAGGCCTCCCAGCTTGTCCTGCATCTTTTTGACCACTTCATCCAAGTCTGGTGGGCCTTGCTCGCCCCCCTTTCCACTCCAGGGATCTTTATTGTCTCCCCCCGGTTCATTCCAGGCCATCTATAACTCCAGTACTTTCCAGTAAGTAAATAATATACCCGGAGGATACTGCACAATCATCCGGGCAGCTAATTTCTCCTAACTTAACATTAGTTAGGACTAACGGCGAATCAGTTTATCTATTTATCCACCGACCAGGCGGCTTTCAAGTGCCAGTTCCTGCTGCAACAATCGCTCGTAAGCAATCCTGGGCAGGTCGATCTCCATATCCCATCCGCCGGATTCGGTTACCGTTTCAGAAATGACCCCGCCAAGCTCGAACAAGCGCGCCCGCAGTCGCCCATCCGCAGGCTGCAACTGCAACAACTTGTGTACATGCTCCTGGTGATAAAACTCCGCCAATGCCTGTTTCAGCAGATCAATCCCGTCTCCGGTCAGCGCGGAGAGCCAGATACGTTTGACCAATCCATCCTCGCTACGTTCAACCCGGGGCCCCTCGTTCTCGGTCATATCGATTTTGTTGTAAATTTCGATCTGCGGAATCTGGTCCGCCCCGATCTGCTTCAGCACATCGTTGACCTCCGCGATACAGACCGCCCGCTGGGGACTCGCCGCATCAATCACATGCAGTAACAACGAAGCCTCGGATGTCTCCTGGAGTGTGGATTTGAAAGCGGCAACCAGCGCATGGGGAAGGTTGGATATGAAACCTACCGTATCGGCCAGAACACAGGCCCCCTCTCCCGGCAGATCCAGCCGACGCAGCGTCGGATCCAGGGTGGCGAACAGCTGGTCTTTCGCATACACCTCTGCATCCGTTAACCTGTTGAACAGCGTGGATTTTCCCGCATTGGTATAGCCAACCAGCGAGACCGTGGGTATCTCCGCCTTGCTACGCGCTTTGCGACCCTGGTTACGCTGGCTATCCACTTTCTCCAGCCGTCGGCGAATCTGGGCGATCCGGTGGTTGAGCAGTCGCCGGTCTGTTTCAAGCTGGGTCTCACCCGGACCACGCAGACCAATACCACCCTTCTGGCGTTCCAGATGGGTCCAGCCACGGACCAGGCGGGTCGACAAGTGCCGCAACTGGGCCAGTTCCACCTGGAGCTTGCCCTCAAAAGAGCGCGCCCGTTGGGCGAAAATATCCAAAATCAGGCCCGTTCTATCGACCACACGACACTGGAACTCCCGTTCCAGATTACGTTCCTGGCTGGGTGAGAGTGCGTGATTGAATATGACCAATTCCGCCTCTTCCATCTGGATCAGGTCGCGGATTTCATCCGCCTTACCGCTACCGATAAACAATCGCGGATCGGGAGATCGGCGACTCCCGGTAACCAGGCCTACGGGAGTCGCCCCCGCGGAGACGACCAGTTCCCTGAATTCATCCAGTTCCTCGGCTTCGGCACGGGCATCCATATCCACATGCACCAGGATGGCTTTTTCACCGACTTTAGGACGTTCAAACACGCTGAAACCTTCCAGATAGAACAATTTTCGCCCGACCGTCCGGAGACGTACGCGCACAACGATCAAAACAGGGGAATCGAACTATTAAAGGCATCATGTCTTGGGATAAAAGGGGTGAAGATGGGGCTTTTGCTGCCGAAGGCATAAAGGTCAACATCTGTCCGGGAAATACTGTCCTACCCAAGCCACCCTAACCTGCCCAAACAGAGAGCAGGATTGGGGCGGCCTGTGAACCGAATATCATTGCCAGCGGCGCTAAAGGGCAGGAACCGCTCGCAACCTCTGCCATTCACCGATTGGGCAATGCAGCAGAACATCGCCACGCTGCTGCTGTGATCAACTATTGCCGATTTCGCTGGGGTCATCACTACCCGGCATCTGCAAACGTACGTTTCTGGCCGGTACCACCGTGGAAATGGCATGCTTATACACCATTTGACTAACCGTGTTTTTCAGCAGCACTACAAACTGATCAAACGATTCAATCTGTCCCTGAAGCTTGATTCCATTCACCAGGAAGATTGAAACGGGAATACGCTCTTTTCGCAAAGTGTTGAGGAAAGGGTCTTGCAGACTTTGCCCCTTAGACATCGGAGTTCTCCTTATTGTAATATCGCGTCGGTAGTTAAAAAATAGGCTATGGTACAAGCTTGTACCAGAAAAAAGTCCAATAATTTGCCGGTTTTTTCACGCACAGCTCACACTGTCACCCTAAGTTGAGGCCAGCACGGACAATTTTCAAGGTTTGTTGCAAAATATCTCCTTCGTTCTCGTCAAGCCAGTGAACCCCCGGGTACGAACGTAGCCAGGTAAACTGGCGTTTGGCCAGCTGCCGGGTGGCGATAATGCCCCGTTCGATCATGGTTTCCCGGTCCCATTCGCCCTGCAGATAGCGCATCATCTGGCGATACCCCACCGATCGCATGGACGGCATGTCGGGCGTCAGGTCGTATCTGTTCAACAATTCCCGGACTTCCGCTTCAAACCCCTGGGCCAGCATCTGGTGAAAACGATCGGCGATACGCTGATGCAACTCGGCACGTGATTCGGGCGCCCGCGCCAACTTGACCAATCGGTAAGGCAGCACACTCCGCTCCGACTCGGCCTGCAATCGGGACATGGGCTGGCCGGTCAGCCGATAGACCTCGAGGGCGCGCTGTATTCTCTGGGGATCATTGGGATGAATCCGGGCCGCCGCTTCAGGATCAACCTCCCTGAGCTGCTCATGCAGCCTCGCCCATCCGGATTCGGCGGCCTCACGGTCCAGCTCGGCACGAACTTCCGGGTTGGCATCCGGCAGCTGGGAGAGACCGTACTCCAGCGCCCTGAAATAGAGCATGGTGCCACCCACCAGTAGCGGTATGTGACCCGCCGCGCTGATCTCCTCCATCGCCGCCAGGGCGTCCGCCCTGAAACGCGCTGCCGAATAGGCTTCCGTCGGGTCACAGATATCTATCAGTCGATGGGGCGCCTGGGCCAGTTCGGCCGCATCCGGCTTGGCGGTACCTATATCCATGCCCCGATAAACCAGCGCTGAATCAACGCTGATGATTTCGCAGGGCAGATTTTTCACCAGCTCGATCGCCAGCGCCGTTTTGCCTGAAGCCGTTGGCCCCATCAGGAATATGGCGGGGGGCCGGGTTTCCTGCGCTACACGTTCCCGATCCACTACTGCCCCCGCAGAAACAGCTTGTCCAGGCGGGTCATGTCCATCTGTACCCAGGTCGGTCGCCCGTGATTGCACTGATCACTGCGCTCGGTCCGTTCCATATCCCGTAACAGGGCGTTCATCTCTTCGATTGTCAGTCGCCGATTGGCTCTGACCGACCCGTGACAGGCCATGGTGGCAAGTACCTGGTTTATCTCATCCCGTATGCGTTCGCTACTGCCATGCACCACGATGTCGGACAGAATATCCCGCAGTAATTTCTCCCCGTCGGCTCCCTGCAACAGAACCGGTATGGCACGTACGACCAGGGTTTCGGCGCCAAGTCGATCCACCTCCAGCCCCAGTTGATTGAACAGCTCCTGCTGGGCCTCTGCCAGATCGGCCTCCCGGGTGCTCACGGAGACCGATACGGGCACCAGCAGCGGCTGGCGACTGATACCCCCATCCTGCACCGCCTGTTTGAAACGCTCATAGGTAATCCGTTCATGGGCAGCATGCATATCCACCAGCACCAGCCCGGCCGCGTTCTCGGCCAGAATGTAGACCCCTTTCAACTGTGCCAGGGCGAAACCGAGCGGCGGGACTTCATCCGCATCCGATGCCTCGTTCCGATTCACTGGGGCGGGCGGTGGTTGCTGAATATCAAAACTGGGTTGATAACTGGCTGGACGCTCCTGGACCTGAAGTCCCAGCGGCCTCTGGTAGGCGTTTGATCCAGTAACCGGGGAAGCTGGTCGCTGTTCCACCTCCACCAGCCGGATCTCCCCGGTCGACCGGTCTACTTCCTGGCCGGGCCGGGTATCCGCCAGTACCTGGTGCAGGGTGCGATAGATAAATCCGTGCACCATGCGGCCATCACGGAAGCGCACTTCATGTTTGGCGGGATGAACATTCACATCCACCTGCAACGGATCCAGCTCCAGGTAGAGTACATAGGCGGGATGACGACCGTGAAACAGCACGTCCTGAAATGCCTGGCGTACCGCATGGGTAACCAGTTTGTCCCTGACCATGCGGCCGTTCACGTAGAAATACTGCATATCGGCCTGACTGCGGGAAAAAACCGGCCGAGCCACCCAACCCCGCAGGGCAAGGCCGGCCTGATCCCGGTCAAGATGGATGGTCTGCTCCAGAAAAGCCGAGCCCAACAGGCCAGATAGCCTGCGCTCCTGCTCCAGCAACTGGTCAGCAAGGGGGAGCGTAAAGACCTCCTTGCGGTTATGGGAGAGACTGAATGAGACATCAAACCGGCTCAGGGCGAGCCGCTTCAGCTGGGTTTCGATGTGACCAAACTCGGTCTTTTCGGTACGCATGAACTTGCGTCGTGCCGGCGTGTTATAGAAGAGGTCCCGAACCTCCACCGTCGTTCCCTGGGGATGGGCACTGGGAACCGGGTCAACAAAACGGTCGCCACCATCACTACTGACGCTCCAGCCCCGCTCCTGCCCGGTTGCGCGGGACGCGACACTCAGACGGGAAACGGAAGCGATACTCGGCAGGGCCTCACCACGAAACCCCATGCTGCTGACCCGCTCCAGCTCCTCCAGCGTGGCAATCTTGCTGGTGGCGTGACGCGACAGCGCCAGACGCAGATCTTCCGGGTGGATACCACCGCCGTTATCCCGCACCCGAATCAGCTTCGCACCACCCTGTTCAATATCCACCTCGATCCGGGTAGCACCGGCATCCAGGCTGTTTTCCACCAGCTCCTTGAGCACAGACGCAGGCCGTTCCACCACTTCGCCGGCCGCGATCTGGTTGATCAATTGTGCTGGAAGCGCCTGTATTCGCATCTGAACAGTACCGAAGTAGTAACGGGGACAACGCCTGCTGAAAACGTCGAACTTCCGGGTTGGGTGAACCGATAAAGGGGGGATTATACCCGGGAATGGGTGGTGACGTGAGTCGACTGACAGCTATTTTTTACATCAGCAAAGCACTGCCAGGCATCAGGAGCAACAGGTAGCCACGACGTGCTGTCCGACCATCTTGCCGACCTGTGAAACAGTCCGCATTGAACTGCCGAGTCGGAAAGATGGACGATACCCCGGTCAGGTGCCAGGAATCACCAGCACCTGCCCCACCCGGATCACATCGCCCGATATGCCGTTCGCCGATTTCAGGCTGGCAAGGCTGATGTTATAGCGATTCGCGATCGCACCCAGGGTATCCCCCCGGGCAATCGTGTGCTGCCGCGATTTCATCTGGGCCAGCAGGGTTCCGGGTGGCGGGCTGTTGCGGAAATAGCTGCGCAAACCGTCCATGATGGCACCAGCCATTTTTCGCTGGTGACCGGGATCCCGCAATTTGCGCTCCTCTTCCGCATTGGAAATAAAAGCCGTCTCCACCAGGATTGACGGCACATCGGGTGACTTGAGCACGGCAAACCCGGCCTGTTGAACCGAACGCTTATGGGTCCTGCCGACCCGTTTGAGCTGGCTCAGTACTTTGCTGGCCACGTCATGACTGGCCTGCCCGGTGCCGGTCTGGGAAAGATCCAGCAGCACCGATGCCAGTACATCATCCTTATCTTCGAGTTTTACCCCACCGATCAGGTCAGCGCTATTCTCACTCTCCGCCAACCAGCGTGCCGCCTCGCTTGAAGCACCCCGCCTGGAGAGAATATACACGGAGGAACCGCGGGCCCGGGAATCACGGAATGAATCGGCGTGGATGGATACGAAAAGATCAGCACGATGGGAGCGGGCCAGATCCATCCGTTTACGCAGGGGCAGGTAGTAGTCCCCATCCCGGATCAAAACCGCCTTCATACCACGTTCTTTATTCACCAGCGCCGCCAGCTTACGGGCAATGGAGAGCACCACGTTTTTTTCATAGGTACCACGACGGCCGATGGCGCCAGGGTCTTCACCACCGTGACCGGCATCGATGGCGATGACCACGTCGCGCATTCCGTTGGTCTGGATCTGCTTAACCGGTTTGTGAGCTGTTTGCCCGCCGGCCTGCTCATCTTCACCAAACAGATCCACCACCAGCCGGTGGCCGTACTTGCTGTTTGGCCTGAGAACAAAACTTTTCGGGTGGATCTGGTTATGCAGATCCAACACCACACGCAGGGTACCGTCTTTTCGCTGGGCACTGCGTACCCGTTTTATGAGCGGATTATCGTCCACCACCGGCATGGTGCCGGTCAGTCGGGCACTGCTGATATCGATTACCAGCCGATCCGGCTGTTTCAGGGTGAAGAGTTTGTGCTGCACCGGCCCACTGGTATCGAAGACCAGCCGGGTGTGATCTGGCGCAGCCCAGAGGCGAAGATTATCGACCACGGTCTGCCCGGCCAACAGCGGCCAACAGACCAACATCAGCAGGATTGCGGCTAATTTCTTCATATTCTGTGTCGCTTCAATTACCGGCCCGGGTGATGTGATGCCATTAAACGATAGCACGCAAGTCCAATAAATTCCAGAAATATCTATAGGATAGCAGGCTAACCTACATTTAACTCTTAACTACTGCTCCTAACTCCTGCTGCAACTTATCCAACACCCGAACGCCCTGTTCGGTCGCCGCACTGACCGTCAGCTCCCGGCCCTGGTCAAGATAGCGGATATGGATCATCAGATCCGGTTCAGGCAGCGCGCCCGCGCCCTGCTCCGGCCACTCCACCAGCATGATGGCATCCTCCTCAAGCATATCCCGCAGTCCCAGATACTCAATCTCATCCGGGTCGGCGAGACGGTAGAGATCCAGGTGATAACAGCGCCGCTCACCGATCTCATAGGGCTCTATCAGGGTGTAGGTGGGACTCTTCACCGCGCCCCCGTAGCCCAGACCCCGCAACAATCCACGGGTCAGGGTGGTTTTACCAGCCCCCAGGTCCCCGGTCAGGTAGATAAGGCAGCGGGCCGGGACTACCCGGGAGAGCCCTTCACCAATGCGCTCCTGCTCCTGCTCGCTACCGGCCTCCAAACGCAACATTCAGGCCACCTCCGGATTGATCAATCGGCGAATCTCCGGCAGCAGATCGGTCGCCAGCATGCCCCGGTCGCCCGCTTCGGCAGCCCGATCCGCAGCCGCCCCGTGCAGACAGACGCCCATCTCAATGGCGCTCTCCAGCGCCCATCCCTGCACCACCAGACTGCCGATAATTCCGGTCAACAGATCACCCATTCCGCCGCTGGCCATGCCCGGATTACCTTCACAACAGACACCGACAGGCTTGTCCGGCCCACTGCTGATCAGTGTTCCGGCCCCTTTCAGCAGCACCGCACCGGCATAACGCCGCCGCAATTGGGCAACCGCCCCGAACCGGTCATCCTGAATTTCGCTGGTCTCACAGCCCAGCAGACGGGCAGCTTCACCCGGGTGGGGCGTCAGTATCCAGTTCGCTCTCTGCATGGGCTCCATGGCCAGCAGGTTGAGTCCATCCGCGTCCACTACCAGGGGCAGATCGCTCTGCAATACCTGGCGTAACATACGCTGTCCCCAGGGCCCCTTACCCAGCCCCGGCCCGATGGCAACCGCGTCAGCCCGGGCCATCAGCGGCAGCAGCGCCTCCGGCTGCTCAACCCCGTGACACATCAGTTCCGGACGCTGACTGGTGATCAGCGCCGCATGCTCTGCCCGGGTGGCAATGGAGACCAGGCCGGCTCCGGTTCGCAGCGCCGCCTCCCCTGCCATGCGAATAGCCCCGGAGAAACCGCTGTCACCACCGACCAGCAGGAGATGGCCACACTGCCCCTTGTGCAGGGTGCGTGCACGGGGCGCCAGTTGTTCGGCAAAGGTCCGCCAGCGCAGCAGGCGCGCAGATGCATCAACAGCCTGATAGACACCATCCGGTACCTGCAGGTCGTCCAGGGCAATGGATCCACAACAGCCCGGACCCTGCCCGGTAAACAGGCCCCGTTTCAGACCGATAAAGGTGATAGTGGCCTGCGCCTGAATGGCACAACCCAGAATGCGTCCGCTATCGGCATGCAGTCCGGACGGGATATCCAGCGCCAGGATCGGCGCCGGATGACGGTTGGCCGCCAACAGGGCGGTTTCCCAACGACCGGCTACCGGCCGTTCCAGGCCGGTGCCAAATACGCCGTCGACGATCAGGTCGGTGGAGAAATCCAGCCCATTAAAGGACTCGATACGCCCCCCGGCCTGAGCAAACTTCTCGGCACTGGTCAGTGCGTCGCCCTGCAGCTTTGCACGCTCTCCCAGCAGCAACAAACGCACCGTCATACCCGCCTGTAGTGCCAGACGAGCCACGACGAAACCATCGCCCCCATTATTACCAGGCCCGCATAACAGGGTGATGTGCCGTGTGCCGGGCCATCGTGTCTGCAACAGGTCAAAGGCGGCGGCGCCAGCCCGCTCCATCAGGGTCAGACCGGGAATACCAAACGCCTCAATGGCACAACGATCCAGGTTTCGCACCTGTTCGGCCTGGTAGAGTCGGGTCGGAAACTGTGATCGATCAGTAATCAGTGACATGCGCTAAATCCGAAACTGTTGTTTTGCCTATTGTAGGGTCTCCACCGGGGGTTTGTCCCACCCCCGGGGCCTATCCTGAGCGGTGATTGGTGCTATGATCCCAGGCCATCATGTCAGCGCAACCCTCTACAGATTATCAGGCCCTGGCCGAGCAGATCCGGCACTGGGGTGCGGAACTCGGTTTCCAGCAGGTCGGCTTTGCCGATACCGATCTGAGCCTGGCCGAACAGCACCTGCACCAGTGGCTGGATCGCGGCATGCACGGCAACATGACGTACATGGCCAGCCACGGCCTGAAGCGCTCCCGCCCGGCCGAGCTGGTGCCCGGCACCCTGCGCATCATCTCGGTGCGCATGGACTACCTGCCAGCCAATGATGACCCGCAGGCAGTTCTGGACGACCCACAGCGCGCTTTTATCTCCCGCTACGCCCTCGGTCGCGACTACCACAAGCTGATGCGCAACCGGTTGCAGAAGCTGGCCAACCGGATTGAAGGCGCTGTCGGCCCGTTTGGCTATCGCGCCTTCGTTGATTCCGCACCGGTACTGGAACGGGCTCTGGCGGAGAAGGCCGGATTGGGCTGGATCGGCAAGCACACCAACATGGTCAACCGCCAGGCCGGTTCCTGGTTTTTTCTGGGCGAACTCTACACCACCCTGCCGTTACCGGTAGACCAGCCGGAAGCGGATCACTGCGGTCGCTGCAGTGCCTGTATCGACATCTGCCCCACCCAGGCCATCGTCGCCCCTTACCAAGTGGATGCCCGTCGCTGCATCTCCTACCTGACGATTGAGCTGGACGGCCCCATCCCGGAACCCCTGCGCCCCCTGATGGGCAATCGTATCTACGGCTGCGACGACTGCCTGATGGCCTGTCCCTGGAACCGTTTCGCAAAGGCAACCACCGAGGCTGACTTCCTGCCCCGCAACGGGCTGGATAACGCCACCCTGTGTAGCCTGTTTGCCTGGGATGAAGCCACATTTCTGAAACGTCTTGCAGGATCGCCCATTCGCCGCATCGGCCACCAGCGCTGGTTGCGGAATATTGCCGTCGCCCTGGGCAATGGGCGGACCACTCCCGAGACCCTGGATGCGCTCAACCGCCGGCGTGATGACGCATCGGAACTGGTTCGGGAGCATGTCCGCTGGGCGCTGGCGCGGCATCAGAATTGAGCGCAGCTGGCTTGGAACGGGAAATCCGTACGGTTATGGACTATGCTGGTAGCATGCCTCATATGAGTGACAGTGATATCCATGGAGATACATTCAATCACCCCCGCCTATCGCTATCCGACTCCCGCCCAGGGCGAGTCTGAGGCAAGTCACGCCTCCCGGAGCAGACTGATAACGGCCCCGGAACCGGCTTCCGGCACCCGACCAACAGGTCAGAGCGATAGCACCACGGAAACAGACAGCGCCGATTACCAGGCGTTACGGGCGCTGCAGCAACGGGACCGGGAAGTACGCACCCATGAGCAGGCCCATCTCAGCGCGGCGGGACGATACGCCGTCAGTGGCGCCAATTTTGATTTCCAGCGGGGACCTGACGGACGGCTCTATGCCGTTGGCGGGGACGTGCAGATTGATGCCAGCCCGATTCCGGGCGATCCCCAGGCCACGCTGGAGAAGGCGGAGGCTCTGCACCGGGCCGCACTGGCACCCAGCGATCCCTCCACCCAGGACAGACGTGTCGCGGCACAGGCAAGCCGCATGGCGGCAGCGGCGCGGGCAGAGATTCAGCAGGCTGCCCGGGAGAACCAGCCGGGCGCCGGGTCAGCGGACGAGACCGGCACTGCGCGCCTGGTGAATCGACTGGCCAGCAGCGGCGCGGTATCGCTCAAATCAGAATCCATCGAGGAACTTGATCTCCTGATCTGAGCCCCTATTTAAGATTTACGCCTCCGGCAGGCACAGGAAGTGATCACGATAGTGGCGTAACTCGTTGATCGAATCCACGATGTCATCCATCGCCAGATGGCGGCCACTCTTCACCACCCCTTTCGCGATAGCCGGCGCCCAGCGCTTGGCCAGCTCCTTGAGCGTACTCACATCCAGGTTCCGGTAGTGGAAATAGGCCTCCAGCTCTGGCATATAGCGGGCCAGAAACCGGCGATCCTGACAGATGCTGTTACCACAGATCGGCGAAACACCCTGGGGCACATACTGGCGCAGAAACGCCAGGGTCTCCTGCTCCGCCTGGGCTTCGCTTACCTCACTCTGGAGTACCCGCTCGGTAAGGCCCGATCTGCCATGCTGATTGGTATTCCACTCATCCATGGCCGCCATCACTTCGGGAGCCTGGTGGATGGCGATCATCGGCCCCTCGGCCAGCACATTCAGATCACCATCGGTAACGATGGTGGCGATCTCAATAATGCGATCGTTTTCCGGATCGAGACCGGTCATTTCCAGATCGATCCAGATCAGGTTGCTTGAGTCCTGCGCCATCTTGTCTCCCGCGGCTGGTTATTGGCTTAGCTGCCGCATTCTAGCAGAAGCACCGCGATCTCTGTATCCTCTAGGGATGCAACTATTTACCCTTTTATTCATTGCCGCCGTCGTCATCGGACTGTTCCTGGAACTCTGGTTAATGCGGCGCCAGCAACGCCACGTCACCGCTCACCGGGGCCAGGTACCGCCTGCCTTTGCCGACCAGGTGACGCTGCAGGAACACCAGAAGGCCGCCGACTACACCCGGGCGAAACTGGATATCGGGCAGATCGATCTGTTTATCGGCACCGGCCTGCTACTGGTCTGGACCCTGGGTGGGGGGATCGACTTCCTTTACCGTCAGTGGCAGCTGTGGCCGGTTGATCCCCTCTGGAGCGGTATCGGCCTGATCTTTTCCGTCTCCCTGATCTCTGCGCTGGTGGAACTGCCACTGGGCATCTGGAACACCTTCGTGGTGGAGGCGCGCTTCGGCTTCAACCGCACCACGCCACAGCGTTTTATGGGCGATCTGTTACTACAGCTGTTGTTGGCGCTGCTGCTTGGCACGCCCCTGCTCTGGGTGATCCTGTGGCTGATGGAGCGGGCGGGCGACAGCTGGTGGCTGGCTGCCTGGGCGGTCTGGATGGGCTTCATGCTGCTGATGCTGTGGATCTACCCCACCCTGATCGCGCCCCTGTTCAACAAATTCACCCCCCTGGAAGAGGGGCCGCTGAAGCAGCGTATCCAGGGCCTGCTGGAACGTTGCGGATTCACCAGCAATGGCATCTTCATCATGGATGGTTCAAAACGCTCCGGGCATGGCAACGCCTACTTTACCGGCTTTGGCCAAAACAAGCGCATCGTCTTCTACGATACCCTGGCGAAGAGCCTGGAGGGGAACGAGATGGAGGCGGTGCTGGCCCACGAACTGGGCCATTTCAAGCGCCGCCATGTGCTCAAACAGCTGCTGCTTTCAACCGCCCTGTCCCTGCTTGGCTTTGCCCTGCTCGGCTGGCTCGCCGGGCAGAGCTGGTTCTATCAGTCACTGGGTGTACATGCCCAGAGCAACGCCCTGGCGCTGCTGCTGTTTATGCTCGTGCTGCCGGTCTTCACCCAGTTCCTGCAACCGGTGATGGCAATCCTGTCACGGAAACACGAATTCGAAGCCGATGATTTCGCCGTACAGCAGACCGGCGCAGAGCCGATGATCCGGGCACTGGTCAAGCTCTACCGGGAAAATGCCAGTACCCTGACCCCCGACCCGCTCTACTCCGCATTCCACGACAGTCACCCGCCAGCTCCGGTACGGGTCGCCCATTTATCGGCTAAAATACAGTCTGTCCCAACTACGGAAGAGATTACTGAATGAAATCCCTGACTACATTTATCGCCACAACCTGCCTGATGGCACTCTCCACTGGCCAGGCCCACGCCTTCGATATTCAGGCGGGTAAATCGCAGGTAACGGAAAACTGCACCTCCTGCCACGGCAGTGAACTGTACACCCGGCAGGATCGACTGGTGACCAGTCGCAAGGGCCTCACCGCCCAGGTACAGCGCTGTCAGCTGGCACTTAACCTGAACTGGTTCGATGACGAGGTGGAGAACACCGCGGAATACCTGAATCAAAACTACTACAAATTCAACAAGTAAAACCGGAGTAGCAGCTTTCGCATGGCAAAACGGAGATTGACCCAGCGTCAGCGTGAGCGCATCAAGGCGATACAGGAGCGGCGAAGAGACAAGCTGAAACAGCAGGTGGATCAGCTGATCGACGAATCCGGTACAGGCCACTCCCTTGAAGGACTGGTGGTGACACGTCACGGTCAGAATCTGGTGGTGAGTGACGACTCGGGTCACTACACCCACTGCCTGAGCCGGCAGAACATTGGCCAGGTTGTGTGTGGTGACCGGGTGGTGTGGCAGCCCACCGGCGACAATCAGGGGGTGGTCACCGCCATTCTGCCCCGGGATACGGCCCTGATCCGCCCCAACTACAGCGGCGAGCAACGCGCCCTGGCGGCAAACATCTCCCAACTGGTGATAGTGCTGGCCCCCGAGCCGGCCCCCACCCCCTACCTGGTAGACCAGTACCTGGTGGCGGCGGAACAGATCGGGGTAAACACCCTGATTGCACTGAACAAACGGGACCTGATGGATGAGGCGGCACTGGCTGCCTTTGCGCAGCAGTTCGGGCACTATCCCGCCATCGGTTATCCACTGATCGAGATCAGCGCAAAATATGAACACGGGCTGGACCCGCTGATCGAACGGCTGCAGGACCAGACCAGCATCCTGGTAGGCCAATCCGGCGTCGGCAAGTCATCGCTGGTCAATGCCCTGCTGCCGGATATCGAGGTTCAGGTCGGGCGCCTCTCCGAGGCATCCGGCCAGGGTTGTCACACCACCTCGGCCACCACCCTCTACCAGTTGCCCAGCGGCGGCATGCTGATCGACTCCCCCGGAGTACGCAGTTTCCGGCTGGGCAAGCTGGCCCTGGAGGATCTGGCCAACGGTTTCATTGAATTCCGGGAATTCCTCGGTCATTGCCGGTTCAGCAACTGCAGTCACCAGCATGAGCCGGGCTGTGCCCTGCAGCAAGCCGTCACCGAAGGAAAAATCACCGCCCAGCGATTGACCAATTACCTGCATATGGCCGAAGGCATGAGCGCACTGCACGGCTGATCCGAATTACCGGGACCGCAACAACCTCAACGCATGGTGACCAGCTCTTCCCCACCGGTGGGATGAATGGCGATGGTATCGTCAAAGTCCTGCTTGGTGGCCCCCATCCGAATGGCAACCGCAAAGCCCTGCAGCATCTCATCCGCCCCGAAGCCGATGATATGGCAACCCACCACCTTCTCCTGGGCGCCGACACAGACCAGCTTCATGGCCACTTTGCTCTGGCGCTCGGTAAAGGCATGGTACATGGGAGTAAAACGGGTCTGGTAAACCTTAACCGCCTCACCATGGGAGGCGCGCGCCTCCGCCTCGGTCAGGCCAACAGTGGCAATCGGTGGATGGGAGAAGACCACACTGGGCACCAAGGAATAATCCAGATGGCGATCCTCCATGCCGCCAAACAGGCGATCCGAGAGTCGTCGTGCCGCCGCGATGGCTACCGGCGTCAATTGCGGCGCATTGGTCACGTCGCCCAGGGCATAGATCCCGGGCACGGCGGTATTCTGAAAGGCATCCACACCGATATAACCGGCAGCATCACAGGCCACGTCGGTATTCTCCAGTCCCAGGTCGGCCGATGAGGGGTTGCGACCAATCGCCCAGATAAGCTGGTCAAAGCCGCTCTGCACCTGGCCACTTTTGGCACAGTACAGACTCAGGGTGCCATCATCGGCCCGTTCCACCCGGTCAATACTCGAAGAGGAGATGATATTGACCCCGTCATTCAACATCTCTTCCATCAGGCTTTCGCGCAACATGTCGTCAAAACGCCGCAGCAGATGTTCGCTGCGCAGGAACATGGTCACTTCGCTACCCATGGCGTTAAGCATACCGGCCAGTTCCACGGCGATATAACCGCTACCGACCACCGCAACCCGTTTCGGCTGCTCAGTCAGGGCAAAAAAACCGTCCGAGGTGATACCCAGCTCGGCGCCCTGGATATCCGGCACGACCGGATAGGAGCCCGGTGCAATCACGATATGCTTGGCCTGGTAACGTTCGCCGTTAACCTCCAGGGTGTGGTTATCCACAAACCGGGCGTGGCCGCTGATCTCATCAATATTGGAATCGGACAGGTAGGTGTGATACCAAGTATTGATATTGGCCACATAGCGGTTACGCTCGGCGACCAGCTGCCCCCAGTCAAAACCCTCCTGCCGCAGGGAAAAACCGTAGGCGGGGGCATCGTGCAGGGTATGGGCAATGGAGGCGCCATACCACATGATCTTCTTCGGCACGCAGCCCACATTGACACAGGTCCCGCCCAGCTTTCCCGCTTCCACCACAGCGGCACGGGCACCGTATTTTGCCGCCCGTTCTGCGGCTGAAAGCCCGCCACTTCCACCACCAATAGCGATCAGATCATAGGTTTTGGCCATACATCACTCCTGCTAAATATGGGATACTTTAGCAGCCTGCCGGGTTGAACGCATACTACCCTGCCAGGACCGACGGACCGCCATGCTCACGTTGTGGGTTATTGTCCCAAAATGAGCCATCCTTGGACAGCCGATAAAAGGGAATCCAAACCAGTGAAGAATTTTCTGACCACTCTCATAGCTAAATTCAGCCAGCTGATTCGTCGTATCTCCTGGCTCTACCATCCGCAAACACTGCGGGAAAAAGGCCTGATCTGGTCCAGTGGACTGGCGGCCGTGACACTCGTCATCATCATGTACGGGTTGAGTGTCTACTGGAGCCTGGAACCCGACCCGTTCGATATTGAGGAGAACACCCGCCAGGAGCTGGCCGGGGCCGACAACGTTACCGGGGCACATACTACGGCAGCGCTGATCCGGGTGATGGAGACCCTGTTGGAGAAACCCGGTGGCTATCTGAGTAATGACATTATGCCCCCCAGCGCGCTGCTGGATAACATACCCAACTGGGAATTCGGCGCGCTGGTACAATCCAGGGATCTGGCCCGTACCCTGCGTAACGACATCAGCCGCTCCCAATCCCAATCGACCGAAAACAAGGACCTGTCGGTTGCTGAACCCCAGTTCAATTTCAGCAATGACTCCTGGATCCTCCCCTCCACCGAGGGCGAATACGAAAAAGGCATACAGGCACTGCGCCGCTATCTTGCCGGGTTGGCGAAAAACGATGCCCAGAATACCCAGTTCTATGCCCGCGCCGACAATCTGAGAGTGTGGCTGTCGGTGGTGGAAAAACGGCTTGGCAGCCTCTCCCAGCGGCTCAGCGCCAGCGTGGGCCAGGAGCGGATTAACACCGACCTGGCAGGCGACCCGGACGCCGCACAATCAACCCAGGGGATGAGCCAGATGGAAGTCCATACCCCCTGGCTGGAGATCGATGATGTCTTTTACGAGGCACGTGGCTCCACCTGGGCGCTGGTCCACTTTCTGCGTGCGGTGGAGCTGGATTTCCGGGAGATACTGATCAAGAAAAACGCCCTGGTCAGTCTGCGCCAGATTATCCGGGAACTGGAGGCGACCCAGCAGCCGATGATGAGCCCGATGGTGCTCAACGGGGGGGGATTCGGCATCGTCACCAACTACTCCCTGGTGATGGCGTCCTATATCTCCCGGGCCAATGCCGCCGTAATCGACCTGCGCAACCTGATGAGCGAGGGGTGATCGACCAGCACTTTCGCAGGATTTTGCGCGAAAGTGCCGGCATCTCCGCCCGGTCAGCTTCCTTCCATACCTAGCCAAAAGGTTCTTCGCAGATGACGGCGAAGACAGGGCTGGAGCCCCGTTTCAAAAGCAGCGTCTGCCGGGCCTGGAGCGAAAATTAATTCCGTGCGCCCTGCCCCGGCATCCGTACCACAATCATGGCGCCACCCAGGTCACTCTCACCGATCTCCAGATCGCCACCATACAGGTGCACAATGCCACTGGCCACCGACAGCCCGATACCCTGTCCCGGCGTCCGCTGATCCGCCCGCTCACCCCGGCGTAACACCCGCTCCCTTACGGCAACCGGTATACCCGGCCCATCATCCCCTATACAGAGAGCCACACCGCCTCTTTCACGGCCATCCTGGATCTGTTCCAGCTCCACAACCACGTTGGCACGGGCATATTTAAAGGCGTTTTCCAGAATATTGCCCAGACACTCCAGCAGATCGCCCTGTTCAGCAGGAAAAAGGGCGTTTTCCGGCACCGTACAGCGACACTGGATGGCCTTGTCCCGGTAGACCTTCTGCAGCGTATTAACCAGCTTGTCGATAAGCGGACGCACCAGCGTCTTGTGGGTGAGACTCACCCCCCGCCCGGCTACAGCGGCCGATTTCAGCTGGTATTGCACAATATCGTTCATCCGGAGAACCTGTTCGGCCACCGCCTCCCGCAGCAGCTCGGCATCCCCACTTTCGGCCGCTCCCTGCAGTACCGCCAGCGGAGTTTTCAGGCTGTGCGCCAGATCACCAAGACTGTTCCTGTAACGGTCCAGACTGGATTCGCCCTGCTGGATCATGGCGTTGATACCATCGGTGAGACGCCGCAGTTCCCGTGGATAATCACCCTCTAGGCGTGTGCGGCTGCCGGTTTCAATCATGCGCAGATCCAGAGCCACCGCCCGGAGCGGCTTGAGACCCCAGCGCAGCACCACGCCCTGCACCAACAGCAGAATCACAGCGGCACTGCCCAGCCAGAGCAGGATGGTCTGCCTGAAAGCAGCGACGCGTTGCTGCAAGCCGGCGGCATTCTCGGCTACCGCGAAAACGTAGGCGATCTCGGCCCCGGTGTCGTCTTCCCAGAGCAGGGCGTAACTGAGCAGGTAGAGGGGCTCGTCAGAAGACAGATAGACAAATCGCTGTTCGCCGGGGGGAATATCATCGGACATGGGCAGGCTACGCCCCACTGCGGATGGCGAATGCCACTGATAACCGCCAAGTTCACCACTCACCTGGGCATAGAGACCGGATGCTGGATTGGATAGACGTGGATCAGGCAGGGTTTGCGGCAGGCGCATACGCCCCTGTTCATCCGTATCGGCCGCCCCCAAGAGCGCGTAGACCTGCCCCATCAATTGGGTCTGCAAGGCGCTTTCCGCGCTATCTCTGAAGGCACGATCCAGTCCCAGCGCCCCCAGCCCAAGGAATGCGGCCAGCACCACGGTAGCAGCCAGCAGCAATCTGCCATGGATCGACCGCATCATCAGCTGCCGGGTTGAATGCGGTTAAAACGGTAGCCCCGGCCACGCAGGGTCTCGATTGGTTGCAGGCTGCCATCCGGATCGAATTTTTTCCTGAGTCGTCGAATAAAAACCTCCAGTACATTGGAGTCCCGGTCGAAGTCCTGGTCGTAAATATGTTCTGTCAGCTCGGTCTTGGAAATCACCTTGCCCGCATGCAGCATCAGATACTCCAGCACCTTGTACTCATAGGCTGTCAATCCAACTTCCCGGCCATCCAGGGTGGCAACCTGCTGCAGGGTATCGATCTCGATCGGTCCCCAGCCAATCCGGGGGGAGGCGAAGCCGGCGGAACGTCTCAACAAGGCATTGAGCCTGGCCAGTAACTCCTGCATATTGAAGGGCTTTACCAGGTAGTCATCCGCCCCCACTTCCAGACCTTCCACCTTGTCCTGCCAGTTGTCCCGCGCCGTAAGGATCAGGATCGGGAAGCTGATCTGCCGCTGACGCAATCCCCGTATCAGCTCAATGCCGGAGAGTTTGGGTAGTCCCAGGTCAATAATCGCCACATCAAAGGGGTACTCCTCACCGAAAAAACGCCCCTCTTCACCGTCAGCCGCCACTTCCACCGAGTACCCTTCTGTCACCAGCCGCTGTTGTAACTGATTTCTCAGTCTGGTTTCATCCTCCACGACCAATACACGCATAGCGACTCCTCAGCGACGCCGCTTACCGGGGGATACCACTTCCCCTGACCCGGCATCCACCCGGTAACGCTTCACTTCGCCCCGGTCGGTAATGATTCTTACCCGGTGCTCCCGGTTACCCTGGTTGTTCTTGGTCTCCGCGTGCAGCACCCGGCCGCCGGTCTCCCGGCGGATCCGCTCCACGGTTGAGTCCAGGTCGACACCCCGCTCATAGGCTCGGTTTCCCGATGAATTGTATCTTTGGGCTGCCACCGGCAGGCTCACCATCAGGCCAGCCAACAGCAAGCCTGCCATCATGCGCCAATGACGCTTCAACACCATACAATCCTCCTGATGGGACCGTCAGAAACCGGGCCTTAAGATACGCCCGGAGTTTCAGTAATAACCACCGGCAGGTGCCACAGACACATGTACATCAATGAACTTTCCGGGTTCCCGGTCAGTGCGGGTATGGAACACCTTGCCCTTATACTTGTATGTTACATCATAACCGACCAGCTCCTCATGCTCCCGGTAGTGGTCCACCAGTTCGCACCGCTGCTCGTTGGTAACATAACCCCGGGACGGTTTTTTGCCCAGATCGTTGCCGATCGACCCACCCAGCAATACACCCGCCACGGTCATGGCATCCTTACCCCGGCCGTGACCGAACTGGTTGCCAACCACGCCGCCCACGATGGCACCGGCTATAGTTGGTGTATAGGACTCGGTACGGGAACCACCGCGGTGGTGAATCCGCTCCGTCCAGCAACGCTCCTCCGGCTGATTGACCCGGACTACTTCGTAGATCGGCTTGCTGTTGAGTACTCGTGCCTTATCCCGGAAATCATTGTCCGCTAACAACATACCGGGGGCTGCAAGCATGCTCAGCACCAGAATTACGGTTCTTTTTTTCATGACGGTTTCCTGTTTCAGATCACGGGTGATAGGCCAATCCTTCACCATTGGCCTCAGGGTAAGCCGTTTCTCCTGAACCGAACCTGAACACAAAACAACACCAATACGGCCCCTCCCGGGATGACAATGACCGGGAAAACCTTGTACCTACTACAATCTATCTTTTTGATATGTTTCGGGATTAAATATAGGAAAGAAAAGCTCGGCTCCGCCGTGACCAGGCCGGAGCCGGATAAAAATGACTACCCAATCAGATTACCCGGACACGCTTAAATGCATCGATTCCTTGCCAACAAAAAGGAATCTAGGTAAAGATGGTCCACAGACGACATAATTAAAGCAAGCAATGGCCCGGGTGTTCAGACCAGTAAACCCAGGCCACCGTGCACTAAAAAGTCAAGGAAGTCCTATGGATGAGCCGTACCCGAAATCATCAGCCGCCCAGATAGACAACAAACATCAAAAGATTTTGGGGGAATGCAGGGACATGGTGATGGTCTACCTGACCACCCAGTTGAACGAGCTGTTCGGGCAGATCGAGCCGGCATTTATGGATTTCGCCAGAAAAGCCGAAACCAATGCGTCCCAAACAAAATTCTTTGAAGCCATTGAACAGGTTCTGTCCTGCCGGGAAGAGATTGAGCGTGCATTCCGGGAATCCATAGAACAGGGTTTCAGGGCGTTCGTGCAGGGAAAACCAATCAGCTACCCCGATACGCCGCCCGAAGAGTCCGGTGAGATCGAGCTGGAGATGGTCGATAACGATGCGCTGGAGAAGCACATCGCCATCCAGAGCATGATCTCCAAAACCCAGTCCAACTGTTACCAGGAACTTTACGCCCTCGGCAAGCGTATGGCCGTACTGCGTGGCGGCATGAAACTGGCCGACTACGACATACCCGCCTGCCCCGCCCATACCGCCACGTCGTTCCAGCAGGCCAGCGAAATCCTGGATGTGGACAAGCAGATTCTGTTGATTATCTATTTTCTGTTTGGGAAGTTTGTCCTGGGGGATGCGGCCAATATCTACAAGAATCTGAATGACAAACTGATTGAGGAGGGCATCTTCCCCAACCTCAAGCTGAGCTCCATCGTGCCGCCATCAGCCGGCCCGACCGACACAGCCCAGGAAGAACCCGGGGCAGCAACAGAACAGCCCAAGCCCCATCCCCAGCCCGATCCGTTCACCGAACAGCCAGCCGCTCCCCCGCCGGCGGGACAGGGACAGCGCTCAGGAGGAAACGTTGCCCTGGGTGAAGAGCTGTTTAAGTCGATTCATGACCTGCTCACGCTCAGGCGAGCGGCAGACCCGGCGTTCAGCAACCATCCCGAATTTGCACCGGGCGGCGACCCCAGCCAGCTGAGACAGCCACCCGCAATCGTGCGGGTCATCGAGCAGATCCAGCCCCGGTCAGAGGCAGACTACCTGCCGAAACCGGAAAGCGACGGCGGTATTCCCCAGTCCATTGAGCTGGATACCCGGCTGATCCAGAAGGTCAGAAAGACCCTGGAATCAGAGCGCAGCAAAATACTTCATGATCTGAACAAGGACACCATTCCCACCGCCGACCTGGATACCATTGAACTGGTGGGCATGCTGTTTGAGCAGGTGCTGAACGAGGAAGGTCTGGCCAACATCACCAAGGCGCTGATCAGCCATCTGCACACCCCCTATCTGAAAGTCGCCATCCTGGATCGCACTTTTATCACCGATGAAGAGCACATCGCCAGAAAACTGCTTAATCTGATGGTAGACGCTGGAAAGACCTGGATTGATGAAGAGGATTTGCGACGGGGCATCTACTACCCGACGCAGGAGATCGTCAAGACCATCCTGGCCGAGTTCAAGAACGACTTATCGATCTTTGATGAGATGTACTACAAGCTCGAAAGCCAGGTCGATGAATTGGAATCCCGCGCCAAAGTACTGGAGGAGCGCAACCAGGAGGCGGCCAAAGGGCGGGAGCGTCTCGAATCCGCCCGGCAGCAGGCCAAGCAGGTGATCAACGACATGACCAAAGGGCGTAGTCTGCACCCCGTACTGGAGCGTTTTCTCAATCACGCCTGGCTGGACCGGATGATTCTGATGCTGCTGCGGGATCCCGATATTGAGAAAAGCAAGGAGTGGTCATCGGCCCTGGTGGTGGTGGACAGCCTGGTCAAGGTGATTGATGCACGACACAACCCCAAGGCGAAGCAGTGGTTGATCAAGAACAAGGACACCCTGGTTCAGCACATCAAGACCGGGCTCGACTCGCTGGGTAACTATCACCACCCGGACAGCAATGCGCTGTTTAAACTGCTGGATTCGGTCGCCTCGGATACTCCACCCCCCGCGCCTGTGGAGAAAAAGCCTGAAGAGACCATCGAGGTATCCCAGCCGATTATCAAACCGATTGCCGCAGAAGCGAAGCCGGCACCAGAGCCGCCCAAGGAAGAGCCCAGCGAAACCGAGATGGAGATGCGGCTTAAATTACGGGATATTAAATTTGGCACCTGGTTCGAGTTGATCGACGACGAGGGCAAGTTGCGGCGGCTGAAACTCTCCTGGTTCAGTCCGATCACCCACAAATACATGTTTGTGGATCGCTTTGGCATCCAGGCCTACATCACCCCCGCCGACGAGTTGGCAAAGATGCTTAGCACTGGCAAGGCAAGTATCATAAAGTCTACCGGTATACCTTTCGTGAGCAAGGCATTGAAAACCATTCATGCTATTCTGCAAAAATCGATCGGCATGACTACTGCCGGATAGACTCTAACAAGGAAAAGGGAAATGCCTGAAAAACGTTCCAACCCGAGAAAAATCTGCGACACCAGAATTGATATCCTGGATTCTGAGTCGAATGAACTGATTGGAACCCTGGTGAATATATCGGTCAGCGGGTTCATGATGATTTCGGAGAAATCATTGCCGGAAAATTATGTGTTCCAGTTCAAGCTGGTGTTTTCTCCCGGTTCCGAGGAGTCGACCAGCATGGAGCTGGGAGCCGAAAGCCTGTGGATTCAGGAGATGGAGGGATCCAACCAGCGCTGGATAGGTTTCCACATCATCGATATTTCAGAAGATGACAGAGCGACCATCGGCAAATTGATCAGCGAATGGCGGGAGTGAAACCGCTCCCGCGGGTCAATCGATAGAGGCGAACCGGCCTGAGGTTTCGTTCTCGCTGTAGAGCTGGAGCACCCGGCTTACGTAGGTCTGGGTTTCCGGGTAAGGTGGCACCTGATTACCGTACCGTTTCACGGCATTTTCACCCGCATTATAGGCGGCCAGAGCCAGCCGCAAATCATTGTCGAACATAACCAGCAGATCGCGCAGGTAAGTCGCTCCCCCGGTCAGGTTTGATTTGGGATCCCAGCTGTCATACACGCCATATCGTTTGGCGGTCTCCGGCATCAGCTGCATCAATCCCCTGGCACCGGTACGGGACAGCGCACGGGGATCGTAGGCCGACTCCGCCCTGATCACCGCATGCAGAAGGGCCGGATTCAGCCGGACTTTGCGGGCAACCTCCTGAATCAGCGGTGCATAACGTTGGCGATTTCTCTCTGTTGAGGCGGTATCGATACGCGATCCGGAAGATCTTTTTTTCTGGTTGGTTTTGATATGGGACAACAGGCGATAGCGACTCCCCTTCATGGGGCGATCGGTAAAATAGAGCTTCCCGCTACGATCCTCGTACTTGTAGATATCGGCCAATGCCGGCGCGACAAAGACCAGCAGCCCGGTTAGCGCCACAAGTCTGATTCCTGGTTTCAGTAAAGCTCTCAATCCAGATCCCCTTTGGCGGCCGGCCTGCAGCCGGTTTCGACACGCCTGCCTGTCATGCTCCGCAATGCTCCCAATCATAACCTGTCTGCACAACGCGGGACAGTTTCAGGGCCCTGTCCGACCGTCGACTAAAGATCCCTTTGCCCCGGGTTGTTACACAGATAGCATTTTGACCGTACCCAGAACACAATTCTCGTTTCCAGTCAGGGTAATGCCACTCCGCCGGCAGTTTTTGTGATCATCAACACAATCAGCGTTACCGGAGTCAGCCACTATTAACACCGAGGATTGATGACAACGGCCGCCCTCCCGCAAATTTTCACCCGGGCCGTTGTCGTTAATCTTCCCTGACCACCCGTTGTGGCAGCTTTCCACCTGCACTTCCTATTGATACTCCATCGGCAGTTGCCACTGAATCTTGAACTTCCTGCCATTCAGTAATTCAGCTCAAGAGCGACCTCATCTATACTGTCGGGACGACACGCAATACGGCGAAAAATTCAGATGCCTACCCCAGAATTCACAGTGAGCCAGGCTCATTGGCAGAGAAACAAGCAACTGCTGCGATCCATCCGGGAAGCGGTATTCATCATTGAGCAACGGGTACCCAAAGAGTTGGAATGGGATGATCTGGACGCTGACGCCCTGCATGTGGTGGCTACGGATAGCGCGGGCAACGGCATTGGCACCGGCCGTCTCACGGCCGACGGTCAGATCGGCAGGATGGCCGTATTGGCAGAGTGGCGTAACCGGGGGGTCGGCAGCGCACTGCTGACCCGGCTGATTGAACTGGCGCGCAGCCATGGCCGAACCCCGCTGTTCCTGAATGCCCAGGAGCAGGCCATTCCGTTCTATCAGCGGCACGGTTTTCACTGCGTCGGCAAAACCTTTTATGAGGCCGATATCCCGCACCGGCGCATGGAGCTGAAACCGGGGCTATCCGATAATGGCCAGGAGTCGGCATGAGTCAGGCAGAACCAACAGCTATCGAAACACTGATCCTGGCAGAAAGCCGTGAGCGCGTTCCCCTTCAGGGCCGAGACCCATTCCGGCAGGTTAGCGAGCAGATGGTCCGGCAGGCAAAACGGACGCTGGATATATTCACCTATGATCTGGACAAGCCGGTTTTCGATCAGGAGGGATTCCTCGAGGTGGTCAAACAACTCGCCCTGGCCTGTCGGGGAATCGGTATCCGCATTCTGCTCCAGGACAGCGAACGGGCGCGTCGCGAGGGGCATCGTTTAGTCGATCTGTCACGCAGAGTTACCAGCAAGATGGAGATCAGGCGTCCCCATGAGGACTATATCGATCACCCGGAGAATTTCATCGTAGTCGACCGAATCGGCTATATCAGACGCAGGGCCAGCGGCGTCTACGAAGGCGAAGCAAACTTCTGCCATGCCCTGCAAGCCCGCCTGCTAACCGATTTTTTTTCTGAGGTATGGGAGCGGAGCGAGCAGGAGAGCAGCCTGCGCAGGCTCCATATTTGATCCAGAGGTCATTACCATGCGACACGCGTTTGTTCTGCTGATTCTCCTGCTTGGCTGTGCTCAAGCCGCCGCCGATTATCCGCTGGAAATCATTCAACTCAAGAGTCGCCCGGTGGCGGAGATCATCCCCATACTCAAACCGTTCATCGATTCCGATGGGTCAATCAGCGGCATGAATGATCAACTGATTATTCGTACCTCGGCCGCCAATCTGGCCGAGATCCGGCAGATTCTGCAGCGACTCGACCAGCCACCCAGAAGGTTGCAGATCTCGGTCAGACAAGCCGCGGGCAACCAGGGCTCGCAACAGGATCTGGGGGCGGATATCAACGCCATGGTCGGCAAGCAGGGCAATGTGATTATCGGTCAACCGGGAAGCACGGGGGTCCGACTGCGCGCCAGGCAGGCGCGAACCAGAAGCCATTCCGATGTCACCCATAGCGTTCAGGTACTGGAGGGGCATGCCGCTTTCATCGCCACCGGGGAGTCGGTGCCGATTCCCGAGCAAACCACCATTGTGACCCGCAATACCCTTCGCCAACAGAGAACCACCCGCTATCGGGATGTCGCCAGTGGGTTTTATGTGGTCCCCCGAGTCAACGGAAACCGGGTCACACTGGAGATCGGCACCCAGATGAATCGCCCGGGAAACCGCCGGGGATACTATGAAACCCAGCAGGCCCAGACCATCGTATCGGGTCAGCTGGGCGAGTGGATCAGTCTCGGTGGAACATCCCGGACAACGGATACGACCGGCCATGATGTGTTAAGGGAGGCACATACAATCAACCGGGATGATCATGCCATCGAACTGCTGGTGGAAGAGCTGCACTAATGGATGACAGGCAAACTGTTTACCTTATTTCACATTTCCCGGGTGATCACTGACAACACCCGTCTGCTATATTAGCCGGATACCTTATTTCTCAATCAGTACCAATCAGGAGCTAGACCTACATGCCCGAATTTATGGATATAGAAAAACTGGTATCCACCTTTGTAATCCCCTGGAGCATTAACATTGTTCTTGCATTGGCGACCTTCTTCATTGGTCGCTGGGTTGCCAGTATTCTGCTCAAGATCGTCAGAAAGTTACTGGCGAAGAGCAAGATGGACGCGATTCTGATTAATTTCGTCACCTCCATCCTGCACGCGATCCTGCTGCTGTTCATTGTCATTGCCGCCATGGATCAGCTGGGTGTGGATACCACCTCACTGATCGCCTTACTCGGTGCTGCCGGCCTTGCTGTTGGTCTGGCCATGCAGAACTCGCTGCAGAACTTTGCAGCCGGCGTCATGCTGATCATCTTCCGTCCCTTCAAAACCGGGGACTTTGTGGAAGCCGGGGGAACGGCTGGCGTAGTGGAGACCATCAGCATATTCAGCACCATCATGCGCACCGGCGACAACCGGGAAGTGATCGTCCCCAATGGTGCTATCTATAACGGCACCATCACCAACTTTTCCGCCCGGGAGACACGGCGTATCGATATGGTGTTCGGTATCGGTTATGAGGATGACATACGCAAAGCCAAGCAGCTATTGAATGATATCCTCGACGCCGATGAGCGGGTGCTGAAAGATCCCGCTCCGCTGGTTGCCGTTGGCGAACTGGCTGACAGCAGTGTCAATTTCAATGTTCGCCCCTGGGTGAAGAGTGCTGACTACTGGACGGTGAAATTTGATCTCACCGAACGGATCAAGCTCGCCTTTGACGAGAACGGTATATCCATTCCCTACCCACAGATGGATGTGCATCTGGACAAGTCAGAGTGACTGACACGCTGTGCCCGCCAATGGCGGGCACTTTTTTCCTCCCCCTGCCCCCTCCACCTGACCCGGCAACCATCGCACCCGGACGTCGGTTTCCATGGGACAACCACACCCGCCGATACTATGTAGAAGTTTGTTGTTGCGGATCAGTCAGTCAGCTTCTCACTGCCGGCTGATTACATTAGAATGGCCACTTCTCGCTACTGAAGATCTCATTATGAAATTGAACCTGAAACTGCTCCTGGCCGTGGTCTTGACCGCGCTCATCGCCACACCAACCCATGCAGACCTTGAAGCGGGCCTTGCCGCCTACGACCGAGGTGATCATGCCGAAGCGTTCAAGCAGTTCAAACAGGCGGCTGAAGAGGGCAATACCGACGCCTACGGTAAACTGGCTGGCCTCTATCTCTACGGACGGGGAACCGAGAAAGACTTTTCACAGGCCTACATCTGGTTCGGCATGGCGGAACACAGCGGTGACAAGTACGCGGAGAAATTCAAGATGGCCGCCGCCTCTTCCATGACCCTGGAACAGGTGAAACAGGCCGAACAGATCCTGGCAGATTTCATCGAGCGGGTTTCCGACTAGCGCATAACCAGGCACAGGGTTGTACCCGCCGGGGTCAGGCTGGATCTGCGTGGCGCTGCTGATACAAAATTGAGACTCGGGGGTTGCCGGCGACATGCGGGCCGCGTGGTGACCGGGGGACCGGTTAACACCGATCCCCCGGGTTGATTCAACGGGACGCCGCCAGGGCCTGATCGAGATCGGCGATGATGTCGTCGATATGTTCAATACCGATTGAGAGCCTCACCAAATCCTCACTTACCCCTGCTCTTGCCAGCTCTTCCGGATTAAGCTGCCGATGGGTGGTGGTGGACGGATGGCAGGCCAGGGTCTTGGCATCACCGATATTAACCAGGCGAACCACCAGTTTCAGTGCATCGATAAAGCGTGCACCCGCCTCCTTGCCGCCGGTAATACCGAAGGAGAGGATACTGGAAGCCCGGCCGCCCATGTATTTGTCCACCAGCGGCTTGTCCGGGCTACCCTCCAGCCCGGCATACCTGACCCACTCCACCTGGGGATGGGACTGCAGGTAATTGGCCACCGCCAGGGCATTTTCACAATGCCGGTCCATTCTCACCGCCAGGGTCTCTATTCCCTGCAGAATCAGGAAACTGTTAAACGGGGAGATAGCCGCACCCATGTTACGTAACGGTACCACCCGGGCCCGGCCGATAAAGGCGGCCGGCCCAAGGGCCTCGGTATAGACCACGCCATGATAGGAGACATCAGGTTCATTCAGGCGGGGGAAACGATCTGCATGTTCAGCCCAGGGGAACTTGCCCGAATCCACGATCACCCCGGCGATGGTGGTGCCATGGCCGCCCATGTACTTGGTCAAGGCATGCACCACGATGTCCGCACCATGCTCAAACGGACGACAGAGATAGGGAGACGGAACCGTATTATCCACGATCAGCGGCACGCCATGGGCGTGAGCCATGTCCGCCATGGCACCGATATCCACCACATTACCGGCCGGATTGCCGATCGACTCACAGAACACAGCCTTGGTGCGGTCATCAATCAGTGCCGCCATACCCTCCACATCCTTGGGATCGGCAAAACGGGCCTCGATTCCCAACTGGGGCAAGGTGTGAGCAAACAGGTTATAGGTGCCGCCATAGAGCGTGGTGGTGGTAACAATGTTGTCACCCGCTTCACAGAGCGTGAATATGGTATTGGTGATGGCTGCCATACCGGAAGCCAGTGCCAAGGCGCCAACACCGCCCTCCATGGCTGCCACCCGCTGCTCCAGCACATCCGTTGTCGGGTTCATGATGCGGGTATAGATATTACCCGGGACTTTCAGATCAAACAGATCGGCGCCGTGTTGAGTGTCATCAAAGGCGTACGACGTAGTCTGATATATCGGCACCGCCACCGCCTTGGTGGTGGGATCCGGCTCAAACCCCCCGTGTATCGCGACTGTTTCAATCTTCATCTGGCGCTCCTCTACTGTTATTTTTTGCCAATCCACTCAAAATGCTCTGCATATTAACTGCTGCATCAATGTGCTGTCGAATAACTATCTGTTCTGACAGACTAACCAACAGCTATACAACTACACCAACGGTGGGTGGATCCGTATTCAATCCATGAATCCGCCATGGATTCAGCTAAGTATAGGTGCTGGTTCAGGAGCCAGGGGAAGCGGAGGGAAATCGAAAGGTACTGCTTAAAAGACGGGAATTGGAGAGTTCCCCCGGTGCCAAGCACCGGGGGAGTCGCCTGCTCAGTTCAGGGACTGATAATAGTTCATCAGGATCTCTGCCACTTCAGGGCGGGAGAACTCAGGCGGTGGGGCCATACCCTGCCCCAGCATCTCACGCACCTTGGTACCGGACAGCAGCACAAAGTCTTCCTTGCTGTGATCAGGCGCATCACGCATCATCACGACCCGGTTCAGTTTCTTGGAATAGGCGGTGTGATCCGCCCGGAAGATCTCGATATCCAGCGCGTTGGGCGGCACCTCGGTATCAAAGATAGTCTGGGCGTCGAAGGCACCGTAATAATCACCCACGCCGGCGTGGTCGCGTCCGATAATAAAGTGGGTCGCGCCCATGTTCTGCCGGAAATAGGCGTGCAGCACCGCTTCACGGGGCCCCGCATAGAGCATATCGAAACCGTAACCGGTGATGCTGACGGTATTGGGCGGGAAATAGAGTTCCGCCATCTTGCGGATCGCCGCGTCCCGGACCGGGGCCGGAATATCACCGGGCTTCAGTTTGCCCAGCAGCATGTGGATCACCACACCATCCGCCTTGACCGCATCCATTGCCATCTTGCACAGCTCTTCATGCGCCCTGTGCATCGGATTACGGGTCTGGAAGGCGACGATCTTCTTCCAGCCACGCTCCTGAATCTCGTTACGGATTTCCACAGCCGTGCGGAAAGTATCGGGGAAATCACTCTGGAAGTAGCTGAAGTTCAGCACCTGGATCGGTCCCGACACCGCGTAGCGCCCCTGGCTGTTGAATGCCGCCACACCGGGATGCTCAGGATCGGTGGTGCCATAAACCCGGCTGGTCATGACTTCCATCTGTTCGTCGGAAACCTGCTCCACTTTCTCCACATCCATAACCGCCAGGACCGGGTTTCCTTCCACGTTCGGATCACGCAGGGCGACACGGGAAGCCCCCTGGATCGCATCCACACTCTCCAGCAGGCAGAGGACAGGAACCGGGAAGAAGCTGCCGTCGGTCATCTTCATGTTCTCGGCACAACCCATGGCGTCCGCAACGTTCATGTAGCCTTTCAGGGGATTGAAATAACCGGCGCCCAGCATAACGGCGTTACCGGCGGCCTGGGAACTGATGACTACCGATGGCAGGGACTCCGCCTCATGGGAGAGGGCGTGATGTTTATCGGTGTCATAGACAAAAAGCGGCTGAAGGGTATCGGATCCGACAGGCTTGATCATCTCTCTAGATCTCCTTAAGAACAGATTATCGTTTAGTATTTTTTTCCGATTTCGACCAAAATTCGATCAATCGGTGAGTATAGAAGTCAGCGGGATACATCCGATCCGGTCATGCAGCCAGTCGCTGTCATTACTTCTCAGGACTTTAGCCCATTGAGCACCGGTGTCGCACCCAATAAAAATTCAGGGCATACCCTAACACATGGATGAGTGGGTTATCCCAAATTTATATTTATAAGGGCAGTAAAAAAATACTGTATGGAAATGGCTGGAATTACCCTGCCCGGCAGCGGTTTTCCGGACAGAATTTACATCGCGACAATACTCAGGAGAGGGCTACGCTCTTCGCTTCTGACTGCCACCCCTGCAGCTCGGCGAACTTCGCCTCTTCCACCGGATCCTTGCCCGGAATCGCTTCATGCAGCCAGTTGATAATGGGCTGCCACTGTTTGCGATCCTTGGAGGACATGCTGGCCTTCATTTCACAGATGCCCATGCCCGATTCCATGGCGATGGCGTAATTGTGGGTATCCCGCAGGGAGCCGATCAGCGGTATGCCCATCCGTGAGGAGAGCTCTTCAATCTTCTGGTAGGTGGCGGTTTTGAAACGGACCCGGTTGATCACCATGGCCACCCGCTTGCCATGCAGTCGATTCTTGGCAAAACGCATGAGTTCGGTCAGAAAACCTTCTGCCGCCTGCAGATCGATAATATTGGGCATCACCGGTATCAGGATGGTGTCAGCCTTGTTGAACAGATCAACCAGCTGCCCACCGGTCACGCCAGCGGGTGTGTCTATCACGACAATTTCGGTGTCTGCCCCGGCATGCAGTTGCCAGGTACGTGTCATTCCGGTGCGTTGGTGCGCGGCGTCTATGGAGTGGATTTGGGGCTGGGTGGGTTTTCGCATGTCCAGCCAGTGGTGGCTGGAGTTCTGGGGATCGTAATCCATGAGTGCTGTCTTGTAGCCCTGACCAGCAAAATAACAGGCTAACGTGGTTGATATTGTTGTTTTGCCACAACCACCTTTCGCATTTAGCACCATGATATTGTGCATTGAATCCTGTCCCCGCTTATTTAAGTTCAGAGGCAGCCATTCCATTGACCCGTGCCCCTTGTTATTCAGCCTCCCGGATTCTCCGATCCATTTCTCTGAGCGCGGTCGCTGACAACCTTCCTCCATAAAGTACCCAGAGGACTCCCCGACTCTTACAATACTACCAGAAAGTTATAACCCTCTTAAATACCCGCATGAATATTATCGAAATTAAAGTAAAACGCAAGTAATCAGGATCTGGCAATTGATTTTCTGACAATTTTTGCCCTTGCCGCGTTGATAAAATTCACAAAAAACGGATATCCCGTCAGATTCATCCGCTAACGGTGACGGGGGTCACATCCAGGGCCTGAAATTCGTCGCCCCAAAGCTTCTCCCGCAACCCCGACGCCCGGCGGGTACGCCTCCCTACCGCGGGAATCAACATTCCATGCCGGTCTGAAAGAATAAACTCCTGACGGCTGCGGGTAAGCCCAGTGTAGATCAGTTCGCGACTGAGCAGTGGCGAATCCCGCTCGGGGAGCACTAACAGCACCCGGTCGAATTCCGAGCCCTGGCTCTTGTGCACAGTCATGGCGAAGGCCGTTTCATGGGGAGGGAGCCGTGCGGGACTCACCCAGCGCACTCCCTCCGAGGTCTGGAAACAGACCTGCTGTTCCCCGGTTTCATTCGCCAGCAGGATACCGATATCCCCGTTGTAGAGCTTCAGGTTATGGTCATTACGGGTGATCAGCACCGGGCGCCCCGGATACCAGTTCACTCCCCGGTCGATCAGCCCGTCCCGTTCAAGCTGCTGCCGGATCTCCTGATTGAGGCCGGTTACGCCGGCCGGCCCCGAACGCAGGGCGCAAAGTACCCGAAAGCTGTCGAAAGCACTAAAAATCTCCGCAACCCCACACCCTTCGGCAATCCGCTGCAAATAGTCCCGGTAGATGGCGGCGGCAAACACCACCGGATCATCCTCCTTATCCAACAGGCGCACATCGTCCGGTTCCGCCTGCACCAGTAACTGCTGTGCTAACTCACCCTCCCCCCGGTTCACCGCGCCGGCGAGTTGCCCGATACCGCTCTGGTCACCAAAACGGTAACTGTGACGCAACTGCACCACCGCATCCGCCAGCGGGTTCTGAGCGCGCCCTTCGTCGGGCAGGGTCTGGCCGGTGAGCCGCTCTAGCCACTGCTGGCATTCAGCGGTATAACCGGCCTTGTCTCCACAGATATCCCCCAGCACCGCCCCGGCCTCAACCGAAGCGAGCTGGTTCCGGTCACCGAGCAGAATGAGCCGCGCGGTGATGGGCAACGCAGCCACGACCTTGGCCATCAGCGCCACATCCACCATCGACGCCTCATCTATCACCAGCAGATCGACCGGCAGGGGATTATCTGCATCATGCCTGAACTGAACCCTGTCAGGCCGGCTTCCCATCAGGCGATGCAGAGTCATCGCCTGGGTCGGGATGGTTTCCAGCAATTCGGCGGGCATGGGCAGCCGGGCACGGGCAGCCTGGATCGACTCCTGCAGGCGTGCCGCGGCTTTGCCGGTGGGGGCTGCCAGCGCGATCACCAGCGGTCTGGCAACTGCCTGTTGTTGCAGCAGGGCCAGAATCCGCACCACGGTACTGGTCTTGCCGGTTCCCGGCCCCCCCGAAATAACCGCCAGCCGCTTCCTTACCGCGACAGCGGCGGCCACTTTCTGCCAGTCCACCGCCACATCCGCTTGTGGCGGAAACAGCAGTGCCAACCCCTGTTGCAGTTTCTCCTCATCAATCCCACTAACATCCTGCAGGCTGCGCTCGCGCAACAGATCCGACAGCTGCTGCTCGTAAGCCCAGTAACGCTGCAGATACAGGCGTCCCGCCCCGTCCAGTATGAGCGGTTTGAAGTCACCGGGACCCCCGACAACGCAGGAGTCCCGCAGCAACTCGATCCACTCCGCCCGATCCGGCAGACAGACCCCGCCCCCCTCTTCTCCGATCGTGCGTCCACTCCACTGGTCGAGTTGCAGGCAGACATCGCCTGCGCCGGTGACGTGGCTGGTGAGAGCGGCGGCGGTCAGCAATTCCGGGTGCTGATCCCCGGCCAGTCGTCCTATCAATCGGGCAAAATGGAGATCCAGGTCGGTCAGGGGAACCTGGGCCCTTAAGCGCGTCACCATATCCGGCAGCTGGCTCATGCGGACACCTCCGTTCCGGCAAAATAGTCATCCAGCGCCTCAATCAGCCGCCTGGCCGGACGATCCCGGAAAATCCCATACTCGGACCCGGAGGCCGGTGAGATGCCGCGCAGAAACAGGTAGTAGACGCTGCCGAAGTGACGCTCATAGTCGTAATTGGGCAGCCGCTGGGTGAGATAGCGATGCAATGCCAGACTATAGAGCAGATATTGCAGATAATAGCCGTCACGGGCCACGGCGGAGGCCAAGTGGGCCTGGGCGTAGTCACCGATCCGATCACCCAGCCAGTTGGATTTGTAATCCAGCACATGATAGCGCCCGTCATGCACGAATATCAGATCCACAAAACCCTTCAGATACCCCCGGGTCTCAGTGAAGGAGAGCCGGCGAATCGCCTGCTCCAGGGCCGCCGACACGGCGAAACCCTGCTCAATCAGCAGGTTTGCGAGGCGCGGCGCCTGAAGCCTGGCAACGGGATAGTTGAACTCCATCTCCACCAGACATTGCTCCCGGCCGAGCTGCCTGAGGCGAGGTGCCGTACCGGGTTCCAGCGGGGTGTCGAGCACATCGTTGACCAGCTGACAGACCACATCCTGCCACACCGGATCTATGCCATAGGCGAGCAGCTGTTGCTGCACCAGCCCGCGCAACTCATCGGGCGTGTGGCAATTGAAATCGAGCCGCTCAAAAATGGCGTGCAGACAACTACCGGGATTGGCCCCCCGGGGAAAACTGAAACGATCACGGCCGGCTGGGGGGTCCGTGGGCAGTTCAATGGGCGACAGGATTTCATCATGATCCGGCAGCTCGAAATGTTCACTACCGGCGGCCAGGGCCGAGAAACTGGTCACCGCCGCGCCACGGTTGAGGTGCCGGATGAATTGGCGGGCCTGCAGGGCTGATGCCGCATAGGGAAAATGCCGCTCAACAAGCAACGATTCCGTTGCCGCTTCGGCAAGTTCCTGATCCTCTTCACAGGGGGTGATCAGCACCTCGCCCGGCAGTTGCCCGCTCCAGGCCTGCAGACGTTCCAGCAGTGCTGACTCGTCCAGCGACTTGAACTGGTCCGCCAATGTTTCCAGCCGATCCTGCCCACCTTCGTCCGGGGACGGGGGTGGGTGCAGCAGCCAGGCGAGCGGCGATGTCTCCGCCCCGTTCACCTTGCCCCAGGTTATGTAGCAACGCTGCTCGGCCCGGGTCAGCGCCACATAGAGCAGTCGCAGGCTTTCAGCCAGGGTTTCCGCCTGGCTCGCCCGACAGGCGTCCAGCCAGCCAGGGGAACCCAGATCAAGCACGGCCTGGTTACCCTGATCCGGGTCGTGGAAGCTGCACGCCTCATCAGAACGGATCGCACGCAGCCCCCCATCCCAGACAAAGGGACAGAACACCACCGGATACTGCAAGCCCTTGCTCTTGTGGATGGTGACAATCTGCACCAGGTTGTCATCACTCTCCAGGCGCAACTGGCGTTGTTCATCTTCTGGCATATCCCCAAGGCGCAGCTGACTCAGCCAGTTGATCTGCGCCTCCATCCCGGCAGCCGTATCACGCTCCTGCTGATGGATCAGCTCGCTCAGATGCAGGATATTGGTCAGTCGCCGCTCCCCGTCGGGCAGGCCCAACAGCCGTTCAGTGACCCGGTACTGCCGCTGCAGATGCCGGAACATACGCATAAAACCGTGCGCCAGCCAGAGTTCATGGTACTCCTGAAACTGCTCCAGATAGGTCGCCAGTTTTGTTTCATCATCGGCCAAGCCGGCAATCTCATCCCCCGACACACCCAGCAGGTCAGTCCCCAGGGCGGCGAACACCAGTCCGTCCCGCTGCGGCTCCATGACCGCCCGCAGCAACCGCTCCAGTTCGGTGGCCTCATGGGTCTTGAATACATCCTCCTGGGCGCGCTGAACGCTGTAGACGCCCCGCTCCGCCAGGGCGTCCCGTATCATGCGACCCTGCCGGTGGGTGCGCACCAGCACGGCGATGTCACCCCCGGACAGGGGCTGATCACCCAGACGGGCGGCAGGCTCCGCTCCGGAGCCGATCATGCGGGCGATCTCCCGGGCTGTCCACGCCACCGCAATCTGCGCCGCCCGCTCCTTGCTCTGTTTGCCGGGGATAAAACCGATCCTGAAACAGGCCGGATCGCCGGCCGGGTCGTGCAGCCGTGCCTGCGCCCTGGGCGCCGGCCTGGAGTGCTGAAAGCCTATCTGCTGAAAAAGAAAGCCCCCCTGGGGTTGATCGAACAGGTAGTTAACAGCCTCAATCAACGGCGCTACGGAGCGCCAGTTCACATCCAGGGTATAACGATTTTGCGTCTCGGCACTGGCCTTCAGATAGGCGAAGATATCCGCGCCACGGAAACTGTATATGGCCTGCTTCGGATCCCCGACCAGAAACAGGATTCCAGGCCGTTTTACGAACAGTGTTTCAAAAATCTCGTATTGAACAGGATCGGTATCCTGGAATTCGTCAATCAGGGCGGCGCTGTAGGTACGCCGCACCGCCTCCACCAGCGCCTCACCCCGCTCCCCACGCAGCGCCGATTGCAGATTCAGCAGCAGGTCGTCATAGGACTGAACCCGCAACTGCTGTTTACGTTTCTGCAACTCCGCGTTGACATAGGGAATCAATTCGCTGAGCAGTGCCACCCTGGCCTGCTCGCAGTGCGTCTGCAGGGTCTTGAGTGCGTCCAGCAGCCGTGTACAAGCATCAAAAAACGGGTGTACCGGGGCAACGCCACCCTTTTTCACGGCCTGAGCCAGCGCATCACTGGTGAACTTTTCCAGCTCCGGGAACTGGGGCCCGGGCGTGGGCTGCAGGTAGAGGTCCATCGCCAGCACCCACTTATCGATGGATGGCTGGCGATACTTCTGCCGGTTCAGCCCGTCGCTCTGCTTCAGCAGTGTGACGATCGCTTCACGCTGGTCGAGCCAGAGCCGGCGGGCCGCTTCAAAGTGGTTCAGGAAATCCCGTTCCAACTCCGCCAACCCGTCCGGCATGGCCGATCCCCGGATCTCCAGGTAGGGTTTATTGATATTGCCCCGCAGTCCGACAGCCAACTGGTCGGGCGTGATTCCCCGATCCAGCAGATAACCAAGCAGACCGGGTGGAATGTCCTGGATACGGCTTCGCCAGAAATCATCCACCACCTCCTGAACCAGGGCGCGCTCATCCAGCAACATCTCGGTTTGAAACGGCATGCCGCTCTCAAAGGCATTTTCTGACAACAGCCGTTGACAGAAACCGTGGATGGTAAAGATGGCAGCCCGATCAAAGCTGAGGATGGCGAGGGTCAGCCGCTGCATACGGAGTTCCGCCGTTTCCGGGTCAGCCAGCAGGGCGTCCCGAAACTCGTCTGGCTGATCCTGCTCCGCGGCCCGTTTCAGTGCCACCATGCGGGTCCGGATCCGCTCCCGCAGTTCAGCCGTGGCCGCCTTGGTGTAGGTAACCACCAGGATCTGCTCCACGGTCAGCCCCTGCTCCAGAATCAGGCGGAGATAGAGGCCGGTGATGGTATAGGTCTTGCCGGTCCCGGCACTGGCCTCGATCAGATTCATACCGTCCAGCGGGGTATCAAACAGGGCAAGTCGCTGCATATCAACTCACCTCCATGGCCGAGAGCAGGGGCAGGAAGACCCGTTCGCTCAGGGATTCAAAGGTTTCATCCAGCACCTCGCCATCGGGGAAGGCGAGCCGGTAGTAGGGGTTGTCATACTCAGCGTATCCCTGGTAGCCACCAAACCACTTGTCCCGCGCCCGTTTCAGGCCGGTTTCACGGGGTTTACCGTCTGCCAGTGCGCTGGCATAGGCACGGGCACTGCGGGCAAACAGGGGTAGCGGCCACTGGAGTCCCTGCCAGTAAAGATCCAGCAGCTCGCCCAGATAACGTTGCGCATCGACCACCGGATGTAGAGTCACCAACCCCTCGCCGCCGAGCCAGCGGGTCACCGGCTTCACCCCTTCCGGGGCGGCCACGTTCAACAGCAGGTGCCTGATCCATAATGCAAGCAATTGACGATCGGGGATTTTCTCCAGTGAATAACCGAGCAGACCCGCCGCCGAGACCTGCTCCAGCCGACCAATCAACCGCAGGGAGTGGTGCTTGAAATCGGCAGTGACAACCCGGGTCTCCTGGGGATAGAGCGGTTGTAGCTGATCGGCAAATAGCCGGGCGCGCTCAACCAGACGCTCAAAATGGACCTGCCCATGGGTGCCGTGGGGCAGGATACCGCGGGCCCGCTCCACGGCCAGCTGTTCAGCCGGATCACCGCCCTGCAGTGCCCGCTCCACCAGACGTTGGAACAGTTCACTGCGTTGAAAATAGTCCAGATCGAATGGATCCCGGCTCTCCATTCCGGCCTGCTCATAGGCAATGGTGATACCCAGTCTGGCCGATAACAGGTATCGCACCGGATTATCATAAAAGCGGATCAACTGGGTCAGCTCCACCTGCTGCCACTGCTCTTCCGGCTCTGCCAGCGGCGTGCGGATAAAGCGATCCGGCTGGCCGGTCGGTGCCATCAGCGCCTTTGCCCCCTGACAGTTGGCATCATCAAAACTGAATAACCCGCTATCCGGTGCGAAATAGCGCGGATTAAACGGTTGTAACGGATGGGACACACTCAATGCCTGTGACAGGGGCGTCGGTTGCATCGGGTAGTGATCGTCCAGGTAGTCCATTAATTCGCTTAACAATACCGAGGGTGGCAAGGGCGTGTTGTCCCGGATATCCCGGGCCACATAGCTGAAATAGAGCAGATCCCGGGCGGATATCAACGTCTCCAGAAACAGGTACCGGTCATCCGCCCGGCGTGACCGATCACCCTGACGGCGTTTGCCGGCCATCAGATCGAATCCCACCGGACGCCGTTCTCTGGGGAAACTGCCGTCATTCATGCCGATCATGCAGATCACCCGGAATGGCAGGGCCCGCATCGGTGTCAGGGCACAGAAACTGACCCCGCCCCCCAAAAAGCGCCCGCCCGAGGGGGCGGAGAGCTGCTCCTGCAACCGGGCGACCAGCAGATCCCGGGAGAGGGTTCCACTATAACCCGCCAGTGCGGCGGTCTCGGCCAGACGGGCAACACTGCTGCGCAGCAGTTGCACCAGGCGGGACTCGGTGTCATCGGGCTCGAAAAAGCGGTCGATCAGATTGTTCAGTCGTTCCACCCAGTCCGCGGGTGAGGCATCCGCCTTTAACAGCGGCTCCAGCTCAAACAGGGCCGTGACAAAGCTGTATAAGCCTGCCAGCAGCTGGGCATCACTCCCTTCAACCGCATCACAGGGCAGCAGGTGCTGGAACAGTTGTTCGTCATCGCCCGGCAGCGCATACCCCAGCAACAGGCGGTCCAGCCCCTGTTGCCAGCTGTTCTGCCCGGACAGGGGCAATCCCAGCGCCACCCGCTCAGATCCATCCCGCCCCCAGCGAACAGCCACGGTCTCCAGCCACTGGCGAATACGGGGCAGATCGGCCGCGCTCAGACCGAAGCGGCGATGCAGGATGGGCTGCTCCAACAGTGCGAAGATCTCATCCACCGGGTATCGTCCACCCGGTTGGGCCAACAGCTGCATAAACAGCGAAACGATCGGCGTCTCGGCGATCTGGCTGCGATCCGACAAGGTATAGGGGATATGGGTGCGGCCGACGGACTCGCTGAACACCGCCTCGATATAGGGGGCATAACTGTCCATATCGGGCGTCATCACCAGAATATCACTGGGTTGCAGGGTTTCATCGGCGGCCAGTAGCGCCAGCAGCTGATCGTGCAGCACCTCGACTTCCCGCATGGGGCTGTGGCAGAGATGGAACTGCAACGAACGATCGCCCGGCTCAAGCGGACTATCATCCGGTGGCTCATCGGTTTCGGCAGCATACAGAATATCGCGCTGCAACCGATGCAACAGGCTGTCCCCCGCCGGCTCGATGAATTGCTCGGTGGCACCGGGATCATAATTCAGCAGGGACGCCAGGAAATCACTCCCCTGCCCCCCCATGGAAGCCAGCAACGGGTTACCCACTTCCAGGTAAAGCGCCTGATCCGTACTATCCAGGGCACGCCTGCCACGCTCCTCCTCCGAGACCAGATCCATCCAGAAGCCTTCGGCCGGATTCAGGACAAACAGGTGAATGTCGAGCCAGCCGCCGGCGAGATGGAGAATCTCCAGGTATCCGGGCGACAGGGCGTTCAGCGCAAACAGGCTGATGCGTTCCGGCAGGCGTTGCGGATTGATGGATCCATTCTCCACCATGCGGGCCAGGCGCTGCTGCAGATCAACCCAGTGTTCGGCCGGTTGACCGGCCACCAGTTCGCGCCACAGTGCCGCCTGCCAGTGATCCCCGGGCACCGCACTCCGGTCCTGCTGCCAACTGCTGATCCAGTCCGGCCGGTAGACCAGATACTGATCGAAACAGTTGGCAATCTCGCCGGCAAGCTGGAACCGGGACAACTCATCGTCCTGTTCCAGATAACGGCGCAGGGGTTCAAAGCCCGCTGCAGGCAGAGGGCTCGCCAGCCGCTCAAACAGCCGCCACTGCATCAACTCCGGTTTAAAGCCATCCACCTCCGGTACATCGTCCAGCAGCTGGCGCAGCAGTTGCCAGATGAAGCCGGCGGGCAGCGGGAACGCCATGTTTGCACAGACGGAGAGACGCCGGGCAAGCTGCAGGGAGAGCCAGCGTCCCATACCGGGATGCTGGACCACGATGGTTTCGGTCGCCAGCGGATCGGCCAGGGGCTGGCGGAGGGTGTCAGCCAGCAGGTCGGTTAACTGTTCCAGTCGATTGCTATGGTAGAGATGCAGCATAGGGGCGCTTATCAATATCGATTGCCTGAAACGGTGATCGCCCGGATATTACCCAGCTGCCCGGCTCATTCCATGAGCCTGTGACAGCGGGATCAGCTCTAAGCGCCGCGAAAACCGGCAATCTCCTGCTGGATACGGTCAAGGCTCGCCTGGGGATCATCTGCGGCGGTAATCGGGCGACCGATAACCAGCAGATCCGCGCCGTTGTTCAGAGCATTGAGTGGAGTCATAACCCGTTTCTGATCATCCTGCGCCGCGCTGGCAGGCCGCACACCCGGGGTAACCAGAAGAAACTCCGGCCCCACCAGGGGCCGCACTTCGGCCGCCTCCAGGGGTGAGCAGACAATACCGTCCAGACCGGAATCTGCCGTCAGCCTGGCCAGACGAATGACGTTGTCCGCCGGCGCCCCGGAAAATCCCACTTCGGCAATATCCTTTTCCCCCAGGCTGGTCAGTATGGTCACCGCTATCAACAGCGGCCGGTGGCTCAGGGACTCCAACCGTTCCCGGGCGGTGACCATCATCTTGCGTCCTCCCGACGCATGCAGGTTGACCATCCAGACCCCTAGGTCAGCCGCCGCCGCACAGGCCGCCGCCACAGTGTTGGGAATATCGTGGAATTTCAGATCAAGAAACACATCGAAGCCCTTGCCTACCAGCTTTTCGACAAAGCCCGGCCCCAGCCGGGTGAACATCTCCTTGCCCACCTTGAGGCGGCAGGAGGCCGGATCCAGGCCGGACACCAGATCCAGCGCCGGCGCAGCGGACGGGTAATCGAGGGCAACAATAATACGGGGATTACGGGATAAGACGGTCATGGATTATGCCTTGCAAGTTTTGGGTTCTGTTCAATGTGTGGCGGTAGTCGAGGACAGATTTCATCCAGCCCGTCCCTTGGCTTGATACTGCTCCAGGATTTGCAGCTGGGGCACTGCCAGTGCAGGGTCTTGGCGGTGAAGCCGCAGCTGACACACTGGTAGGCTGCACGGTGCTCCAGCAGTTGGGTCAGGACCTGCTGCAGTATCTGCAGACTTCCCCATCCATCGGTATGGCCTGATTTCAGCGACAGGCCCACCATACGGTTCAGGCCCTCCAGATGTGGATGGGCATGCAGATAGCTGCTTAAAAAGCGCAGTGCAGCCTCTTCGCCATCGTCTTCCTGGATAAAATCGGTCAACGCCAGCACACTGCTGATGGAGTGGTGGCGTTCATAAAGCTTGCGCAGGTATTTGACCAGTTCAGCCCGGTTACCCAGTTCCCGGTAGCAATCGATAATCTCCGGCAGCACTTCTGAGAGATAGGCCGGATCCTGCTTCTCCACCTGTCGCAAGGTTCGAATAGCGCTCTTGGGGGAACCACCCATTGCCTCAATCCTGCCCTGAAGGATCGTCGCCCTGACGCAACTCTCATCGGAAAGGTGGGCCTTTTTCAACAACTTGGAGGTCTTGACCAGATCCTTGCGAAGCTTCGCCTCTTCGGCAAGCTCACAGTAGTAGTGGGCACACTCCCGGCGGCGCGAAGTTCCGGTGCGCTGCTCCAGCCGCTTGGCGACCTGCAGACACTTTTCCCAATCCTTCTCCTGCTGGTAGATCGTGAGCAGATTTTCCAGCGCCTGGGCCTGGAACATGTTCATCTCACCCAGCTCATTGAACAGGCTCTCGGCCCGGTCAAACAGCCCCGCTTTCATGTAATCCCGGCCCAGCTCCAACAGTGCCTGGGCGCGCTGCTCCCGATTCAGCATGGGCCTGGCGATCAGATTCTGGTGTATCCGGATAGCCCGATCCACTTCACCACGGCGCCTGAACAGGTTTCCCAGCGCCAGGTGGGTTTCAACCGTGTCGCTATCGACTTCGAGCATTTTGATAAAGACGTCAATGGCCTTATCGGGTTGCTCGTTGAGGAGATAATTCAGTCCGCTGAAATAACCGGGCGAGCGTTCGGCCGTCGTCACCTCCTGACGGGAGATACTTCGCTTCGCCGCCCACCAGCCGGAGGCGGCAGCGACAGGCAACAGTAACCAGAACAGTTCCATCATGGGGTTTCAGCAATCCACGGAGTGTGGCGAGGTAAAACAGCAGATCCTGGACGGTATAATCCTTTTCCGTAACATAAACTCAATTGTCCTTGATGGGTAAGGCGCGCAGGTTATTCACCTCCTGGCGCGCAATTTTCGCCTTATGCCTGAGGCTCATATTCTCCCGGCGCAGCTTCAGGGAGCTACCCAGCGTAGCCAATACGCCCAGGATAGCGCCAAGGGCCACAGCCGCCACCAGTACCACCGACAGGGGAAACTCTTTTACGCCAAAGTAATAATTGAGTTGCACGGTCTCGGCATTCATGACCGCAAATGCAGCGCCGATCATCATGATCAGTAAAATGAAAATCAGCTTTAAATATCGCACAGTCTAGTCTCTCCCATGGTCGATCAGATACCGATAGGGACTATCATAACCAAGATTCCATCGGAACCGTACCGGGAAATTGCCGCGCCCGGGAACAACCGGACAACCAGGGCTCCGGCGAAGCGGCTTTTGGGGAGAAACTACCGGTATCAGCAACAGGCTGAATAAATACCACAGGAGCGCCAGCGGCTGGCGCTCCCATGACCCGATTCAGGAATTTTCAGTGCTTCCCGGTCGTGCGCCGGAGCGGATTTTCCGTCACATAAGGTCCGGGAAGAACGGCCGGTCAGGCGTAGTCATCCACCAATCCGTTGGTTGTTATTATGCCCTCACTCTGGAGAGTGTCCGTGGCAGCATCAGCTTCCCGACCACCCTGACCGTCCATTGCGAAACCGCTTCCAGCGCTGCCATCGGCCTGCCCAAACATGCCCGGGCCGCCATTCTGGGTGCTGGCATCGTGCTGTCCCACATCCACGTTGGCCAGCAGCATATTGTTGTCGGCAAACATTTCACGCAACCGGGGAATGGCCGCCTCGATAGCCTCCTTGACCGCGGCATTATTGGCCAGGAAGCTGACACTGGCCTGGTCGTGCTGCATGGATATCTGGATATCGATCGGACCCAGGTGGCGCGGCGAGATATGCAGGGTAGCCTGCTGCAACTGGCCGCCCACCATCCAGGCCACCCGGTTACCGAGCATATTATCCCACCCCTTCTCGCCCACGGGGAGATTGATGGCCGGGGGAGAATAAACTCCAGATCGATGGGGTGATACCTGTTCAAGCCCCGAAACCAGCGCGGAAAAGGGCGTCGTTGGGGTTGTCCCGCTGCTGTTCAGCAGGCCCGCCGGCAAGTCACCCACATTTACAGCCGATTTAATGCCCAGCGAATCCGCAAGCTCGCCCTTGGCCAGCAGAATTGCCGTCTGGGCATCCGCCGAGCTCAGTGCACCGTTCTGTCCAGGCGAGGCACCAGTTGACCCCTGGCTTAACAACAGGTTACGCAGGTCCGCTGCTGTCAGAGAAGCCGCGGCACCAGACTGCGCACCAAGCCTAGCGGCAACCTCATCGCCCCCGCCCTCGATCCCGGTCAGTTGCAACATCCATTGCAACAGCACGGGATTGGTACTGGCGGGATCGGCAAGATCTGCCGCCCACGGCAACGCATTGCCGTTTTCCATCATGGATTCCAGTTCCTGCAACTGTTCGGGCGGTAACAGCTCCTTAAGCTTGGCCAGCTCTTCGGGCGACACCATTTCATCCCTGATTATCCGGTTGAAATCCCCCTGGTTTCCCTGATTATTCATAGCCCTGGAGACGGATGTACCACTACTTCCTGTAGAAGCAGGCGATACGGATGGAAGCATATCTGGACCTGGCACCGCACTATTCACTTGTCACTCCTGGTCTGTACGTTGTGGACTGACAACAAACAAGCAGCAACTATGCCAAACGATCCAGAAATGGGGATTTACTCAAGAAAATCGCTTTTTTCTGCCCGCCGCCAGGCACCGGCCAGCACCAGCCACTCGCCCTCTTCCTCAATCAGCGTCAGATCCAGCCGTATCAGATCCGCCCGGAGCGAAATCAGTTGTGAGACGGTACTGAGGGGCTGCCCTGCGACGGCAACAAAGAGTGTCACCTGCGCCCGGTCCGGTCCGATCAGATCCAGACGACTGACCTGGGTCAACAGATGAATCGACTGATGGGTCACGAAGTAACCGCCCAGCAGGCGCAGAACGGCCTGCTTGTCCTGCCCGACACTGTCACTGAAAGCGGAGGACACCAGGGGGGAAACCGCAGACAGGGAGCGGGACTCCACCGCCAACTCAGCCGCGGTCAGCATCGCCCGTATGCGCCACTCGGGGCTCGCTTCATCGCCACCGCAGGAGACCAGTAGCGGCAGCAGCAACAGTGCAAAGAGGCGTTTCAACATGCCCGCATACCCCGGTGCGAAGCCAGCCCGGTACTGTACTCAGCGCAGGCCAAGAACATCCTGCATATCAAACAGACCAGTGTCACGCTGCATCAGCCAGCGTACGCCACGCACGGCGCCGTTAGCAAAGGTCATGCGACTGGAGGCCTTGTGGGTAATCTCAACCCGTTCGCCCATTGTGGCGAACAGGACTGTATGGTCGCCCACCACATCACCGGCTCGAATGGTCTCAAATCCGATGGTTTTGCGATCCCGCTCACCGGTTATGCCCTCACGCCCGTAGACCGCGCACTCTTTGAGATCCCGTCCCAGGGCTGAGGCCACCACCTCACCCATGCGCAGGGCGGTGCCGGATGGCGCATCCACTTTGTGACGATGATGCGCCTCAATCACTTCGATATCCGCCTCATCCCCCATTACCCGGGCCGCCATGTCCAGCAGTTTGAAACAGAGATTGACCCCGACACTCATATTGGGTGCCAGGATGATCGGGATCTCGGCCGATGCGACCTGCAACTGCTCACGCTCCGCTTCGGAAAAGCCGGTGGTCCCAATTACGATACGCTTGTTGTGTTGGCGACAGGTCGACAGATGATTCAGGGTTGCCTGGGGCGTGGTGAAGTCAATCACCGCGTCGAAATCATCCACCACCGCCTCAAGTGAATCCCGGACCGTTATCCCGATATGCCCGACACCCGCGAGTTCGCCAGCATCGGCACCGACCAGTGTGCTACCAGGTCGTTCCACGGCGGCGCCAAGATTCATGCCCTCGGCCTCTGTTACGGCCTGTATCAGCGCCTTGCCCATACGCCCGGCGGCCCCCACGACTGCTACTCTTGTCATCGATGCTGTTCCTGTCACTGAATTTGTTCGATTGCGCGGATGGTTCAGCCGGATCGCCTAGAACCCCATACCTTCAAAAAACTTCTTCACGCCATCCATCCAACCGGTGGAGTGCGGACTGTGTTTGCTACCGGCACCTTTCATGGATTCGTCCAACTGGCGCAACAGCTCCTTCTGCTCATCGGTCAGGTTCACCGGTGTCTCCACCATGACCTTACAAAGCAGGTCTCCGACCGGACCACCGCGAACCGGCTTAACCCCTTTCCCGCGCATTCTGAACATCTTGCCCGACTGGGTGCCGGCCGGAATCTTCAATACCACCTTGCCGTTCAGGGTCGGCACTTCCAGCTCGCCACCCAGGGCGGCGCTGACAAAACTGATCGGCACCTCGCAGAACAGATGGTTCTCTTCCCGGGTGAATATCTCGTGCGGTTTAACCGATATCTGTACATAAAGGTCGCCGGCGGGTCCACCACTCTCGCCCGCTTCACCTTCTCCGGACAGGCGTATCCGGTCACCCGTATCGACACCCGGCGGTACTTTTACTGAAAGGGTCTTGTGCTCCTGTATGCGCCCGGCGCCATGACAGGCGGGACAGGGCGATTCAATGACCGAGCCCTTGCCGCGGCAGGTCGGACAGGTCTGCTGTACCGAGAAGAAGCCCTGCTGCATTCTTACCTGGCCGTGACCGGCACAGGTGCTGCAGGTTTTTGGCTTGGTGCCTTTTTTGGCTCCCGTCCCGTTACAGGGGTTGCACTTGACCATGGTGGGCACCCGGATCTTGACCGTGGTACCGGCTACCGCATCTTCCAGGGAGATCTGCAGGTTGTAACGGAGATCGGCGCCGCGGTGCACCCGGGAACCGCCGCCCCGGCCACCAAAAATATCGCCAAAGACATCACCAAAGATGTCGCTGAAATTACCGCCCGCGGCATGGCCGTAGCCCCCACCCATGGAGTTATCCACGCCAGCATGGCCAAACTGGTCGTAGGCGGCGCGTTTCTGCGGGTCGGAGAGCACCTCGTAGGCCTCCTTGGCCTCTTTGAACAGCTTTTCAGAGTCAGCTGTCTTGTCTCCGGAATTGCGATCCGGATGGTATTTCATGGCGAGTCGCCGATAAGCCTTTTTTATCTCAGCTTCGCTGGCGTTCTTACTGACACCTAATACTTCGTAAAAGTCACGCTTCGACATATTCGATCTGCTTTGTAAACCGCCGAAGCGCGAGGGCATGCAGGGGCTTTACAGCCCCTCCATACCAACGCGCCTCAACTGTGAAATATCAGACGGGTAATCCGTCGCTCTACACCGTTACTTGTCCTCTTTTACCTCTTCGAACTCGGCGTCTACCACATCATCATCCTTGCCCGCCGAGCCGGCATTGGCGTCAGCAGCACCGGCGGCCGCAGCAGCGCCATCACCACCCTTCTGGGCGTAGAGCCGTTCCGCCATCTTGGCAGAAGCCTCGGTCAGCGTCTTGGTCTTGGCCTCGATAGCATCCTTGTCATCACCCTTGACAGCCTCTTCCAGATCCTTGATGGCTGCCTCGATGGAGTCCTTCTCACCGGGTTCGAGTTTATCTTCACCCAACTCTTCCATGGACTTGCGGATGGCGTGAATCATGTTATCCGCCTGGTTCCTGGCCTGGACCAGATCATTGAACTTGCGATCCTCCTCGGCGTGGGCCTCGGCATCCTTGATCATCCGTTCCACCTCGTCATCACTCAATCCGGACGACGCCTTGATCACGATGGACTGTTCCTTGCCAGTCGCCTTGTCCTTGGCCGACACATTCAGAATGCCGTTGGCATCGATGTCGAAGCTGACCTCGATCTGCGGCATACCACGGGGCGCCGGCGGAATATCGGTCAGATCGAAGCGACCCAGCGATTTATTGGCACTGGCCTGTTCACGTTCACCCTGCAACACATGCACGGTTACCGCTGTCTGGTTGTCGTCAGCGGTCGAGAAGACCTGGCTGGCATTGGTCGGGATGGTGGTGTTCTTCTCAATCAGCTTGGTCATCACGCCACCCATGGTCTCGATACCGAGAGAGAGCGGGGTCACATCCAGCAACAGCACATCTTTCACTTCACCGCCCAGGACACCGCCCTGGATCGCTGCACCGATAGCCACGGCCTCATCCGGGTTCACGTCGCGCCGGGGGGCTTTACCAAAGAACTCTTCAACCTTGGCCTGGACCTTGGGCATACGGGTCTGTCCACCGACCAGGATCACCTCGTCGATCTCGGAGGCGCTCAGGCCGGCATCATTCAGTGCGGTGCGGCAGGGAGCGATCGTCCGGTTTACCAGATCCTCTACCAGTGCTTCCAGCTTGGAGCGGGTCAGCTTGATATTGAGGTGTTTCGGGCCACTGGCATCCGCGGTAATGTACGGCAGGTTGATATCGGTCTGCTGGCCGTTGGACAGTTCGATCTTGGCCTTCTCCGCACCCTCTTTGAGTCGCTGCAGGGCCAGCGGGTCATTGCGCAGATCGAACCCCTGCTCCTTCTTAAAGGTCTCAACCAGGTAATCGATAATACGCAGGTCGAAATCCTCACCACCCAGGAAGGTGTCACCATTGGTGGAGAGCACTTCAAACTGGTGCTCGCCGTCAATCTCGGCGATTTCGATAATGGAGATATCGAAGGTACCGCCACCCAGATCGAATACGGCCAGCTTCTGGTCGCCACGCTTCTTGTCCATACCGTAAGCCAGCGCGGCTGCGGTCGGCTCGTTGATGATGCGCTTCACATCCAGTCCGGCAATGCGGCCGGCATCCTTGGTGGCTTGGCGCTGTGAATCGTTGAAATAGGCGGGTACGGTAACCACGGCCTCGGTTACCTCTTCACCCAGATAGTCCTCAGCGGTCTTCTTCATTTTCTGAAGAATTTTTGCCGAGATCTCAGGGGCCGCCATCTTCTTGCCGTTCGCCTCAACCCAGGCATCACCGTTATCGGCCTTTACAATCTTGTAAGGCACCATCTCGATATCACGCTGAACCACTTCATCATCGAAACGACGACCGATCAGACGCTTAATCGCAAACAGGGTGTTCTGGGGATTGGTCACCGCCTGGCGCTTTGCTGACTGACCGACCAACACCTCGCCTTCGTTGTTGTAGGCAATGATAGAGGGGGTTGTGCGATCGCCTTCACTGTTCTCGATAACTCGGGCGCTGTCTCCATCCATCACTGCTACGCAGGAGTTGGTTGTGCCCAGATCGATTCCGATGATCTTTCCCATTGTTTGGTCTCTCCGGTTAACTGTCTAAATATTAAAGTACTTGTTTCTGCTTGTTATTCCAGATGGGGGATAACCCTGCGCTTTTCAAGGTCAGGCTTTCTCATCCACCTGGCCGGGTGCGGCCTGGGAGACCATCACCATGGCCGGTCGAACCAGGCGGCCATTCAGGGTATATCCCTTCTGCACCACTGCCACCACGGTATTCGGGGGCACATCATCGCGCGGTTGCGTGCTCATCGCCTGGTGCAGTTCCGGATCAAAGGGTTCACCCTCCGGATTGACCTGCACCACGTTGAATTTCTCCATCACATCGGAGAACAGCTTCAACGTAAGCGCCGTACCTTCACGCAGGCTGTCAACGGTCACATTCTCCTCACTGGCCGCAGCCAGGCCCATCTCCATGCTGTCCCGCACCGGGAGCAACTCGTTCACAAACCGTTCCAGGGCGTACTTGTGAGCATTCTCCAGCTCCCGCTCCTGCCGTTTGCGCAGATTCTCCATCTGGGCCTTGGTGCGAACCAACTGGTCCCAGTTTTCATCCGCCTTGGCCCGGGCATCTTCCAGTTGCAGGACCAACTCTTCAGGGGTCGGCGTCTCGGCTGTCGCAGGCTCCTGGCTTGACTCTACCTCGGCACCGCTCTCAGCGGCCTCGTCAACCACCACCTGATCGCTGACCTTTTCCTGATCTTTGCTCATCTGTTTCCTCTAACTTGTTGAAGCCTTGATATAAACCAACCCGGCCACCGGTCCCGGCGGTCTGGTTGACAGAAGATCCTGATAATCCCCACAAACTGGGGATGGTTAAGGCCGTTTCAAGCCATGCCAGTCAATTATTTTTCTGAACGTGTCTGCATGGCGGTGCTTAACAGCTTGGCAGTGATATCCACGATGGGTATCACCCGGTCATAAGCCATGCGGGTCGGACCCACCACGCCGAGCACACCGGCGACCTTGTCGTCCACCTGGTAGGGCGCGGTGACCAGGCTGCACTGATCCAGCGCCCGATAGCCTGACTCTTCGCCGATAAACAGCTGCACGCCTTCCGCCATCATCGAGCCGTCCAGCAGATGGAGAATTTCATTCTTTTCGGTGAATGAATCGAACAGCTCACGAAGCTTGTTCATCTGGGAGAAGTCATTGAAATCCATCAGGTTGGTCTGCCCGGCCATGACATAGTCATCACCACTGATCTCCGGGTCTATCACCTGCTCGGCCATTTCCAGCGCCTGGGCCATGATCTGATTCATGTCCTTGCGCGCCTGCTCCATTTCCCGCACCAGGCGCTGATGCATATCTTCCATGGAGAGCCCGGAATAGTTCTGGTTCAGCATATTGGCGAACTGCACCAACTGGGATGCGGTGTAGGCCTTGCGGACATCGATGACCCGGTTGTGCACCTCACCATCGGTAGTCACCAGGATGGTCAGCAACCGCTTGCTGGAGAGCGGCAGGAATTCAATCTGCTTGAAAGTAAGCTGCTTGCGGCGCGGCACCATCACCAGCCCGGCCATGTGGGTCAGGCGGGAAAGCAGTTTCGAGGCCGATTCCACCAGTATCTTGGGATCTGCAGAGGAGCCCAACCCGGTCTCCAGCTGCTTGATCTTGCCCGCTTCAAGCGGCTTCAGGGTGACCAGGGTATCGACAAACATGCGATAGCCGGAGACGGTCGGCACCCGGCCCGCCGAGGTGTGGGGTGATGACACCAGCCCCATATCTTCGAGATCGGCCATGACATTGCGAATGGTGGCCGGGCTCAGGTCCAGGCCGGAGTCACGCGACAGGGTGCGGGAGCCGACCGGCTCGCCGTCCTGGATGTAGCGCTCTATAAGCACTTTCAACAAGTGCTGAGCGCGCTCGTTTACCGATAATTCACTCGACACTTTTTTAACCGTCACAACCAACCCCTGTAGTACTCGAGCAACTAATTCCAGTCCGCTGCTGATATGCACCCATTAGCACTCTTAATAATCGAGTGCTAACTCCTTGGATTATCATTTTGACATCTGGCAGTGTCAAGGAACCATCCCGGCGCCGGAAAGCTGATGCCGGTGGTTGGCTGGCCAGTAGCGGCGTGATAAGTTGATGCCTGCAGCTGCTGCATGACAACACAGATGACAACACCCATGCCAGAGAAATTTCAGACCATCGGACTGATCGGAAAACACGGCGATGTGTCGCCCCACGCGACCATCCTGGAACTGGGGCAGTTCCTGCAGCAGCGGGGACATCGGGTTCTGCTGGAAGAGAACACCGCCAGCCGAACCCCGAACCACCGGATGATCCCCGTCTCTCTGGACGACCTGGGAGCCGAGTCTGACCTGGCCATTGTGGTGGGTGGCGATGGTACCCTGCTGCACACCGCCCGCAGCCTGGCGGACTATAACGTGCCATTGCTGGGCATCAACCTGGGGCGTCTCGGCTTCCTGGCTGACATCACGCCAAAAGAGATGCTGACCACCCTGGGACAAATATTCTCCGGTGAATACCGGGAAGAGTCCCGCTTCCTGCTCAACGCCGAGATCGATGGGGTCCACTACACCGCCTTCAATGATGTGGTGGTGCACAAGTGGAACATCGCCCGCATGATTGAGCTGGAGACCTACATCAACGGCAGTTTTGTCAATGTGCAGCGCTCCGACGGCATTATCGTCTCCACCCCCACCGGTTCCACGGCCTATGCCCTCTCCGGCGGAGGCCCCCTGCTGCATACCGACCTGAACGCCACCCTGGTGGTACCGATCTGCCCCCACACGCTCAGCAACCGCCCGCTGGTGGTGGACGGGGACAGCGAGATCGAGATTGTGGTCTGTGATCTGGCGGAGAACGCCCATCTGCGGATTACCTGTGACGGCCAGACCAGCCTGCCGCTGCGGGGTGACCGGGTTACCATTCGCAAACATGCCCATCCGGTACGCCTGATCCATCCGCTCAACCACGATCACTTCTACATCCTGCGAACCAAACTGGGCTGGAGCGAGCACAACACCGCTTTGAAGGACAAGTAGCCCCCGATGCTGCAACAGATAAATATCAAAGACCTGGCCATTGTCAGCTCCCTGGAGGTTGAACTGCTCCCCGGGATGACGGTGCTCACGGGTGAAACCGGGGCCGGCAAATCGATCCTGGTGGACGCCCTGGGGCTGGTACTGGGCGATCGTGCCGACACCGGCATGATCCGAAACGACTGTGACCGGGCCGAGATCACGGCCATTTTTGATATCCGGGAGCTCCCGGCGGTAAACCGATGGCTGGAGGAGAACACCCTGGATGATGATGGCCAATGCATCATCCGCCGGGTATTGCTGCGTAACGGCAGTTCCCGGGCCTATATCAACGGCAGCCCCGCCCCGTTGAAATCCCTGCAGGCGATCGGCGAGCAGCTGGTGGACATCCACGGCCAGCACGCCCACCAATCACTGTTGCGACGTCAGCACCAACGACTGCTGCTGGACGAGTACGGGGGGCATGGCGGGCTTTGCCAGGAGACCGCCCAACACTACCTGGCATGGCGGGAGGCGGAACAGGAACTGGCGACCCTGCGCAGCAACGAAGCGGAACGCGCCGCCAGAACTGACCTGCTGCGCTACCAGATCAACGAGCTGAACGCACTGGAGCTGGGCGAAAATGAACTGGAGGAACTGGTTCAGGAGCATGGCCTGCTCAGCAATGCAGGGAGTATCATCGAGCGGTGCAATTTTGCCCTCGGACTGCTGGACGACGAGGATGCCGCCCTCTCCCGCATCAATCGGGCTTATAATGAACTGCTGGAACTGGCCGGCCTGGATACGGGGCTGAAAAGTGCCTGTGATCTGCTCGACAGCGCCGCCATTCAGGTTAGCGAGGCACTCTCATCGCTCCGCCACTATACAGACAACCTGGAACTCGACCCTGCCCGGCTCGCCCATCTGGATCAACGACTTCAGGAGATCCACGACCTGGCCAGAAAGTACCGCTGTAAACCGGAAGAGATCCCCGCCCTGCTGGAACAGATGCAACAGGAGCTCGGTCAGCTGGAGCAGTCCGATACCCACCTGGCCAGTTTGGCCACACAAGTCGACACGCTTTGGGACACCTATCTCAGCAGTGCCAGCAAACTGAGCCGATTACGCCAGGAGGCCGCCAAACGACTGGCCCAGCAGGTTTCCGACTGCATGCACACCCTGGACATGCCAAACGGACAATTCGTCGCCCAGGTAACGCCGATGGAGCCGGAAAAAGCGACGGTGAACGGGCTGGACCAGATCGAATTTCTGGTCTCGGCCAATCCTGGGCAGCCGCCCAAAGCCCTGGTCAAAGTGGCATCCGGCGGCGAGCTCTCCCGCATCAGCCTGGCCATCCAGGTAGCCACCGCCAGCTGTACCCAGGTACCTACACTGATCTTTGATGAAGTGGATGTGGGTATCGGTGGAGGAACCGCTGAGATTGTCGGGCGCCTGTTGCGCCAGATCGGCGAGACCCGGCAGGTACTCTGTGTAACCCACCTGCCCCAGGTGGCCTCCCAGGGGCATCAGCATCTGCGGATTGAAAAGGGATCCAACGGCCAGGAGACCCATACCCGGGTCGGCCAGCTGGACGGCGACTCCCGTATTAACGAAATCGCCCGCATGCTGGGTGGTGTGGAGATCACCCCCCACACCCTGAGCCACGCCCGGGAGATGCTGGAACGCACCAACGGTTGAGCGAGGCAAACCAGCCTATCGACTATTTGGCCTTCTTATGGGTGCAGTTCTCGTCCAGGCACTTGCCGTAGATGACCAGTTCGTGATCACTGATCTGAAAGCCCTGCTCCTTGGCAATAATCTGCTGGCGTTTCTCAATGGTATCGTCGACAAACTCCTGTACCCGGCCACAGGTGATGCAGACAATATGGTCGTGGTGACTGCCCTTGCTGAGCTCAAACACCGAGTACCCTTCCTCAAAATGGCGTTTTTCGACCAGGCCGGCACTTTCAAACTGGGTCAGCACCCGGTAGACCGTGGCCAGACCGATATCTTCATTGGCGGCCAGCAGCATCTTGTAGACATCCTCAGCACTGACATGCCGCTCCGGGCTCTTCTCCAGCAGCTCCAGGATCTTTACCCGAGGCGCCGTTACCTTTAAGCCAGCTTTTCTAATATCCTGATCTTCCAAAACAAATTACCTCAGGTGTTTTCATGCTGTGATTCAGGTATCATTCCGGCCAGTTCCAGATTGGATAGATCCCTTACAAACCGGAAAGATTGAATGCAAAAGCTTCTCATCTATTGGGTATGTGGCGCAAGCCTGCTGCTCGCTGGCTGTTCCACGGTGAAAGACATCAGTGACGCCATCCCGAATGCATTGAACAGACTGCCACTGATCTATCGCCCCGATATCCAGCAGGGTAACGTGGTCAGCCAAGAGGCAATCAACAATCTGAAACCGGGCATGTCCAAGAGTCAGGTCAGCTATCTGCTGGGAACGCCCATGCTGGTGGATGTCTTTCACCAGAACCGGTGGGACTATTTTTACAGTATGAAAGCCGGTAACGAGGATGTGAAGCAAGAGCGGGTCACCCTGTACTTTGAGGATGATCGGCTGACCCGGATCGAAGGGGACTACCGTCCTGAACCAACGGATGAACTGGCCGAAACCAAGCCGGAAGACGAAATTATTATCACGGTGCCGGATTACACCGGCGATGACAAGGGTATCTTCTCCCGGGCGCTGGAGTCGGTTGGCATCGAATCTGACGAATAAACCAGCATCAGCTGGTCTCCTTGCCACCCCCCTTCTTTAGCTGCTTACCCTGGGCCGCGCGCTTTTTGCGGGCCTCCTTGGGGTCAGCGATCAGGGGACGATAGATCTCTACCCGATCGCCCGGCTGCAGTTGGGCATCACCCTTGGCTGCCTTACCGAACACGCCAAATTTGGCACTGGCAAGATCTATTTCCGGAAAACGGTCGGTAATACGGGATTGCTCAACCGCCTGTTTCACAGTTATACCCGGCTCAACGCTGACGGTCAGAATGACCTGCTCATCCGGCTTGGCATAGGCCACTTCCACATTAAAATGGTCACTCACGACGGGCCACCTCATCTGCTCGTTTGCAGAATGCATCGACTAATGTATTGGCAATCTGACCAAATACCGCACCAAATGCGGAGTTGATCAGCCTGCCGGAAAATTCAAAATCCAGCTCCAGCTCCACCTTGCAGGCATCTTCGCGCAGGGCAGTGAAACGCCACTCGCCTTGAAGATGTTTGAACGGACCTTCCTGTAGCTGGATGACAATCCGCTCGTAGGGAAAAAGCTGATTACAGGTGGAGAACGACTGGCTGATCCCGACACGGGACACTTCAAGCCGCCCACACAGTTTCTCTTCGCTACGGGAAAGCAGCTCGGTAGATTTACACCACGGCAGGAACTGTGGATAGGATTCGACGTCGTTAATCAACTCGAACATCTCAGCGGCGGAATGGGCCACCAAGGCACTCTTTCGGACAACTGGCAACTATAAAACTCCTATCGCCCGCAAGAAAATCAACAGCATGGCCGCAGGCGTAATAAAACGGATAGTGAAATACCAAATCTTGAAACCGATGCCGGCTGAGCCACCCAGCTCATCCACCACCGACTCCCGGGGCAATACCCAACCGACGAACAGCGCCATGCCAAGGCCGCCCAGGGGCAGTATGATACTAGAAGTGAGGATATCCAGCACATCGAACAGGCCGTGTCGCTTGAGCAGGCCGGCAAAATTGAAACTGAAGGACCAACTGCTGAAGGAGAGAATGGTCACGATACCCAGCAGCCAGGCGACGATTCCACTCCAGATGGCGGCCCGAATCCGGTCTATTTCACGGTTCTCCACCAACCAGGCCACCAGCGGCTCTATCAGGGCAATGGACGATGTCCAGGCCGCGAACACCAGCAGCAGAAAGAACAACGCGCCAAAAAACATCCCGCCCGGCATCTGCCCGAAGGCGATCGGCAGGGTCTGAAAAATCAGACCCGGTCCCTCGCCCGCCGCCAGATCATTGGCAAACATCAGCGAGAATATGGCCAGCCCGACCAGCAGCGCCACCACCAGATCCAGCAGGCAAACCAGCATGGACGTTCTGGCAATGGAGACCCCCTGGGGCAGATAGGAGCCGTACATCAACATCACCCCCAGCCCCAACGACAGGGAGAAGAAGGCCTGCCCCATGGCACTCAGCACCCCGGAAAGCGTCAGATTGCTGAAATCGCTATCAAACAGGTAGGCATAGGCCTGGCTGAAATCGCCGGTCCGGGCAGCATAAGCCAGCAGAATCAACAGCAGCAGGAACAGCAATGGCATCAGAATCCGCGCCGCTTTCTCCAGGCCGTTTCCGACCCCACGGGAGACCACCTTGATAGTCATCACCATAAATATGGTATGCCAGGCTAACAACCGCTCCGGATCCGTCACCAGCTGGGTGAAAATACTGCCTGCCCCTTCCGCGGTGACCCGCTCAAACGCACCTGCCGCCATACGCATGAGATAAGCCAGGGTCCAGCCGGCGATGACGCTGTAGTAGGAGAGAATGATCAACCCGGCCAGCATACCGGCCCAACCGAGCCAACCCCAGGCCCTGCTGGCACCCGCCTCGATAGAGAGTGTCTGCAGGCTGTTGGGGGGACACTGACGGCCACGGCGACCGATCAGCACCTCGCTCATCATGATCGGAATACCCACCAGGGCCAGGCAGAGCAGGTAGACCAGGACAAAGGCACCACCGCCGTTACTTCCGGTCATATAAGGGAATTTCCAGACATTTCCCAGACCCACGGCCGAACCGGTTGCCGCCAGTACAAACACCATGCGGGACGACCACTGACCGTGAATAGAGATGCGCTTGGGCAAGGAGTCAATCCTCCAATACTTGGATGGCCAGCCTAAAGCCGGCACAACGTCCGGGAAACCAGAAAGCGGCATTTTCAGCCAATTCCCTTTTAAGGACAAGTAAATGGTCGGCCAACCCGATCCATCAGCAACATCCCACTAGCCTCCGCCCCACCCTCTCACATACAATCTCCCCATGGCAAAGAAATCGAAAAAACAGCCTGGGACGGGCAGTTCAACCATTGCCCTGAACAAGAAGGCAAAACACGAATACTTCATTCAGGAACGCTACGAGGCGGGCATCTCACTGCAGGGCTGGGAGGTCAAAAGCCTGCGTGAAGGTCGGGTGCAACTCACCGACAGCTACGTCTTCCTGCGAAATGGCGAGGCCGCCCTGATCGGTACCAACATTACCCCTCTGCTCAGCGCTTCGACCCACATCAAGCCCGAGCCCATGCGCACCCGCAAGCTGCTGTTGCACCGGCAGGAGCTGGACAAACTGATCGGCATGGTGGATCGCAAGGGCTACACCCTGGTGCCGCTCGCGCTGTACTGGAAGAAAGGCAAGGTCAAACTGGAGATCGGCCTGGCCAAGGGCAAGCAGCTGCATGACAAGCGGGAAACCGAAAAGAACCGGGATTGGGATCGGGACAAACAGCGTATCCTCAAGGCCCGCTGAACGGACAGTCTGCAAACCCCGGCGGCTTGAAATAGCCCGCCGGGACCCAATATCATAGCGGACAAGGAACCAACAGACAGGGTATACTGTCTACTTGTTAGGTTTTACCCAGGGGGCGACATGGCTTCGACGTGGGTGATGAAACCTGAGGTGCATGCCGAGGATACAGACAGCCTCGTAAATAAGTCTGTAACACTATAGTTGCCAACGACGACAACTACGCTCTCGCCGCTTAATAACCGGTAGAAGCCGTCTGACTGGAGCCGTGCTTGTGCGTCCAGAGTCCCTCGGGACATTTCAGGCGTCACAGCTCACAAGATCGCGATGAAGTACGTCCGGGACGGAATCGCTAAAACTTAACCGGAACCGCCGTCTACACGCCCTGTCTGCCGGGCAGTAGCCGGTTAAATATAATCGGCAGAACTAAGCATGTAGAGCCAAAGGCGGAGTGCTTGCGGACGGGGGTTCGATTCCCCCCGCCTCCACCAAACCAAAAGGGTCGCTAACCAGCGACCCTTTTTCCTTCCTGCCCAAAATCACCATACCCGATTAAATCACCTGATACGGTACCCAACAGCTACAGATCGGTCCGGCAGTAAGACGGCTCCCCCGGCTTGATCATCAGCGGCGCCGTTAAGGGTGCGCCGTTGGTCTGGCAGACATTGACGTCCACCCGGAAACCGGCGGGGTGGATTACGCCACCGGGACGCATGCCTTTGCAGGTAAAGCCTGTCGCGCAATCGGGCCAACGGCCGGCGGTTGGATTGTAGTGTTCTATGGGTGAGTTACAGCAGCATCCCGCGCCGCTGCAGTTGGGGATGGTTGCCGTGGTGCTGGTTGGCGTTGTATGGAAGCAGCCAGTCAGGGTGGTGAGCATGAAAACGGCCAAGCCCCACCCTGCCATGGATCTACCCGAAACTGCGTATCCTGCACTATCAGTTGCTGCACACATTTTCTGACCTCCCTGGGAGTGATGCCCGCCGACCCGGCCAGCCCGGTTTTTGCCCTGTATCCACCCGAAGTTGGCCTGTAAACGGCGGGTTACTGGTAACTATAGCGTCTGATGGAGCTTGCCGATCTGGCCGCCACACCCCCAACTGTGGTAGCATCGCGCCCCTTTCGATTAAACAAAGCAGTCTGCAGGATCAAAAATCGGTTCACGAACACGGGATCACGCTAAGATCATCACTACCCATCGGTGGTGTGCTCACCCACTCCCTCCCCAGTTGATTTAAAAACCAACCGATACTCCAGCGCCCCATGATGCCCATGGGCTGGCGCTGCCTGCACCCCGTTATTTGGCAATAGCGTCAGGCCAGACGGCCTGTCAGAACGCCGCCGACGGGATTCATTGACACAGGATTTTGGAAGTTGTTTATGGTTGTGACATTCAGAAATAGCTGGCTCAGTAACATCCGCGGTGACCTGTTGGCGGGTCTGGTGGTGGCGCTGGCGCTGATCCCCGAGGCAATCGCCTTCTCCGTGATTGCCGGGGTTGATCCCAAGGTGGGCCTCTACGCCTCGTTCTGTATTGCGGTGGTCACCGCCTTTGTGGGCGGACGTCCCGGCATGATCTCCGCCGCCACCGGTGCCATGGCGCTGGTGATGGTCACACTGGTGCGTGAGCATGGGCTGGAGTACCTGCTGGCGGCCACCCTGCTGACCGGCCTGCTGCAGATCCTTGCCGGTTATCTCCGGCTGGGCTCCCTGATGCGTTTTGTATCCCGCTCGGTGGTGACCGGTTTCGTCAACGCCCTGGCGATCCTGATCTTTATGGCCCAACTGCCCGAACTGACCAACGTCACCTGGCATGTCTACGCCATGACCGCCGGCGGGCTTGGCATCATCTATCTGTTTCCCTATCTGACCCGCGCCATCCCCTCGCCACTGGTCACCATTGTGGTACTGACCGCCATTGCCATCGGCCTGGACCTGGACATCCGCACCGTGGGTGACATGGGCCAGTTGCCGGATACCCTGCCGGTGTTTCTATGGCCGGATGTGCCACTGACCCTGGAGACCCTGGGCATCATCTTCCCCTACTCCGCCTCGTTGGCGGTGGTGGGTCTGCTGGAGTCCCTGATGACCGCCACCATCATTGACGATCTGACCGATACCGGCAGTAACAAGAACCGCGAGTGTAAAGGCCAGGGGGTGGCCAATATCGCCTCCGGACTGGTGGGCGGCATGGCAGGCTGCGCCATGATCGGTCAGTCGGTGATTAATGTAAGATCGGGCGGCCGCACCCGGTTGTCCACCCTGACGGCGGGTGTGGCACTGTTGCTGCTGGTGGTGTTCCTGGGTGAGTGGGTGGCCCGCATCCCCATGGCCGCACTGGTGGCGGTGATGATCATGGTCTCCATCGGTACCTTCAGCTGGGACTCCCTGCGCAACCTGAAGAAACATCCCCTGAGCACCAATATCGTCATGACCAGCACGGTGCTGGTGGTGGTCGCCACCCATAACCTGGCGTACGGCGTGTTTGTCGGCGTGTTGCTGGCGGCCATGTTCTTCGCCAATAAGGTGGCGCAGTTCAAGCATGTGCGGTCGGAATTGAGTGAGGATGGTACGCTGCGCACCTACCGGGTGGTGGGCCAGGTGTTCTTTGCCTCGGCGGAAAAGTTTGTCGAGTTCTTTGACTTCAAGGAAGTGGTGGATAAAGTAGTCATTGACCTGCACCAGGCGCACTTCTGGGATATCACCGCTGTGGCGGCGCTGGACAAGGTGGTGCTCAAGTTCCGCCGTGAAGGTACCGAGGTGGAACTGACCGGACTGAACGAAGCGAGCGCCACCGTGGTTGACCGGTTCGCCGTACATGACGACCCGGCGGCCATTGAAAAGCTGATGAACCATTGATCAAGGAGTATTCCGATGACCCAAGTGATCGCCTGTATTGACGGCACCCACATCTCTCAGGCCGTTTGTGACTACGCCGTCTGGGCCAGCTTACGCTTCGACGCCCCGCTGGAATTCCTCCATGTACTGGATAAATCGGAGTATCCGACCGAGAGCAATCTCAGCGGCAACATCGGCCTGGGCAGCCGGGAAGCCCTGCTGGACGAGTTGACTGAACTGGATGAGCGACGCGGCAAACTGGCCCTGAAACAGGGCAAGCTGATGCTGGAGGCCGCCCGGGAACGGGCCATCTCCCAGGGCATCAAGACTCCCGGCAGCCTGCAGCGCCACGGTAACCTGGTGGAGACCCTGATCGAGAAGGAACCGGACATCCGGCTGCTGGTACTGGGCAAGCATGATGACCACCTGAGTGAGCACATCGGCAGCCGTCTGGAAAGCGTGGTACGCACCCTGCATCGTCCGATTCTGATCACCACCGCCAGTTTCAAGTCACCGGAACGGTTCATGATCGCCTTCGACGGCAGCCCCACCACCCGCAAAGGAGTGGAGATGGTGGCCAACAGCCCGCTGTTTCAGGGACTGCCGTGTCACCTGGTCATGGTGGGCAGCGAGAGCGATTCGGCACAGGGCCAACTGGATTGGGCCAAATCAACCCTTGAGGAGGCCGGTTTCCAGACCGACGCCCGTATTATCGATGGTGAGGTTGAGCGGGTGCTGTGCGATTACCGGGCCGATCACAACATCGATCTGCTGGTGATGGGTGCCTATGGCCATTCGGTGATCCGCCGTTTCCTGGTGGGCAGCACCACCACCAACGTGATTCGCAACGCCTCTGTGCCGGTGCTGCTGCTGCGTTAGCGGGGCCAGGATTACTGGAAGTAGGTCTGGGTGATGGACTGGTGGAGTTCCGCCATACCGACCTGCAGCTCATCGATGAACTGGTGCAGTTCATCCTGCTGAAGAATCGCCTGGTCGGCACGCAACACCTTTTTGCCCACCTCGTTCAGCAGCGTAACCGCGTCCTCATTACGGGGCAGTCCCTGCAGACAACTCTTCACCTGCAACAGGCAGTGGAAAAAAGAGCGGGGAAACTGCTTATCTTTGAGCAGAAATTTGAGCACATCCCGCCGCCGCACCCGTACCTGGATGGTGCGGCGATACATCTGGTAGGCGGAGAGGGATTTGAGCACGCTCATCCACTGGATGTTATCAAACGGGCTGAGGCCCTCGTGCTCCTCCAGCAGGTTGGCCGAGCGCACATCGATAATGCGGGTGGTCATCTCGGCCCGCTCCAGATTGCGGCCCATACGCAGGAACTCGTAACCCACATCGTGCAGCATGGTGCCCGCCAGTAGTCCTGTCATGGTCTGGGTGCCCTGAACAATACGTTTCAGATAATCGTATCGGCCCCGTTTCGAATAGCCACTGACGGCGTTGCTCTTGGCCATCAGGTAGAGGTCATTGATCTGTTCCCACCCTTCCCGGGGAATGATATCGCGGATAGTCCGGGCATTCTCCCGTGCCATCTGCAGTGACTGGATGATTGAACAGGGGCTTTTGGGATCGGCAATCAGAAACTTGAGGACGGTACGCTCATTGACCTCATCGTAGTGTTCTAGGAAATACTCCTCGGTGCCGAGGATCTCCATAATCGGCTGCCAGCCCGGCTGCAGCCCCTTGGGCAGGTCCAGCAACAGGTTGTTGTTGACCATGATCAGGCGCGCGGTATTCTCCGCCCGCTCCACATACCTGGCCATCCAATAGATATTTTCCGCCACCCGTGACAGCATGTCAGTTCCCCTCGTCGTCCACGATCCAGGTGTCCTTACTGCCACCGCCCTGGGATGAGTTCACAACGATTGAACCCTTGCGCATCGCGACCCGGGTCAATCCGCCGGTGGTGACATAGACGTCATCCGGTGAACTGAGAATAAACGGCCGCAGGTCAAGGTGGCGGGGTTCGGCCCGGTTCTTGACCAGGGTTGGCGCCGTGGACAGGGTCAGCATGGGCTGGGCGATGTAGTTGCGGGCATCCTTGCGAATCAGCTTTTTGAACTGTTCCCGCTCCTTCACCGTGGCATGGGGGCCGATCAGCATGCCGTAACCACCCGACTCATTGGCCGGCTTCACCACCAGTTCCGCGATATGCTCCAGCACATATTCACGATCCTCCCGATCCACACACTTGTAGGTCGGCACGTTGCCCACCAGTGGCTCCTCGTTCAGGTAGTAGCGGATAAATTCCGGCACGAAGGCGTACACCACCTTGTCATCGGCAACCCCGGCACCGGGCGCGTTGGCCAGCGCCACATTGCCCGCCTTCCAGGCGCGCATCAGACCGGGTACGCCCAGGTAGGAGTCGGGATGAAACACCTCGGGATCCAGGAACATATCGTCGATACGCCGGTAGATCACATCCACCCGGGACTGCCCCTCCACTGTCCGCATATAGACACAATCATCCTGTTCCACCACCAGGTCACTGCCCTCCACCAGTTCGGCCCCCATCTGCTGGGCCAGGTAGGAGTGCTCAAAATAGGCAGAGTTGTAGATGCCCGGCGTGAGGACCACGATCTCCGGCTGTTCGATCTTCCGGGGAGAGAGCGCGGCGAGCATGTCATACAGTTTGGAGGGGTAGTCATCCACCGGCAGAATACTTTGATTTTCAAACAGGTCGGGGAATACCCGCTTCATCACCTGGCGGTTTTCCAGCATGTAGGAGACGCCGGAGGGCACCCGCAGATTATCCTCCAGCACGTAGATCGCACCGTCCTTGTCCCGCACCAGGTCGGAGCCGCAGATGTGGGCCCAGATACCGCCGGGCGGATCGATACCGATACACTGCTTGCGGAAATTGACCGAGTTTTTCAGCAGGCTGGCCGGAAACAGGCCCGCCTTGACGATATGCTGGTCATGGTAGATGTCGTCAATAAAACAGTTGAGTGCCCGGACCCGCTGCTTCAGACCGGCCTCCACCTGCACCCATTCCGATTTCGGGATGACCCGGGGGATGATATCGAACGGCCAGGCCCGGTCGATGGAGCCCTCTTCCTCGCTGTAGACGGTAAAGGTGATGCCCATCAAGCTGATGGCCATGTCGGCGGCCGTCTTGTACTCTTCGATCTCCCGGTCGGACAGATTGCGCAGATACTGGCAAAGCCCTGCCGCCGCCGGACGCGGTTTTCCGGTTACGCGAATCAGTTCGTCGTAGAACCCCTTGACCTTGTAACTGCCCCAACGAATAGTCATACGGTGTCTGCTATCTGTTGTTTGCCTTCAATCACCATAGCCTACTCCTGACCGAATAACCAAGCAATTTCCCATTGGTAACGGCCAACAATCTGGTACTATTCGAGCCCGGTCCTGACTTTCCCCTGGAGCCCCTGGAATGACCTACTGTATTGCAATCTGTGTCAACGACGGCATTGTGTTTGCGTCCGACTCGCGCAGCAATGCCGGGGTGGATTACATACGTACCTGTTCGAAAATGCACCGGTTTTTCTGGCCCGGGGATCGTATTATTGTGCTGTTGTCGGCGGGAAATCTGGCCACCACCCAGGCGGTGGTGAACGCTATCCAGCGTGACCTGGATGACCCGGATGCCAGATTCAACCTGTTGAAGGCCAAGCATCTGTTCGACGTGGCGGACTACATTGGCGATTTGAGTCTGAAAGAGCAGCAACACCATGGCCCGGCCCTGGAAAAGGGGGGTGGCAGTGCCGCCGCCAGCTTCATCCTGGGCGGCCAGGTAAACGGACAGGAACATGGCATCTACCTGATCTATCCGGAGGGGAACTACATCAGCGCCTCCACTGACACGCCCTACCTGCAGATCGGCGAGAACAAGTATGGCAAACCCATCCTGGATCGGGTGATCACCGCGGAATCATCACTGAACAATGCGGCCCGCTGTGCGCTGGTGTCACTGGACTCCACCATGCGCAGTAATATCTCGGTCGGCCCTCCCTTCGAACTGTCCATGTATGGACGGGACAGCCTGGAGGAGCCGCGGCAACTCACTCTGAAGCTCGCCTCCCCCTATTACAAATCACTGCAAAAGGCCTGGAATGACGGGCTGAAACGGGCGTTTACCGATCTGCCAAAGTTCGATTGGGAGTAGAGCCCGCTCGGCTGGCCGGTGCACCGGCGGGTTACTGACCCTTGTTGATCACCACGTCATGCACAAACGCCAGCTTTTCGATAATCACGTCGGTCAGCACAAAGGGGTAGGCGTCCGGCAACCCCATGCTGCGGTTCACGTCATTCAGGGCGACGGTGAAATTACTCCACTCATTCACCAGCTCATTGATGGAGATGGCGGAGAGATACTCCGCATCGAACTGCTGCCGGTTCGCCACGTGGAGCGTTTTATCACCCAGATCAAAACCGTAATCCCGGGCCGTCTCCATGCTGTCGATCATATGCAGATAGTGCGCCCAGGTCTCCGCCCAATCCTCCCAGGAGTGGGCACTGGCGTAACCGCTGATCCAGTTGGTCTGCCAGTTGGCCACCGGACCATTGACATAGTAGCCCTGCATCACATCGGCATAACCGATACGCTCGTCGCCGAACAACTGCCGGAATGCCTCAATCCGGGACGAATTTTTCACTAAAACATCCCAGTAATAGTGACCGGACTCGTGACGGAAATGGCCCAGCAGGGTGCGGTAGCTCTCCCCCATATGGGCCCGGGTCAGCTCCCGGGCAACCGGGTCGGCCTCGGCAATATTGAGCGTGATGACGCCGTTACGGTGACCGGTGAGCACCGGGTTCTGTGGCACCTGGTCCTGCGCAAACTCGGAATAGCCCTGATCCTCCATCAGGTGGAAAGCCAGGCCGAACTGGGGATTCTGTTCCCGGTTCACGATGGGTAACTCCAGCCACATGAGACTGTACAGCAGGCGACGTTTGGCCTGTTCAATCAATCCCCAGAGCTTCAGATTGTTGGGATTACCCAGGTCGGGAATAATTTCCGACAGCCGGCAGGAGAAGCAGTATGCGTGGTTATCCGCTTCCGGCACCATCCAGTTACAGACATGGTGCTGGGTGTAGTTGCGACACTTGCGGTAGCTGGCCCCGTCCGCCGTTGCCCGCCACAGGCCATCACCCAGCGGCTCCAGCGCCGACAGGGTGCGCAGGTCCGGCAGAAAGCCCAGTTCATGTCCACAGCTCACACAGAGGGAGTTTTCGAAATGCAGACGGGAGCCGCATTGGCAGGTGTAGGTTTTCATGACTCAGTTCCACGCATCTTAATCACCCTTGGAATACTTACCACCCGAAGCCGGACCCATCCAGCCCCGGGGCCGCTGACGGATGGATACCCATCAGCCCGCGCAACCCGTTATCTATGCTGCCGCGCTCGCGGCATCGACCCACCAACCCTGCCGGCAGCACCCGATCAACTTTCCTCGATCCGGGCCAGCAGCTCCGCAAACTGCACCGCCGCTGTGTAGGGATTGTCCGCCAGCGCACCGCTGAATGCCTGTCGTGCTGGCCGTAGTCGCGCGCTATCCGGCGTGGTTTGGAGGGGCACAGCCGGCCCGCTCTGCGTGTTCGACAACGGCGGCTCCGGTTGTTTCCGGTCGTCGAACAGCTCCGTTTCGTCCGTATTGTGTCTCTCCACCCATTCGCTGACGGCACGTCGAATGAACCGCTTTGACAGCGCCTTGTCCTGGTCGCGCAACTGCTGTAATGCCTGCTCCTGCCAGTCTGTCCCCTGCTCCCCGGCGGCCTCCTCCGCAGTCGCCTGCGTCGTCGGCTCCAGGGCGATACCGAAGGGCTGGTTCATCTCCTGCAGATAGCGGCTGAATGTCTCCGCATCACCCCGCTGATTCTGCAACAACCGTATCAGGCGTTCGGCGATCACCCGGATGCAGCGGCTGGCCAGACACTCCGGCTTACCCAGCAACACCGGTTGCTGCTTGCTGACCGACTGCCGAACATGCTGATCCTGCAACACATAACCCAGGTAACCCACCTGCAGCTGCAGGTACTGATCGGTCGCTTTTTTGAATCGCTTGAAGGCGTTCCGTGCCGCATGCAGATCACTGACCTGGTTGACTACAACATAGACGATGCTGTTGAAGCCGTAACGCCGGGCCATCTTCAGGAACGAAAAGGCATCGGTCAGGGACGTGGGTTCCGGCGTGATGACCAGCACCGGGCAGGCCGCCGCCAGAAAAAAACCGAGCTGCCCGGCACCCACACCGGCCGCCGAATCCACCAGAATCACATCATTCTGCTGCTCGATATGGCGCAGGCCGTCCAGTAGCCGCGCCTGCTGTTGCGACGACAGCTCCAGGAATTCACCGATGCCGCTCGCGGCGGGAACGATTTTAAGGCGCTCGGAAACCGGTAACAGGATCTCTTCAAGACGCCGTTCACCCGTGAGGTATTCGTGCAGCGTCTGCAGCGGATGGATGCCGAACAGGATATTGATATTGGCCAGGTTGGTATCTGCGTCAAACAGGCAGACCTGCCGGTTCATCTGTCCCAGGGCGATACCCAGATTGGCCGACAGGGTGCTTTTACCCACGCCCCCTTTTCCGCTGGCAATCACAACCATTGTGTTAACCGGCTCACGTTTTTGCACTTCCGCGCCGTCGGTTCTGCCAAGAGGGCCACAAATGGTTGCACTTTTAGTTTTCATTTGTCCAGAAATTGTATGGAATTCCTTTTTATCTCATTGACTTATGAATGATAATTGGTGCAGGATGTGATGCCATGAAAAAGGCGATGCCGCTAACTATCGAAAATCTCAACCTGGGCCGTCTCCCTTCCGTCCCTCAGGTACTGCTCAGATTAATCGAAGCCTGCTATCAAGTCGATGTCAGTTTTCATGCACTGGCGAATATTATTCGGCAGGACTCCGCGCTGACTGCCAGAATCACCGCCATTTGCAACTCCCCCGCCTACGCTCAATGGAATGAAGACCGGGACTTTGATCATCTGCTGGTGGTGCTGGGGTTGAACAATGTCAAGACCATCGCGGTCGAGGCCGCGGTTCAGCAGTTTTTCTCCCAGTTCAATATTCAGACCGGCAAGAGCCTCGGGACTCTCTGGTACAGGTCACTCTGGTGCGCCCATGCCGCCCGCTCCCTGGCCTCCCTGACCGGCTATCCGTTTCCGGATGAGGCCTACCTGGCCGGCCTGCTGCACCGGCTCGGACAGTTGGTCTTCCTGAGTAACCAGCCAGAGGTCTACAGCGAGTTGCTACTCAAATCGGCCGGCGATGCTGACCTGGCGGAACAGGAACGGGAACACTTTGGCGCCGCCAGCCATGAAGTGGGCGCCCTGGTGGTGCAGGAGTGGGAGCTTAAATCCTTTGTCAGTGATGCCCTGCTCTATCAGAACGAACCGGCGGAACGACTTCTGGATTCACCTCGCCTGGTGCGCCTGATTAACTTTACCCACAAACTGGCTGCCCCGGACACTGACAGAAATCTGCTCCACAAAGAGGCGGAGTTGCTGTTTGGCCTGACTCCGTCGGTGATCGACCATCTCCAGAAAGATATCGAAACACAGGTGCAGACCAGTGCCGAGGGTCTCGGCATCGAACTCAACCGGGATTCAGCAGGACAACCTGACATCCAGGTGGAAACCGAAGATGTGCGACTGGAACTGGCCCGCCGGGTCCGTGACTTTGCCCTGCTCAGTGGTATCAACCTGGAATCGGAAAATGAACAGGAGCTCCAGAAGTTCCTCAATACCGTTCTTATACAACTGCGCATCCTGTTTGGCATGAATCGCACCGCCCTGTTCCTGGCGGACGGGGAAGATCAGCACCTGCAGGCGGTTGCTGCACCCGCCATCAGTCAGGCGCAACTGCTGGAGTTCAGCATCCCCATAGAGGCGGGACGGAGTCGTGTGGCACAGGCCCTGATCACGGGCGAGATCCAGACACCCCTGAACCCGGTGGAAGCCAATCCGGTACCCCTGATTGACCAGCAACTTGCCAGGGCGCTGGAGAGCGACGGTCTGCTCTGCATTCCCCTGGTCAGCGAATCGAACCGGCTGGGGGTGATTGTGGCCGGTTGCCATGAATCGGAATTTGAACAACCGGATCAGCAGCAGGCGTTCCTGCCCCTGTTCGCCACAACGGTCGCCCGGACCATTGATAGCCGCCGGGCCAGTGAACAGAGAACCAGCGAACTGCTTGATAACACACACCAGTGGCACCGGCGTCAAGCCAGAAGCATTGTGCATGAAATCAACAACCCGCTGGGCATTATCAACAACTATCTGCATGTCCTGTCAGTTAAATTCAGCGACGATCCGACGATCTCCGGCCAGTTGAAGATTGTGACGGAAGAGATACAGCGGGTCGGTGACATTGCGCTGCGCTTGCGTGACATTGACGACACACAAAATGCCTCCCCCCATTCGGTGGATATCAACAGCGTCATCACTGACCTGGTAACCCTGTTCCGGGACTCCTTCTTCCAGACCCACAACATCACCGAACATCTTGATCTGGATAAAAAGCTGCCCGCTATCCAGACCAGTCGGGCTGCCCTCAAGCAGGTGATCACCAACCTGATCAAAAATGCGGTTGAGGCGATGCAGACAGGTGGCGAACTCTGGATCAGAACACACGACCATATCAACATCGGCGGACGTGAATACGTCGAATTGAGCATTGCGGATAGTGGTCCCGGCATCCCGGCAGAAATCATGGCGAAACTGTTTACACCAGTCGATAGCACAAAGGGCAGCAACCACTCTGGTTTAGGACTAACCATTGTCAACAACCTTATCAGTGAGCTGAAAGGGAGCATCAGTTGCAGGGGTCGCTCAGGAGGGGGTACTGAATTTCTGATCCACCTCCCTCGTCGTCTCGGGGACGAGTAACTGGAGGTACAAGCACAATGAAGCCCACGGATTCCTGGCTGGGAAATGACCTTTTACCCCAGTTGCCCGGCGGGACCAGACAAGCATCCCAGGCTGAACAGGCCAAAATCCTGGTGGTGGATGATGAAGTGCGCATGCGGGAAAGCGTGCGTGATCTTCTGCAGGCATACGGTTATTCAAGTGTTATTGCGGCTAATGGAAAGATTGCGCTGGAGATCCTGCGCCGACAAACCATTGAACTGATCCTGCTGGACCTGAACATGCCGGAAATCTCCGGGCTCGAATTCCTGGAGATGCTGAAGGCCGACTTCCCCGATATTGATGTGGTCATCGTCAGTGGCGAGGCCACTTTCGCCAACGCCACCGAAGCCCTGCGACAGGGAGTCCACGATTTTCTGCGCAAACCCTACAGCCCGGTCGAGCTGATCGGCATCATCCAGAAGGTGCTGAAAAAACGTAACCTCGAACGGGACTTCAAACAGGTACACCAGCAGCTTGAGGCCTCCGAATACCGTTATCGATTTATTGTCGACAACTCACCCGACATCATCTACATGCTGGACGAAAACGGGCGTTTCTGTTTCGTCAATGACCGCATCAGTCAACTGCTCGATTACCCCAAGGATGAACTGCTTGGTCAGCACTACTCGGCCGTGGTGCATGAAGAGGATATCGAAAAGGCAAAATACGCCTTCGCCGAACGCCGCACCGGTGACCGGGCCAGCCGCAACGTGGAGTTCAGGCTGCGCTGCCGGGACAATGCCCAGGGCAGCCGCTATTTTGAGAGCCGATCGGTCGCCGTTGAACTCAACTCCATGGGGATATACAGCAACAGCGATCAAGGGGATGGCAAGCGTTATGTGGGCACCTACGGTGTGGCTCGGGATATCAGTGAGCGGAAACGGGCCGAAGAGATCATCAACTTCCAGCTCTACCACGACCTGCTGACCCAGTTACCCAACCGGGCGCTGCTGCGGGACCGGCTCGGCCTGGCCATTTCCCAGGCCCGGCGGAGTGGCAATCAGCTGGCCCTGATGTACCTGGACATGGATCGATTCAAGGTCATCAATGACTCCCTCGGACATGTCGCCGGTGATCAGTTGTTGCAGACGGTGGCCAACCGGTTACGCAACAGCCTGCGGGACAGCGATACCCTGGCCCGGGTGGGCGGCGATGAATTCAACCTGCTGGTGCCTGAAGTCACCGACAAGGGAGACGTGACCAGCCTGGTGGAAAAGGTTCTGAAAAACCTCAAGACGCCCATTTTTATTGACGGCGTGGAAGTATTCGTCAGTTTCAGTATCGGTATCGCCCTCTACCCGGATGATGGCGAGACCATGGATACCCTGATCAAGCATGCCGATATCGCCATGTACCACGTCAAACGCCGGGGCAAGGATGGCTACGAATTCTTCTCCAGCAACATGAAAACGATGGTCGATCAACACCTGTCACTGGATACCGGTCTGCGACGGGCGATCGACGAGGAACAGTTGCATGTCTATTTCCAGCCGCAGATTAACCTGCAGTCCGGCGAAATCTCCGGCATGGAGGCCCTGTTGCGCTGGAAACATCCGGAAGCCGGCTATATCAGCCCCACCGAGTTTATCCCGGTAGCGGAAGAAAACGGCCTGATCAATGAGATCGGCCTCTGGGTGCTGGATGCCGGTTGCGCCGAGCTGAAAAAATGGCGTCAGGCCGGCCATAACCAGCTGAACCTGGCGGTTAATGTCTCTTCGAAACAGCTGACCCAGGCCGATTTTGAACAGCAGGTGTTTGACACCCTGGAGAAGCATGACATCCCCGGCTCCGCCCTAGAACTGGAGATTACCGAAAATGTCCTGATCCAGGATATGGATCAGGTGATCCACAAACTGCGACAACTGCATACGGCCGGAATCCGCATCGCGGTGGATGACTTCGGAATCGGTTACTCGTCCCTTGGTTATCTGCAATCCCTGCCCCTGAGCACACTGAAGATCGATCGCTCCTTTGTGAGCGGTATTCGCGCCACCGATAACCGCAACTCCATCGTCACCGCCATTGTCGCCATGGCCAAGGAGCTGGGTCTGGGAATTATCGCGGAAGGGGTGGAAACAGAGAGCCAGCATCAACAACTGAAAAAGCTGGGCTGTCCCCAGGCCCAGGGATTCCTGTTCGGCCGACCCATGCCAAAGGATCAGGCCGAGCAGTTTATCAACGGGGTCGAATTCCAGCAGCAGGGCTAGTTAAACGCCAACAGACGGCCGGCCCTGCCACTCTGCAGGGCCGGCTCAACTATCAAACGACGTCACGCCCATCTCCCATTCAAACTAAGCACCGTGCAGAAAGGACTTTTCTCACCACGGTCAATCTCAATACAGCCCCCTCAATCAATCGCAATCGGTTGAAATTTCCTTAATGGAAAAATGGTTTACATTGAAACTATTTTCAAGGCACCATCAGGGCATTGATTGAAAGCCGGGCATAACGGCTGATAGCCCAATTCAGGAATCGTAATGAACCACCCCCCGTCCCACATAAAAGTGCTGTTTGCCGGCGTGATGAGTCTGATCCTGTCGCTCGGCATTGCCCGCTTTGCCTACACGCCCCTGTTGCCCATCATGCAATCCCAGACTGCCCTTGGGGATGCCACCGGTGGCTGGCTGGCCACGTTCAACTATATGGGCTACATGGCCGGGGCACTGATCGCCGCATCCATCAGTAACCTCCACATCAAGGATACGCTCTACCGTATTGGCCTGATTCTGGCGCTGGTCACCACTGCCGGCATGGCGCTTAGCGAAAACATCTGGCTCTGGGGCGCCATGCGTTTTCTGGCCGGGCTGAGCAGTGCGGCCGGTTTGCTGATCGGTTCAGGGCTGATTCTGAACTGGCTGATCAGGCATAACCATCGCATGGAGCTGGGCATCCATTTCAGCGGCCTGGGCCTGGGTATTGTTCTCAGTGCTGTGGCCGTTGACCTGATGGCCGATTATCTCAGCTGGGATCAGCAGTGGCTGGCACTCACCCTGATCGGGGTCATCCTGTTTATCCCGGCATGGGGATGGCTGCCCCGTCCGGACAGTACCCCGTTCACCAACAGCGGGGTAAAGATGGAGGACTCGCCACCCCGGCGTAACTGGCTGATTATTCTGTTCAGCAGTTACTTCTGTGCCGGTTTCGGCTACGTGGTAAGTGCCACATTCCTGGTGGTCATCGTGGAATCCGAGCCGGCACTGCAGGGAAACGGGGAGCTGGCCTGGCTGATGGTGGGACTGGCGGCGGCGCCGGCCTGCTTTATCTGGGACCGTATTGCCCGTAAAACCGGTGAGCTGAAAGCGTTGGCCATGGCCTTCGGGTTACAGATCGTGGGTATCATGCTCCCCACCCTGTTCGATCCCAGCCTGCAACTGGTGCTCTTCAGTGCGGCCCTGTATGGCGGCACCTTTATCGGCATTGTCAGTTTAATGCTCACCATGATGGGAAAATTCTATCCAACCAAACCGGCCAAACCGATGGGCAAACTGACCCTCAGCTACGGCGTGGCCCAGATGGTGGCGCCGGCCCTGGCCGGGACCCTGGCGGAAACCTCCGGAACCTACAACGGTTCACTCTATCTGGCAGCTGCTATCATGGGTATAGGTTTGCTGCTGATCTGCTGGCTGGCCTTCCGTGAAACCGCCCAGCTGCAAATGGTACCGGCTGAAAACTGACGGCCAGATTTAACAAAGGTTTACCATTACCCCCTACCGGTTGCCTCCCGATCAGTGAGAAGCTGTTGCGATGGGTTAACAGTAGGCCAGCGGGCCGCACTCTTCTGGAAACAAACGGAGCACCACAATGCGTTGGCGGGGTCATAAACAGAGCAGCAACGTAGAGGATCGAAGAGGCAGCAGACGCCCCGCTCTGGGCGGCCTTGGCGGCGGTGGTGGTGGCATGCTGAACCTGCTGCCGACCATCTTCAAACTGTTCGGAATCAAGGGCGGCGTGGTTGCCATCCTGGCGTTTGGCGCCTACGGCCTCTATACCGGCAATCTCGGTGGTATGCTGGGTAGCAGCGGCATTCAGTCCACCGACTTCCAATCGGCAGGCCCCATCAAACAGACCGCCGCAGAACAGGAACTGGTCAGCTTTGTCTCCGTGGTACTGGCCGATACCGAAACCACCTGGCATGCCCAGTTCAAACAACTGGGTGGCACCTACAAAGAGCCCAAGCTGGTGCTTTTTCGGGATGCGGTCAAATCGTCCTGCGGCCTAGGCCAGGCGGCCAGCGGCCCCTTCTACTGCCCGGCAGATCAACAGGTGTATATCGACTTGAGCTTTTTTGATGACCTGAAATCCCGCTTCAAGGCGCCCGGCGACTTCGCGCAGGCCTATGTCATCGCCCACGAGGTGGGACACCATGTGCAGACCCTGCTGGGCATCTCCGGCAAGGTTCACGAGGCAAAACGCTCCCTCTCCAAGGTCGAGGCCAATAAACTGTCCGTGCGACAGGAGCTCCAGGCAGACTGTTTTGCCGGTATCTGGGCACATCACGCGGACCGGTCCAGACAGCTGCTTGAAGAGGGTGACGCCCAAGAGGCGCTGACCGCCGCCAGTGCCATTGGCGACGATCGTCTGCAGAAACAGAGCCAGGGTCATATCACGCCCGATTCATTCACCCATGGCCGTTCCGCACAACGGGTTGCCTGGTTCAAGAAGGGTTTTGAAAGCGGCAACCTGAAGCTGTGCGATACCTTTTCTGCCAGCGCGCTCTAGTGCCGCCACTCCCCAACCGGTCAATTGATAAACTTCGCAATCGCTAGCATCACTATCTCTTATTATTTGATTATCCCAGTTATATGGTAGGTTATTAGCGGACTGCGTATCTGCACTACTGTTAAACCAAGGGAGTACCATGCGACCAGCCGCGATTTCGGCCATCCTGGACCGTGAATACCTGAGTACCGAACAAGGCCACCACACACCCGTTATGCTCTGGGGCCCGCCGGGTGTGGGCAAATCACAACTGGTCAGCCAGGTGGGGGATCGCCACCAGGTGCCGGTCATTGATATCCGCCTCTCCCAGATGGAACCGAGCGACCTGCGCGGTATTCCGTTCCGCAGCGGTGAACGGGTTGAGTGGGCGGAGCCGGCATTGCTGCCCCATGCCGATAGTCATGGCGAACGGGGTATCCTGTTTCTGGATGAGATCACCTCCGCCCCACCCAGTGTCTCGGCCGCAGCCTATCAGCTGATTCTCGACCGGCGCCTGGGAGAGTACAACGTCCCGGATGGCTGGGCCATATTCGCCGCCGGCAACCGCCAGGGTGACCGGGGTGTCACCTACACCATGCCGGCGCCACTGGCCAACCGCTTCACCCACTTTGAAGTCGACACCCATCTGGATGACTGGGTGGCCTGGGCCTACGACAACGGCATCGATGAGCGGGTGATTGCATTTTTGCGCTTCCGTCCCGAGCGCCTGTTCGATTTTGACCCGGCCCACAATCCAGTCGCCTTCCCCACGCCCCGTTCCTGGGAGTTCGCCCATCGCGGCTTACAGAAGTTTGGCGCCCTGCCCGACCTGCTCTGTGACACCCTGCAGGCCTGTGTCGGACCCGCCGCCGGAATCGAGTTGGCGGCGTTTGTCGACAACCTGGACAAGCTGCCCGACATCGATGCCATCCTGGCGGGTGACAACGCGCCGGTACCGGGCGAAATCGATCTGCAATATGCGGTCGCCTCCGCCCTGGTGGCCCAGGCAGTGAAAGCCCGGGGCAGCGCTGACGAGCAGCAGATCTATGGACGCATACTGGACTACGCCGGCAAATTCCCCCAGCGGGAAATGGGCATCATGCTGGTTTCCGATATGCACCGCGCGATCGGCCAGGAGCTGTTCGGCGTTGCGGAGTTCGCCCCCTGGGCTGAGGCCGTGGCTGATGTCATGCTGTACGATCTGTAACGGCTGGGCAGCCAGACAGGCAGACGATGAGTGAGATTGAAACAAAACTCAGTGCCGCCCGGACGCGCCTGATCCTGGACAAACCCTTCCTGGGTGCCCTGGTGCTGCGCCTGCCGATGCAGGAAGCCGACCCGGCCTGGTGCCAGACCACCGCCACCGATGCGCGGGCCTTTTACTACAATGCCGACTTCATCAATGCCCTGACCCTGGAACAGACCCAGTTTGTGCTGGCCCACGAGGCGCTGCACTGTGGCCTGTCCCATTTCGCCCGCAGAATGCACCGGGACAAATATCGCTGGGATATCGCCTGTGACCTGGCCATCAACCCACTGCTGGTGGCTGAACAGCTGGAGCCCTGCCCCGGCGCCCTCAATCTGGCTGAATTCGAGGGCATGACCGCCGAGGAGATCTACCCCTGCATCGCTGAAAGCGATCAGATGAACACCCATGATCACCACATTTATGATCAGAACGACGCCAACCCCGGTGGCAACCCGGATAGTGGCGGTGAAAACCAGAACGACCAACCCACCTCGGGAAACAGTACCCGGCAGCCCCGGCAACAACCGTCTGAATCCCCGCAGCCTGCCGGTGGCAACACCCCGGCTTCCGGTTCAAACGGTGCAAAGCCCAGCGGCGCTCCACAGCCCGAGCCACTGTCCCCCACCGAGCGGGAACAACTGGCGGTGCAGTGGAGCCAGCGGCTGGCCGGAGCACATCAGCAAGCGATGCAGGCCGGCAAGATGGGGGGTGAACTGGGACGCATGATCGGCCACCTGCTGCAACCCCAGCTGCCCTGGCGCATGCTGTTGGCCAAGTACATGACCGCCACCGCCCGGGAGGACTACAACTGGGCCCGGCCGTCCCGTCGGGAGGGCAACGCCATACTCCCGAGCCTGCGCAGCAACGAGTTGAAGGTGGTGATCGGGCTGGACACCAGTGGCTCGATCAGCCACGAGGAGATGCGCCAGTTCATCTCCGAAATCGACGCCATCAAGGGACAGGCCAATGCCCGCGTCACCCTGCTCGCCTGTGATGCCGTGCTGGCCAGCGATGGCCCCTGGATTGCCGAGCCGTGGGAACCGCTGCTCCTGCCACGGGAGTTCAAGGGTGGCGGTGATACGGATTTCCGGCCGGTTTTTGAATGGGTGGAGCAGCAGGCTCCCCACTGTGACCTGCTGATCTACTTCACCGATGCCCAGGGGGACTTTCCAGCACAGGAGCCGGCCGTGCCGGTGATCTGGCTGGTAAAGGGCAAGGCGGAAATCCCCTGGGGTCAACGTATCCAACTGAATTGAGGAGTCCGGTTTATATGGACCTGACACACGAGGATCTCCTGCGCCTGAACGTTCTGGCGGTCAATGCTGAAGCTATCCGCATTGACGAAAATCGCATGGAGGTGCTGGGCAGGAAAGGCGACAAGCAGATGAAGGTCGCACTGCATCCGGGCGGTAATCCGGATCGCTATCTGAAAAAAGTGCGCGAACTGCTGGCCGGGGTCGCATTGGGCTCCCCCGGGGGCTACCCGGTCTTTATCCAGCGCTGGACCCGCATGGGCCAGGTTGAGAGTGCCCGGATGTCGAGTCTGTTGAAACTGGCCGAGCCGGAAGCGGTCATGGCTGTGGTCTGCTCACCCGGCCTGCCTTATGAACTCGCCTGTCTGGCCTGGTGGTGCGAACCCCAGGCCGAGTACGCCAGACGACTGCTGGAACAGCCCTCCGTGGTAACCGGCCCGCTGGCGAAGGAGTTGGCGGCTTTTCTGGTTGAACATCTCCCCTTTGAGACTGAACCCCAGCAGATGCTGGAGACCGTGCGCCTAGTGCTGCAACCGGGACTCATCGACGACGATCTGAAACAGCGCCTGTGGAACCGGGGCCGCTCATCAAAGAGCTATCGGGTGGGATTTCTGGAAACCGTACCGGATGATCTGCCTGACCCGCTACCGGCCAGATACGACCTGCCCGACTACCACACCACCCTGCAGGCACTGACAGCGGAGGGCAATCCCTATGCCGGCTTTCTTGAAAAACTGCTGGACCAGCGGGGACAGACATTTTCCAACGCGGTAATCGACGTACTGACCCGGCCGGCCAACCAGGACGTGGTCAGTGCCCTGTTCCGGGCGGTGGGCAACTATTTCTCGGAGATCCGTACCCACCGGGAGGAGCTGCGCGAGCTGGAGGAGATCGAGCGGGTCGTGGATAGACTGGTAGGCGCGGACGATGGCCCGCTCCTGCAACTGCGAACCCGGCTTCCCGATCTGGAAACGGAGATCCGTGCCATGCTGTTCCTGGCGCACATGGATGACAGTGTGCTCACGCCAATCCTGAGTCTGACGGATGCGGTCGGCTCGGTCATGCGTAAAAAGATCCAGCCTGTTTCAGGCCCCATGGTGCAACTATTCTCCTGTCTGTTGGGTAGAAAAACCTGATATGCCACCATTACTCCACCGGGAGCTGAAACCAACCACCTGAAAATAAAGGGATTTATTATTTTCCTTAAAATAGTTATTTACTATTTTAGTATTTTCTTATATTCTGTTGCTCAGTTAAGGCGAGCTGTAGCGCTTTACAGGAAGAAAACAAACTTAATCAAGAAAGATCAGGAGAGATACCCATGAATAAATTTGCAAAGATCGCTGCCGTTGTCGCCATGTTGTCCGCTTCCGCCACTGCATCTGCCTGGTGGGGCGGTGGTCCCTGGAATGGTATGGGTGATGGCTTTGGTGACGGCACCGGCGATTTCAACATGAACTTCAGCGGTCGCAGCAACGCCTATACCCGCGGTAACGGTTATGGCTATGGCAACCCCTACTACGGTGGCTATGGCGCACCTTACGGTTATGGCGCTCCTTATGGTGCAGCTCCTTACGGTGCGGCCCCTTACGGCGCAGCTCCCTACGGTTACGGCGCACCGGCTCCCTACGGCTATCCGGCTCCTGCTGCACCGGTAGCTCCGCAGGCACCTGCTCAATAATCGATCATCTGATGATCCAAGGATGTAAACAGGCACAGGGACGTGCCGATTGCAGTATCCCCTTTAAGTACTGTGCAGAGTCTCAGATTCCCGGAGTTCACTGGAAGAACGCCGGGAAAATGAGCTTTTCTTCTCTGCCAATAACCCGCCAAGGTTAATTCTATGAAAATATCCAAAGTAATTGCTGCAATTGCTCTGACCGCCACCTGTATGACCGCCAGCGCCTGGTGGGGCGGAAACCCCTGGAACGGAAATGGATTCGGTAACGGTCTGGGCGATGGCTCCGGAGACTTCAACATGAGCTTCCGTGGTCGTGGCAACATGTACGGCAGAGGCAATGGGTATGGCTACAATGCCCCCTATTACGGTTATCCGTATGGTGCCGGCGCCTATCCTTATGCCCCGGCTCCGGCCGCCGGTCCACAGAACTACATGACCGAAGAGCAGATGCAGGAGATGCAGGCACGGCATCAGGCCATGCGTGAAGCGATGCGCGCCCAGCGTCAGCAGTTTCGCCAAGCAGCTCCGTATCAGCCCGGTTATGCCCGTCCGATGACGCCCTACATTGCAAATCCGGAGACTGACGTCCAACGACAGGAGTGGATGAAGCAGATGGAAGCACGCCGGGCTGAAATGCAGAAGCAACGCGATGCCTATCGCGCTGAAATGCAGAAGCAGATGGAAGCCAGTCGCGCAGAAGCGCAGAAGCAGATGGAAGCCCAGCACGAAGCAATGAATCGTGCGATGCAGGAACGCAACACCCAACAGCAGTAAGTGAACGGCAGGATGGGCAGCGCATTAGCAGCCCGTCCTGCATTCCCCCGCCGATCCGGGCTTATCCCCCCGATCCTGACCGGACATCCGGTTCACACTCGTCCCACTGCCGACGCAGACTCTGCAAACGCTGCTTATAGGCATCGGCATCACCATAATCAAAAAACTTGTCCACCAGATGATGGGGATCCGGGGTACGCCGGGCATGTTTTATCGGACACCAGTACTGTTCAGTACGCGCACTGATCTCCCGGCAATACTCCACCACACCGTTTCCGTAGCTGCAGTAGAGACAGTTCAGCTTTTCAATAGCGTTCAGATAGGAGAGCTGCAGCCGGTCCACGGAGAGGTAATCGGCCCGACGGACTAACGGTATACCGTAGATCCTGAAGCAGGTGTGTTGATAAATGGTGATCATCAGATCCAGAAAAACCAGCGGCACAATCACGCTGTAGATGATCGGTGCGGAGAGAATATGCCTTAGCCGGGCGCCGCGCAGATAACGCCACAATCCCACCCGCTGGCGCCGGTGCAGGGCTTTGAAACCCTGCTCAAAACGGACCCTGCCCTGCTCCAGCGAATAGTGGAACTGCCGGCGTTTCTCTGCCAGCAGCTGGTCGATCTCCAGTTCCAGCTCTGTCTGCAGTTTCTGCAGACGCCCGAGGATCTCTTCCAGCTTTGGTCTTGTCATCCTATGCCCTGCCGCTCCGGGGGTAATCTTGAGCCGGGCAGTATGGCACAGATAAGTACCGGTTAATATTTGGATCTGCGCCGGATGACCACCTGCTGCTGCCTGTTAAACATGCCCGCTGATCTTGGCGTGCAGCGGTTTGGTCTGTTCGAATTGTTCTTTCTGCTCCTGGGTAGCTTCCCGTTGGTATTTTGCCTTCCACTCGTCGTAGGGCATACCGTAGATCGCCTCCAGCGCCTCATCCTTGGTCAGTTCAATACCCCGGGCATCGGCCGCCGCCTTGTACCACTTTGACAGGCAGTTCCGGCAGAAACCGGCCAGATTCATGATGTCGATATTCTGCACATCGGTCCGTTCACGGAGATGACCCACCAACCCCCGGAAAGCCGCCGCCTCCAATTTCATTCTGTCCAGTTCGTTCATAACGCCTCCAAACTCCTGTTCTGATTGTATAGCCCTAATCTAGCCCTTTATGCGGCGGCAGACAAAAGACAAACCTCAGGGTTTTTAATTGCCGCAACGCGCAGGCCCATTCAGGTGGCATTCAGTCACCAGGCCCTATGCTTTAGCCGTACCCTGAAACCAGAGAGGAGAAACGGAATGAAACTTTTAACCAGAACCCTGATTATTGCATCGCTGGCCCTGGCCGCTGTCACACAGGTCCAGGCGGCCGACCGCCACGACCGGAGCGCCACGGTAAAACATCACGGCAGTCAGCATGAGGTGGTAAAGGTCACGTGGACGGCTCGTGCGAATCCCCACCGATCTTATCGGGGCAAACCCATTCGCCACCATTACACCAAGCCTATGCAGCATCACCACTATCAACCCCGTAAACAGTATCGGCATCGCTATGACCGGCCCGTAACACGCCACTATTACTACGGACCGGGACACCGGTACAACTCGGGTCGCTCTTCCGGGACCCTTATTTTTCGGTGGTAAACATGCTGGCTACTGCCTCGGGAGGCTGCCACCGGTCATCGGCCGCCTCCCGCTCTTCCTCACGCACCGGCGTCTTTTTTCTCAGGAAGAGAAGCCAGTACCAGCCCAGACTGTTGAACCAGCAGATCGCTGCCGTCCACAGATCATGGGACAGAAAATGGGCGCCGCGTATCTGCTGGGTAAGACCAAACACCAGACCCAGCAGCAGCCCGGCCGCCAATCCATAGTACTTCCAGCGGGGACGCAGCACGGTGAAGAAAAAGTAGAGGGCCAGGAACGTGTAACCGGCGCTGGCATGCCCGGCCGGGAAACACTTGCCGTACTTGTACTCACCGGAGTGGGCTTCGAACAGCCGCACGTAGGGATGCTCGCCCCCGTAGCGGGCCAGGCTCCAGGGGCAGTCAACATGGGTCAGGTCCTTGCCTATGCCGACCAGTAATCCGGACAGGGGCATGACCAGGGCGATATACCAGATCGCCCGTCGATAGGGCCGCATCCGGTCGACAAACTGGCTGACCACGGCAACCCCCAGCAGGGCGATGCCGATCATCTTCACCAGTGCCTTGGCATCATCGTGCAGAATATCAGCCAGCAGTGGATTCCCGCGCAGGGTCCACCCTGCCCCGCCAGCCTGGTAGATCAGATCGGCTATCTGCAGATCCAGGGAGCTGACCTCCAGACAGCCCACCAGCAGCGCAAAGGTCAGCAACGGCAGAAGCAAATGGTTGCGCATGAAATTGCCGCTCTGCTGCATTATTGGGTAACCGCTGGAGTTTTCCAGGCATTCAGATGCTGGGAATAGATATAACTGGCCCCCTGGTAATAGGCGATGTCCCGCTCGATCTGGGCATCGGTTAGCGCCACCGGTGCCTCCACAGGCGCCTCCCCATTCGGGTTGATCTGCCGGGTCATGCGCCGTTTCGGGCTGAGGATGGAGAGTCGATTGTCCGCATACAGCCCAAGTTTCTGATAATTACCGATCAGTGCCCGCTCATCCTGCGGTTGCATGGCCAGGATATTCTTGCCGAAAAAGGCCGATTCATAGTCCATGTTTAACATGGCCAGCAGCGTGGGGGCCACATCGATCTGGCTGGACAGGGCATCCACCTTCTGTGCCGCCACATGGGCGGGGCTGTAGATCAGCATGGGAATGTGATATTTCGGCACCGGCAACGCCACCTTGCCCGCACTCCCGGAGGTATGGTCCGCCAGGAAAACGAACAGGGTATCCTCGAACCAGGGCTTCTGGCGCGCCTTTTCGATCAACTGGCCAATAGCCCAATCGGTGTATTTCACCGCGCCGGGACGACCGCTGCCCGAGGGGATATCGACCCGGCCATCCGGATAGGTGTAGGGCCGGTGATTGGTGGTGGTCATCAGGTGGAAGAAAAACGGCTTTTCTGCTTTATAGGCGGCGTCGGCCGCCTTGATCGCCTGGTTGTACAGATCGTCATCCGCCATGCCCCAGGCATTGGTGAAGCCCATCTCCTCATCCGGCGTGCTGGACTGGTCAATAATGCCGTAACCGTTGCCGGCAAAGAAGGCATTCATGTTTTCAAAATAGCCGCGTCCACCGTAGATAAACTCCACATCATAGCCTTTCTGTTTCAGTACATTGCCGATCGACCAGAGGTTGGTTTCATGCCCGATGCGCTTGACGATGGATCGGCCGGGGGTCGGCGGGATCGACAGGGTGACCGCCTCCAGTCCCCGGGTGGTCCGGGTTCCGGTGGCGTACAGGTTGGTAAACAGCATGGATTGATCCGCCAGGCGATCCAGGTTGGGCGTCAGGTTGTCGGCATTGCCGAAGGTGCCGAGAAAATCGGCACTCAGGCTCTCCACCATGACCAGAAAGATATTAAGATGACGCTCGGTGCCCGGATTATCGATATGCCGTCGGATATCAAAGCTGGGGGCGGCCGTCCGGTTCGAACTGATCTCCTGTTGCAGCAGCGTGGCGGCCGTTGAGTCGGGCAGGGTCTGGTAGAACTTGTAATAGTCCAGCTCGTTATTGCGAAAAGCGGCGATAAACTGGTAAGGGCCGTTGCTGGCCAGTTCATTCTGATAGCTATTGGCGGAGAACTCGCGCAGATCCTGGTTGACCAGAAAAAAGCTCAACACCGGGAGCAACAGCAACCCGCCCGCATAAACCGAGCGTTGCCGAAAACTCTCCTGCGCATCCAGGGCAGCACCTATTTTGCCGGCGATCAGCCAGTAGACCAGGGAACTGCCCAGCAGAATGGTGCCGAGATATAGTGGCAGCGGATAGGACTCGCGGATGTTATCCGTGACTTCGCGCCGGTAAACCAGGTAATCCACCGAGATAAAGTTGAAGCGTACGCTGAACTCATCCCAGAACAGCAGTTCCGCCACCAGAATAAAACCGAGACCATACAGGGTGGCAAAAATGGCAAGCCGTACAAATCCGCGGTTCAGGGCGGTTTTCCAGACCCGCTCAGGAATCAGCAGCAGATACAGGGTGACCGGTATCAGGGCATAACTGTAGAAAGCCAGATCGTAAATGAACCCCAGTAGATAGATCTTCAATAATGCTATGATCGACAGATCGGTTTCCGGAAATGCTGCGGCCAGCAGCAAGGTCCGGGTTACCAGAAAACAGACCAGCGCGATCAAGAACATGTATCCAATCAATGTGTAGCGGCTGTTGGCGAATCGTTCCTGCATAACTATCAGTCCCCTGACAAAGCTTATGGATGAATGGGATGCAGATTACTGCTGAAAGATTAAGGAAAACTTAAGCGTGCTGAGGTTTGATAGGCGTTCTGGTTTGCAACAGTGCAGGAATAACAGGCAATCATGCGGATTCTACTGGTAGAGGATGATCAACTGCTGGGGGACGGCCTGTCCGTCGGTCTGGGACAGATGGGCTACACCGTCGACTGGATCACTGACGGGAACCAGGCGGAAGCGGCCCTGCAGGACAGTTCTGTCGATCTGGCCATTCTGGATATTGGACTTCCGGGGCAGGATGGCCTGACCCTGCTGCATAAAATACGCCAGCAGGGCAACCCGATACCGGTGCTGCTGCTGACCGCCCGGGACAGCCTCAATGACCGGGTCCACGGACTGGACACCGGCGCCGACGACTACCTGACCAAGCCGTTCGATCTGGAAGAGCTGGCGGCCCGGCTGCGGGCCATATCCCGGCGGCGCGCCGGGCGCAGCACGCCCCTGCTCCTACACGGTCCCATCACCCTCGACCCGGCCGGCCGCACGGTCCATCTGAACGACCAGCTGGTCCCCTGCACCTCGCGGGAATATGCCATCCTGGAAGCCCTGCTGCTGAACGTCGGGCAGGTATTGTCCCGGCAACGCCTGGAGGAGGCGCTGTACGGATGGGATGATGGTGTGGAGAGTAACGCCGTGGAGGTCTACATTCACCATCTGCGCAAAAAGCTCGGCAAATCCACCATCCAGACCGTCCGCGGACTGGGTTACAAGATCCCCAGGCAGGACCCCGGCAATGGCTAGACGCGTATCCATCCGCAAGCGGCTGCTACTGAGCCTGATCGGGCTGATCGGCTTCACCTGGCTGGGTATTTTCATCCTGGTCAACCAGGACGCCACCCATGAACTGGAGGAGATCTACGATGCCAGCCTGGCGCAGAATGCCCGGATTCTGTTCGGCCTGCTGCAACAGGAGATTCTGGAAGGCGAGGTGGACATGATTCGAAATATCGAGCTGAACCGTAATCTTGAACACGCCTATGAACTCAACATCGCTTTTGCGGCCATTCTCGAACGACTCATCATCCAGTCCAAAGATGCCCCGGATTTCCTCACCAACCTGCCGGAAGGGTTCAGCGACTACCAGTTTGACGGGGAGAAATGGCGCGTCTTCACCCTGCAGGATCCCCAGACCGGCCTGATTGTCCATACGGCGCAAAAACTCCAGGCGCGGGAAGAGCTGGTCTCCTACCTGGTCAAGGACACCTTGTCGATCATCATGCTCATACTGCCGCTGCTGGGCCTGTTCATCTGGCTCGGTGTGAGCCGCAGCCTGCAACCCCTGCAGCAACTGGTGAAGGAGGCGGGCAGCATGGAGCCGCACTCACTCCGGCCGTTCAACATGGCAGATGCGCCGGCCGAGGTCTCCCCCCTGATCGGCGCCCTGAACAGGCTGTTGCGCCGCCTCGCCCGTACCATTGACAATGAACGCCGCTTTACCGCCGACGCGGCCCACGAATTGAGAACCCCGCTGGCGGGACTCAAGGTACAACTGCAGGTGGCCCAGCGCGCCACCGATGAACAACAGCGCAACAAGGCGATGGGCAAGGCGCTGGAAGGGATCGACCGCACCACCCATCTGGTCAATCAACTCCTGACGCTGGCGCGGGCCGACCGGGAGAGTGCCACCACACTGAATTTCCAATCGGTCGATCTGGTGGGGTTAAGCAAGACGGTGATCAACAGCCTGGAAGGGGATGCCAGACAGTACGGAATCCGACTGACCATGGAGAGCGACGCGGAGGAGTACCGGACCTGCGGCGATCCAACCATGCTGCAGATCCTGCTGCGCAACCTGCTGGAAAATGCCGTTAAGTACAGCCCGTCACCCGGATCAGCGGGCATCCGTCTGAAGCGCGACGTCGAACAGATCCAGCTGGAAGTATGGGATTCCGGGGCCGGCATGTCCGAAAAGACCCTGGAGCTGATGTTCCAGCGCTTCCGGCGCGGCACACAGAGCGGGCCCGACGGCAGTGGCCTCGGTCTGTCGATCGTAAAACGGATCGCGGAGATCCATCAGGCCACCGTTCAGGTACAGCCCGCCGATGGGGCCAACGACAGCGAATTCAGCATCGCCATCCTGTTTCAAGCCGAGCAGTAACCCGGCAACGCCCGCCGTCTGTTCACACCGGCAATTCATAGGCCATCAGGTCGCGGTAGCTGATGGCCCTTCTGACCAGCGCGTAGTGATCCCCGGAGACCATCACTTCGGCAATAATGTCCCGGCTGTTGTAGCCGGAGGCCATGACGGCCCCATAGGCGCCCGCCTGCAGCAGGGCCACCCGATCCCCGGCCACAATGTGCGGCAGGCTGGCCTGGGTCAGGAAGCTGTCACTGCTTTCACAGATCGGTCCCACCAGGTTGCAGATCTCCCGGCCCTGATCCGGCGCTTTCAGCGTCATCAGCTGATGACTGGCCTGATACAGGGCGGGTCGCAGCAGATCATTCATGCCGGCATCCAGAATCAGGAAGGGCACCGGTTCCACCTCCTTGCGGTAGACCACTTCGCTGACCAGCACACCCGCGGTCGCCACCAGCGAGCGTCCCGGCTCCACCGCGATCTGCACGCCGAGATCGCCCAACTCCTGGTGCACCACCGCTGCAACCACCCCATAATCCAGACAGCGCCCGTCGCCATAATCGACCCCAAAACCGCCCCCCAGATCCAGATGGCTGATGGGGTGCCCCTGCGCTCTCAAGTCGATGACCCACGCCCGCAAACGACGACAGGCGTTCCGATAGGGTTCCAGCGTCACGATCTGGGAACCGATGTGTACCGCCAGGCCATGCAGATGTAATCCCTCGCTGTTGGCGATCAGCTCCAGCGCAGCCCCCATCTGCTCGATGGGAATACCGAATTTGCTCCCCTTGACAGCGGTGGTGATATGCCGGTGGGTGGCCGCATCCACCTCCGGATTGACCCGGATAGAGACATTGGCGGTCCGTCCCTGCACACGGCAGAGATCGGCTAACCGCTCCAGTTCCGGAAGCGACTCCAGATTGAACTGGAATATGCCGGCATCCAGGGCGGCCTGCAGTTCCGTACGCCTTTTGCCGACCCCGGAGAAGATAATGTCCCGGGGCCGGATACCTGCTTTCAAGGCGCGGGCCAGCTCGCCCTCCGAGACGATATCCGCACCCAGTCCCGCCTCCGCCATCAGCCCCAGCACGGCCAGATTGCTATTGGCTTTGACGGCATAGTGAATGGTGGCGCCAATCGCCCCAAAGGCAGACTGGCAGCACTCTATACGTGACCGGATAGCCGCGGCGGAGTAGCAGTAGAAGGGCGTCCCCACCTGTTCGGCAATGCGCTGCAGGGGCACGGCCTCCATGCAGAGTTGTTGATTCTCATAATGCCAGCGGGTCTCTCTGTTCACGGCCGTTCTCCCCGGTATTTGACTGATCAGCGCGGCCGGTAATGCGGTGCGACGCTGATCTCCATGCCGATGATCCTACCCGTGACAGCCGCACCACACAGCTGTAAACAGGCCGGTTTGCGGCCGCTGAATGTCGCTTATTTCCGTCGATTTAACGGTCTGCAGAGTGCTGGACGGGCACCCCCTGAACTCGCCATAATCAGGACGTGGACAAATTTGACCAACAGATCATCACCCGGCTGAAACAGAACGCCCGCGAGTCGCTGGCGGCCATCGGGCGCGATATCGGGCTGTCACGCAGTGCGGTAGCGGAGCGGATTCAGCGTCTGGAAGCGCGCGGGATCATTCGGGGTTACACCCTCAGCGTGGGTGAAACCGGCCAGGCAATTCAGGCCTACTTCCAGCTCAGTTTCTCCCCTTTCAAACTGGATGAACTGCTGCCAACCATCCAGGCCATTCCGGAACTCCGCTCGGGGCATGCCCTGAGTGGCGAGGTGGATCTGATTCTGTTCGCCGAAACCGATTCCATGGAACGCCTGAATCAGATCCGTCGCCAGCTGGAGCAACTGCCGGATCTGAAGAGACTGCTCACCTGCCCGGTTCTGCAATCGATCTCGTCATAGCGGTCAAACCGGATCGTAGAAGCACCAGCGGTTATCCACTCCAACTATTCAGCAATTAACAGGGCTGATTTTTCATCCGGGTACAATCGCGCTAAGCTGACAACGGTCATCAGCAACAGGCAGTCATCGATGAAGTTTCCCAGAACCCACGGTAACGATCCGGCCAGTACAGTGGTGAATAAACAGTATGCGGTCATCTATGCACCCGGTAAAAAGCGGGCCCGCTTTGCGGAGAACTGTGTGCAGATCGTGGATTCGTACAACGACGCGATTGAACAGGCCAGTGGACGGGAACAGCACTTTCCGGCGCTGGTGTACGGCCCCTCCCGCTCATCTGAAGGGTTCCGTCTCTACTACCTGATTGAGTGGCTGGAGGAAGCGCTGTAGCGGTCAGGAATCGAAACCGAGGCGAATACCAAAAAAGACCATCACCGAGCCGGTCAGACTGTTAAACCAGCGCCCCACCCTGGGACGGACCAGCCAGCGGGTAACCCGCCCCACCATCAGCACCAGCACCAGCTGCCAGATATTGGCGATCACAAAATGGAGCCCCGCCAGGAACAGGGACTTGGCCAATGCCGGATCACCCGGTTCGATGAACTGGGGCAGAAACGCCATGTAAAAGATGGCCGTCTTGGGATTCAGTATATTGGAGAGAAAGCCTTCCCGCAGGGAGGTCCAGGCCGATACCGGACGGTGGCGAATCTTTCCCGACTCCAGTTTCAGACCCGTTTCACCCCGATAAGCGCTGTAGAGACTCCGGGCACCCAGCCAGACCAGGTAGCCGGCCCCCGCCAGTTTCAGCAGCGAGAACATCAGCGCCGACTGCATCAGGATCAGGGAGATACCCCCGGCCGAGACCGCCGCATGCACGAAAACCCCCATGCAGATGGCAAAACTGGTCAATGCCCCATCCCTGAAACCACCACGAACGGTATTCCTGATCACCAGCAGGGTATCCACACCGGGCGCTACCGTCAGCAGGGTAATGGCCACCAGATAGGCCCAGAGATAGGTATCGAAAAACATGTAATTCGCTTTATATTCAATGGCTTATAAAATTATAAGCAACAGTTAATTCTAGCATGAATCAGCATAACGGATGAAATACTATTTGGAGTGACCATCCCCTACTCCCGGGTTGATCTGTCGCATACCGGTTTGCTCCTGCCATCGGCCGGACGCACGCCTTAACCAAACAGCCGACCGGCCAGCAACGGCAGCACCGTCTCCACCCGGTAGATCCGCTCACCCAGCGCCAGTGACCGGCAACCAGCCTGCTGCAGCTTGTCCACTTCGTAGGTGATAAACCCGCCTTCTGGTCCGACACAGACCAGTCCCGGCTGTGAAAGTGGCAATGGGGGATTACCGGCACCGCCGGTATAGGGATGGGCCACCAGCGCGGTTCTGCCCGTCACCAGCCCGGGCAGTTCATCCTCCACAAAAGGCTTGAAGCGTTGCCGGATCTGCACCTCCGGCAAGAGGGTATCCTTGGCCTGCTCCAGCCCCCTCAGCAGGGTCTGGTGAATCTCATCCGGCGACAGCAAGGGGCTCTGCCAGTAACTCTTCTCCACCCGAAAACTGTTAATCAGATAGAGCTGCTTGATGCCCAGTTCGGCGACCATGCGCAGGCAGCGGCGCAGCATCTTGGGGCGTGGCAGGGCCAGCACCAGTGTCAGGGGCAAGGCGTCGGGTGGTGTTTCGGTCAGTTCCAGCCGCAGTGTCGCCTGCTGGCGGTCCAGTTGCAGAATTTCCGCCTGGCCCATATTGCCATTGAGCAGGCCGACCTTGAGCCGATCCCCGGGACGGGCGCGGTGCACATCCAGCAGATGGTGCAGCCGGTGATCACGAATGATCGCCACATCAGGCTCTTGCAGATCCGCTTGGTCGAGCAGCAACAGATTCATGCCTTAAGGGCTCCGCTCCCAGGGCAGTTTCAGGGTCTCCGCAATCGTCGCGGCGTCGCTGCTGAGGCGCACCCCGAAGGCACGCGCCATGTTGTCACCGGTCAGGACCGCGTCCGGCGTTCCATCGGCCAGGGTCTCACCCGCCACCAGCAGCATCAGTCGATCACAGTAGTGGGCGGCCAGACGCAGGTCATGCAGCACCACCACCAGCGATCCACCTCTCTGACAATAGCACTGCAACAGCGACATCACCTCGATCTGGTGGGCCAGATCAAGTGCTGCCACCGGCTCGTCCGCCAGCAGCAGTTCCGGTTCTGCGACCAGGGCGCGGGCCAGCAGCACCCGGGAGCGCTCCCCGCCGGAGAGGGTGTTGAACTGCCGGTTGCGGAAATCACTCAGATCGGTTTCCGCCATCACCTGTTGGATGATCTCTTCATCCGACTCACCGGGCCGTTGCCAATCGGACAGGTGAGGCAGGCGCCCCAGGGAGACGAGCCGCTCCACGCTCATGGGCCAGTGGGCAGTACCACTCTGGGCCAGATAGGAGACCCGTTTGGCCCGTTCCGCCGGGGATAACCGGAGATAGTCACTCTCCCCCCAGCACAGACTGCCCGAAGCGGGTTTGAGCAGACCCGCCAGCACCCGCAACAGGGTGGTCTTGCCCGCTCCGTTGGGGCCGATCAGGCCAAGCATTTCACCCGCCTTGAGGTTGAAGTCAACCCCCTTCAGGATGGCTACCCCGCCCAGTGATACGACCAGATTTTCGCCATGCAGTCGATTCATAGCTGGTAGCGCCGGCTCTTGATAATGAGATAGAGAAAAAACGGCGCCCCCACCAGCGAGGTCACCACCCCGACCTTGATATCGGTACCAACCGGGAACAGCCGGGTGGCAATATCCGCCGCCAGCAAAAGAGCGGCGCCACCCAGTGCGCTACTCAGCAACAGTCGGGACGGCTGGAATCCCACCAGTGGCCGGAGCAGATGGGGCACCACCAGGCCGACAAAACCGATCGAGCCGGTAATGGAGACCACCGACCCCACCGACAGGGCGACCGCCAGGAAGATACGCCAGCGCAGCCGGGTGAGCGAGATACCCATGGTACTGGCGGTCTCTTCCCCCAGGGTCAGGGCATCCAGCGAGCGACCGGTTCCAAGCAGCATCAGCCAGCCCAGCAACACCCCGGGCAGCAGAATCCACAGGTCATGCATGCTGTGATTGGCGATGGATCCCATCATCCAGAGCACGATCTCCCGCACCGCGTAGGGGCTCGGTGCCAGGTTCAGCAACAGGGAGATCATCGCCAGCGCCAGGGCATTGATGGCGACACCGGCCAGGATCAGGGTCAGGGTGCCCGCTTCCCGACCCGCCATCAGGTAGACCACGAAGGTGGCCAGCAGCGCCCCGGCCATACCCCCCATGGGGACGGCCAGCGGTAACAGGGCACCCACACCGAAGTAGAGCATGGCAACCGCGCCCAGTGCGGCGCCGCTGGCGCTGCCGATCAGCCCCGGACTGGCCAGTGGATTGCGCAGCAAGCCCTGCATGGCGGCTCCCGCCAGGCCCAGGGTAGCGCCGGCGAACAGGGCGATCAGGGCGCGGGGCAGACGGATCTCGGCGAAGATCAGGCCGAGCACAGTGGGGGTATCCAGCAGGCTCTCACGGGCCGCCTGCAGCACCGGCAGGGGATTGGAACCGATAAACAGCGAGCCCACGAACAGCGCCACCACCAGCAGCCCCAGCAGCAGGACCAGATTGCGTTGCTCTATATTCATCAGCTGATTCACCGGGGCAAACTCCGGTGCAGTATCTCCACCGCATCCGCAATCATCGGCCCACCGCAGATCCAGTAACGGTAGGCCACCTCGATCGGCGCCCTGCCCCGGGTCAGTCGGCGCAGCACCGGGTGCTCCAACATCTCCTGCCCCCGGGAGTAGGTGCCCGGAGCGTAGGAGGAGGTGAACAGTTGTACCGGCTTGGCCAGGATCAGTCGTTCCATGTCGATAGCACCGTAACCCACCACACCCTCCTGGGCGGATATGTTTTCCCAGCCGGCCAGTTCCAGGGCCGCATGTTGCAGGGTATTACGACCGCTGGTGTAGCCGTTGGGCTGATAAAATGCGCCGCGGGGCCTGACCTTGGGCCGCAACTGCTTTATTCGGTCCAGCCGCTTATCCATCAGCTCAATCACCTGCCGCCCCTCTGCCTCCCGACCGACCAGCCGGGCAACCAGGCGAATATTGTGACGAACATCCTCAATACTGGACGAGAGGGGTAACTGCTCCACCCGGTAATTGAGTTTTCGCAACAGGGCAATCAGCGGCCGGTCGGTATAGGCGCCCGCCAGGATCAGATCCGGTTTAAGGGCGAGGATCTCCTCCGCCTTGCCATGGTTGATCGGGTAGTTGGCGGCCTGGGCCGCCATGAAGGAGCTGTTGGGTTCCAGTGCCAGGTGGCTGACCGCGGCAATCTGCTCCGGGGCGGCCAGCAGCAGCAGGAGTTGGTCGGTACAGAGATTGATGGAGACCACCCGTTGGGGCCGTTCGGCGCCACTGACAGCAACGGCAAACAATATCAATAACAGAAAAGTGAGTAGACGCCGATTCAAAACTGATTCCTGATTACCTTTCCCGACGGGTCAAGACCGCGCTATCCAAAGCCGGTCCAATGCGCTGGATCTGTATGACCGATACCTGCAACTTTTGCCACACTCTGCCGGAAAACAGCACGCCGGACGGGGGGACAACCTCTGCGTGGTTATCCACCCCATCCGGGTCCCGGGTTCGACCGTCTGACCGGCCGGCCTATTTTGGCGCGTAATGGACTGAAACAAACAGTTCCCGGCCGCCGGTATTATAAGTGCGGATGGTCTCATAGTCCCGATCAAACAGGTTGCGCACCTGGCCACGCAGGGTCCACTCGCTGGTCAGATGATGCGCCACCCGCAGGTCCAGGGTGCCGAAACCATCGGTGAGCAGCGTATTGTCCGTGTCACTGTAGCTGTGACTGCGGGCGTTGAAGGTGGCCCCCACTTCGGTCATGCCAAAGGCGCGGTCGATATCAATACGCAGGGCCCGCTTGCTGCGATCCGTCAGCTGCTTGCCGGTTATGCGATTTCGCGGATCAAGCAGGGTCAGGTTGCCGCTTATCTGCCAACCGGCCAACTCTGTGGTTACTCCCGCCTCCATACCATTGATCCGGGCCCGGCCAATATTCTGCGGCTGATAGGTAAAGGGAGCCACCTCTACCCAGTCGATCAGGTCGTCGATATCGGTCCGAAACAGGTTGACGTTCCATCCCCCCCAGGATTGCTTGCCACGCAGCGACAGCTCCATGCTGTCCGACTCTTCCGGGGTCAGGTTTGGGTTTCCGTTGGAACCCCAGGGATCCTGATAATAGAGATCGTTAAATGTGGGGGCACGAAAGCCGGTGCCGTAAGAAGCCACCAGCCGAAGATTGTCTGTTAACTCCCGTCCCAGGGCGATGCTGCCGGTGTTGTAAGTCCCGAACGATTCATTGTCGTCATGTCGAAGCCCGAGACTGATATCGTTACGCCCGAACTCCCTCTGGTACTGGGCAAATACCGCCTTGTTATCCCGTTCTCTTACGCTGTAGTTGCTGGTGCCAGCCACTTCGTCACGCAGATAATCAAAACCGAATGTCAGGATGCTCTCCTCATCCAGAGCCACATCATTCTGCCAGGTAAACTGGCGGCGCTTGGTGTTGAAGAATGAATTGAAAACGTCATTGACGTAGGTGGTCATTTCATCACGGCTTTCGCCGACTGAAAGCGTTATATCCCAGATGTCATTCGGTGAATATTCCAACTTGCCGTTCAACGCCTGCTGCACAGAATCGGAGTCGTAAAAATTCGCCACTCCCCAGGCACTGTCATACTCGTTCTCCCCGTTCGCCCGCAGCGCACTCACACTGAGTTTCAAGCCGTTGGAAAACCGGTAGCCCAGATGGCCGGAAAAAGCCCGGTTGTCGTACCCGTCTTCATCCGGATTGTTATTTTTCAGGGCACTGAATCCATCCGTATGCAGATCGGACAGGTTAAAACCGTACTCCAGGTTACCCTGACTGCCGTTCACCCCCAGGGCGATGCGCCGGGTGTCGTGGGAGCCATACTCTGCATCAGCATTCATGCGGGTGCCGGACTGCACTCTTTTGGTAAAGATCTGTATGACGCCACCCATGGCATCGGCCCCGTAGAGTTGTGATCTCGGCCCCCTGACAATCTCGATGCGTTCAATCTGTGCCAGCGGGAGGTCCTGAAAAGAGGCCGTACCCAGGGTAGCGGAACCGATACGCACACCATCAATCAGCACCAGCACCTGGTTGGAGTTGGTCCCACGCAGCCGAATGGCGGTGCTCTTACCGAGTCCGCCATTGCTACTCATGCTCAGCCCCTGGGTGCCATCCAGCAACTGGGTGATGTCGCGGGCCTGACTTTTTTCGATATCTTTCCGGGTCAAAACAGTGACCGCCGCCAGGGTCTCATCTACGGTCTTTGCCATGCGGTTGGCGGTCACATTGATGGTATTTGTGGGCGTTTCCGCCTGGGCAAACCCGACGGGGAGCATCAGGCAGAGTGTGGACAGTACAGCGGGTGAAAAAGGTTTGTTGCAAATCATTACGGGCCTCTCCGTTACTCCGTTGCGGGAGTGCATTAAAGACAATGCAGGACGGAAAAAGACTTGCGAGTGATGGGAATGCCTGATGTCAGGCATGGCCACAGCGGGACTGCATACAAGCACAGGTTTTTCCGACCTGCGTGGATGCGTCAGCTAACGGAAGACCGCTCTACTGAATACCCCGTTCGGTAGAAATGCGACGCGTGAAAGGCAGGTTTCCTGACTTACAGATCATCACCCGGTATCGCCTTCCCAATCATCGGACCAGTGGCTTAGTGAGACCGGACTACTTGCTTACAGTTGCGAGGACAGTCAAGGAGTTGCCTGGATGAGGCGCACCTTAGTTCCCTATTAACCCGCTACGGGCACCTTTCAGAGGCGGCCATTTTAATCCAAACATGAAAATCCACAAGGGAATAATTCCCCTATAGATAAAATGAATCAGCACGCTGACTGCAATCCCGGGCCTGACCGGCGGGTTGATGCCATTGTATTCAGGGCAGGTGGCCGAAACCGCCCGGCCATAACTGAAGCCGGGGGGCAGCTCCGGTGGATTAGTCATCTGCAAAGGCCGGGAATCTATTCACTGAATACGACGGATTCCCGCCTGCAGCCATCCACCACCAGCGGTGTTATCATCGGGCGGTCGACAGGGGCATCCGAACCGGCAAAGCGCTGAAGCGGACAACCTGCCGACACGACCATGCGCCGCCTGTGGAGCGGCTTCTTCCAGGAAAAAAGCAGTTATCCAGCACAGGTAAATATTCCATGCCAAGCAACATTCAACGCTGTGGTTGGGCCGGCTCTGACCCCCTGTATCAGCAGTATCACGACCGGGAGTGGGGAGTGCCCTGCCGTGATGACCGGACCCTGTTTGAATTCCTGATCCTGGAGGGCGCTCAGGCCGGACTGTCCTGGATTACGGTACTGCGTAAACGGGATCACTACCGACAAGTGTACGATCAGTTCGATCCCCGGAAAGTCGCCCGCTATGGCGCAGATAAAGTCGAACAGCTGCTTGCCGATCCCGGCATCATTCGCAATCGCCTGAAAGTGATGGCAAGCATCAACAATGCCAGGTTATTCCTGGATATCCAGCAGGAGTACGGCGAATTTGCCAGCTTCATCTGGCGCTTTGTTGATGATCGGCCGATCATCAACCACTGGCCGTCACTCGAACAGGTTCCGGCCACCACAGCCGAATCCGATGCCATGTCCAGGGAGTTGAAGCGACGCGGTTTCAAATTTGTCGGCAGCACCATCTGTTACGCCTACATGCAAGCCGTGGGCATGGTCAATGACCACACCCTGGACTGTTTCCGGCATCGGGAGCTGGTTGAGTCAGCCTGAACCGCCGGGAGCGGTCGGGTAAAGCCCGGCCATCCAGCCAGGCAATAAAAAAGGGGTGCCCTTGCGGACACCCCTTTTTTTCGTTTGGTCGGGCGGACAGGATTTGAACCTGCGACCACTTGTCCCCCAGACAAGCACGCTACCAGACTGCGCCACCGCCCGAAACTGAGCGCGCATACTAGGCGGTATGCACACCGTTGTCAATGCTGTACTGATCAGCGTTTCAGTATCTGCAGCACCTCTTCCAGCTCAGCACGGAGTTGTCTGGCAATCTGGTGGCTCTGATCCTGATCTTCCTTGGCGCCCTCGCCAGAAAGCTGCTGACGGGCACCACCAATGGTAAAGCCCTGATCATACAAAAGACTGCGTATCTGCCGGATCATCAAAACATCATGGCGCTGGTAATAACGGCGATTACCACGCCGCTTGATCGGCTTCAGCTGGCTGAACTCCTGCTCCCAGTAACGCAGCACGTGCGGCTTCACGCCGCACAGCTCACTGACCTCGCCGATAGTGAAGTAACGTTTGCCGGGTATCGCCGGCAGATCGGCAGTACTACTGCTTGCTTCCAGCATAAGCCTCGACCCTCGCCTTCAGTTTTTGACCCGGTCGGAACGTCACTACCCTGCGCGCAGAAATTGGGATCTCTTCCCCGGTCTTCGGATTTCTTCCAGGGCGCTCCTTCTTTTCACGAAGATCAAAATTTCCGAAACCGGATAATTTAACCTGTGAACCCTCCTGCAGGGAGATGCGCACTTTCTCAAAAAACATTTCAACCATCTCCTTGGCCTCCCGTTTGTTCAGGCCAAGTTCATCAAAAAGTTTTTCGGCAAGATCCGCCTTGGTCAAAGCCATATCTCAATCTCTCAGTTGTGCATTGTAGCGTTCGACAAGCGCGGCGACTATCTGCGCCATTACACGCTCCACATTTTCATCGGTTAGAGTGTGGGAACTTTCCTGTAAAATCAAGCCCAAAGCGAGACTTTTTCGTCCTGAGTCTACCTTTTCACCAGTATAGACATCAAAAATCAGGATTTCTCTCAGAATTTCCGGTACCGATTCACGAATTGTCTGCCGAATCTGGTCAAAACCGACCTCCTGATCCACCACGATGGCAATATCACGCCGGATCGAAGGATACTTGGAGAGCGGCTTGAAGGCAGGCAGACGCCCTTCCATCAGCCGGTTCAGGTCGATCTCGAACAGATAGGCGCCCGAAGAGAGATCCAGCTTCTGTTCCAGTTGCGGGTGCAGCTTACCGATCCAGCCCACCTGTTCGCCGTCCCGGGTGATCCGGGCGCTCTGCCCCGGGTGCAGCGCATTGTGGGTAGCTGCCTGGAACTGGAACTGATCGGCACAGCCGGTCAGGGCGAACAGCGCCTCCAGATCGGCCTTCAGGTCAAAAAAGTCCACGCTCCGTTCAGGAGCCCCCCAGCCCTCCGGTTGAGCAGCGCCAGAAACAAGGCCAGCGAGCATCAATTCCTGTTTAATATCATTATCTTGCTTAATAAACCTAAGACCGGACTCGAATATTCTTACCCGGGATTGCTGGCGCGACTGGTTGTACATCGCCGTCTGCAGCAGACCGGCCCACAGCGTGGTGCGCATAATGGACATATCGGACGAGATCGGGTTGGCCAATTCGACCGTGTCATGGGAAGGGTCGATCAGAGTTTGCATCTCACGGCTGATGAAGCTGTAGGTGATCGCTTCCTGGTAATCCCTATCCACCAGCAACTGCTTGGCCCGGCGCAGGCTGAAGGCCACTTCCGGTTCGGCCTGCATGGCGGTTGCCGCTGAATTGCGTCGGGTCGGTATCCGGGTGTAACCGTAAATCCGCCCGACCTCCTCGATCAGGTCCTCCTCGATACTGATATCGAAGCGACAACTGGGCGCGGTCACTTTCCAGCCCTGATCCACCGGCTCCAGCTGCATCTCCAGGCGCGTCAGGATGTCGCTGATGGTGTCATCATCAATTTCCAGCCCCAGCACCTTCGCCACCCGGGCTCGCCGCAGCAGAATCTCCGGCCGCGCTTCAATACGGGATTCATCGGCAGACTCCACCACCGGCCCGGGCTCGCCCCCGGTAATGGCCAGTAGCAACTGGGTGGCCCGCTCGATGGCACGCCGTTGCAACTGGGGATCAACCCCCCGCTCGAAGCGGTGGGATGAATCGGTGTGCAGACCATAGCTGCGTGCCTTGCCTGCGATCATGGTGGGCGCGAAGAAGGCGCTCTCCAGCAGCACATCCCGGCTGGTATCGCTGACGCCTGAGTGCTCTCCACCCATGATACCGGCGATGGCGACCGGTTTGGCCTGGTCGGCGATCACCAGGGTATCGCTGCGCAGGGTGATCTCCTGACCATCCAGCAGCACCAGTTTCTCGCCCTCTTCCGCCATGCGCACCCGGATGCCGCCTTCCAGTTCAGCCAGGTCGAAGCCATGCATCGGCTGGCCCAGCTCCAGCATTACGTAGTTGGTCACATCAACCACCGGGCTGATGGGGAGCAGATCACTGCGACGCAGACGCTCCTGCATCCAGAGCGGCGTCTCGGCGGTGGGATCGATATTTTTGATCACCCGGCAGAGGTAGCGGGGGCAGCCCTGGGGCGCCTCCAGGGAGACCGGGAAACACTCATCATTGACGGCCTCCACGGGTGCCATGGCAGGCGGAGTGACCGGGGTACGGTTGATTACGCCGACTTCCCGGGCGATTCCGGCCAGGCCCAGGCAATCACCCCGATCCGGCGTCAGGTCCACGTCGATCGCCTGGTCATTCAGGGCCAGATAGGTTCGAAAATCGTCTCCCACCGGGGCATCCGCTGGCAGCGGCAATATGCCGTCAGACGAGGCGGCCAGGCCCAGCTCCGAAGCAGAACAGATCATGCCCTGGGATTCCAGGCCACGCAGCTTGGCCCGTTTGATCTTGAAATTGCCCGGCAACACCGCGCCAATGACGGCCACCGGCACCTTGAGACCGGCCGCCACATTGGGCGCTCCGCAGATAATCTGCAGGGGGTCACCGCTACCCACGTTCACCGTACAGAGGCTCAGTTTATCGGCATTGGGATGCTGCTCCCGGGTCAGCACTTCACCCACCAGCACACCTTCAAACTCGCCGGCCACCGGCTCCACCGAGTCCACTTCCAGACCTGCCATGCTGAGCTGATCAGCCAGTTCAGTGGTCGAAACGGCTGGGTTTACCCACTCACGCAACCAGGCTTCACTGAATTTCATAATCTCTTATCCAATCTTAATGGGCGCCTACCGCGCACCGAATATCGCTAGTAACCCGACGCGTGCCGGGTCGGGAAAATCGCTCAGGCAAACTGCTTGAGAAATCTCAAATCATTCTCAAAGAACAGCCGTAAGTCATTGATACCGTAGCGCAACATGGTCAATCGCTCGACGCCCATACCAAAGGCGTAGCCGGTATACTTTTCACTGTCGATTCCCACGTGTCGGAACACTTCCGGATGCACCATGCCGCAGCCCAGTACCTCGAGCCAGCCGGTATGGCTACAGACCCGACAGCCTTCGCCGCCACACATCACGCACTCGATATCCGCCTCGGCCGATGGTTCGGTAAAGGGGAAATAGGAGGGTCGAAAGCGGATCTTCAGATCGCGCTCGAAGAAGTTTTGCAGGAAGTCATACAGCACCCCCTTCAGGTCGGCGAACGAGACATCCTCATCCACCAGCAGCCCCTCCACCTGATGGAACATCGGGGTGTGGGTCAGATCGGAGTCACACCGATATACCCGCCCCGGCGCGATGATCTTCAGCGGCGGACCGGCATTTTCCATGGTGCGTATCTGAACCGGCGAGGTATGGGTCCGCAGCAGCAGGTGGGTATCGAAATAGAAGGTGTCGTGCATGGCCCGGGCCGGGTGGTGCGCCGGAATATTGAGCGCTTCGAAGTTGTGGTAGTCATCTTCGATCTCCGGCCCCTCTTCAATGGCAAATCCGGCCCGGGAGAACAGCTCTTCAATCCTCGCCAGGGTCCGGGATACCGGATGCAGACCACCCTGCCCCAGACCGCGCCCCGGCAGTGTCACGTCGACCCGCTCTGAACTCAGGCGCTCGGCCAACGCCTGCTGCTCAAGCGTCGTCTTGCGCTGCTCGATCAGGCCCTGCAGGGCCTGCTTGGCCTTGTTGATGGCCTGCCCCGCCAGCGGTCGCTGGTCGGCCGGAAGCTTACCCAACTGCTTAAGCTGGGCCGTCAGCAGACCGCTCTTGCCGAGATAGCGCACCCGCACCTCATCCAGTGCCGCCAGTTTATCCGCCTGCTCTATGAGACTGGTCGCCTCATCCACCAGGGCGGAAAGTTCTATATTGGATTCAGAATCCATCAAAAGGGTCCTCATCTGGAACCAGCGCCAGGCACCTGCCGGACCGGACACTGGCACAAAACAAAAGGGGAAAGACCAAAAGGCCTTTCCCCTGTCGTTGTCACACAAATGCGCCGGAGCCTTCCGGTCGCAATGACAAGCTATCAGCTGGAGAGACTGGCCTTGGCCTGTTCTGCCAGGGCGCTAAACGCCGGCTTGTCAAAAATAGCCAGATCGGCCAGCATCTTGCGGTCGATCTCCACACCCGCTTTCTTCAAGCCATTGATCATGCGGCTGTAAGAGAGTCCATTGGCGCGGGCACCGGCGTTGATACGGGCGATCCAGAGTGCGCGAAACTGACGCTTCTTCTGGCGGCGATCACGGTAGGAGTACTGGCCGGCCTTGATGACCGCCTGCTTGGCTACACGATAGACCTTACGACGAGCGCCATAATAACCTTTGGCCGCTTTAAGCACTTTTTTGTGTCGGGCGTGTGCTTGTACACCACGTTTTACGCGAGGCATCTGTTCAGTCTCCTATAGGCTCAGGCGTACGGAATCATACGACGTGCTACAGCGACGTCGGACTTGTGCAGCTGTGAAGGACTACGCAGCTGACGCTTACGCTTGGTGCTCTTTTTCGTCAGGATATGACGACGGTGGGACTTGCCACGCTTGATAGCGCCGTTGCCGGTTACCTTGAACCGTTTGGCAGCGCCGCGATTTGTCTTGATCTTTGGCATTACTTTGTAACTCCGCTATTTAATCCGCCGATCGGGGTCCCCGTCCGGCACCTACGCGGCACCGGCATCAACCTGTCTCGATCTTTGGATCTCGATTTTAAGATACTTACTTTTTGGGACGCAGAACCATCACCATCTGCCGGCCTTCCATCTGGGGTTGCTGTTCGACTTCACCGTATTCAGCCAAATCTGTCTCAACACGTTTCAGCAACTCCAGACCGAGTTCCCGATGGGCATGTTCACGACCGCGGAACCGCATGGTTACCTTGGTCTTGTCCCCGTCATTCAGGAAACGTATCAGGTTGCGTAGTTTGACCTGATAATCCCCCTCACCAGTCCCTGGCCTGAATTTGATCTCCTTAACCTGCGCCTGCTTCTGCTTTTTCTTGGCCGCTGATTTCTGCTTTTTTGCCTCAAAAACATACTTGCCGTAGTCCATGACACGGCAGACAGGCGGTTCCGCATTGGGCTGAATCTCGACCAGGTCGAGATTACTCTCTGCGGCGACACCCATGGCTTCTTCTATCGGGACAATACCGACCTGTTCGCCATCGGCGCCGATCAAACGGACTTCACGGACGTCGATTTCATCGTTCATCCGGTTTCTTTTTGGTGCAGCGATAACTCAGTTCCTCCAGAGAACCAAAGCTTACCAACACAAAAAGCACCGATAACCGGTGCTTTCAACTGGTAAGCCTTTATTTTGAACGGCGGCTGATTTCGTCCCGCATCCGTTGCGCGAACGCCTCGACGGTCATGCTGCCGAGATCTTCGCCGCTCCGTGTACGTACGGCCACTGTTCCCTCTTCCATCTCGCGATCACCCACCACCAACAGGTAGGGTACTTTCGCCAGAGTATGTTCGCGAATTTTAAAGCCGATCTTTTCGTTTCTCAAGTCTATTTGTACCCGGAACCCCTGATTATCCAGCATTTCGGATACTTTTTTCACATAATCGGCCTGCCGGTCGGTAATATCCATAATGACCGCCTGATTTGGGGCCAGCCAAAGCGGCAGTGCACCAGCCGACTCTTCCAGCAGAATGCCGATAAAACGCTCCAGCGAACCGAGGATAGCCCGGTGCAGCATGACCGGCACCTGGCGACTGTTGTCATCCGCTATATAGCTGGCATCCAGCCGTCCCGGCATGGAGAAATCCACCTGCATGGTGCCGCACTGCCAGACCCGACCGAGGCAATCCCGCAGGGAGAAATCGATCTTGGGGCCATAAAAGGCACCCTCACCCGGCTGTAACTGCCAATCCAGACCCTTGGCGTTCAACGCCTGCTCCAGGGCATTTTCCGCCTTGTCCCAGACCGCATCGCTGCCGACCCGCTTCTCCGGCCGGGTTGAAAGGGCGATCTGAATATCGGTAAAGCCGAAGTCGGCGTACACCTCGAACAGCAGGTCCACGAAGGCGGAGACCTCATCCTGGATCTGATCCTCGGTACAGAAGATATGGGCATCGTCCTGAACAAAATTACGCACCCGCATCAGGCCATGCAGGGTGCCGCTGGCCTCATTGCGATGACAGGAGCCGAACTCCGCCAGGCGCAACGGCAGATCGCGATAGCTTTTCAACCCCTGGTTGAACACCTGTACATGACAGGGACAGTTCATCGGCTTGATGGCGAAATCGCGCTCTTCCGCATTGGTGGTAAACATGTCCTCCCGGTACTTGTCCCAGTGACCGGACTTCTCCCACAGACTGCGATCCACGATCTGCGGGGTACGAATCTCCTGATATCCGGCTTTACGGATCTTTTCGCGGATGTACTGCTCCACTTCCCGGTAGATGGTCCAGCCATTGGGGTGCCAGAACACCATGCCGGGCGCCTCTTCCTGGAGATGGAACAGGTCCTGGGCCTTGCCCAGCTTGCGGTGATCCCGCTTTTCGGCCTCTTCCAGCCGATGCAGATAGGCCTTCAGCTCCTTCTTGTCCCGCCAGGCGGTGCCGTACACCCGCTGCAGCATCTCGTTGTCCGAGTTGCCGCGCCAGTAGGCACCAGCCAGTTTCATCAGTTTAAATGCCTTCAACTGCCCGGTACGGGCCACATGGGGTCCCCGGCACAGGTCAGTGAAGTCGCCCTGGGTGTAAAGCGACAAGTCTTCGTTGGCCGGGATCGACTCGATAATCTCCGCCTTGTACTGCTCACCCATATCCCGAAACAGCTTGACCGCCTCATCCCTGGACATAACGGATCGGGTAATCGGCATATCCGCCTTGACCAGCTCCTTCATCCGCGCCTCGATCGCCTTCAGATCTTCCGGCGTAAAGGGGCGCTCATAAGAGAAGTCGTAATAGAAGCCATCCTCGATGGTCGGGCCGATAGTGACTTGGGCCGTAGGAAACAGCTGTTTGACCGCCTGGGCCAGCAGATGGGCAGTCGAGTGACGGATCACTTCCACCCCGTCATCATCCCGATCGGTGATAATGGCCAGCCGGCTATCCTGTTCGATCAGAAAGGAGGTATCCACCAGCCGATCGTCGATACGACCAGCCAGCGCAGCCTTGGCCAGGCCGGGACCGATGGAGGCGGCCACATCATGCACGGAAACGGGGTTATCAAAGCTCCGCTGGGAGCCGTCTGGGAGGGTAATGACAGGCATTTTATTCTCTCTCTCAGTGGTGACCCATACGAGAGGCCACGTGAATTACAACAGATCCAAATTGATCCATGAGGGCGGCCCGCCGGGCAGGCCGCGAAGATTAACAGCAGGTACCGGAGCATGAGGGCGGCGCTTCCCGCCTATCCTCTATACCCTGTCCCTTTATACCGGGCCGGGCTGACTGCCGGCAAACCCGATTCTGCAATCCTGTTACTGTGCTGCTTCCGTCCCGCTGTGGACGAAAGAAAAAGCCCCCGTAAGGACGGAGGCTTTCTCGGTGTTGGTAGGCGCGATCGGATTCGAACCAACGACCCCTACCATGTCAAGGTAGTGCTCTAACCAACTGAGCTACGCGCCTGTAAAAGAGGGCGCATAATACACGCCCTCCGACCGCTTATGCAAGAGGGAAAAACGGATTCGGCAAGAAAAAAGCGTCGGCCACCTGATCCAACCCAAGGCGGTGTCCGGTTGACTTCCCGGGAGATAGGGGCTAAAACCCGCTCTCTTTACTGTCTGGAGTGGTTTTGTGCAGCAAATTCGGCGCGTCTGGTACCCCCTGCCCTTTTTCCTCTGTCATCTGTTCGCGCTGCTGCTCTTTGGTAGCTGGCTGTTTGAACCGACCCGGGCACTCTGGGACGTTCTGGACAACCAGCTGTTCTTCCTGCTGAACGGGCTGCTGGCCGATGGCGGATGGCAGGCCGGTTTCTGGGCCGCACTGAATACCAAAACCGCCGATGTGGTGGTGGGCCTGGGGATGATCCTGTTCTTCTTTCTGTTTGTCTTCAGCGGCCCGAAAAATCTGCGCTCAGAGCGCCTCAGCATGTTCGGCGTCATGTCCTTCACTATCCTGCTGAGCCAGAGTGGCCTGATGGACCTCTACAAAGAGCTGCTGGCGATGCAGCGCTTCAGCCCCTCGCTGGTACTGGAGCCGGTCTACCGCCTGAGCGAACTGGTACCCCATATCAAGGCCAAGGACTTCTCCTGGGGGAGTTTTCCGGGTGACCACGGAATCGTCACCCTGATCTGGGTCGGTTCTGTCTGGTTCTTCGCCAGCTGGCGCTGGGGCCTGGTCGCAACGCTGATCGGCGCCCTGATCCTGCTGCCCCGCATGGTGGCCGGTGCCCACTGGCTGACGGACAACCTGGTGGGCTCCAGCCTGCCGGCGCTGCTTCTGCTGGCCTGGGTGCTCTGCACCCCGATCGGCTACTATCTGCAGCGCCTGGGCGTCTGGATACTGGCATTCATTCTGCCGACCAGTTGGGGAACCCGCCGCCAGGCGTGAAGCCTCAGGCCAGCAACCCCTTATCCTGCAGTGACTTGATCTGATCACGTATCCGGGCGGCCTCTTCAAACTCCAGGTCCCTGGCATGCTGGTACATCTGCTTTTCCAGCTCCTGGATACGCTTGGCCATCTGCCGGGGCGACAGGGAGCCGTACTCCGCTGTCTCCTCCGCCACCTTGGCATAGCGCTTGGCCGACATGGGGCCGCCAGGACGGGCACCTTCCATGATATCGGCCACCGACTTGATGATAGTCTGGGGAGTGATGCCATGCTTCAGGTTGTGGGCGATCTGTTTTTCGCGCCGCCGGTTGGTCTCATCGATGGCCCGGCGCATCGAACCGGTTATCCGATCCGCATAGAGGATGGCCTTGCCGTTCACGTTACGTGCCGCCCGGCCGATAGTCTGGATCAACGCCCCTTCGGAACGCAGGAACCCCTCCTTATCCGCATCCAGAATCGCCACCAGGGAGACTTCCGGCATATCCAGCCCCTCACGCAGCAGGTTGATCCCCACCAGCACATCGAACTCACCCAGGCGCAGGTCGCGAATAATCTCGACCCGTTCTACCGTGTCGATATCTGAATGCAGGTAACGGACCCGGATGCCGTGATCATTCAGGTAGTCGGTCAGATCTTCCGCCATGCGCTTGGTCAGGGTGGTGACCAGCACCCGCTCCTTTACCGCAATACGCAGATTGATCTCGGACAGCAGGTCATCCACCTGTGTGCCGACCGGGCGCACTTCCAGCTCCGGATCCACCAGTCCCGTGGGACGCACCACCTGCTCGATCACCGCACCCGAGTGCTCCAGCTCATAGTCACGCGGGGTGGCCGATACATAAATGGTCTGGGGCGAGCGCTGCTCGAACTCTTCAAAGCGCAGGGGGCGGTTATCCAGTGCCGAGGGGAGCCGGAAACCGTACTCCACCAGGGTCTCCTTGCGTGAACGGTCCCCCCGGAACATGCCCCCCACCTGCGGGATCGAAACATGACTCTCATCCACCACCAGCAGGGCGTTGTCCGGCAGGTAGTCGAACAGAGTGGGCGGCGCCTCCCCTGCCTGGCGACCGGAGAGATAGCGGGAGTAGTTCTCGATACCGGAGCAGTAGCCAAGCTCCAGGATCATCTCGATATCGAAGCGGGTGCGCTGCTCCAGTCGCTGCGCCTCCACCAGCTTGTTGGCGTCGCGCAGCTGCTCCAGACGCTCCTTCAGCTCCACCTTGATCTTCTCCACCGCTTCCAGCAGGGTCACCCGCTCGGTTACATAGTGGGACTTGGGATAGACGGTATAGCGGGGCACCTTGCGCAGGATCTCGCCGGTCAGCGGGTCAAACAGGGCTATCGACTCCACCTCGCCGTCGAACAGCTCCAGGCGCACCGCCTCGCCATCCGACTCGGCCGGATAGATGTCGATCAGTTCGCCCCGTACCCGGTAAGTGGCGCGATGCAGCTCCACATCATTGCGGGTGTACTGCAACTCGGCCAGACGGCGCACCACATCCCGCTGGTCCAGCTGATCGCCCCGCACCAGGTGCAGCACCATGCTGAGATAGGAGCGCGGGTCACCCAGACCGTAGATACAGGAGACCGTGGTGACAATAATGGTGTCCGGCCGCTCCAGCAGCGCCTTGGTGGCAGAGAGTCGCATCTGTTCGATGTGCTCATTGATAGAGGCATCCTTCTCGACAAAGGTATCTGACGAGGGAACATAGGCCTCCGGCTGGTAATAGTCATAGTAGGAGACGAAGTACTCCACCGCATTATGGGGAAAGAACTCTTTCATCTCGCCATATAATTGGGCCGCCAGGGTCTTGTTGTGCACCAGGATCAGGGTTGGCCGCTGCAGCTCCTGGATCACATTGGCGATGGTAAAGGTCTTGCCGGAGCCGGTTACCCCGAGCAGGGTCAGCCCCGCCTCACCATCCCGCAGACCTTCAAGCAGTTGACGAATGGCCTGCGGCTGGTCGCCGGCGGGCTGGAAATCTGAGACAAGCTGAAACGCTTTGGTCATAGCAATCAATTAATACCGGTTAACCGTGTCAATCAAAAAAGTCATGTACCACACCCTACAGGGGGCCGGCTGGACAATCCATCGCCAATAGGCGACAGACCACGACTTAAATTCGGATTTTTCCTACCGGGACTTCACAGCAATCCTATCCACTGGCCATAGCGAGCGGGTTAATTTCTGCTCCGCGCGGCGCAACGGAATTGTGCCATAACCCGACAAAGGAGTGTCATGATGAAATCCCGTATCAATGGGCTTTCCCGTCACTGTGGAGGGCTCACCCTGATAGAGTTACTGACAACGCTGGCGATCGGCAGCATCACCCTCTCCCTGGCGATACCGGCCATGGGCGCACTGATCGGCACCAATACACGGGCCGGCTCCGTCAATACCATGATCAGCCATCTGCAACTGGCCCGCAGTGAAGCGATAACCCGCGGCCGGTACAGCATTCTCTGCCCCAGCGTGAACGGCCAGGATTGTCTCGACAGCACCGTCTGGGAAGGGGGTTACATCCTGGTCGAGGACAGCAACAATAACAAGGTGGTCGATAGCGACGACCGATTGATTCGACGGGTTCAGCAGTTGGATAACCGGATCAGCATCCGCTCCACCCCCGGTCGTAAACGTATCCTGTTCAATCCGCAGGGCATGTCCCCGGGCTTCAACCTGACTTTGAGTTTCTGTGATCAGCAGCAAGCGGTCGAGCCCCGGGTGATCATCCTCTCCAACAGCGGACGACCACGTCTGTCACCCACCAAATCAGACGGGTCACCCATTGACTGCCCCTGATTATCGGGTTCAAAAACCGGGGTATGCGGGCTAAATGAAAACTTTTTTCCGTCGACTCTTGACCCCACCGGAATAGGTGATTAGTATACGCGCCTCGACACATTCCTCGGTAGCTCAGTTGGTAGAGCGGGTGACTGTTAATCACTAGGTCGGCGGTTCGAGCCCGTCCCGAGGAGCCATATTTTAAAAGGGTTAGCGACGTAGCAGTCACTAACCCTTTTTGTTTGCGGCCTGTTTTATTTAGGTCACCGACAGCTCTTTTTTCAGACGGCGCCCGATCACCAGTTGGCACCTGGCCGCCGGGGCCGGTAGGGCTTGTTCAGATCGTAAAGACGGATACTCTCATCGTCACTGCCGCTGGCAACAAAACGGCCATCAGGGCTGAAACGCACCGCCGCGCCGCAAAGCCGATGCCCCTGCAGGCGCCGCAGCACCCGGCCCTGTTTGGTCGTCACCAGGCGCAGGTTGGCATCGGTATGACGTCCCAGGCTGACCAGCCGGTCTCCAGCCGGATGGTAGTCGATGGAGGTGACTGCGCCCCAGTGCTCGGTCTCCTGAACCCGTATGTCACCGGTAGCCAGATCCCAATAGAAGATGTTGTACCAGGCACCGGCCGCCAGTTCCCGGTCATCCGGGGCAAAGCGCAGTTCCAGGGCAGTGGCAGTGGGCGATGCCAGTTGCCGGATGTCGGCCAGGGTTGAATCCAGCAGCCTTACCCGCCGATCGTCAGTTGAGACCGCCAGCCGTGCACCGGCGTGATCACTGGCCACGGCCACCACCTCGACACCCAATTCCCGTTGCTGCCGCGGCCTCAGATCAGGGTAGCTGAGGGTCAGCAGGCGACCATTTTCATAACCGGCCACAACCAGACGGGCCTGCGCCAGGTAGGTGGCCGAAGTCAGCCCCGGCAGGGTCTCCCGCTGATGCAGAATCCGTTCACCCGCCAGGTCTGAAATAATAATCCGTCCCGACTCGTCTGCGCTCAACAACTGGTCATCGGCAACCCAGGCCAGTCCGCGAACCGGTTCGTCATGCCATTTAAACCGGCCGATCAGCCTGCCCGCCGGCACCGCCCAGACTGCCAGATCCCCCTGGAATCCGGCCGAAGCGATACGCGCACCGGCCGGCTCAAACGCCAGGCGAGTGATACCAAACAGATGCCCGTCGGGAATATTGAGATCGGGCGGCTGGGCCGGTTTGAGCCCGGCGCAGCCATCAAGCAACAAGGTCAATATTAAAATCAGACTGGCCGCAGTAGTGCGCATAAATCACCCGGTTGGTTTCATGGCCGAAAAATTCCCGTCCCGCTCAAAAACGACAGAATCGGCCTTATGAAGATTGCTGGCAACGGGACATGCCCGCCCATTGGTGGTTAATATCTCCCCCGCACCACAAACCGTGCGAAGCTCAGGGGACGGGCTCCCCGCTCTGCCCGACAACGGATCAGGGCAATAACAGCTCTACCTGCCGTCCATCAGCCAGGCCGTAACGGAGATCCTGGTCGCCATCCCCGTCCAGGTCGAGGACCTCCAGGGCGGTGGCAATGGCGCTACTATGGGACAGCTTACCAACCTCCTGCAACGTTCCATTCAGGATGGAAATAAAGCGCAGCTCACGGAACCCAACAGCCGGAACCACCAGATCCGGCGTGCCGTCGCCATCCAGGTCCACCACCGCCGATTGTCCCAGTTGGCTCGAACCGATACGGTGGTTGGAGAAACCGGCCATCCGATACACCGGCAGCAGCCGGTCATCCTGGCGTTTGTAGAGGGTCAGAACACCCCCGATATGGGGTGTGACCACCACCGCCAGCTCGATGACACCATCCCGATCAAAATCGCCCATGCCGACCGGATTGAGCCAGCGATGGGGCAGCCCAATGGGATCAGACTCCGCCAGAATCCGCAGACCCTGCGGGGTGCTCTTTAACACTACCAACGTGGCGCCCCGGTCCAGATAACTGCGCACCAGCACCAGCTCGTCCTCACCGTCGCCGTCCAGATCGGCCAGTCGGGGATAACGGTCCTCGAACACCGAATCGTCCGGTAACCTAAAGGTCTGGCGTCCACCGGCAGCCAGCTCAACCCGCACCCCCGATGCCTCAATGCCATCCCCCAAGATGGCGTGATCATAACGACGACTGGGGAACACCAGCCAGGCTCGGCGAATCACCCCGGGTCCCACACTTGCAACCGCATCCGGCAGCGCTTCAGGATCATCCACCGGGTGGCGCACCGCGCCCGCCTCGATCGCCTGATCGGCCGGCACATAACGCAGCTCATATGCCAGGAGTGGATCACACAGAACCAACGCAAACAGCAGTAAGAGTCGCAGCATCAGAGACGCCTCAGTTCAATTAATTTGCCCTGGGCATCCAGCAGCAGCTCAAAACGCCCGGAAACCCCGGCGGCGGTAACAAAGGGTCGGAAGTGTTTGGCCGGCAACTGGATGGTCCGTCCATCCTCACCCCGCACGATAACCGCACTGGCCACACCCCGGTAGTAATGCAGGAAGGTATCAGCGCTGATATTGATACTGAATCGGTGGCGTTGCATGGGCGGTTTCTATCGCTGCTGTTCCAGACCCAGAAAGATACCATCCAGCACCAGCAGTTTGGGGCTGACCACACCCAGAATCTGCTTGTTCTCCACCACCAGCGCCCGCACCAGATCGAAGCGGGCAAACAGGCGTGAGCAGTAACGTATATCCATTTCCGGATCCACGTAGATAGCCGGCTTGGTCATCACTTCATAGACATTGACCCGCTTGGGCGGTCGATCCACCGCCAGTACCTGACGGGCAATATCCGACACCAGCACCAGGCCGTACTCATCATCCTCGTGGCGCCGGTTCACCACCAGAAATGATGCGCCAAGGGCCTTCATCTTAAGCAGCGCCTCAAAAATGGTGGCACTACCTTCGATCAGGCCGAACCCGGTGTTCATGATATCCCGCACACGGACATGGGGGAGTGTCTTGCTCATGTCGCTCTCCTGTTCAGACCTGCTCCGCCACCAGCATGGCCCGGTCCCGCCAGCCCCGCCCGGTATCGCCCAGCAGACGCTCTTCCCGGTAGACCCGCACCTTGAGCGTGGGGAACAGCGCCAGCAACTCATTGTCATCCAGCCGATAACCGGCGGATGAGGGCCCCGCATCGGTAACAGCGGCCCGGCTGTAGGTCTGGTAATAGAGCAGGCCACCCGGTTTCAGCGCGGCGGCGATGGCCGGCGCCAGGCTCCGTTCCAGAAAGTAACTGACCAGTATCAGATCGAAACTGTCCGGCTCCGGTGGCTGTGCAATCACATCCCTGACCGCCGCCTGGATAGGCAGACCGGCCTGTGCCGCGGCCTGCTCCAGACGTTCAATGGCAACCGGCGACAGATCCCAGGCGTTCACCTGGAGCCCGGCTTCAGCCATATAAAGCGCATTGGCGCCACGCCCGCAGGCCAGGTCCAGCGCCTTCCGGCCGGGACTGGCCAGATGGATATTCTGCGCCAGCACGTCAGCCACCTGTCCCGGACTCTCCGCCTCGGCATGGCGCCGGTTCCACATGGCGAGCAACTCTTTAGGCTGCATCGGCTACCCGCCCAGACCCGTCGCCAGGTCACGCTGGATATCTTCAATATCCTCCAGCCCAACGGCAATACGCAGCAGCCCCTCTTCGATACCGGCGGCGCGTCGCTCCTCATCCGTGAGCCGACCGTGGGTGGTGGTGGCCGGATGGGTTATGGTGGTTTTGGCATCCCCCAGGTTGGCGGTAATGGAGATCATCCGGGTGGCGTCAATCAGGCGCCAGGCCTGCTCGCGCCCCCCCTTTACCACGAAGGAGAGCATGCCACCGGCCGCCTTCTGCTGCCGCTGCGCCAGGTCGTGTTGCGGATGGCTGGGCAGTCCGGGGTAATAGACCCGTTCAACCGTTTCCTGCTGCTCCAGCCAGCGGGCCAGTGCCAGTGCATTTTCCGAATGGGCCTGCATGCGCAGTTTCAGGGTCTCCAGCCCCTTCAGGAACACCCAGGCATTAAACGGACTCATGGTCGGCCCGGCGGTGCGCAGGAAACCGAACACATCCTCCCCCACCCGTTTGGCATCCCCCACCACGGCACCACCGACACAACGCCCCTGTCCATCCAGGTACTTGGTAGCGGAGTGGATCACGATATCCGCCCCGAGCGCCAATGGCTGCTGCAAGGCCGGGGTACAAAAACAGTTGTCCACCACCAGCAACAGACCATGGGCATGGGCCAGGTCAGCCAGGACGGCTATATCGCCCAGTTCGGTGAGTGGATTGGAGGGGGTCTCGGCGTACAGCAGCCGGGTTTTGGGACCAATGGCCGCTTCCCAGGCCGCCCGATCATTCAGGGGTACATAGCTGGTCGAGATACCCATCCGGGCCAAATACTTGTTAAACAGGGCGTTGGTAGCTCCGAAGATGCTGCGGGAGGAGACAATATGATCCCCCGTTTGCAACAGCGCCATGCAGGTGGAGAGAATCGCCGACATGCCGGACGCGGTCGCCACACAGGCTTCGCCCCCTTCCAGCGCCGCCAGACGCTGTTCGAAGCAGGCCACGGTGGGATTGGTAAAACGGGAGTAGATGTTGCCCGGCTCATCGCCATCAAAACGGGCCGCTGCCTCAGCCGCACTCCCAAACACAAAACTGGAGGTGGTGAAAATAGGCTCCGAGTGTTCGCCTTCGGCGGTACGGTTGTGGCCCGCTCTGATCGCGCGGGTTGCCAGGCCCCACTCATCATTCGCTTGTGTCATTTCGGGAATACCTTTGCTGGAATAAAAAACAGCGGGCATGAAAAAACCCGCCTGGCTGTACAGCCAAAGCAGGTGTTCCTCGCTTTAGCCGCATTTCTATAGCGCCCGCAATCTGAGATAAATCGGCGCTCCGGCAAAGACTAGGCCGTCCACAGGAGGGTGTCAAGCTGTAGCGGATGCGCCGGGGTCATTCAAACAGTTTGAGATACTCGCCATAACCTTCCGCCTCCAGTGATTCACGGGGAATAAAACGGAGCGCGGCGGAATTGATGCAGTAACGCAGTCCGGTGGGCGCCGGGCCATCCGGAAACAGATGACCCAGATGGGAGTCGCCGTTCCGGCTGCGCACTTCGGTACGCTCCATGAACAGCTTCCGGTCCTTGCGCTCCACAATATAGGCCGGATCTACCGGTCGGGTAAAACTGGGCCAGCCGGTGCCGGAATCGAATTTGTCCCGGGAACAGAACAGGGGCTCGCCGCTGACCACATCCACGTAAAGTCCATCCCGTTTTTCATCCCAGAACTCATTCTGGAACGGCCGTTCGGTGCCCTCCTGCTGGGTCACCTGGTACTGGAGGTCGGTCAGACGTTCGCGCAGATCGTCATCACCGGGACGCTGGAAGCTGGATGACGCTTTAATGGGGTTTTCGCCGGGCATGCTGTTCTCCTGATAACTGTCTGTAAGCTATAGCTCAAACACCGCCCAATAAAAACCTGATAATTGTGGGGTTCGGAATCGTGCTGCCGCCCACCATTTTTCCGGCCAGCCGGCGAAAACCTTATACATTTCAAGCTATATAGACCTTACTCAATAAAATTCAATCAGTTACATCTGTGACTATTGGTAAGCGCCAAACTACCAAGGGGTTAATTGTTTCAGCTGACCCATATTAGCTGTTGCTGCACCGCATTATCGGGGTTACTGTGGAGGCCATCTGATACAGTTGTTGAGTTTTAACTATGCTTTATAACCTCCATGCCGTGGGCGCTTTCTGGGCCCGGTCAGTCAACTTTTACGCCTTTATCAATGCCACGCTCACCAAGGATGTTCCCTGGATGAAGCAGTGGCATGCCGCGAGCCGCCTGCTGGAACGCTACACCCGTCCCTACTCCCGGCCTGCGTTTGATCTGGACATTGATGAGCACATCATTATCTGCAATCCGTTCGGGGATCTGCTGCGCTTCGGTACGCCCGATCCGGCCAAGCCCAATCTGCTCATGGTAGCCCCCATGTCCGGCCACTACGCGACCCTGTTGCGGGGTACGGTCCGGGAGTTCATGCACGACCACAACGTCTATATCACCGACTGGCACGACGCCGGCAGCGTACCGCTCTCCGATGGTCGTTTCACCCTGGACAGTTATGTGGATTACCTGCGCGAGTACATCCGCTATTTCGATGGTGATGTACACCTGATGGCGGTTTGCCAACCGTCGGTTCCCGCCATGGCGGCCGTCGCACTGATGTCGGAAGACCAGGAGCGGGTACCGCGCAGCATGATCCTGATGGGTGGTCCGGTGGATACCCGCAAGACCCCGACCGAAGTGAACGATTTTGCCGAGAACCGCAATCTGAACTGGTTTAAACGGCACACCATCCATACGGTTCCGATGAACCGGCGGGGCGCCGGCCGCAGTGTCTATCCCGGTTTCCTGCAACTGGCCGGATTCCTCTCCATGAACCTGGACCGGCATATTTCCGCCCACCATGACTACTTTGACCACCTGGTCTCTGGCGATGGCGACAGTGCCGCCCAGCACGAGGCATTCTACGACGAGTACCTGGCTGTCATGGATCTGGACGCCCCTTTCTACCTGGAGACGATCCAGAAGGTGTTCCTGGAGCACCATCTGCCCAAAGGCATCCTGGAGTGCTATGGCCGACGGGTAAAACCGGAACTGATCAAGGACACCGCCCTGATGACCATCGAGGGGGAACTGGACGATATCACCGGGCCGGGACAGACCCGGGCGGCACACAAACTCTGTCCGGCCGCTCCGCTGCATGAGCACCTGACCCAGCCAAAGGTGGGCCACTACGGCATTTTTAACGGGCGGCGTTTCCGCGAAGAGATCGCCCCGAAAATCCGCGCCTTTATCACCCAGGCCAGTAGCTGAACAGCCCCGGGGCGGGCACGGCCCTCCGTGCCCGCCTTATCACAGTCCGCCGAATCATCAAGCCGGCATAAACAGATCTCCGCCGGTGCTGGCCAGATAAGAAGGCCGGCGCCACCGGCCTGCCTGAACAGCCCCCCCTTTTTTCTTTCCTGTTCGAATACGCCTGCAGCAGATCCAACCGGACACACGCCCGGTAGCTACGCAGACAAACTTGACGCATTTACTAAGGTATTTTATCGTCTGGAGGTAACGCGCCTCACCAAGGCCGTTACCAGGCACTGATTAAGAGGCCCCAAAAGGGCCTCGATCAGCCCGGCCCGACGGGTCTGGGCACCAACCAAAAGCGGCGACCCCGCATTGGAGGATTGAGTAATGACAAGTACCAACACCCACCGGTGGTTCTCGCCACCCTGCCATCCGTACCACATATCCCGTTCCGCGGCCGCTCCCGGCCGATGCGCACCGATCAGCTAGCCGTATCGCCTGATCGATCGATTCAAACAGGCCGCACGACCAACGTGCAGCGGTTAACTCCGTTGCGTGGCATCTGATCGTCGGCGACTGACTCTATCGGGCCACCGGCCCGAAGCAGGCCTTGGGAGATCCTTATATGGCACTGGCTGATATCAAACTCGATGACAAGTACACCCTCGACTCCGGTCGTGTTTATCTTACCGGTGTGCAGGCCCTCACCCGCCTGCCGATGCTGCAGCAGCAGCGTGATGAACGGGCCGGCCTCAATACCGCCGGCTTCATTTCGGGCTACCGCGGATCCCCCCTGGGAGGTCTGGACAAGGAGCTCTGGAAGGCAAACAGCTACCTGGAACAGCACCGCATCAGCTTCCAGCCCGGATTGAATGAGGACATGGCGGCAACCGCTGTCTGGGGCTCTCAGCAGGTCAACCTGTTCGAAGGAGCCCGCTATGACGGGGTGTTCAGCATGTGGTACGGCAAGGGTCCGGGGATTGACCGCTCCGGCGACGTGTTCAAACATGCCAATGCTGCCGGCACCTCACCCCATGGCGGCGTACTGGTCATCGCCGGGGATGATCACAACAGCAAATCCTCCACCCTGCCACACCAGACCGAGTACGCCTTCATGGACGCCATGATCCCGGTGCTCAATCCGGCCGGGGTGCAGGAGATCCTGGACTACGGACAGATCGGTTGGGCACTGTCACGCTACTCCGGCTGCTGGGTGGCGCTCAAGACCATTGCGGAAACCGTCGACACCTCCGCCTCCGTATCCATCGATCCGGAGCGGGTGCAGATCACCATTCCGGATGATTACCAATTACCCGAGGGCGGACTGAATATCCGCTGGCCCCAGACACCGCTGGAGCAGGAGAGCCTGCAGCACCGGCATCGTCTCTACGCCGCCCTCGCCTTCGCCCGGGTCAACAAGCTGAACCGGATTGTCATCGACACGCCCAAACCCAGACTGGGCATCGCCACCACCGGTAAATCCTACCTGGATGTGATGCAGGCGCTGGAAGACCTGGGTATCACCCCGGCGATGGCGGCGCGCATCGGTATCCGCCTGTACAAGATCGGCATGAGCTGGCCCCTGGAGCGCGAAGGCGTACGACAGTTCGCCGAGGGGCTGGATGAGATTCTGGTGGTCGAGGAGAAGCGCGGCCTGATCGAGAACCAGATCAAGGAACAGCTGTACAACTGGAAAGAGGCGGTCCGACCAAAGATCGTGGGCAAGTTCGACGAGTCCAACCAGTGGCTGCTGCCCTCTGCGGGGGAGCTGACCCCGGCCCGTATCGCCCGGGTGATTGCCGCCCGGATCGAGCGTTTCCACCAGAGCGAAGAGATCGAAAAACGGCTCCACTTCCTGCAGAAAAAGGAGGCCGAACTGGCCCTGCCCCGGGTGACACTGGACCGGGTGCCCCACTTCTGCTCCGGCTGTCCCCACAACACCTCCACCCTGTTACCCGAAGGGAGCCGGGCCACCGGGGGCATCGGCTGTCACTACATGGCCACCTGGATGGACCGCGGCACCGACACTTTCACCCAAATGGGGGGCGAGGGTGTGCCCTGGATCGGCCAGGCCCCGTTCACCGACACCCGGCACATCTTCGCCAACCTGGGCGAAGGCACCTACTTCCACTCCGGTGTGCTGGCGATCCGCGCTGCCCTGGCAGCCAATGTGAACATCACTTACAAGATTCTCTACAACGACGCCGTGGCCATGACCGGTGGTCAGCCGGTGGATGGCAGCTTCAGTGTCCAGCAACTGAGCCGGCAACTGGCCGCGGAAGGGGTCGAGCGCATCGCCCTGGTGAGCGACGATCCGGACAAGTTCAAGGACCGCACCGAGTTTGCGCCCCACACCACGTTCGATCACCGGGACGACCTGGAAAAGGTGCAGCGCGAGCTGCGCGAAACCCCGGGAGTGTCGGTACTGATCTACGAACAGACCTGTGCCGCCGAGAAGCGGCGACGGCGCAAACGGGGGCTGCTGGATGATCCCAAGGTGCGTCCCTTTATCAACAGCGCCATCTGCGAAAACTGCGGCGACTGCAGCACCCAGTCCAACTGCCTGTCGATCATTCCGGTGGAGACCGAGTTCGGTCGCAAGCGGGCTATCGATCAATCCTCCTGCAACAAGGACATGCGCTGCGTGGAGGGCTACTGCCCCAGTTTTGTCACCGTGCACGGGGGCCAGCTGAAACGGGCGGCCAGCCAGCCGGACGGACTGGACTGGCCCGATCTGCCCGAGCCGGAACTGCCCGGTCTGGCCCATCCGCACAACATCCTGCTGACCGGTATCGGCGGCACCGGTGTGGTGACCATCGGCGCCCTGCTCGGCATGGCGGCCCATATCGATGGACGCGGTGTGACGGTGCTGGACATGACCGGCCTGGCCCAGAAGTACGGCGCCGTGGTGAGTCACATCCGTATCGCCAGCAGACCCGAGGATATACACGCCATGCGCATTGCCGCCGGCCAGGCCGACACCCTGCTGGCCTGTGATCTGGCGGTGGCGACCGGTTTCGAGGCCATGGCCAAACTGAACCCGGAGCGAACCGATGCGGTGATCAACAGCCATCAGGCGATGACATCGGGCTTCATTAAACAGAAGGATCTCACTTTCCCGGCCCAGGCTCTGGAAGCCCAGTTGGAGCGGACCACCCGGCATGCCCAGTTCATCAATGCCAGCCGGCTGGCGGAATCCCTGCTGGGGGATGCCATCGGCGCCAATCTGTTCATGGTCGGTTTCGCCTGGCAGAAGGGCTATCTGCCCCTGTCGCTGGAGGCGCTCAAAAAGGCCATCGAACTGAACGGGGTATCGATCGAGGACAACCTGCGCGCCCTGCTCTGGGGCCGTCGCGCAGCGGTTGATCTGGCGGCGGTGCAGCAACTGGCAGCGCCGGACAAGCCGGCCGTTGCCGCTCCGAAAACCCTGGATGAGCTGATCGCCCACCGCACTCAACACCTGACCGGTTACCAGAACGCCGCCTACGCCAGACGCTATCGCCAGCTGGTGGAGCGGGTCAGGGAACGGGAGCAGACGCTTGGTCTCAGCGGCCTGACCGAGGCCGTAGCGGAGAACTATGCCCGCCTGCTGGCCTACAAGGATGAATACGAGGTGGCCCGTCTCTACAGCGACGCCCGGTTCAGGGAGCAGGTCAGCAACCAGTTCGAAGGCGACTTCCGGTTGGAGTTCCACTTCGATCCGCCCATTCTGTCGAAAGCCGACCCGCTTACCGGCAAACGTCAGAAACGCCGTTTTGGCCCCTGGATGTTAAAAATGCTGGGACTGCTGCGACACTTCAAGCGCCTGCGCGGCGGTCGCCTGGATCCGTTCAGCAACAATCCCGACCGACAGTTGGAACGGGCCCTCATCAGCGACTATGAAGCCACCCTGGAGACGCTGCTTTCCGAACTGAATCAGGATAATCTACAGACCGCCATCGCCCTGGCCCGCCTGCCGGAAGAGATTCGTGGTTTCGGCCCTATCAAACAGGCCGCTGCGGAACAGGCCGCGATCCGGCAGCAGGCACTGCTCAGCCGATTTATGGGAAACCCGGTCGAAAAACAACAGGCCGCGTGACAACAACCCTGATCAGAAAACAAAGGATAATCAAGCAATGAAACTGTTTAGCCATCACGAATTCGACAACCACGAACAGGTGGTTTTCTGCCATGACAAGGCGTCGGGGCTGAAGGCCATTATCGCCATCCACAACACCAACCGGGGACCGGCCCTGGGCGGCTGCCGCATGTATCCCTACCCCAGCGAGGCCGAGGCGCTGAACGATGTGCTGCGACTCTCCCGGGGCATGACCTACAAATCGGCCATTGCCAACCTGCCCCTGGGGGGCGGTAAATCGGTCATCATCGGCGACCCGCACAAAGACAAAACCCCGGCGCTGATCCGCGCCATGGGTGAGGCAGTGGAGCGGCTGGGCGGTCGGTACATCGTGGCCGAAGACTCCGGCACCAGTGTTCCGGACATGCTGCTGATGAGCGAGCAGACCCGCCATGTGTCGGGGATTGCTGAGAAATACGACGCCGACGGCAAGGTACGCAGCGGCGACCCCTCCCCCATTACGGCGCGGGGTGTCTTTGTCGGCATCCAGGCGGCGGTTCGGCACCGTCTGGGCCGGGATAATCTGCAGGGGGTCCGGGTGGCTATCCAGGGCCTGGGCAATGTGGGCTTCCACCTGGCCAGCCAGCTGCACGCCGCAGGTGCCCGACTCTGGGTCGCCGACATCAATCAGGACGCGGTACGGCGCGCGGTCGACGAACTGGAGGCCGTGGCGGTGGCCAACGAGGAGATCTATGACCAGGAGGTGGATCTGTTCGCACCCTGCGCCATGGGTGCCGTCCTGAACGATACCACCATCCCCCGCCTGCAGGCCGGTATTGTAGCCGGGGCCGCCAACAACCAGCTGGCGGAAAAGCGTCACGGCATGGCACTGATGGAGCGCGGCATACTCTATGCGCCCGACTATGTTATCAATGCGGGGGGCGTGATCGATGTCTGCTATGAGCGATCGGACATGGACCCGCAACAGGTCATGCAACAGGTGGACGGTATCGGCGACACCCTCACGGAGATCTTCAACCGCGCCGAACAGCAGCACAAGCCCACTGATGTACTGGCCGACCAACTGGCCGAAGAGCGCTTCAGCTGAAGCCTGGACAGCGCCGGGGCAGGCAAAGGGTGCTGCGCAGATGAGGGTGACGAAAGGATTGGCCTGTTAACGGGATTTCGCCCGGCCTTCCGGCCTTCGGCGAGGTACTTTTGGGGCCAAAAGTACCCAAAAGCCTT